>OJFV01000048.1_pt1 | contig 101773 bp, 98 predicted proteins | sample 1594391 | NCBI WGS metagenome assembly OJFV01 (sample SAMN05416856, study PRJEB24817) | seawater metagenome | isolation source: Sea water | place: Canada:Atlantic | collected 2013-11 | reverse complement strand
GAAAAGTGGCTGCGGCAGAGTTTTTGCGCGACCTGATCAAGGCACTTCCTTATACAATCCACACGATCCTGACGGACAACGGCATCCAGTTCACGAACCTTCCCCATCACAAACATGCAGGAATTCACATATTTGATCGTGCCTGCGCTGAGCACGACATTGATCATCGATTGACTAAAATTAAACATCCATGGACCAATGGCCAGGTCGAACGCATGAACCGTACGATCAAGGAAGCAACTGTCAAACGGTATCATTATGATGATCACGAACAACTGAAACAGCATCTTAGCGACTTCATAAATGCTTACAATTATGGACGCAGACTGAAAACACTCAAGGGGCTGACGCCATACGAATTTATCTGTAAATGCTGGACAAATGAACCAGACAGATTCAAAATCAACCCCATCCAGCAAACGCCGGGACTAAACAGGTAATCAGTAAACAAGCGCTTACGCCCCAATTCCTGTACCCGTCTGTGTTCTGGAGTGTTCCGCCAGGCTGCAACGGCCTTTTCATCTGCAAAGTAACCAATGGAGACCAACTTCCCAGGCTCTGTCTTACTTTCAAACCGTTCAATTGACATAAAGCCCTCTATCTCATTGAGGTGAGGACGCAAGTTCATCGCCTCTTTAAGGTACTCTTCGTAATAATCATCCTGCACACGATATTCAAAAACCATAACAATCATATAAGCTCTCCTTTGAGTTTCTGACCCTCAGATAGCATATGATTTCAATGAAATGGTTCGCTTCAGATCGAACTATGAAAGAAAATTCCCCTCCTCAAGCTCATTAAAAAAGCCAGCTGCAAAACACAGCTGGCTTTTTTATAAACCGTCATCTTACGTGAGACGGCGATATAAGTTCACATAGACCCTATGAAGAAACCATGTTTTTGAGCTGACGATTAGCAACCGCCAACATGGCATAGTCAGGCTTACCTGCGGCGTTAAGCTCGGCCAAGATTTGCTCTGTCCGATTAACCAATGGTTTTTTCGATTCAGCCCATTCCTTGATTGCGGCCTCAACCCGATCAACCTTACCCGCGTCCTCAAGGACACGTGCGGTAAGCTCTCCCTGATGGCCATAGAGATCATCGACGATGGCTGTGACGGCAAGCTTATCCCAAGCAGATTCGCTAGGTAGGCGAGCCGCAGCACCACGTAGCCAGTCAAAGCCATAACGTTCCCCAATGGAGAAGTAGGTGCTACCAACGGTATCCACTGGCATTTTAAGGGTTTGAGCAAGGCGAACAATATCACAAGCAGGCGTCAACAGACGCAAACCTGCAATCCGTTTGGCAATGTCAACTGGTACACCCTGTGACGTGAAGTTCTTGATTTTATCCTTCAGAAGCTCGGTATTCTCTTTGGAGAGAAGTTTCTCCAAATGATCAGAGATTGTCGATACTTCCTTCACATAAGACCCGACTTCCTTACGGATATCCAAAGGATGTGTGCCGTGGCGAAGGAACCAAACCGTGCCTTGCTCAATCAAACGACCACATTCAGCAAGCAATACAGCTTGTAAAGAAGCAGGTGCTTTATTATCCAACCCTTCGATCAAGGCAAACAGGTCATCCATACCAAAAACTTCACGGGCAATGGTGTAGGCTCGAGCGATATCACACGCTGCCATACCCGTTTTTTCTTGCACCTCGTAGGCAAAGATAAGGCCGACGCGATTGACCATATCATTGGTAATCGCAGTGGCGATAATTTCCCGGCGCAGACGGTGTTGTCCAATTTGCTTTGCGAATTTCTTCCGCAGTGGGGTCGGAAAATAGTCGATGAGCGTATCTTCCATATAGGGATCATCAGGAAGATTTGATACTAAGAGCTCATCATAAAGCGCAATCTTGCTATAAGACATCAGCGTTGCAAGTTCTGGCCTTTCAAAGCCCACCCCCTGCTTCATACGCTCCATGACCATTTCATCATCCGGGAGGAATTCAATGGCTCTGTTGAGGAGATCTTTCTTTTCCAGAGATCGCATGTAGCGCGCGATACGATCAAGGAGGCGCCCACCGATATTCGCGGTAACTGAAATTGCCTGGCTTTGCAGATAGTTATCGCGAAGAACCTGCTCGCCAACTTCATCGGTCATGCTTTCAAGCAACTTGTCACGTTGTTTACGTGTCATATCGCCATCGGCTTCCACAGCACCCAGTAAGATCTTAATATTGACCTCGTGATCAGAACAATCGACCCCAGCGGAATTATCAACGAAATCAGCGTTAACACGACCCCCTTTTTGAGCAAACTCGATACGTCCCTGATGGGTCATGCCGAGATTGGCCCCCTCGCCAACGACCTTACAACGCAATTGTTTACCATTGATACGCATGGCGTCATTGGCACGATCACCGGCTTCACCATGGGTTTCGCCAGATTGCTTAATATAAGTGCCAATACCACCAAACCACAGAAGCTCAGTTTCAGACTTCAACATTGCCCGCATCAAATCAATCGGGGCCAATTCATCTTCACTAATATCAAATAGGGATTTCATTTCCTTACTGATCTTTAGTGACTTGGCCTTGCGGTCAAAGATACCGCCCCCTTTGGAAATGAGTTTGGCATTATAATCAGTCCAGGATGATCGAGGCAGATCGAATAAGCGCTGACGCTCAACAAAACTCTTTGCGACATCCGGATCCGGATCAATAAAGATATGAAGGTGATTAAACGCCCCGACTAGCTTTGTATGTTCTGACAGTAACATACCATTACCAAAGACATCGCCGGACATATCGCCAACACCAATCGCCGTGAAAGGCTCGTTTTGAATATCTTTGCCCAGTTCACGGAAGTGACGTTTTACTGATTCCCAAGCGCCCTTGGCAGTAATACCCATTTTCTTATGGTCATAACCAGCCGATCCACCAGAAGCAAAGGCATCGTCCAACCAAAAGCCGTAATCGGCAGAAACACCATTGGCAATATCTGAGAAAGTCGCTGTCCCTTTATCTGCTGCAACAACAAGATAGGGATCATCACCATCACGGCGGACTACACGCTCTGGCGGCACGACTTCACCACCGACTAAGTTGTCTGTTATATCAAGCAAGCCGCGAATGAAGGTCTTGTAGCATTCAATCCCAGCTTCAAGAAAAGCCTCACGACCTTCAGAAGCAACCGGAGGGTTCTTCATCACAAAGCCACCCTTGGAGCCAACTGGCACGATCACAGAGTTTTTAACCTGCTGCGCCTTCACCAGCCCAAGAACCTCTGTCCGGAAATCTTCACGACGATCAGACCAACGCAGGCCACCACGTGCTACAGAACCAAAACGAAGGTGAACCCCTTCCACATCAGGGCTATAGACAAAGATCTCCCGATAGGGATTTGGTAAAGGAAGATCGGTAATTTTTTGTGAATTTAGCTTGAAAGACAGGTATTTTTTAAAGTTACCCTCTTCATCTTTCTGCAGGAAGTTTGTCCGTAGTGTACATTCGATCACATTGCGGAAGCGCCGGATGATTCTGTCTTCATCCAAATTGCTTACCTTTTCCAGTAACGAATTTATCGCTTTGTTGGTATCTAGTGCCAATTGATCATCACGCTCAGTCCCCTTACCCATAAATCGGACAAGAAAGAGGTCAACCAGCAGACGGCTGATTTGTGGATTACTGGCGAGAGTTTGTTCCATATAAGCTTGAGAAAATGGAATGCGAGCCTGGAGCAAATACTTACAATAAGCTCTTAGAATAGTAACTTCCCGTACCTTTAAGCCAGCGCCAAGTACCAAGCGGTTAAAGCCATCATTCTCCATCCGACCATGCCAGACTGAGGAAAAGGCCTCATGAAATCCTTCCCGTAACTCACTGATGGAAATATCCATTTCATCAGATATGACCATATTGAAATCGTGCATCCACACGCTTTCACCCGTTTCGGCCGAGTGGAAGTGATAAGGGATTTCGCTGAGAACCTTCAATCCCATGTTTTCCAACATTGGTAAAACATCTGAAAGAGGAACAGGATTATCAGTGAGGTAAATTTTAAAGCGAACCTGTTCAGGATCAGCACCGAGAGGTCGATAAAGGTTCATGGCAAGCCCATCACCCTCTAGAGCCTCTTCTGCCTTTGTAATATCAAAAACTGCATCGTTTTCGTTGAAGTGTTGCTGATAATTTATCGGAAAAGAACCTCCGAGACGACGCATTGTCCGGATACCTTGCTCCTCACCACGTCCTTCGATCAAAGCCTCTTCTAAACGGTCCTGCCAAGATCTTCCTGCCTCTGCGATACGGGCTTCTAGTTCCTGAACATCCACATCCGGAAGCTGCCCCCTGGTTGTCTTAACAATAAAGTGAACCCGAGCCAGGGCTGTGTCGGACAAATGGGTAAAGAAGGCACTAATTTGACCATTATAGGCTTTGCAAAGAATATCACCGACAATGCGCCTGAGAGCTGTGTCAAAACGGTCTCGGGGAATGTAAGTTAAGCAGGAAATAAAGCGTTCGAAAGGATCCTTACGTACAAATAACGCAATACGCCTACGTTCTTGTAGATGCAGAATACCATGAGAAATATCAAAAAGCTCATCGGACGAAATTTGGAAAAGCTCATCACGAGGATAGGTATCCAGTATATGCGCAAGACCCTTACTATCGTGACTACCCGGTTTGAATCCTGATTTATCCAAAACTTTCTGCACTTTGTGACGCAGTAAAGGAATATCACTTGGTGAACGTGCATAAGCCGTAGAAGTTAAAAGTCCGGCAAAGAGAATCTCGCCAATTACCTTTCCCTTATTGTCAAAGCGCTTAACCGCAACAGTATCCAGATGCACAGCACGATGAACGGTAGAACGTCTGTTCGCTTTTGTGATACGCAATAGAACTGGTTGTGTCAGAAAGGAACGCACTTCAGCCGGTAGAGACCCAAAATCCCTCAGTCCGTCAAAAACATGAACATCAATATCACGAAGTACACCCAGAGAGTTTGGCTGAACCTTTAGAATTGCGTTGGTGCCAGTTCCTTCAAATTTGTACTCTCGATAACCCAGGAAAGTAAAATTATCCTGGTTCATCCACTCTAGGAAATCGATCGATTCTAAAATCTCCCCTTCGGAAAGAGCTGGAGGAGATTTTTTCAGGCCACTGATGACTTCATCCATTTTGTCGAGCATTGGTTGCCAGTCAGCAACTGCGGCTCTCACATCATCAAATACGGTAGCCAGCTCGTGTGCAATTTGAGTGTGGCTTTCAATGACCTGCTCGCTGATTTCAATATGAAGCAGTGATTCTGTCAGGATTCCCTTGCCGCCACCGTTGCAATTAAACTCTCTAACTTTACCTTTACCATCACGCTTACAAGTAATAACGGGATGAATTACAAGGTGGACTTCGACATCCAATCTCTCTAATGCCGATGTTACAGAATCGACCAAAAATGGCATATCATCATTGATGACTTCGATAATAGTGTGGGACGACTTCCAGCCATGCTCTTCAGGCCTTGGGTTATAGACCTTTATCTTTGTTTCATTCTCACTGCGTTGTTGTAGGAGCCCCCAAAAAGACAAAGAAGCCCCAAATAGATTATCGGGGGTCTCCTCTTTCAAATCATCCGGAGGAACATTTTCATAAAAAGTCCTGACAAACTGCTCTACCATTGGTGCTTTAACTGCACTTATTTTTTTATGAACCAGTTCAACTACTTTTTCGATACATTCAGATGTCGTGTCGATGCCATGAATGGCCATTGTTCTTTCCTCGGACCGCTGTCGTTTATTAATTATTAGGTTTTTGCTCTATTCGACGTCCCCACCCCAGGTCCGCGCCATAAGACGAAGGACAAATCCACGTTAACCTATTTAAAAATCAATGTTAGTAAAAAATGCGTCGCACATAGGATATTTTTTGAATACTTAGGAAACAGTAAATTAAATGTAATATTTTTCCCGTTTTAGCAGTACCCAAGAATAATTTTCAGAATATTTTAGGAGAACAAAAGTAGCTCATCGAAAAGATCTATTTCTGATATGGACCAGAGCGATCTTTTTTGCTCAGTATTTAAATAGATTCGCATAACAAAATTTACGTTCTTTACGTTTCATCTATTTACGAACAAGGGGTGATGAATTTGGAGTCACGAATTTGAAAATGGCCTTCAGGTTAAATTTTCTCAAAAAAGAAGTAATTCCTCCGCACAATGATCACATTTCCAGCACAGATTATGTCTTTCTATCCAAAGTTATCTGGCTATCCAAAGTTACCTGGCAGTCCAAAATCACTTGTTGAAATCATCAGACCAAACAAATCAGGATCGCCCAAGCTAGCAGGAAAATTGATCAAATGCCAAACGGACAAAACTTGCACACAGAAACCAGACAGGGTAAGGGTATAAGCATGTATCGGATCAATAACGAAACATATGCGCGAATGTTAACGACCACGCGAATGACCCGCGGCATGAAAATGTCGGCGGCGAAAACTATGCCTGCTCGTTTAACTTTACGCCCTATGAGATCCGAAAATGAATGCTCTCGCTCTACATCTTCCGTGTAAATCAACTAACGCCGCAAAACCCGTTAGACTTAATCTTTCTCTTGGCCCGCAATCTATTCAGAGCGTGATCTGCCTATTGGAAGACCACGGATATTTAGTTTCCTCAGATATAACTCACCTTCATAAAGAAGACTGTTACAGCCTCTTGATCAATGCAGAGATAGATCCACACTGGATTACCCCCTTTAGCCGCTGGCTCTTACGCAAAGCTAACCTTGCTTCACTTCAAACCGAGTTAGAGGGTTCAGATGGTAAAATTATTGCTCAGTGTATTCTTTATCGTGCGGGTATAAGCAATTTCTGAAGCTGAGGGTCGCTCAGGATTTTGGGACAGCTGCTATTCAGCATGGCTAAATAGAGAAACATATTACTAGATTCAGACTTAAACGCAGCTTTATCTTCCGCACGCATACTTTGCCTACGAACCAAACGCGTGAAAGGAACTTGTAGATTATCGGGTGTGTTTTCCAATGCCAGATCAGCAGCACACAAACAGTGCTGTTCCATCTTCAGAGCATTTTCAGCACCAAATTTACGGCCCAGTTCAGTTACACAAAAATCAACCGTTTCCTCACGTCCAAGATCACCAAAAGCGTTGGCCTCTCTCTCAAACAATCCCCCACCAACAACGGTGAGCCAAAGTGCAAGTAGAAATACCCTAGTTAGTGCCATCATTTTCCAGCCGATCTCGCTTACGTTTTAACCAAAACATTACCTTAATAACCGGATAGATCCAGATCAAACCCACAAAGGGGTAATACAATAAGTGAACGACCGGATGGTCCGGCAACCAATCAGTGCCAATTGTGATCACTAAAGCTGCGTAAAGGCTTAAAAAGATAAAAAATAATAAATAGCCTATTAGATTCTTAATCACAGCTTATCGCCCTCATACCAACTAAATCTACGCTGTTGCAGGCTATACGATGCCTCAACGCCTCCAGCTAAACCTTGGCGAACCAAGCATAAACCTGAGAACAAACACAAAATAACTTCTGAACAATTTTGCCAGGAAGACTTAATACTATAAAAAAAAATATTGATCGCTTAAAGCTTTTCTCTACCGTTCTCGTCAGTTAAATCGCCCTTTACCCGTAACCCTGTGGGAATAAGAGGCTTAACGCACAGACACATCCATCGGCAATTAAAGTGATTTCCCTCCCCCTAAGGTTGATACGGGCGATTTAAAAACCGGTAAGGCTATAAAAGGTAAATACTGTGAGGCGGAAAATCGTTATTAAGTAACGCCATAAAACGAAAAAACCCAGCCAACGCTGGGTCATTTTCATGCAACACTGGAGCGGGCGATGAGATTCGAACTCACGACATTCTCGTTGGCAACGAGATGCTCTACCACTGAGCTACGCCCGCGTTCACTGTGTTGATGGAGGGGTATTTACGCCACGGTGTTTGACATTGCAAGAGCTTTTTTTACAAAAAATGTAATGTTCTGGTTTCTTACTTGATTCTTGCCTTCTGCAAAGGCTAAAAATTCCAACAGGGCCTTGGGTTCAAAGATATATTAGAGCCCTGAGGAATTTTGCATCTGGCAAAGGCACAATAGTATGAATAACCAAACACCTGCTACTCCCGAGCACCTTCTAGAGAAATTAACTGCTCTCGGAATCGAAACCACAACAATTACGCACTCAGCCGTCTATACAGTAGAAGAATCCAAAGAGCACCGCGGAGATCTTCCAGGAGCACATACAAAAAACCTCTTTCTGCGAAACAAAAAGGGCAAGATGTGGCTGCTGGTCTGCCTCGAAGACAGGAAAATTGATATCAAATTGCTTGGCAAAGCACTCGGTGCCGGAAAATTATCTTTTGGGTCCGCCGATCGGTTGATGGAGTTTCTCGGAATTGAGCCAGGATCTGTATCACCTTTTTGCGCAATCAACGACACCGATGGACAGGTTAAAGTCATGTTGGATTCACATATGATGACGATGTCCCCCATTAACGCTCACCCCCTAACAAACACAATGACCACTGCGATAGCTCCTACCGATCTGGTTCATTTTCTTCAATCCATTGACCACCACCCCGAAGAACTGGATATGGATAATCTGGAAGAACTTGCGTCTCTGGCAGAGTGACCCCTTGCAGTAAAAGCAATTCAACCTCATCTTGTGCAGTGAAGGTTTTACTTGTGACCTAGGTTGGAATTTTACATCCCAAATCCCCAAATCAGGGATACTGATTTTAAATTTTGGACACTCTTTTTAAAATATGGACACTGGCATCATGGAAGAACTCATCGGCACCTCATCTGAACAGCCTACGGATTTGATTAAAGATTCAAACCAGCAGGACTTTGCCAAAGACGTCATGGAAACTTCTATGAACCAGCCTGTGTTGGTTGATTTTTGGGCACCGTGGTGTGGGCCCTGTAAACAAATGATGCCCGCACTGGAAAGTGCTGTGCTGGCTGCGAAGGGCTCTGTCAAACTGGTCAAAGTCAACATCGATGAAAACCAGATGCTGGCCTCGCAATTACGGGTTCAATCCGTCCCAACCGTCTACGCCTTTTTCCAAGGGCAGCCAGTCGACGGATTTAACGGTGCCCTCCCGCCAAGCGAGATCAAAAAGTTTATCGATACACTGGTAGAGAAAACTGGTGGCGCCAAAAAAGATCCTGTTGCCGACGCTCTTGAACAAGCCGTACTTGTGCGCGAAAACCAGGACCATCTGGCTGCAATGTCCATTTACAGTCAAATCCTGGAACATTTCCCCGATAACGAACCTGCCCTCATTGGTATGCTTGAGTGCCAACTTTTATCAGATATGGCTGAGGAAGCTCAGGCTCTTTTTGCGGGGCTACCTGAGGACTTGAAGACCAAGCCAGAATTTTCTGCTATCATTGCCAAGCTAGAATTAGCCGCTCAGAGTCTGGACAATGAAGAGGTTCTGGAACTGAGAAGAAAGATAGAACTAGATCAAACTGATAACCAAGCAAGATTCGATTTGTCACTCGCACTACAAGCCACAGGAAATCATGAGGAAGCTGCAGATCATTTGCTGTATATTATTAAAAACGATCGCAGCTGGAACGACGATGGCGCTCGCCGTCAACTTCTTCAATTTTTCGAAGCTTGGGGCATGACCGATCCGATGACAATAAAAGCTCGTAGTCGACTTTCCTCCCTTCTGTTTTGCTAAAGGGCCAGGCTTGCAGATTCTAGACTGTCGGTTTCCAAACAGTCAGATTTCACACTGCCGGAATAGAGATATCAGCTGCGTTAAATCAGCACTTTTAGCTAGGAATGAAAATGACAGGTGGTATCTTTGATCCAAATTTTGATGAACTTCCCTCGGAGATTCCCCTCTTTCCCTTAGGCGGGGCTCTCCTCCTTCCCGGCGGCACCTTACCTCTCAATATCTTTGAACCAAGATACCTGACAATGATCGACCGGGCTCTTGGGCAATCACGATGTATCGGCATGGTTCAACCGAGCCAAACCACTGAAGACGAGGGAACAGCACCTCTATATAAAACAGGTTGCCTTGGTCGCATAACGTCTTTCATGGAAACGGATGACGGCAGATATCTTATTTCGCTACAAGGCGTGATAAGGTTTTCGATTAACCGGGAATACACCAACGACTTTGGCTATCGGGATGCCATTTGTGATTACAGCAATTTTCGCAGGGACATGGAAGAAGCAGAAGCAGATGATCTCGATCGCAATAAGCTTCTTCGTAGTCTCCAAGCCTATTTTGAGTTGAACGCAATCAGTGCAGACTGGAAAGCCATCGAACACACCAGCAACCATCGGCTCGTAAACACACTTGCGATGATTTGCCCCTTTTCTGCCGCCGAAAAGCAAGCGATACTAGAAGCGGCAACTTTGGTAGAACGTGCGAATATCATGGAAACAATTATGGATATGGCAGTTCATCAAAAAAATCAGAGTTTTGCACGGCAATAACCCCGGTAACAACGCATACCTTATTGATATAATATCGTTTACTAAGTGGAAACAACATGAGCACCCAACCGCGCGTCGACAGAAAACTGCTAGAGATTCTCGTCTGTCCAGAAACCAAAGGTCCTTTGGAGTATGATGCCGAGAAACAAGAGCTTATTTCGCGGCAGGCAAAACTAGCTTACCCCATTCGTGAAGGCATTCCGGTTATGCTTACTGACGAAGCTCGCGTCCTAGAAGACTAGGCCTCGTGTGCTTTGAAACAGAATGCAGAACACAGCTATATAATTTGGTCCAATATAACCTGGACAGAAATTTGACTGACAAATGACACACACGATTAAAGAAGATAACTCACAAGAGTTTAAAACAGAGCACTGGCCTACTGATATCAAGTACAAATCAGAGGAAAGGGCGTTACATATCTGGTTTGATAACGGCGAAAATTTTGTCTTACCTGCAGAATATCTTCGTGTTGAAAGTCCGTCAGCGGAAGTACAAGGGCACCATCCAAGCCAGAAACAAGTCCTCACTGGCAGGCGAATGGTCGGCATAATTGCCATCGATCCCGTCGGAAATTACGCCGTTAAGTTAACTTTCGACGACCTGCACGATACCGGCATATTCTCTTGGCAGTATCTATATAAACTTGGCACCGAGCACGACACCCTTTGGCAGCATTATCTCGATGAGCTTGCTACGCGTGGTTTATCACGTGACCCATAGCCGCTCCAAAACCCTACTTCGCTGCATCTAACAAAGTTTCAGCGATCTCTTTAGCGCGTTTTGCGGCGGTGAGATCACCACTGACCTGAGCCGTGACAATGGCCCCTTCCTTGAGCAATAAAAGTTGTGATGCCAATTCTTCAGGTTCAGGAAACCCAGCTTCTTTAACAATGAAAGCAAGCTGCTCTTTTAAAATGGCCTTGTGATGGGCGGCAACTTTATGCACTTCCAACTCACAATCCGAAAATTCAGCAACTGCATTGATAAACATACATCCTGAAAATTTTTGCTCAGGAAAAGCCTTGCCCTGAAACCAATAATCCAAAGCATCAAACAGTCCTAACAATTTATCTCGGGCCGTGTCATATCTTTGGATATAGCCAAAAAGCCATTGTCGAAATTTTTCATCTCGTCGATGGAGAGTTGCCACGATCAAATCATCTTTTGAAGGAAAGTGCTTGTAAAACGTCATGCGGGCAACACCGGCTTCAGAGATTATCTGATCAACACCTGTGGCGTGAAATCCCTGCCGGTAAAAAAGCTGAAGAGCAGATTCAATCAATTGATCTCGCTTTTTAGAATGACCCACATTTCCCCCCTCAATTCCTTTACCAGCATCATCATATTTTCTTACGCGTAGATCAGTACTATTGTCAGTTAATCATACTCAGCTGAAAATTCTATTTTGGAGCTTTAATCACGATGACCGAAGGTTTGTTGTCTAATTTAGCAAGTATGGGATCCCAATCCGCACAGGTATATTGCTTTGAATTTAACTGACAAGCCCCGACGGAACTAATACTGCCATAGGCCTTTACCATAACTTCGTCAGTCACAGGTTTTGCCCCAATCTCAAATTCAGGCACCCTAAAAACGCGCTGAATAAGGTAGGCCGCGTTCTTTCCAATCAAAGCCCGAAAAAGAGAAACCTCTCCGCTATTACGAGTTAGATCGCGTGTACAGTTAATCAATCTGAATCCCGTTAAAAACCCATTTACCTGGTCTTTTAACGGGGGTGTCGCGCCACTAACTTCACAGTTTTGTTTGTAGATGTCAGCTAACTCTTCGAGAAAAACACTCACATCTCCTTCTGCCCAGCCTGGAAACACCTGCACTGTGATCATGTCAGTCCAGTTTTCGACGGTTTGCCCCTGAGGAAGCCATTCGGCAGAAGTCTGCTGTGCCTTGGTCGCACGAGGTAATGCCTGCCACCCATCAGGAATAGCCGCCATGAAAAATTCGCCATTGCCGCCCTGGCCAACGGCATGATCACCCGCAGCAATTACCGACGACGTAGTGACTAACAGCATTGTTGCAGCCGTAACCACACTCTGAAGCCAAGCCCGATATGACTTAACCAACTGCATCGATATCTCCTTAAAACAAAACTAACGCAACATTACTTATCTGATCCAAATGTTGGCCTAAGTAAACCAGACCTCAAAACAGGCATCACGAGGTATACACAAAGAAGTTCAATATTAAATGAGAACTCAGGCAACTTTATGACCTTCTAGTGAATTGTGTTTATGTGATAAAATCACTCGTTCTTGTGCTTATCTCTTAATCTAGTGAAAAACTTCTAAAGGCTCTTTCCTTGCATCAAGCGAGGCAAGTCACCGACAATCCCCATGGCGTGTTTCATAAAGAAACGTTTAACAGGAGGCAGCTTATCAACAGCCGCCAAACCGAGATCACGTGCGATACGCACTGGCGCCAGATCATTAGAAAAGAGCTTTACCAGCCCATCCATCGCGCCGAGCAAGAGAACATTATCAAAACGACGCCATTTCGCGTAATCTTCCAGCACCTGAGGAGATCCAATATCCAAACCAACTCTACGTGCATCAACGATCACTTCTGCTAAAGCAGCAACGTCTCTGAGCCCGAGGTTCAGTCCTTGACCTGCAATTGGATGCATTCCGTGAGCGGCATCCCCGACCACCGCGAGACGCGTATCGATGTAGCGCTCGGCATGCAATGAGCTTAGGGGATAAGACCAGCGCATATCTGTAACGCTAAACTCACCGAGATCTCCGCCAAAGCGACGATGCAGTTCGTTGGCAAAATCTTCATTACTCATGGACATATAGCCATCTACGAGTTCTCGTTTTTCCGACCAGACAAGGGAAGATCGATGAACCCCTTCCTCGCTATCAGGCAAAGGGAGCAGGGCAAAGGGTCCTGATGGCAAGAAATGCTCAAAAGCAACACCATTGTGGGGCTTCTCGTGCACGACAGTACAGACGATACCATTTTGCTGATAATCGGTTTCCGCAACCTTGATACCAGCACTTTTACGAAGCAGAGACCCGCGACCATCCGCGCCAATAACTAAACGGGCATTGATTTTTGTTCCGTCATCAAGCTCAGCACGGACGCCCTTTTTATCCCGCTCAAGCTCAACCACAGTATGAGGCGCGAGGTGATGCAGAGTTTTCAGTTCAGCCGCTTTTGCATGTGTCGAAAGACGAATAGCGCGATTCTCCACAATCCACCCCATCGGCATATCGCCAACTTCGCTAAAATCGTAAGACATCGACAGCGGTGATGCTCCCCGGTCGATTTGACCATCGGTGATCTCAATAAAGCGAATAGCTTCTGCCGCCCATGACATCCCATCCCAAAGGCCCACCTGATCAAAAACCCGTTGCGATCCCAAGGCAATAGCAGAGGACCGCCCATCAAACGGCGAAGCTTGTTGCGTAGAAGGTTGTTCGCGATCAATCACGGCAACCTCTAAGCCAGCGCCTGCAATAGCAACACCTAGGGTAAGCCCGACAAGCCCCCCACCAACGATCAAAACTTCAACGGAAATATCTTTTTCAGCCATGCGTATAAGCCGGTTTCTTTCATAAAATAACGGTATTGCCAACGAACTCACAGACAGAATCAATTAACAGATCCGTTGGCTACTCTCATATATAAAAGGGATTATCCCCTTTGCCAAAAGATTAACGATTTCAAATGAAAGTAGAGCTTGATTGAAATGACCGAAACTTAGATTCCCTGATAACAATAACCAAGGCCAAATTCAATAATCCCATTTCCAGAAAACACCTACCTTACTATCAGCTGTTTGTCCTGTTTCGCTTTCTAAAGTTATATTTGGCGTAAGCTCAATTTGAACTTTGGCGCGGGTACTACCCGTACTAGCACCCTGGTCAACGCCAACATAAATAGAATCATTAATATATTTTCCAACACTAACCTGGGCGTCTCCAGTTTCACTGTTCGTTCCGGCTGAAAGAACATCTACACCAAGGGTTTCTCGTGCAAAATCAACAATTCCCCCTCCTGAATCAATTTTCCCTGAAAGCGACGCAATCGCTGAAGCAAGTTGAAGAGCTTCTATCGAAGAAAGTTTCCCAGCCGCCTTATCAAAAATAACTTGAGAGAGTACTTCGTCTTGGGGCAACCCATCTGGGGAAGAAAGGCTAATCTTTGGGTTAGTTGCAGTGCCATTGATAGAAACAACAGCCGTTACATTACGCGCCTCATAGATCGCTGAAAGATTAAGTTCAGGGTTGATTTCTGCCCCCCCAAGTAAGGTGATTTTACCCTTTTGCAATTTAAAATCTTTTCCAGCAAAGGAAAACAAACCTCGTACCGGGCTTAAATACCCTTCGATTATCGGAGTGTTTGCTGTCCCCATTATGGTAAATCGGCCTTCCCATTCTGAATCAAGACCTTTGCCCCGAATGAAAACTTTACGCGGCAGGCTCAATAAAAGATCCAGAGCGATCTTTGAGGGTCGCTCTTTTTCTGTTTTGTCAGAAGGAGCAGCCGCGCCAGGGCGATTTTTCTCTGTAACATCAAGACTTACAACGCTAGGTGCAACAGCACTCCCAATATTGATATTAATCTGACGCGTTGTAATACCACCCCCAACTTTCAGTTCGGCCGGAGTGCCCTTAATCTCAATATTACCATCGGTCTGCACAGAAATTTGATCTTGATCCAAAGCAGCGAGATTATCGAGTTGAATGGTTAGATCTACCAGAGGATTTACAAGATCCTGAAACTCAATAGTTCCTCCTGTTTTCAAAGACCCGCCTTTACTATCTTTAGCATCAACCTTTAACAGCAAGGTTTGGCTGTTTTGAATAGTCGCATTCAGCTCTACCTGGCGGAGTAAAGTACCAAATTCAACGTTCTCATAACGACCATTGGTAACTTTAGCTCCCCCCACAATCACTGGATTGGAAAGTGTTCCCGAAAGCTGTGTATCAACGAATAGCTGTCCCGTCATATCCTGAGTATCCAGCGCCAGATAAGGCCATAGCATTCTAATATCGCTATCTGCTTTCACTCCTCCAGTGACTTTTTGATCATTGGGTAGACTGACAGAAAATGGTGCAAAGCCAATAGCCACAGGCACGGAACCGTACGCCTCAAGTATAGAAGGTTCTAGACCGGTGACTTGATTTTTGAAATCAATGCGTCCCTTATCCAAAGTTGCCGTAAGACGACTTGTCAGAGGCGGGAGGGATGCATTGTCATCGCCAGCCAGTTGAACGTTTGCAACTGTTAATGAAAACTGACCTTGATTTTTTTCTGGCATAAGAACAATTCTGGCATCTCCCTCAAGCGTACCCGTGATCGCTAGTTCAGGCGCAACGAGCGTTAACAAATCAAGAGGAAACGTTTTTATTTTCAAGTCTGCAGTCGCGCTCTTCTCAGTCAATTCACCTGATCCTGCGAAGGTTCCACGATCAAAGGAAAACTCAAAAGGCGTTACACTCGTAATGTTTTTGTCTTGAATCAAAGTAAGAGGCGTACGAAGAACAATTTCCTTTTGAGCAAGGTTGCCATTCAAAGCTAATAGTTGAAGTTTTGTCCCTGTGATCTGTTCTGATGCCGGAAGGGCAAGTTTACCCTGCCCTTTTAACTGAAGAGCGGGTTCGGTTGAGCTGCTCAAGTTAAAAGTAAAGTCAGCGTTCTTTGCTTTTCCCTGAGCCGTGAAATCAAACTGTTCAACGACACGATCCACAACTGAGATGCCAGTCGCTTTGGATCTTATTACAAGCGAGGGATCACTCAAATCTCCTGTTGCAGTCGCCGCTATCGTCAATGATTTAATAACTGGGCCAGTAGCAGTCGAGAGATTGCTCCCGGTTAGATCAAGAGCAAGGTGTTGCTGGCCTCGGCTGTTGCTCAGGGCCACATCAACAGTCCCATTCCCTTGAACTTCAATGCCAAAACCATCCGTCAACAACCCAAGGTCGGGTATTCTTCCTGTTAATCTGCCTGCAATTGGCGTCTCATCAAAGGGAACGGTTAAAGCTCCTGAAACACTATTGCTTTGTGCTTTTAGGCTGATATCGCTCAACTTAAGTTCAGTATAAGCAGGCAGGGAAAACGCCAGCGCCAAATCAGTTGGTAACTTTGGATAAGCAAGACGAGCTTCAAAAACGCCCTCAGCGCCACTTACAAGAGTCTTTACTTGATAGCTGGTTTCAAGATTCCCTAGAGCATTTTGTTCTAGGCTAAGATCACTGACCACCAATGTACCACGTAGTTCTGGATCAGAAAGAGGACCGCTTAGAGTACTGTTCAGCTTTACAGCTCCCTTGAGACTAGTACCCGCCATTTTGTTAAGAGATCCGAGGTCTTCCATAACGGCCTCTATTTCCCCGGAAAGGCTATCAAAGCTCAGAGGAAACTCCACTGATCCATCAAGCGTTGCAGTCGGCAGGGTCAGCGCAACATTTGTGATTTGTAAACTTTCCTCCGAGAGGTTCACATTCGCAGTCATTGAGGGTTCTGAACTAACAAGGATCTGAATATCCGGATTGTTCAAATCGAGTTGTTGCGCTTGCAAACTTATTTTTCCCGTCACATCGCTGGCGATATTCAGGCTTTGCAAACTTGCCGTAGCCAAAAACTTTCCCTGCACTGGAGCAACAGATGAAAGGTCATCAACAAGAAGCGATATCTCGGCGCTGGCCGTATTCTCAAGGATAGCAAGCGCCGCCCTGATATTCGCACTGAGGTGCTCCCCCTGTACCCGCAACAAAGGAATGTTGAGCAAGCCACTTTCAAGGATGTAGTTGCTATCCAGCTCCAGACGTAACTTATGTCCGAGCAACCCCACAACCTCTGATGGTAACCCGTTAATTTCTGTCAGGGCGACCGAGCCTGTAACAGGAATGGTTTTCATATTATCGAGAAGAAGATCAGAACTGATACTCCCGATAACATCTCCCACCGTCATGGTTTCATCCAGCGCTACACCCCCGGCCTGAAAAGTCACTGTAAGATTGGTGTTCTGGAAAGTGCCCGTCGCGTCCAAATCTAGGTTACCACGGGAAAGGGCCGCCGGAGCTATCAACTTGTTCAGCTCCGAGGGCTGCAATAAATTACTACTTACAGCGAAATTTAAATTTTCCTGCTCCAGATCCACAGCCCCAACCATGGCTATATCAAGAGTAGTATTCTTGATTTGCGAAGAAACCAAGCTGACTAGATTTCTATTATAATCCCAGGAAAGTTGGGCATCCAGTGTAGCCCGTCTATCATCCATCAACGGGATTGAAGACGCCAAAATTTTATCTAATTGTACACCGCCAGAAAGGTTTAGGTTTATGCTGTTCTCATCCTTGGTTTCCCCAGAATCATGACCAGAGTTAAAACCTGAGCTATGGATAGATAAGTCGCTGCGAAACAGAGTTCCCGCCTGCGTATCCACCTCTCCCTTCCAGTCATTTATGGGGCCTTTTCCAATAAAACTCACATTGATTTCAGGATAGCCGGGTAAATCAAGGGCCCGGGCAATCAATCCCCCTTCAGGTTCTGTCAGTTTCACATCAACGGATAGCGTTTCTGCTTTTGGATCGTATTCAACCCTGGCTGAGATGGAACCTTCATGAGCATCAAGCTGGATAATATCCAGCGAGCTCAGAATGACACCTTCAACCTCGCTTTTGAGATTCAGAGACAATTTTAAAAGCGCTTCACGCCCTAAAACAGATTCAGCGATATGAATTTCCGCCAACTGAACTTCAGTAAGGCTGATATCTATGGGTAAGGGAAATAACGGGCCACTGCTCTGTTCTTCTTGCGCAGAAGCGGGAATGACAGGTTCACGTTTCAAATCAAGAGACGACAGCAAAATTCTGTTAATCTTTAGATTTCCACCAACAAGCGCCAAAGGCGACCAGTCTAATGAGATATTTTTGATTTCAAGCCAATCTCCTGAGGGATCTTTTAACCGAAGACTGCTTAGAGTGAAGTTAGAGAAAAGGTTGCCCTGAATACGGCCAACCTCAAGGGAAAGCCCCTCAGGATCATGAACCGCCAGCTCTATCTGTCTCGCAGCGGCCTCACGACCACTATCTGTTTGTAAATAGAGATAAAGTCCCGCGAGAAGTGCAATTAGGCATAACAGAGGCACAAGAATAACGGCCGCGATAACTCTTATTCTTCCAGACTTCATCTAAAAGGCCTGACCGATGCTAATGTAAAATTGAAAAGCATCGTCGATTTCTTTGCGGCGATTTAAAGGAACGGCAACATCAAGGCGGATAGGACCAATGGCCGTATAATAACGTAAACCTAGACCCGCGCCCCACTGAAAGTTCTCGGAAAAATTTGGCACCATACTGTCATAGACATTCCCACCTTCAATGAAAGGAACCAAACCGATATCTTCGGTAACCCTTATCCTAGCCTCTGCACCAACCTCAATCACAGAACGACCACCCACAGGATCGTCACTAGAATTGAGTGGACCAACGGTCTGGTGTTCATATCCACGGATAGAACCACCACCACCAGCATAGAAGCGTTTGGTCGCAGGTATATCGCGTGCGCTATCACCCGCCATCATGCCGACCTTACCTCGGGCAGCCAAAACAAGTTTATTGCCCTCCAATACGGAATAATAGGTAGAGCCATTAATCTCGGCGCGGAGAAAATCTGGAGATGTCGCGCTCAAACCTAAATAGGGTGTCGCCGTTGTTCCAAAGCGAAAGCCTTTAGTTGGATCAAGTAAGTCGTTCGTCGAATCATATCTCGCGCTTAAAGGTAAGCTGGCAAAAGTAAAATTTTCAGTGTCGTCTTCATCCTGAATTTCAGAAAGCTCGAACGAAAGACCTGCGCCCACGATCCAGTTTTCTCGCCACTTCCTTTCCAGCCCGGCAGTAGCACTAATGGATTGCTCTTCATAGGCTTCTGTATTTTCCCGTCTCAGATTAACATCACTATAAAAGCTCTGATCAAGACGGAGATAGTTCGGTTTAACAAGCCCGAGCTTAAATTGCTGGCGAATTTCGGCAACTGTAAGGTCAGCCCTTAGCTTTTCACCTTCGCCAAAAATATTTCTGTTTTCCCAGAAAAGTTGTGTTCCGGCCCCTTCACTGGTCGAAAAGCTAGCCCCTAACCCAATAGACTTGTGATCTCGCTCGACAAAACTGAGGATAATCGGCGTGACATCGGTTCCTACCTGTTTATTACCACTATCTCCATTATCCTCTCGAGGTTTGAGATGCACAGCTTCAAATAATCCTGTGTGCAGATATTTCCGACGGAGTTCGTTAATAATCTTGGCATTATAAAGCACCCCTGCCTTCCATCTTGCCAACTTCAATAAATAGCTGGCTTCGACAGTTTTCAAACCTTCAAACTGTAGGTTTCCCATAACAAAACGTGGGCCTTCGTCTAAAATCAGGGTCGTTTCCATTTTTTGAGTGGCAAAATCGACAACCGTTTCCTGATCAGCGATTTTAGCATCGGGATACCCATGGTCTGCCAGAATAACCATCGCTTGGTTTTGCGCGCTTACAATATCTTCCGAGCGCGCAACCATACCAAAGGCTATCCCAAGGTCTGATAACTTAAGAGCATCGGGAATCAAGCCACCGGATGAAAAGCGGATATCAAATTTACTAATATGGAACAGGGGGCCTGGGTCAATGCCAAAAGAAACCTCAATCGGATTTTGATCCTCAACAATATCAAAGGTAATTTTGTTGTCGTAAAACCCTTCAGAACGCAGAACTTTGTTAAAATTGCCCTCATCTTCCCGAACACGCCGCTTCAGAGTAGCTAAACTAGTGGGCGGCTTATCCTTGAGTTGCTTAAGGCGGGAGGATTGTGACAAGAGCTCCATTAAGCCCGTGTCAGATAAATTCTTATCAGAAGTGCCGAAAATATTAACTTCGTATGTTAAGACAGCATCTGGCTCAACATTAAGAATTTGTTCACTTTGTGCCTGGACAGGATCGAACAACACAAATCCTGCAACGAGTGTCAACACAGACGCCAAGCATAAATCTTTAATAGAAAAGTAGCGGACCTTTTTAGAGCCTCGTAATAAGCCCAAGATCCATCCAAAGCGGGGCAATATTGATTTATTCCTTAACAAAATTATAAGCATTCACGGTAGGACCTCTAATAGGCAAAGTCCAGCATAACAAGTGTTCGTACGCCTTATTTACAGCGCCTTTTCCCATTAAACAATTCGTGCATATACCTACCAAAAATTCTATCTAAAATATTTTCTGAATAAGACCATGAAATATCACCACTAAAGCATGCATCGACATGTGATTAAAAATTAGTCATCGATAAACTAAAGATTAAAAATTAGGCATTATTCATTAAAAACGCACAATACACCATCATCTAAAAGTACCATATACAACTACTAACTTACTGTTTTAATTGAATTGTATCAAATATCGAAAGTTGGCACGTTTCTTGGACTTAACTATCTAGTCCCAGAACGCAAAAAATGGAAAAAACAATGTCCAGCTTTCTCAATCCCAGCAAAAAAGTTGCTGCCCTCGGCGCGTCTTCAGTTGCTCTGATGTTATTCACTCTACCAGCACAGGCAGCGGTAACCGAAGAAACCGCTTTTGTCTTTAATACATTCTCATTCCTTGTAAACGGCGTTCTGGTTATGTGGATGGCCGCAGGTTTTGCAATGCTCGAAGCAGGCCTGGTCCGCAGCAAAAACACTGCAGCCATCTGCCTCAAGAATATTGCACTCTACTCTATCGCTGGATTGATGTTCTATCTTGTAGGTTATAATCTGCTTTATACGGGCGTTTCAGAAGGTAGCCTCAGCGGCTTTATCGGTACTTTCTCTTTCCTTTACGATTCAAGCGAAGCAGAGGTTGCGCTCCTTTCCGCAGATGCCACAACCGAAGAATTGATAACAGCGGTCACCTCTAACGGTTATTCCGTTATGTCGGACTGGTTTTTCCAGATGGTTTTTGTTGCCGCAACAGCCTCTATTGTTTCAGGCACACTGGCTGAACGTATTAAGTTCTGGCCCTTTATGGCTTTCATTTGCATCCTTACTGCCATTATCTATCCCATCCAGGCTTCCTGGAGCTGGGGCGGCGGATGGTTATCTGAATTAGGTTTCAGTGACTTTGCAGGATCAAGCATTGTACATTCAGTTGGTGGATGGGCAGCTCTTTCAGGCGCCATTATTCTTGGCCCTCGCAAAGGAAAATACGCCGCAGATGGCCGCGTAAAACCGATCCCAGGATCAAACCTACCACTTGCTACTCTCGGTACTTTTATTCTTTGGATGGGCTGGTTTGGTTTTAATGGCGGCTCTCAGCTTGCCCTTGGCTCAGCCGCTGACGCGGTTGCCATGGCGATCGTTTTCGTAAACACAAACATTGCCGCTTCTGCGGGTGTTGTTGTTGCCATGATCTTAACCCAGTTTCTCTACAAAAAAATCGACCTGACAATGGCCCTAAACGGTGCGCTTGCCGGCCTGGTCGCCATTACAGCCGGACCAGATGTATCTCACGCTTACATGGCCGTAATCATTGGCGGCGTTGGCGGTGCGATCGTCGTCTTCGCTGTTCCCCTTCTCGACAGCTTGAAAATTGATGATGTTGTCGGTGCGATCCCGGTTCACCTTTGCGCTGGAATCTGGGGCACGCTCGCGGTTGGGATCTTCGGATCAGGAGAGATCGTCTCTCAGCTGACCGGTATCGTAGCCATTGGCCTCTTCACCGTTATCTGCAGCGCTATTGTTTGGCTTGGCCTTAAGGCAACCGTTGGCATTCGGATCTCCGAAGAAGAAGAATACAATGGCCTGGATGTGAGCGAACTTGGACTAGAGGCCTATCCTGAGTTTGGTCGCGGCTCCCAGAAACTCGTTTAATTTAGGTTCAGTCTCCCATCTGTACCCAACATATCTTCTAAAAAAGATATATTATAACAGTGGTTTTTCTAGCAGTGAAAAACCACTGGAGGTGCCTTACCAAGACATCTCTTTCTCCTTAGGCCCCGCAGACCGCTATCCGAGCTCTTTCCTAGCGGGGTCTTAACTTACCGCCTGTTGCCCCCCGCAGCAGGCGGTTTTTTTATGTTCTTTTTCGATAATCATTTCTTTTCTCTAGCCACGCTCCTGCCTGAATTGGTATTTACTAACATTAACTAGATTTCAGAATTAGATTCTGGGGTTAAATTATGTTCGTACGCGCCACGGCTGTTGTTTAAGAAAGACATAAGGGCTCGGCATGAGAGCCACAATGCGAGATAGAGGGTAATAACTACAGTGATCACACATCATTTTGTTGATCGTCAAAAGCTTCAAGAGATTCATCCCTTTACGCGGCTGGCTGCCCTATTGGCTGATATCCTCCCCGGCAAATCTCCACTGACAGACGGCGCCCCTATTAACTTATCTATTGGCGAACCTCAAAACCAGCCTCCCCATTTTGTGGCAGAAGCAATATCCCAGAATACCTTAGGCTGGTCCCGGTATCCCTTATCAAAAGGAAATCCGGATTACCTCAACGCTTGTATAGAGTGGATGGAAAGACGCTATAGCCTCCCCAAAGGAATGCTTAATCCTGCCAAACATATAATCGGTGTTCCCGGTACACGTGAAGGCTTGTTCATGACCGCTCTCACTGTCCTCCCGCCCCCAAAACAAGGGGAGCAAGCCCCCGTCTTTTTAATCCCAAATCCCGGTTATCAAGTTTACACTGGAGCTGCGGCAGCTGCCGGTGCAGAAATCGTTACGGTTAGCGCCACACGTGAGAGCGGCTACCTTCCTGATTACACCCAGATCCCTGAGGAAACCCTCAAACGCACAGCACTCTGTGTTCTCTGCAGCCCTTCAAACCCAGAAGGTGCAGTCGCAGATCCGCAAAGAATTCGCAACCTAATAGACCTCGCCAGAAAATATGATTTTGTGGTCGCTTTCGATGAATGTTATGCAGAGATTTACACCAATACTCCTCCCCATTCCGCGATCGAAATCGCGGCTGACCTCGGGGGCGATCTCTCAAATATACTCATTTTCCATTCTCTCTCCAAGCGCTCTAGCGCGGCTGGCCTGCGCTGTGGTTTTATTGCCGGTGACGAAAAGTGGATATCAATGATCAACACAACCTGTCAGGTGGGTGGCGCAGGCGTACCACATCCTGTCCAAGCCGCAGGAACGCTTTTGTGGCAAGACGAAGATCATGTGATTGAGAATCGGGCACGCTACCAACAAAACTTCAAACTCGCCCAGGAAATTTTAGGAAACTCCATACCCGTTGAAATTCCTGCAGGAGGGTTTTGCCTCTGGCTCGATGTAGCCGATGGTGTTCAAGCGACAATCAAACTTTGGCAAGAAGCTGGCATTCGCGTTATGCCTGGTACCTATATGAGCCACAAAGACAAAACTGGCACCACTCCCGGAGATCGCTACATCCGCATAGCCCTGGTTTATGATATTGATTACATGGCCCTTGCCCTAACAAAGATAAAGGACGTTCTGGCCCCCTGGATACCCACTTTGAATAATGAGAGATCAAAAGGAGATGTTGCCTGATGGCTCGCTCAGCAAAAACTGGAGGCGTACAGCTACTTCCAGAAGGCACAGGCACATTCTTTCGGCGCCGAACTATTGAAATTTCCGGTGTCGGATTACTGGTTTTAGGCGTAGCCCTCGCTCTTGCCTTTTTCTCATTCAACCCCGCTGATCCGGGCTTTAACAGGGCCGCAAACAGCTCTGTGACAAACCTACTTGGGATCCCGGGCGCTGAAGTCTCGGGCTTAGCTCTCACATTTCTCGGCCTATCTGTTTACACTATTCCAATTATCCTTGCAGCTTGGTGCTGGCGTTGCTTAAGGGACCATTCTCTTTCAAAGCCTTGGGCGCGAGCGCTCGCGCTTCCAATCGCTGTAATCGGCCTATCCCTTATCTTTACAATACTGCCGGGCTCTGAAGGTTGGCTTGGAGAAGGACAACCCGCCAGTCTAGGTGGTGCTGTGGGGCAAATAATTTTAGAACAAATTCAAGCCTACGCCCCGCTCCCCAATTGGGTCATAGCACTGATCGCGCTCATCCCGACAATTCCAGCTTTTCTCTATGCGATTGCCCTTAATCGAGAAGAATGGAAAAAAATCGGGAAAGGCTTAATGTTTGGCATAACGTCGGCGCGTAAAATCGGCAAAATATTTAATATCGAGAACAGATTCAAAGATACTGATACTGCTGAAGAATCAAATTCCAACATTAGAGCCAAGCGTAAAAAGGCCATACGCAAACGCGCAACAAAAGACCGCATAGAGCCTGTGCTAGAAGACGAGCAAGGCTTGAGCTCCCGGGTCGAAACGACAATACAATCAACCAAACCAAGCAAACGCGCCAAGGCTGAAGAACAAGGTCGCCTCAATCTTAGCAGTAACGACGGGGAATACGAGCTCCCCCCCATATCTATTCTCAGTACCCCCCCGGCTGATGCCGGAAAAGATAATATGAGCAAGGATGCGTTAGAAAAAACGGCTCGCTTGCTTGAAACTGTCCTTGATGATTTTGGCGTGAAAGGCGAGATCGTCACCATTCGTCCAGGTCCCGTTGTCACGCGCTACGAACTTGAGCCCGCCCCAGGCACTAAGACCAGTCGTGTGGTTGGCCTTGCCGATGACGTTGCCAGATCTATGTCGGCGATATCTGTGCGCGTAGCTGTTGTTCCTGGCTCGACAACGATTGGTATCGAACTCCCAAACAGTAAAAGACAGACCGTTTATCTCAAAGAGCTAATGGGCTCTACAGACTACGACAAAGACAAAGGAAAACTTCCCATTATTTTAGGCAAGGATATTGGTGGATTACCCTCTATCGTTGATCTTGCTCAAATGCCTCACCTTTTGATCGCGGGAACCACGGGTTCGGGTAAATCGGTTGCCGTCAACGCGATGATTTTGTCGTTGCTCTACAGGTTTACCCCGGATGAATGTAAATTCATCATGGTTGATCCCAAGATGCTGGAGCTTTCGGTATATGACGGCATCCCACACCTGCTTGCCCCGGTCGTAACCGAGCCTAAAAAAGCTGTTGTTGCCCTGAAATGGACCGTGCGTGAGATGGAGGATCGTTATCGCGCCATGTCACGTCTCGGCGTTCGAAATATTGATGGCTATAATGCGCGTATGGAAGAGGCCCGAAAAAATGGCGAGGTCCTAACCCGGAAAGTTCAAACCGGATTTGACCCAGAAACCGGGCAGCCGATTAATGAAGAACAGGCCTTTGATATGAAGGCCCTGCCCTACATCGTCGTCGTTGTCGATGAAATGGCGGATTTGATGCTGGTTGCTGGTAAAGATATTGAAGCGACAATTCAACGTCTCGCCCAGATGGCACGTGCAGCTGGTATCCACATCATGATGGCCACCCAACGCCCCTCTGTCGATGTCATCACCGGTACAATCAAAGCCAACTTCCCAACCCGAATTAGCTTTAACGTGACCTCCAAGATCGACAGCCGCACCATCCTGGGTGAGCAAGGCGCAGAACAGCTACTTGGACGAGGAGATATGTTGCACATGGGGCAGGGCGGCCGCATACAACGTGTTCACGGCCCCTTGGTAACCGATGAAGAGGTAGAAGAAGTCGTAAAATGGCTTAAGCACCAAGCACAGCCGAGTTATGTTGAATCCGTCACTATAGAAGATGATGACAGTCCCGATTTTGATGGAGCAGGACCATCAAGCAGCGGGGGCAATGGCAATAAAGCTGATGAGCTTTATGACAAAGCGGTCGCAGAAGTGATTAAAAGCCGCAAGGCATCGACCAGTTATGTCCAACGCCGCCTTCAAATCGGCTATAACAGAGCTGCGACAATAATAGAGCGCATGGAAGACGAAGGCGTCATCTCATCAGCAAATCATGTTGGCAAAAGAGAAGTCCTCGTCCCGAATAGAGACGATTAAAACGACCAACTTATTCAATAATTTGAGCCATTGGTTTTCGGCTCCCGACCATAAAGTTACTTAACACAATGCGTGAAATATTTAAGGATAGAGCTTTGGTTGCGACACTTCGCAAATTAACTATCGGTCTTGGACTTACTCTCGGACTCTCTCTGGGGTTCACTCTGGGATTCATGGGACTTTTAGCCTCTTCGTTTGTACTACTGCCTACCCCAAAAGCACAGGCCGCATCCACGAGTGAAGAGAACACTGCCTTTTCAGGACTTTCCCCTGACGAAGTCGCCATTGTCAGGCGTGTGGAGGGTTATCTTAACGATCTGAAATCCGTATCAGCCCGGTTCATTCAGGTATCCAGCAATGGCGGCCTCTCAGAAGGAGATCTCTTCATTCAGCGGCCAGGTCGGATGAGATTTGAATACGACGAACCTGTTCCAATTGTCATGATCGCCAATGGTGTTACCCTGCTCTACTTTGATAAGAAGCTAAAACAATCGACTTATCTCCCCTTATGGAAAACGCCTCTATGGTTTTTGATCAGAGAGAAAGTTGAACTTCACAAAGACATTCATATCCTTAGAGCTCAGGCATCGAACTCTACCGTGCAACTTGAACTTCGCGCAGAGGGAGAATCAGACGGCACACAGATGACACTTCTTTTCAGCGATAATCCATTATCGCTCAGAAAGTGGGAAGTCGTTGATGCCCAGGGCATAACAACACAGGTTTCTCTTATCGATCCAACTTATGATGGATTAATCAATGAGGATGTCTTCAAAACAGATGACTTGGATCTGCAGAAAAAGAGTTTAAAAGATTAGGGCAAGACCTATTAAACAGCTTTGTTGAGTTAATAGATCCTGTCTCTAGCTTCTTTTCCAACCAAATGGCCTGGCTAACAGGGTCAAAAACCCCTTATCTCGAGTGCCTTCGACGCCAATACGCATGCCTAATTCCCGAGGGTTTTTGCTCCTGGTCCGAAACAGGGGATCCCACCAACTAAATATTGTCCCGTAGTTACTGTCCGTATCTGCCTTGATCGCGTGGTGGTGAACCCAGTGAATTTCAGGGGTTATAAAAATATACCCTAATGAATTTTCAATATATTTTTTAAGCCTGATGTTGGAATGGTGAAACACAGTTGCAATCAACACGATGGTCTCAAATACCACAACGGAGACAAAGGAAATATCAAGGACAATAATAACCCCAGCACGCGCTGTTGCCGACAATAAAACCTCACCAAAATGAAACCGTAAAGCCGACGTCGTATCCAATGTGTCATCAAGGTGATGAATTTCATGAAAACGCCAGAGAAATGGTACTTCGTGATTTAAGCGGTGCCACCAGTAAATCAGAAAATCCAACACCAAAATATCAACAATGAACCCCGACCACCCGGTCAGAAACAGAGGTCTCCAGACCAACGAATGTTCGGTTGCCCAAATTGTAAGCTGAATAATGATTATCGGTGAGAGAATGACATTAAAGATCCAAAGACCAAGATTTCTGCGAACTCGCTCAGGAAACACACGCGCAATACCCGTTTGGACATCGATGACTTGATTATCTAAAGTCTCACTTTGCACCACGGCTGGTACGAAGCGTTCTGAGATAAAAAGAAGCGCAATCCAAGCCAAGACAACGACACCTTTGTAAGCCAATAGCTGCTCGGTAACCTCTTCCATGTCATTACCCATTTTTAATTCACTGAAACACGAATATGGAACAAGCGTTCAGGAAGGGAAAGGCTCACTACAGATAGATCGCAATAATGTGAGAAAGAGCCTGACCCGAGAGGATCAGACCTTGCACCGCTCGAAAGAACAGCTAACATCCAAACCAACTATTCCGTTATCACAAATCTGCTGCAGTAATATAAACTATGACCATAAGATCCCTGCCTATCGTTGGTGTTTCAGCCTGCCTCTATAAAGGCGACACTCCCAAACCCTACCACTCGGTTGACGATAAATATCTCCGGGCCGTCTCTGTTTCAGCAGGTGCAATGCCCCTTATTGTGCCCGCCTTAGGCGACTTGTTAGATATGCCTGATCTCGTTGCATCTCTTGATGGCATCATGCTTACAGGAAGTAACAGTAATGTATTTCCTGAGCTGTACCAGACAAGCCCAACACCAGAAGCTGAACCCTATGATCAGATGCGGGATCAAACGACCTTTGCCCTTATTCACGAAGCCCTGCGCCAAGAGGTACCCTTGCTGGCCATCTGCCGCGGCTTTCAAGAACTTAATGTTTCCATGGGCGGATCTCTTCATTCCCAGGTTAGAAACATCGATGGGCGCATGGATCACAGCAGCCCTGATACCAGTGAAATGGATATTGATTATGGCCCCAGTCATACGATCCAACTTAACCCTGAAGGCAAACTGATCAATATCCTCAAATCGGACCAGGTTTCGGTAAACTCTCTTCATTACCAGGCAATTGATCGGGTCGGAAACGAGCTTCAGGTTGACGCTCAGGCTGAAGATGGAACAGTTGAAGCGATCTCAATGCCAAAACAGCCCTCTTTTGTATTAGGCGTCCAGTGGCACCCGGAATATAAATCACAAGACAACCCCGTTTCCCGAAATATTTTTAGGGCATTTGGGGCAGCCGTTAAAAACCGAGCGTCCAACCGAACTTAACCAAAACACTTTATTTGAGGGCAGAACGGTGTCTTTAGATCTGGATTTACCACAGAGATTCTACAGGAATTCACAGTGTAAATCATTAAACCCTTAATTCCTCTGGAGTCCCTCTGGTACTCCTCTGGGGTAGGTAATATATTGTTAATAAACATCTCAAATTTTAAGAATATTTTCCAACATTACCCCAATTAATAAGAAAATATACCTAACACGTAATTTTTATCCACAGGTACATTGAATTCCTCTCTAGATGGCTTATCTTAGAATTACGTCGCCTCCTACCTCACTCCTGGCGACGTTTAAAGAAACTGGAATCCCCCCTCTAGTTTCTTGAAACTCTGCGAAGAAGCGGGAACACCTGGTTATCCCCCCAATCGGGTGTTCCTTTCTTTCTTTTATCTTTTATTCTGATGTAGTTAGTTGTATTCTAAGCCTCTAACCTAAGATAATACGTTCACACCTCACCTTACTAATCATTACTCTTCCGAAACATTCTATAAGTATTTATTTCGAATGCGGAATAAATTTGTTTCGAATACGGAATAAATTCATGAGCCTGCGCATCGCCACTTGGAACATCAACTCTGTACGCCAACGTATAGGGCACCTAAAAGACTTTACTGAAAGTCATCATCCTGACGTGCTAAGTTTACAAGAAACCAAAGTACAGAATTCAGAATTCCCTGAAAATGAAATTAAATCAATGGGATATGAAACAGTACTTTTCCATGGTCAAAAAAGTTACAACGGCGTTGCAATCCTGTGCAAGAAACAAGTGAAGTCTAGTAATCAGCTAATATGGTGTGAAAAAGATGATTGCAGACACTTATCTGTAACCTTGGATAATGGGGTCCAAGTGCATAACTTCTATGTTCCATCAGGCGGATCCATTCCTGATCCGGAACAAAATGATAAATTTGCTCATAAGCTCCAGTTTCTTAAAGAAATGACCGAGTGGATATCAAATCCAGAAATAAAGAATGATAAAATCATTCTCGTTGGCGATTTAAACGTTGCTCCGCTGGAAAATGACGTCTGGAACCACAAAAAAATTCAAAAATCAGTCGGCCACACTCCTTTGGAATGCGATTTAATGGCAAAAATGAAGGAGGCTGGCGACCTTACAGATGTTGGGCGTCACTTTGTGCCCGCTGATCAACCTCTATATTCTTGGTGGGGATACAGATATAAGCCTGCCTTCGCCAAAAATTATGGTTGGAGACTGGATCATATTCTCACAACGGACATCTTGAAAGCGGCTTTACAGCACTTTGAAGTCGTTAAAGACACACGGGGCTGGGAAAAACCTTCCGACCACGTACCAAATATTGTCGATTTAAATCTCTGATCCTGAGACCAGGTCCCAGAGACCTAACTCCGGAGATTTAACTCCAGGGACCTAACCCCAGAGATTTGGCCCATGAAATATGACCCAGAGATCTCTGGGCCTACACATTTACGATTTTTCAGAAATTGCGTTGCGAGCTTCCGTTAGCTGGCTTGTCGTCTTATCAATGCGATGAGCTAGAACACGCATGACCTCTACTCCCATTTCCGGGAAATCCATAACCATATTAAAGAAAAGTTCTTTGGTTATTTTTAAGGTTGTCAGTTCAGATTTCGCTTTAATCGTAGCAGTACGTGGCACATCACACAGTATTGCAATCTCTCCCACAAACTCATTTTTCCCAAAATTTGCAACGACCAATGGACCATCGTCGGTATCAACAATAACGTCAGCGTCTCCATCGATAAAGATGTAGGCAGCGTCACCAGCATCTCCTTGATGGAATAGCTCTTGCCCCGCTTTAAATATCAAACGCTCACTGGCAAAAGCCATCAACTTTAGACGTGAAGGCTCAATATTGGCAAACAAAGGTATGTTCTTTAAGGCTTCAACTTCTTGCTCAATCGACATTTATTTACTTCCCTTTATTCCGCTGCGATTAGGCTTTTAAGAACTTTGCCTTCGACATTTAACTCGTTGTAAGTCCCGCTCTCTACGATCCGGCCATTTTGCATAACAATTATATATTGAAAATGCCGCGAAAGCTCAGCGCGTTGTAGCGTCCACACAATCCCCTGTTCGCCTTGAGCCTCCATTATGGAAGGAACCAGTTTGTTCTGACTTTGGGAATCCATCACAGCCGCCGCCTCGTTGAGGATAAGCAAATCAGGTTTCTTGATCAGAGCTCGCGCTAAGGCCAATTTTTGCCTCTGCACTGCACTTAGCCGATTTCCACCAACCCCCACATTATAACTCAAACCAACCTCAATTACATCGGATCGGAGGCCAAGATCATCCAAAAGTTCGGTCATCACATGTCCGATTGTCTCTCCAGCTTCGGCGCGACCATAAGCCAGGCGGCCAAAAAGGATATTATCTTGAATGCTTGCAGCAGAGTTAAAGCGCTCAGGATCATAGAATTCAACGGCTTCAGGATCTCTCTCTTCCAGTTTTTTTGCCAATAACTTCCGTGCGTTAAGAATTTTAACCTCGACTTCATCTGTTACCAGCCCGAGACGATGTCGTGCTTCGACATAATCAAAGGGCAAATGCATCAAAGCCTCTCGATCTGATTTTGAAATATCAGAGAAACTACTTTTATCAGCCCGCTTCACAATCATATCAAATTCAGGAAGATCATCTGCCGAAATAAAACTAAACTGTTCAAAGAAAGGATGAGTAGGAGGTAATCCTGTAAAGAGTTCGACCATGGTCCGGGCAATAGAAAGGCCCATATTATAAATGGAATCCCGAAGTTCCGCTTCGTCAACAGCTTCTCGAAGGATCGGCATAGCTAACAGGCGATCACCTGCGTAGTCACTATTACGAGGTGTTCCAAAAAGAAGATTTTCTCGCAAGGTTGCGTTTTTATTATAGCTCTCGGGATCAAACGCGTTCACGAGATCTTCAGCACCAATAGACTTCAAATGTTCCTTGAGCGCTTCGCGCGCGCCCAGAATAGATTCTGCAATATCAGGGCGACTTTCAATATCAACGATACCGCTTAAACCAAACCGATAGACATCTTCTTCTAAATCAACATTTCTAAGCACATCAGTTACACGCGGAACCAGCTGCACAGGATCGTCAATCCCAGCACTTTTGTAGTCAACCCACTCTCCCATTGGGTTAAGAATTGTGTTTCCTGTACGCGCGGCTTCTTGTTTGTCACGTAGGGCTTCATCTTTCGTAGCTGGATCATGGGGCGAATCATTAACCATCCAATTCCGTAAGCCATAAAAAAGGTTATCCATCACGGACAATGGAAACAAATAAGCATCTTGGCCAACGTAGGATAGGCGGCGCCCGGTAATTGCAGAAGGTAACTGATCTAAAGATTTATCACTGATCTTTACGGATCCACTGGTGGATTTCACCAAATTGGCCAACAATAGCCCCAAATATTCCTTACCGCTGCTCGCATTACCAACCACCGCAACCCTTTGATTTACACCAAAGGAAAAACTAACCCCATCTAGGAGCTTATTTTCGCTCTCATCTATAAGAGTAAGGCTACTTGCAACGACATCACCTTTTAATACTTCGTTATTGCCCTCTTCTAGAACTTGTTTATCAGGATCAATCATACCCATCGGCTGGAATTGTTCGACCACTTGTTCATACTTGATCTGGACATCGTTTCGCTGTTGATCCCAGTTGATCAAGTCTTTAACCGGTGGGGGTAGATCTTTATAAGCGGCAAGAACAGCAACCAGAGTTCCTATTTCAAATTGCCCCGTAATAACAAGGTAACCACCCCCTAAATAAAAGATAAAAGGCGTTATTTGAGCCAAGAGGTTGTTTAAAAATTTTACGAAAAATTTTCTTTGATAAATTTCATAGCGAATTTTAAAAATCTTACCCAAGCGGTGTGAAATCTCAGCACGTTCGAAATTACTAGTATCATGCGCTTGAATTTCGACAGCTCCCCCGACAAGTTCACTTACGCGTCCGGCCAGAGCCCGGGCTGTTATTTGGCGTTGCCGCCCCAACGTCAGTATCCTTTTACGAAGCTTAGGTATAACGAAGGCCTGTACCAATACGATACTCATGGCGACAAGACCTAACCAGAAACTCTGTACCATGATAAAGATCATCGCTGTCAGAGCCTGACCACCCAGGAAAAAAGGCGTTACAATCGAATCACCAATAAACCCACCAAGAGGCTCAACCTCATCCTTTATCATCGTGGCTATTTCGGCCTGTTTTATCCGGCGACTATGCAAAACAGGAAAACGAAGAATACGATCAGCCAACTCATACCGAAGCCGACGCAACATTCTCTCGCCAAGTCGACCTTTTAAGGTATTGATTACAAATTTAAAAACACCATTAACAAGCACTAAACTCAGAAAAGAAAGGCACAAGGCAAGTAAAAGCACTAACTGGGAAAGATCAAAGCCCTCAAAAAGGATGACCGTTCTTCCAAAAATTTCTTCTCCAAAAGGCAATTCAAAGCGCATAAAAGGCAGCGTCGAATTAAATCCGGCGAAATTTTCTGAATTTACAGCTTTGTTGATAATACTTTTAGGTAAATCAAGGGAAAGAAAATAGAACGGCATGGACGCCAGAACCAGAAAGAGTATCCTTACCTGATCTTTTTTACTGTGCTTCCAAATATACTTAAATAATTGCGGTTCCATTACGACTTTAATTCCCCCACAGTAATTCCCCTACTGTCGCCATTATTTGTAAGGCAGATAAGTTCAGACAAGAACAGTATCAAGACTATTGTGCCGCACAAAGAAGAAATAACAATCTGATTTAATTTGCCTAGCCTAATTAAAGGCATCAAGTAGGTAAACTTGAATCAGTAAACTCTTTGTCATTTCTTGTGTGGTGTCTAAATCAAAAAGTTGTGCTAATTTATGAGTTAACGATAGGTAAATTTGATCACTCATTTTTCACCTAAGACATGAAAATTTTCCCTTCAGGCTGGTTTAGGGCAGTATTTTTCCAAAAAACAGCATTGAAATTAAACAACCTGCACATTCTTTCTTGGGTCCACAGAATGAAATGTGGCATAGTCACCTCGATTATCGAGGGGGAGTAGACCAATCACACAAGATTGCGATCATATAGCTGACAGCCTAGAGCACAAAGGCATGCGCGTTCTGATCTATAGCCACGACAGCTTTGGCCTGGGTCATTTACGGCGGTGTCGCGAAATCGCACACACTCTAGTTCAAGAAAATAAACACCTATCCGTGTTAATTCTATCCGGCTCTCCAATCATAGGTTCTTTTGGATTTAAAGCCCGAGTAGATTTTGTCCGAATACCAGGCGTTATTAAATTGAGAGATGGAGATTATACCTCCCTCAATTTGCATATAGATATTGAACAAACCTTGGCCATTCGATCCTCTATAATCATGCACACTGCCGAATTCTATGATCCTGACCTTTTTATTGTGGATAAAGAGCCTCTCGGCCTTAGAGGTGAAGTGGAAGACACCCTCCGTCTGATGAAAAGCCGCGGCACTCAATGTGTATTGGGTTTGCGCGATGTTATGGATGATCCCGATCTCTTATCAACAGAGTGGGAACGCAAAAATACCGTGCCCGCATTGTCTGAATATTACGACGATATCTGGGTATACGGCTTACCTCAAATCTGTGATCCGCTAGAAGGTATTATTCTTCCACCTTCTGTTAGGAGAAAGATGACCTATACTGGCTACTTGAAAAGAACCGGTGCCCACGACGCCCCCATGCCTGTGCTTGAGAAAATTGATGAAGATACACCTTATCTTCTCGTTACTGTCGGCGGTGGGGGAGATGGCGAAGAGATCATCGACTGGGTTTTATCAGCTTATGAAAACGATCCTGATCTACCTTACCCTGCCCTATTTGCACTTGGGCCATTTATGAACAGCGAGTTACAACACGACTTCCAGGTTCGAGCCAGTAAACTAGATAATGTCGAAGCCATTACTTTTAACGCTCAATTTGAAAGCCTTGTTGATCGTGCAATCGGTATTGTCGGGATGGGGGGATATAATACTTTTTGCGAAATCCTCTCTTATGACAAAAGAGCCCTTATTATCCCAAGAACCGTTCCGCGGATGGAACAATATATTCGAGCCAGCCGCGCTCAAGAACTCGGCCTTGTAAAAATGTTAGAGAACACGGGCGAGAGAGACCCTCTCACCATGGCAACAGCTTTACGAAACCTCCCTCAACAGAGCTTGCCGTCAAACGTTGTCGTTCCAGGATTACTTGATGGACAAGATAACGTCATCAAACTCGCAAATAAATGTTTCAAAGCTAAACAGACAATAATCTCTTCACTTGATCATTCAGAACCCGACTTAAGTAAAAAAACAGCTTCTGACAGCTAAATTAGCTCGAAACACGGCAAATAATTACATAATTTCAGATGGTTGCCTCAAATTTACGTCGCAATCGGCTGCAACAACGGAAATAATATCAGACGGTATGAGCAAAAAAGTCACCGTTATTCTAAAAGGCTATCCACGCCTATCAGAAACGTTCATTGCCCAGGAGCTTCTGGCTCTGGAAAAACGTGGTCTTGAGTTATCACTCGTTTCTTTAAGGCATCCCACCGATACCTCAACCCATCCAATTCACCAGGAAATAAAAGCACCAGTTCGTTATCTGCCTGAATATATTTACCAAGAACCTATACGAATTATTAAAAGTTGGTGGAAAGTCAGAAAACTCTCAGGGTACAAAAAAGCCCGATCTACTTTTTTCAAAGATTTAAAAAGAGATAAAACACCCAATCGCATTCGGAGGTTCGCGCAAGCTTGTGTTCTTGCAGCCGAACTCCCGGACGAAGTCGACTGGCTTTACGCACATTTTTTACACACCCCTTCTTCCGTAACGCGCTATGCTGCTTTTATGCGTAACCTGCCCTGGTGCGGATCGGCACATGCCAAGGATATTTGGACAACGCCTGAATGGGAGTTGCGAGAAAAACTAGCTGATATCAAGTGGCTCGCCACCTGTACTAAAGTAAATGTAAACTACTTAAACAGTCTATCTCCTGATAACGACCGCGTAGATCTCGTTTATCATGGGCTTGATTTTGATAGGTTTAATGACATTGGGAATGATCAAGTTCTCCGCAATGGAAGTTCAAAAGATCAACCAGTCACGCTTATTTCTGTTGGTAGAGCTGTGCCAAAGAAGGGGTATGACGACCTTCTCGAAGCGCTCGCTTTGCTGCCAAAAAGCTTGAACTGGCATTTTGTTCACATTGGCGGGGGCACCTTGAGCAAAAGCCTCAAAAAACAATCCGAAACCTTGGGGTTAACTGACAAAATCACCTGGATGGGGGCTCAACCGCAAGAAGTCGTACTCGAACAATACAGGAAAGCTGACCTCTTTGTCCTCGCCAGCCGTATCACCGAAGACGGTGATCGCGATGGTATGCCAAATGTACTTATGGAAGCACAGAGTCAGGCCCTTGCCTGTTTATCTACGAGTATTTCTGCCATTCCAGAATTGATTTTGGATGGCGAAACTGGAGTGTTGGTGCCACCCCAAAGCCCGAAGGAGCTCAGCATTGCGATCGAACGCTTAATTTCCGATCCCAAATTACGAAATAAATTAGGCCAAGCCGGGGCTAAGCGGGTTAGAAATGATTTTTCCATGAAACGGGGTATTGACCAGCTCATAACCCGTTTTATGGCCAGCTGAGTGAGTTGCCGGGATGCGTATTGCTTTTTATGCACCTTTAAAATCCCCCCGGCACCCAACTCCCTCTGGTGATCGCCACGTCGCCAGACTATTGATTCAAGCCCTTGAATCTCATGGTCATGAGGTTGAGTTGGCGTCTCAGCTACGGAGCAGAGATGCACAGGGAAATCCAGAGCGGCAACAGAGACTTAAAAATATCGGAGCAAAGGTCGCTCAGCGCTATCTTCGAAAAGTAAAATTACTTCCCAAAGATCAACAACCTGATCTCTGGTTGACCTATCATCTTTATTACAAGGCCCCTGACTGGATTGGCCCTATTGTTTGTCGAGAGCTCGACATTCCCTATGTTGCCATAGAAGTCTCTGTTGCAAATAAACGTGCCGGAGGCCCCTGGGATCTAAGCCATAGAGCCGTCGTTGATGCCCTAAACCAAGCCGAGTGTGTGATCAGTTTAAACCCACATGATTCGCTCTGCCTTCCCCCCAATCTACGCAATTGGTCACTTCCCCCTTTTATCATAGCTGATCAAATTATTTTAGCGCGCGAGAACTGGTCTCAACATCGGCGAGAGCTTGCAAAAAACTACAATCTTGATCCAAACAAACAATGGCTTCTCTGCATCGCGATGATGCGCGAAGGCGATAAGCTTGCTTCTTATCGTGTTCTTGCCAACGCTTTAAGAGGTTTACCCGACTTGCAATGGCAGCTGCTTATTGTAGGGGATGGTAAAGCCAGAGCAGAAGTAGAAACTGCTTTTAAATGGGCGTCAACCAGCAAAGTTGTTTTTGCGGGTCAGTGCTCTTCATCAGAGCTCGCACACATCATACCTGCTTGTGACATCTATACCTGGCCTGCCATAAACGAAGCCTACGGCCTTGCTTTCCTCGAAGCTCAAGCGGGTGGATTACCCGTTATTGCCGGGAACACGGGGGGAGTTCCAGCTGTCGTAACCGATGGAGAAACTGGTATTTTGACATCCCCGGGCGATTCCATCGCCTTTTCTGCTGCTTTGAGAACCCTTCTTTCTGCACCCGTGAGAAGAAGAGCGATGGGACAAGCCGCCGCCGAAAAGGTAAAGGCGGTACACAGCTTGGAAAATGCGGCACGACGGCTTGATGAAATTCTCGCAGCATCAAGAAAAGATTATATAAAACCGGGACTACCCTTGCTAGATTACGGTAAAAACAACAGCACATCATAGGACATAATGAGTCAAACGAAACATATAGATGTACTGTTTTACGTACAACATTTACTCGGTATTGGTCACCAAAGACGCGCCGCAACCTTAACCCGTGCGATGGAACGTGCAGGTCTAAAGGTAGCCTTTGTTTCCGGGGGCATGGAAGTACCTGGGTTAGACACAGGTACGGCAGATTTTTATCAACTCGATCCCGTTCGGGCTGATGGAATCTTATTCAAAGACCTGCTTGATCAAAATGATTGCACTATTGATAAAGCTTTCAAACAAAATCGGTCCGAGCAGCTTCTAAAAATATTTCAAGAAACCAAGCCGCGCTTGATTCTACTCGAAATGTTTCCCTTTGGTCGACGCCAGATGCGATTTGAACTCGTTCCCCTTCTTGAGGCAGCAAAAAACTGCATGAACCCTCCAAAGATCGTTTCTTCGGTTCGCGATATATTGGTTAAAGCCCCAAAACAAGAACGCATTGATGAAATGCTGAATTGGGTGGAAAAGCATTTTGACAATGTCCTAATCCATGGTGATCCCAACTTGATTCCCTTTGATAAAACCTTCCATCCTGCGCGAGAAATATCTCAAAAAATTCTCTATAGCGGCTATGTCGTTGATGAAAAGGTTGATGAGCCCCCTCATCCCACAGACGGAAGGGATGAAATCCTCGTTTCTACTGGCGGGGGAGCCGTCAGTGAACGCCTTGTTAAGGCTGCTATTTCTGCCAGGCAGAAAAGCTCTTTAAAGGACAAAGTCTGGCGCATCCTTATTGGCCATAGCTTACCTGAAAAAACCTTTACCCAATACGCAAGCCTTGCTGAAGATCGGTTGATCATCCAGCGTTCAAGGCCTGATTTCACCTCACTACTTTCCAACTGCGCACTTTCAATAAGTCAGGGAGGGTATAACACTGTTATGGAGGTTCTTCGTGCTGGCTGTCCGCGGGTAATTGTCCCCTATTCCGGCGGACTAGAGACCGAGCAAACCCTCAGAGCCAAATTATTGGCAGACAGTAATGCCCTGACTTACGTCGACGAAGAGAACCTCACGGGGCAAATACTCTCTGATGCAATTGAGAAAACCCTCAATACCGAGCAACGCCCTCCTTCAAGCCTGGACACCAATGGTGCAGAAAAGACAGCAAATATTCTTACGGCAATACTGTCTGGCAGCAATCTTGACGAGTTCAAATCTTCATGAGTGAAATCCTAATCCTTCGCCATGGCCCAACGGCATGGAATACGGAAAAGCGTATGCAGGGCCGTTCAAATATCCCCCTGTCACCTCAGGGTGAGGATCTGGTCGGGCAATGGTCTCTACCTGAAGAATGGCATAGAGTCCCCTGGTACGTTAGTCCTCTAAAAAGAGCACAGCAAACTGCTAAAATCCTGGGTAAAGAGACAATTACGATTGAACCGCTGCTTACGGAAATGTCTTGGGGAGACTGGGAAGGAAAGCGCCTTCCAGAACTACGTGAGACTCTGGGAGCTAAATTACAGGTTATGGAGGATCAGGGTTTAGATCTCTTACCGCCTGGAGGCGAGAGTCCAAGACAAGTTCAACACCGTTTGGACCCCTTCTTGAGCAATCTTGGCAAACAGAACCAATCCGCTGTCTGTGTGGCTCACAAAGGCATCATACGGGCCCTTTATGCCAAAGCATCTGAGTGGAATATGCTTGGTAAACCGCCACAGAAACTACAAGACAATTGTGCGCACCTGTTTAAAATCCCCCGATCAGGGCGTATAGAAATCTCTGCGATGAACCTATCTCTCTTGAATAAAATCGATACTTTCCCCTTACCGAGCTATCAAAGTGAATCAAACCTAGATGAAAAGTCACAAAAATCTCAGGAAAAAAATTCAGGAAAAAACCAATGAGTGTTGATGTTTTTGTTTATGTTCAACACCTACTGGGGATTGGTCACCTCACAAGAGCTTCATTACTTGCCAAGGCTATGGATAAAAAAGGCCTGAAGGTCATTTTTGTTACGGGTGGACGCCCTATTCCCAATATGAATATGGGAAAAATTGAGGTGCTTCAGCTTCCACCCCTTCATGCAGCTGATGACAGCTTTAAGATCTTGATGGATGTTAATGGTCAAATTGTCGATGATGCGTGGAAAGATAAACGAAAAGAGACTTTGCTACAGGCTTTTAAGACAACAAATCCTAAAGTTCTTCTTCTCGAGATGTTTCCTTTTGGAAGGCGCCAAATGCGGTTTGAACTCGACCCTCTTGTAAATCTCGCCAAGGAAAAAGGGGTCCCTATAGTCACATCCGTAAGAGATATTCTGACAACACATAAAACACCCGGTAAGGGGGAGTGGATCGTAGATCGTGTCCTCGAGGATATCGATCAGGTTTTAGTCCACGGCGATTCATCCTTTATCCCCCTGGAGGATAGCTTTCCGTTGGCGAAAAAAATCGCTCATAAAATTACCTATACCGGATACGTTGTCGAAACACCTCCTCCACACGCCCTGGACACGACCTCAGACGAACAGACAAATAATCCACGCCATGGTGTTCTCGTTTCAGCAGGCGGGGGAGCCGTGGCCAGGCCACTTGCAGAAGCTGTGCTTAAGGCCAAAGAAATCAGTAAATTGAAGGATGTTCCCTGGCGATTATTACTCGGCAATAATCTTCCGGACCATGATTTTAATGAGATTTCAAAAAGAGCACCTCAGGGTCTCATCGTTGAACGCAACAGACCTGATTTTCAAAATTTGCTCAAAAAGTCGCAACTTTCAATCAGCCAAGCAGGCTATAACACCATACTCGAGATATTAACCACTTCGACCCCAGCGATTGTCGTTCCTTTTTCAGCAGACACTCAAAGCGAGCAAACGACCCGAGCTGAAAAACTGGAAAGTCATGGGGCTCTTAGAGTTATATCGGAAAAGGACCTATCCCCCGTTAGTCTCGCGCAATCGATTGATGCTTCACTAGACCGCCCTTTTAACAAAATTAACCTTGAATTGAACGGTGCTGAGAATGCTGCCGCAATTATACAAAGAATGATTCAGAAGAATAAAACTCATGAATAATATTACACCCCATACACTCCGATATCCTCTGTTTGATATCTACTGGGATTACGCCAAGACGGCCTTTGGTTTGTTGATTGGAACTGGGGGACTAATTTATGGCGGAAGTAACTTAATTTCCTTGCTCTTTTTTGGCGCCATACTGGTGATCTTTTGTTTCTTTGGCTTCCAAAGCTATCAACGCCATAAGTCTTCGGTCGTCGTTGATACTGACGGCCTGGCATTTACAGCTTGGACACAAAAATCTATCCCTTGGAAGTCAATTAAAAACATAGAGTTACGATATTTTGGACGCCCCATAAAAGACAAACGAAGCGACCAAAAGCCAAAAGGTGTATTGCACTTAACTTTTAAAAATGATGATAAAAAAATTACCATTGATTCAAGCTTATACGGGTTTCGTTATCTCGTGTGGTGTGCAACCAAAGCTGCGAAAGAATACAAAGCCCCGCTTGACCCAGGCACCGTAGGGAATATGCTAGATATTGGGCTGGATCCAGATGGTGACAGTGAAATGCCTGACCCACACACAGCGGGACTATAACCCGTGAAAGATAAAAAGAGGTCAGGTCAACAGGGTTTAAACAGTGGGGCTAGGGTTAATTCGTGAACGATCTACTTCAGGTCAATGACTTACGTGTGGCCTTCAGACTCCCTGAGGGGGAATTGAATGCCGTAAAGGGCGTTACATTTCGAATCCCAAAGGGAAAAACCGTCTCTCTGGTTGGAGAGTCAGGATCAGGGAAATCCGTCGTTAGTCAGGCAATTATGGGGATTCTTCCTAAAGTTGCTCGGATAGCTGGTGGACAAATCCTGTTTGCAGATCCCAAAACTCCCGATAAAATCGTCGATATCGCTCAAATTCACCCTAACAGCAGACAAATGCGTAATATCCGGGGCGGTCGTATTTCCATGGTTTTCCAGGAACCTATGACCTCGCTTTCTCCGGTTCATACCATCGGCAATCAAATTTGTGAGGCACTTGAACTCCACCGATCTATGAGTTCATCGCAGTCACTTGAGATGACAACCGACATGCTGCGCATGGTTGGATTTCCTGACCCCGTCAGGGCTATGCAGACTTACCCCTTTGAACTCTCAGGTGGTTTGAGACAACGCGCCGTCATCGCTATGGCCCTCGTCTGTCACCCCGCTCTCCTTGTTGCTGATGAGCCCACCACTGCTTTGGATGTCACGATCCAAGCGCAAATTCTCAAACTCATAAAAGATTTGCAAATCGAGCTGGACATGTCAGTCCTCATGATCACGCACGATTTGGGTGTTGTGACCAATATGGCAGATGAAGTGGTTGTCATGTACCACGGGGAGATTATGGAAAGTGGCACCGTTGAAGATATTTTCCGACATGCCAACCACCCTTATCTCAAAGCACTGTTAAATGCGGTCCCGCGGTTTGATATGAAGCCGGGCGAACGCTTAAAGCCGATCAGAGAAATCAAACAAGACGAAAACAACCCGATATTAAAGGCGAAACGTCAACGTCGAGCTATCACCGACGAAGATCCTCCTCTCTTGGAAGTTAAAAATATCAACAAATCCTTTTCCATCAGAAAAGGAGGCCTATTTTCAAAGAACACCGAAGAAAAGGTCATCGCTGTTGATGACATCAGCTTCTACGTCAAACGCGGTGAGTGTCTTGGTCTTGTAGGTGAGAGTGGCTGCGGAAAAACCACCCTTTCCAAAATCATAATGCGGGCCCTTTCCCCTGATAGTGGCTCCATAATTTTCCGAGATCAGGAAAATAACCCAATTGATGTTCTCGGCCTTGAAAAATCAGAGCTTTTTGATTTTCGCGAACGAGTTCAATTTATGTTTCAAGACCCCTATAGCTCCCTTAATCCTCGCATGACAGTCCAGGAACTCATCGGAGAACCCCTCCTCATACACGGTATGAAGAACGCGGTTGAAAGACGGAAAATGGTTGAACGTCTGATGGATGTTGTGGGTCTTGCGCCCATGCACATCAACCGCTATCCGCACTCATTCTCTGGTGGCCAGCGTCAGCGGATAGGTATAGCGCGCGCATTGGCCCTTCAGCCCGATCTCCTGATTTGTGATGAACCTGTTTCTGCTCTGGATGTTTCTATTCAGGCTCAAGTTCTCAACCTTCTAAAAGACTTAAAAGAAGCTTTAGGCCTGACCTATATCTTTATCAGCCATAACCTAGCTGTGATCGATTATGTCGCAGATCGTATCATGGTCATGTGTCGTGGCCGTCTGGTTGAAACCGCCCCCAAAGAACTTTTGTTCAAGAACCCCGTACATCCCTATACTCAGGCGTTGGTTTCTGCCGTCCCGGACCCAGATATAGACCGACCTTTGGATCTACATCACCTAATATCCAGCAAGGCGTCGGATCCTGCGCTATGGCCCACGCCCTATACAGTTAACGAAGCAACTGAAATGCAAATGTTTGATCTTGGTGGCGGTCACTTTGTCAGGGCTGGCAAAGGATCAGATGCCTTACTCATGTCTCATCTCGAAACAGAGGGGGCGTCATAATGCTTGGCTATATCATTAATCGTATTCTCGCAATGATACCGACACTTTTGATTATTTCGGCGATCATCTTTGTTCTTATCCAGTTACCACCGGGCGATTTTCTCGAAACCCAGATCGCAGAAATGCAGTCCCAGGGTGAAAACGTTGATCAGGAAAAAATTGACTATCTTCGGTCAGAATACGGGCTGGATAAGCCCATGTATGTTCAATATTATAATTGGGTTTCTGGCCTTATTACCGGAGACCTCGGTTATTCTTTTGAACACGAGCTACCTGTATCTGAGGTCATTGGCGATCGCATTACCCTTACGATCATTTTAGCTCTAGCCGCCACTATATTTACCTACGTACTATCTTTTCCGATAGGTGTTTACACGGCCGTAAACCAGTACTCTGTAGGTGATTACGTCTTTAGTTTTGTTGGTTTTATTGGATTAGCAACACCCAATTTTCTACTCGCTCTTATTCTATTATATTTTGCAAACGTGTGGTTTGGGACCTCAATCGGCGGACTGATGGACGAACAATTTATCGGCCAGCCCTGGAGTACTGATAAATTTCTTTCAGTCTTGGAACACCTTTGGGTGCCCGTTGTCGTTATTGGAACATCTGGCACTGCTGGCATGATACGGAGGCTCAGAGCTAACCTTCTGGATGAACTCTCAAAACAATACGTCATGACCGCCAAGGCCAAAGGACAATCGCCCCTTAAAATTCTTGTAAAATACCCACTGCGCCTAGCCATTAACCCTTTTATTGCTGATATAGGCTCGATCTTACCCGATCTCTTGTCCGGGTCCGTTCTGGTAGCAGTTGTTATGGGCCTTGAAACAACCGGCCCCATGTTGGTCAACTCTCTACTCAGTCAGGACATGTATCTAGCTGGATCATTTTTAATAATCGAGGCTTCTCTTGTCGTTATCGGCGTCTTTGTATCGGATCTAATTCTCGTTGCAATCGACCCAAGAATTCGTCTTGGAGAGGGAGCGATTAAATGAGCAAACTACCTTTGGAACATTACGTCAATCCAGCACCGTTTGATCCCCAATCAGTAACCAAACTGACTCCACAGCAAGAGCGTTATTATACCGCATCGCAATGGCAAATAATGTGGTGGAAGTTTAAAAAACATAAATTAGCGGTCTATTCCGGTATCATACTTTTTTGTATGTATCTCGTTGCTTTGTTTGCCGAAATTGTAGCGCCATACAATTTGCACAACCGCGAGATCGATTTTATCTATGCGCCTCCGCAAGTGGTACACTTCTTCCATGAGGATGAATTTATCGGACCTTTTGTCTATGGTTTTGATTACAATCTCAACATGGAGAATCTCAAACGCGAATACACTCCGAACCCTAACAAGATCAACAAAATGCGATTTTTCTGCCGCAGTGATCAAGATTATAACTTTTGGGGTCTAGTTAGTGGCGATTTTCACATTGTATGCCCTCCAAAGAACGGTACTTTCTTTGTCTGGGGTACGGACCGATTAGGCAGAGACATCTTTAGTCGGATTATTTATGGCTCTAGAATATCACTGACTATTGGATTAATTGGTGTCTTTATCAGTTTTGTCCTGGGTACTTTTTTAGGGGGAATGGCCGGATATTTTGGTGGTTTGGTTGATAGTTTGGTTCTCAGATCGATTGAAATCCTAAAATCTTTTCCAAGCTTACCCCTATTTATGACCCTCTCGGCTCTTTTACCCGTCACTTGGAGCCCACTAGGGGTTTTCTTTGGCATATCCATTATTTTGGGTCTTCTTGATTGGCCTGGACTGGCCCGAGCCGTGAGATCCAAGTTACTTAGTCTACGTGAAGAAGACTTTACAACAGCGGCCCAACTGATGGGGGCTTCCCACGCACGCGTCATTGGTCGACACCTGCTTCCATCCTTTAGCAGCCACTTAATCGCTTCAGCAACGCTTGCTGTCCCCATGATGATCCTGGGTGAGACCAGTTTATCATTTCTAGGTCTCGGCCTACGAGCACCAATAACGTCGTGGGGGGTGCTCTTAAACGAAGCACAGAATATCAGTGCTGTTGTTCTCTATCCCTGGCTTCTACTACCCGTACAGCCGGTGATATTGGTCGTGCTTTGCTATAATTTCCTTGGGGATGGTCTTCGTGACGCCGCAGACCCTTATAAATAAGCCCACAAAGCGGGGTCAGTTAATCTGATCCCGCTTTTATTTATTCTGCAATAACCACAAGATCTATGGTTTTGGAAATACCCAGTATTTGACTGTTTTCAAGTAATTTTTTCTGATCTTGTGGCTCATATCCCTGTTCAAGCGCTCGTTTAAAAGCAGTGTCATCAGCAAGGGCACGTGCGCCGACGTCCTTATTGTGCTTCTCAAGCTTAGCTGAAAGATTAACCGCGTCTCCAATAACGGTGTATTCCAATCTGGTGTCATCACCAACGGCCCCAAAAAGCACAGACCCCACAGCAACAGACCCATTTACCAGCGGTACTTCCTTCCCTTCATTACGATGCCAATTTTTGGTGGCATCCATAAGTTCATCCATCGCCCGTAAGGCATCAGCCGCATAGGTTTGTGAGGGTACAGAAGCGCCAAAAGTTGCCATGATGCCATCGCCCATAAATTTGTCGATAGATCCGCCATGCTTTTGAATTATGGGAACGCAGAGTTGTTGATATTCAGCCAGCGTCCCCATAACGATTTCAGCAGTCTCTCGCGACGCCATTTTGGTAAAGCCACGCATATCAAGGTTCATAATCGCAGCTTCCCGTCGTTCGGCAATTCCAGCAATTATTTTATCTTCTGAATGAGTAATTCTTGCCGCTACTTCCGGTGAAAAGAAGCGAGAAAGTTCTTCCGCCGCTTGCCGCTCAGAGACGGAATGTATCAGCAATCTTCGCGCTCGTATGAGAGCAACGGCTAAAATAAGTGTTACAATTAAAATTGATATTATCTTATCGAACTCTGCCCCCAATAAAATAGAATTTGAGGTCATGTATTGCACGTAATTACGGGTAATCATGCTGTCCATGGAATCGATTTTGACCACATACAATATCATGAGGCCCCAACCAATTGCTGCGAACAATCCCGCAATAATCACGAACTTGGCCTCAAACCTTAATGCACGAATAGCAATAAAAATAAAGACATAGAGTAGCGTCGGCACCTTCAAGTAAAAACTCGGTGGTTGGTTATACTGGATATGAAAGCTCCAGATCAAAACCATCAACAATGTCATATCAAAAAGGGCTGACAAGGCGAGCGACCAATCTGGCATTCGAAATTTATACGACCAAATAAGTCGAATAACTGTTAACCCCAGATATATGGCAAGAGCCCAGGGAACCGGCGCAAATGTCACCTCTTCATTAAAAGTTTTCGGAGATAATAAATAGAGGCTACCAAAAATAGTTACGACTGCGAGTTGAATCCAGCCGATTAGCTGTTCAGTCTGGTCCTCTTGTTCATGGATTGCATCGAGAACACGCTCTGGCAAAGCGGTTTCATTGACCGAGCTAAACCACTTCATCTTTTATAAACCTCTGGCGAAAGTAGAATAATCTCATAGATAAGGTCATCTTATCGATATTCTATACCCCAAAAGATCAAAGAATTGTCAGTTTTCCGTGATCAGGTATGGAAATAACACGCGCCCTTAATAGGTGTGAGCTGATAATCCTCTCGCTTCAGAGGGAAATGACCATACCTTCTTTGGCAAAAAGCGTTCCAGGACGTTCTTTTTCGGCATCCTGAGCCTGTTTGTTCAAAAATGCGTCATCGTGGCAAGGATCATGGTGGAAGGCCACCAGTTGCTTCACATGGGCCTTTTCACACAAACGAACACCTTCCTGCCAGGTCGAATGTCCCCAATCGACAAAATTAGGGAACTCATCATCCGTATAACTGCTGTCATAAACCATGCAATCAGCCCCTTCGACCAGTTCAAGAATTTGTCGATCAGGTACTCCGGGCTTGTGCTCGGTATCAGTAACATAACAGAAAGAACGGCCATTATACTCAAGACGATAGCCAGTAGCACCATTAGGGTGATTAAGCGGGGTCGTTCGTATTTTAAGACCAGGATAAGGCTCTAGTGTTTCTCCTGCATTAAAGTCATGAAAGGTCACGTTTGCAGAAAACACCTTGGGTGGTACCGGGAAAAGAGGTTCTGCCATGTAGCGACAGAGGATTTCATGTAGATTGCTGTTTTGTTCCAACAAATGTCCAGCCCAAAGCCTGACTTTGTTTTTTGGATAGAAGTTCGGACCAAAAAAAGGCATGCCCATGATATGATCATGGTGTGTATGGGAGAAAAAGATATCTATCTGCTTCTCATCACCGCCGCAGCATATATCTCTGCCAAGAGAACGGATACCACTACCGGCATCAAAAATAAAATGATGGACACCACACTTCACCTCCACGCAGGAAGTATTACCGCCATAATGCCTATGGCTATCTTCTGGGCAAGGAATAGACCCCCTGCACCCCCAGAACTTAACCGTAAAATCACTCTCTTTGGACACGTCTTAATCTCCCGGCTTCATTACAAGCCAAATACAAAGTACTACTTACATGCCTAAAAGCTTAAGGCACCAGACGGTAGCCACCTGTCTCTGTTACTAATAACTTTGCATTCGAAGGGTCGATTTCAATCTTTTGTCTCAATCTATAGACATGAGTCTCAAGAGTATGTGTCGTTACGCCTGCGTTATAACCCCAAACTTCGTTTAAAAGAGTGTCTCGGCCAACAACCTGAGATCCCTTTCTATACAAATACTTAAGAATAGACGTTTCCTTTTCGGTCAGGCGAATTTTCTTCTGAGTTTCACCTTCGATAAGAATTTTACCACTCGGCTGAAAAGTATAGGGTCCAATGGTGAAAACAGCGTCTTCACTCTGTTCATGCTGACGAAGCTGTGCTCTCAAACGTGCGAGAAGCACTCCAAGACGAAACGGTTTGGTGATGTAATCATTAGCACCGGCATCAAGGCCTAAGATCGTATCCGCATCTGATTCTGCAGCTGTCAGCATAATAATCGGGCTTTTAACACCTGCGCGACGCATAAGACGGCAGACTTCGCGACCATCTACGTCTGGCAACCCAACATCCAGTAAGATTGCATCGTAATAGTCCCCTTTAGCCTTCTCCAGCCCCTCCATACCATTGATAGCTTCTGTCGTTTCAAATTCTTCATGTAAACGCAATTGTTCACTCAATGAAGAACGAAGAGCGTCATCATCATCAACAAGTAGAATTTTACGCCCGCTCGAAGTCGTCATTCCATAGGCCCCTTATCAGTTCCCTGCTATTTTTCGGAGTTTGTATCTCCGTTTATCTGTATACAATTCGAGGTCAATAAACTCGATCATACCTATTTTAGATAACACTGGCCCTATTCACATTCAAGGTAACCGATGAATTCATCGGCTTTTACAAAGGACAAACCTCTTTAATGGATATTTATTACAGTTAAACCGTCCTACTGGTTATCAGAGTAATAATATCTTTGATCCACATTTTCACGGCAAATCGATTAAGGTAAAAAGATCGTGTAAAGCTTGATACCTCTTCGTTTCAATAAGCTTAGCCTTATTTAGACATCCAAGAATAAAGAGAAGTAAAAGCCAGATTATACAAATACAGTACAATGGGCTTTGATATCCATCATTACTTGTCGCAAAAGTTAAGACCCACTTCGCAATTTCACTCTTTCCAATGATCATGCTTTGGTATAATGACCAGATGCTTTTTATCGCATTCCACTAGAATGTCAGGGTCGTGTCTCCTAAATAAAGAGCGCATCGCAAATCTAAGTGATATAATATCTATGAAATCAAGCCGGACGAGAGAATAAGTAAGTGCCAGCGCTAGAAGAAAATGCCGCCAGGATCCTACCAGCAGTCGAACGCGCAATTGCCGAACTCCGGCGCGGCGCGGCGGTTATTATCCAGCGCCCAGATGGGCAAGCTGCTCTTATTCAAGCCGCGGAAACAGCCTCTACAGAAATCAACGAAAATCTAAGACACATCGCTCAGGCAGAACCCTGCTTGCTGTTGACTGCACGTCGTGCTGCAGCCATAGGCATCAAAGAAGCTGAGCCGTTGATAGCGACAACCGAGGTCATAGCCTTTGCCCTTGATGGAATGTCTCCTGAAGCCATCTCCTATTTGGCTGACCCTGTTCACGATCCCCTGGGGATAAATCTTCGTCACGATAATTTTCTGACAACAGATGTACCAGAAATATTGGCAAGAAGTTCTGTTTTATTAACAAAACTTGCGAGCCTTTTACCCGCAGCTCTGTTTGTTAATTTGCCCGATGGTTCAGTTGAAGAGTTGGCAAAAACTCATAACCTCCTTTCAGTTAGAGCAGATGATATCACTGGATATCGCAGCACAGCTGCCTATAGCTTAAAAAGAGTAGCTTCTGCGCAAATACCTCTTGATACAGCAGAAAAGACTACGGTCGTTGCTTTTCGCCCCAAAGAAGGTGGCATAGAACACCTTGCCCTGATCATTGGAGATCCCGATCCAAATCTACCTGTATTGGTCAGGCTACATTCAGAATGTTTTACCGGTGATTTACTGGGTAGTTTACGATGTGACTGTGGGGATCAACTGCGTGGTGCCATAAAGTTAATGAATGAAAAAGGTGGGGGGGTATTACTCTATCTCTCCCAAGAAGGCCGTGGCATTGGGTTGGTTAATAAATTGCGTGCTTACGAGCTTCAAGACCGGGGTGCGGATACATCTGATGCCAATGAGCTCGTCGGCTTTGATCCTGATGAGCGTATTTATATTCCAGCCGCAGAAATGCTACGACAATTGGGGTTTGATGAAATCAGGTTACTTACGAATAACCCTGAAAAGGTAAATTCTCTTATCGAGTGCGGTATAGAGGTTTCCCAAACGGTGCCACATCATTTCCCATCCAATGGCCATAATGAGTTTTATCTTCAAACCAAAGCGACCCGCTTCGGACACACTCTTTAAGTCTTAAACAAATTATGTCGGCAAGCTTTGCCTCCAATAAAGGGAAGAGTCTGCCCTTTATACTAAATGCAAACTCCTGAAATATTGATTTATCGTAACATTCTCCATTCCTAGCCACTTGGCCTAAAGATTGCATATTAAAATGATCAATCTACGGATGTTTTTATTATGATGGATCAACTTTATGCCAATCTAGCAACGCCGGGGTACCCGGCGAGCGCTATAGCTGTAAGTGCGATCTCAACGAATACACCTGATTTAAGCACAAAGAGCGTACTGCCTAACCAAGCCACCAGCTTTAAAGAACAACTTACTACCCCCAAAGCCACTCAAACAGCGTCACTAGAATCACCAGCTTCAATTCAAAAAACAAGTGATGCGGAAACAGCTGAGAATAATGGGCAAGAATTCGGTTTTCTGGATTTTCTCGATATTATTAATCCCCTTCAACACATTCCGGTTGTATCGTCGATTTATAGAGAAATCACTGGAGATGAACTAAAACCTACAGCTCGTATATTTGGGGGGATACTCTTTGGCGGCCCCTCTGGTTTTGTTACTGCCATTGCCAATTCAATCGTTGAAGAAACAACTGGCAAAGATATCGGCGCAAATATATTTGAAGCATTTTTAGGACCAGATGAAACTCAAGACTCGGTACAAATTGCCGAAAGTGATGCAGGAAACAATCTAGTCACAGCTTCTATTGCCAAAGATACAGCCGCTCCAGAAATAACAGATATATTCGCCCAACTGTCACCCGTAACTCCACCTGCTCCCACTTTGATAAATTCAGCCACGGCTCCTCTTGGCACACAAAGCATTGGTTTAAATGGCCAACCCTCCTCATCTATTAATGCAGCAAATGTGCCCCTACAGGGAAAGGCAGCCCTTGCAGCGATATATAACGATTTAGGCAGAATAAGAACGAATACCAATCAAGATTTAGCGTCTCAATCCCTTCAAGTGGCTGATGCTTCCACACCTAAAAATACCCTGACAAATCTAAATCCTCGAGCAAATCCAAATACTCTGGCAAATCAACCTAATGGTAATCCTGGCAAGTGGTTTCCGCTTACGGGTAACAATGTTATCATTGCCCAGACTTCAGCACAGATTTCACCCCTGGCTTCAGCCCCTTCTCCAAGATCAGCTATACCCGTTTCAAACCCTGAGCCAAATGAACTTGCTCCAGAAGTAGCATCTCTAAATCAAAGCGAGTTTGCCAAAAATCTCCTCACGGGTCTGGATAAATACCACGAACTCAAAAAGCCGTAACTGAAAGCTCGACAAGCCCGAGCCAATCAGTATGTTTGGCCCAAATTCAGAAACAAGACGCTGATCAATGGGTACAGACATGGAAATTATCGTCCAAAATATTAACGGTAAATGGCAAGCTTCCTACGGGGACAAAACGTGGCCTTGCACCATTGGTAAAAACGGGACCATTCCAGCCCATGAAAAAATTGAAGGGGATGGCAAAACCCCTTTAGGAAGCTGGCAAATTCTAAAAGTCCTTTACAGGGCCGATCGCATTTCCTTGGAAGAACGCGCCACCATAAACAAATTCCTTGCAATATTCCCCCTGTGCCAAAGGGACGGTTGGTGTGACGAATCTGAATATCCTTATTATAATCAATCTGTTATCATTCCTTATACTTCCCGATTTGAATATCTTTGGCGCGATCAAGAAAACACCTACGACCTCATTGTTATTCTCAAATACAACATAGATCCCATTATTCCAGGACGTGGATCAGCCATTTTCATGCACGTGGCAAAACCCGGCCTGACACCAACTGAAGGCTGCGTAGCGCTTGAGCGTGATCATCTTCTTGAGTTACTTTCCTTGATTGAAAGTACATCACAAATCGATATCCTGGGGTAAAGTTTTCTTGAATTTACTCGTTATTTTGAGATGAAACTCTTAAATAGAAGTCCCGAGTAGCTTGATACAATTCGAACCAAGGCCAATAGAGATGCTTTCTATATTCCGAATTTTCGCATTTGGTACATTGTTTTTAACAATATCTGCCTGTCAATATAACGGGGACTTGCTTCGTTCCACCTATTTTTCATTGGCCTATTCAAAAGGTGACGCATTGCTCGCCGCTAATGGACAAGCAATAAAAGTTAACGTCGTTACCAAAAATAATCGTATTGATTTAGCGAACAATGTGGTCGCGAGCTTAAACAAACACGGTCCTAAATGGCTAAACGCAAGCTATCGGCCCCTATCTAATGATATTGAAGACCAGAGTCCTTATCAAATGAAGTGGGCTTTTAATGTCCCTGAGAATGGAAATGCGCTGGCATTGTGCAGAAAAGATCATTCAAACGAGATCGAGGTAGAAGCACAAAAGAAAACGGGTGTCGTTCTTGCTGCATTTTGCTTACACAACCGGACACTTACAAGCCTCAGAGCGAGAATCCATTCAGAACCTGGATCAGATAAATTTGTCCAATCCATTGGGCTAATTGGGCGCAAACTACTTCCAACCAGAAACCCAGAGAGAATAGGGGATTGTACATCTTTTGATGATTGCAGCTAACTCAGGCTGGATAATTACGAGCGCCAAAAATACTAGAACCAATTCTTACATGAGTTGCACCAAACCGAACGGCGAGTTCATAGTCACTACTCATCCCCATAGAGAGTTTAGGTAAGCCATTTTCTTTTGCCAACTTTGCCAGGAAAGAAAAATGTAGTGACGGTTCTTCATCAACTGGCGGGATACACATTAACCCCGTAACATTTAATTTTTCAGACTGACAAAGCTTCAAAAGGTCAGAAAGGTCAGAAGGTAATACTCCTGCCTTTTGAGGTTCCTCGCCAGTATTTACTTGAACATAAAATTCAAGAACCCTATCTTGCTTTTTCATTTCCTTTGAAAGCGCAATCACCAATTTAGATCGATCTAATGTTTGGATCACATCAAAAGTCTGGACAGCCTCTTTAGCTTTGTTGCTTTGCAATGGTCCTATTAGATGGAGCTCGATATCGTTTTTCTTCGCACGAAGATCTAAAAACTTAGCTTGTGCTTCTTGAACTTTATTCTCACCAAATACTCTTTGATCAGCATCATAGGCTTCGATTACCGCTTCCACTGGTTTAGTCTTACTAACGGCAACAAGGCAAACCTTTTCACTTGAGATCAGGCCGGTTTGGCGAACACTTTCAATTTGCTCTTTAATTTCTTTTAAGTTTGAAGAAACGCGACTTTCAGAAACCACAGCATCCACCCTATTCAGCTACGATAATAGTACTTTATACATGTTTATGATTTGAATTCTATCTGCTCTATCTACTTTTTAGACTGCAGTTTTAGAGATACCCAAAATTTTTCATCTGAACTTTATGGTCTTTTTCAATTCGATAGCGTTGTTTGTCAGTCAGTACTTCTCTCCAGCCACCTGCTTTTCCAGAACGGAAGAATTTTTCGCTTTTGTGAGAGCGTTCTATAAAGCCTTTTTCTGCTTCCAATGCTTGGAGTTGTTTGAAAGATGAAAATTTCACTGCACGTTTTATACGTTCCTCATCCTGAGTAACACCCAACTTTTTTGCCAGGGTTAAAAATACCTTATATGGCTCAGCCAACATATCTTCATAACGAAGTACAATTAAATTTTTATGCTTAACTTGGGACCATGATCGAACATGATTAGACCAGCTGTTATAAATTTCGTAGACAAGATTTTCATCAGCCTCACTTCGAGCACCGATTTTCCCCATAAGTTCAATTGTTTTATCAATTGATACACCAAAATGGTCAGCGCCTGAAACAGCAACATCTCTTGGATCTCTAACAATATAGATTGCTGCCGCTGTAGAACGCATAGAGCAAAGGGGTTTATGTAAGAATTCACCTAAAAAATTATGTGTTTTTAAGAGCACGACTCTTTTATTCACTTCAACGGCCCTACGTTGTGCCAAATCACGAACTTCAGCGATCTCTTGCTCAGTTTGTTCTTCCCAAGGTTTATCTTCCAAGAATGGCTTAAACCAAACCCTATTCGCTTCGCTAACACAGATTTCGTTCGCTCTATCAGGAGACAACGGCTCCTTTGCGTTCAATATCAAATTTGCCAGAAAAACACGAACCCAGGTATTACCTGATTTAGGATAAGAAGCGATCCAGAGAATTCCTGGCATTTAATGTCTCCGTTTTAAAAACTTTATGACCCCAATTAACTATATGGACGCCAATATTTGAACTTATAGATGTTTAAGTATCAGTCTGTACAAAAGCCTGCAAGCAGATCCCAAATGAAGTTTTGTATCCTAAGATTCCGGAACCTAAAAGATATGACTCAAATTCAAGAACAAACCTCATTACACATTATCCCTTGCGCGATATATTAATAAGTTGGCCGATTTTCTTAACTTTTCTTCCTATTAAACCTTTAAATGTTGCATCAATGTCACACTAGTACTTAAAAACAACAATCAATAGGATTCCAGTATTGCAGTTCTTTTTCAGCTAGTGATACAAAAGCACACGTTGATTGAAGGCCTTGTGCCTGATTTATATTTTTTGGAGATCGAAGTATTATGAAAAAAATCTTGCTTGCAAGCTCAGCTCTCGTAGCTGGCGCAGCTTTCGCAGCACCAGCAATGGCTGCTGACGGCGAAATCGTATGGTCTGCTTTCACACAGTTCCACGCTTCTTCTACTGGTGTTGATGGCACTTCAACTGCTGCTGGTGGCGACACTAACAACGGTCTTGATTTCAACACAAACTCAGAAGTTGCACTTACATACACTGCATCTTCTGACAACGGCCTAACTTATGGTCTACACCTACAGCTCGAAGCTGATCAGAACACTACTAACAACTCAGATGAAAACCACATCTTCCTCGAAGGTGAATTTGGTCGTGTTGAATTAGGTGATCAAGATTCTGCTGGTGACCGTCTAATGGTTTCCGGTTCTTCAGTTGGCTTCCAGTTCGGTATGCTTGGTAACTACACTGGCTCCATTCTTTATAATGGTGGTTACACTGGTGGTGCAAACACAGCTGCTGATTTTTCTGACTCATCAGATGATACAAAAATCACTTACTTCACACCAACATTCAACGGCTTCAAAGCTGGTGTTTCTTTCGCTCCAGACGCCGACACAGGTAATACTGTAAGCGGTGGTAATACATCACGTGACAACCACATCGATGGTGGTGTTAACTATTCTGGTTCATTCAACGACTTCTCAATCGATGCAGGTCTTGTTGGTGGTACTCACGAAACTCAACAAGCTGGTGCTAGCGATCAGACTTACTACGCAGTTGGTGGTGGTCTAAAAGTTGGTTACGCTGGTTTCAGTGCAGCTGTTGGTCTAATGCACGAAGACCAAGAAGACACATATGACCAGAACACTGTTGATGCAGGTCTTGCATATTCAACTGGTCCTTGGAGCTTCGCTGTTGGCGCGGCTTGGTCTGACCGTGATAACGATGGCGGAACTGCTGATAACACATACACAGCTTACTCTGCTGGTGTTGGTTACGAAATCGCAGCCGGTTTGAACACATGGGTTGGCGGTACAGTTGGCGATTACGAAAACGCTGCTGAAGACTTCGACAACATCCAAGCTGGTGTTTCCGTATCATTCTAATTTGATACTGAATACATTTAGTTCTAAAGAAGGCCGATCCAGTTTGGATCGGCCTTTCTTTTTTCTGTACTTCTCTACAAAGATTAGGTTAAGTATTCTCAGGTTTGTTTAATCCAGGAAGAAGAATGACCTATAGCATGTCTTTCGTTCGTATATTTGTAATAATAATGCTGTCGATTTCTGTTCTCGCCTGTAGCGGCGGAAAGGAATCAGACCTTATTTTTGATAATAAAACTGAAGAACGGTACGCCAGAAATGGGGGATCGATTTTAGGTGGTGAGGGTGGCATCAATCTTCTTGATTTGGGAAATAATGCCCCTCAAGACGGTGGTGCTGGCATTGGCGTGAACTCATTTCTATGGCGCGCTTCATTAGATACTATCGCCTTTATGCCTTTGACATCAGCTGATCCTTTTGGCGGTGTAATTATCACCGACTGGTATAGCCCCGAAGAAACCAAGGCTGAGCGATTTAAGATCAACGTCTTTATTCTTGGACGAGATCTGCGTGCAGATGGGGTACGAGCTTCCGTTTTTAAACAAAAACGCGACATAAACGGCGGATGGATCGATTCAAAAGTTGACCCTAAAACGGGGACAGAACTAGAAGACGCCATTCTGACCAGAGCCAGACAGCTCCGCATATCATCCAGTGAATAAAATGTACTCCTCATAAAAATTGAGTTGAGTTAACTATTCATTGTTTAAGTAAAAGAGGCCACAGATGAGGATATTACCAACTGTGGCCTTTTATCTGACTAATCATTCGCCTTTAACGGCCCCTAGAAGTTAAGAGAATTATGACACGCTATAACGTCAAGGAAACTGAAACCAAATGGCAAAAGGCCTGGGTTGATAACAACTGTTTTACCGTTGAGACCGACACGGATAAACCCAAGTACTACGTATTGGAAATGTTTCCTTACCCATCTGGCCGGATCCATATGGGCCACGTGCGTAATTATACCATTGGCGATGTCATCTCTCGGTACAAAAAGGCAAAAGGTTTTAATGTTCTTCACCCCATGGGCTGGGATGCTTTTGGTCTACCAGCAGAAAATGCTGCCATGGCTCGTGGAGTCCACCCGGGAAAATGGACCTACGAAAACATTGCCGCGATGCGCGAACAGTTACAATCCATGGGTTTATCCATCGATTGGGACCGTGAAATAGCGACCTGCCATCCACAATACTATAAACACGAACAGAAGATGTTCTTGGACTTCCTAAAAGCGGGTCTGGTTGAGCGTAAAGAGTCTTGGGTAAACTGGGACCCCATAGATCAAACCGTGCTCGCCAATGAGCAGGTAATTGATGGTAAAGGCTGGCGTTCGGGTGCCGAAGTCGAAAAGAGAAAGCTCAGCCAGTGGTTTTTCAAAATTACTGACTTCGCCGATGAACTCCTAGAAGGGCTAGAATCTCTGGAGCGCTGGCCTGAAAAAGTCCGCACAATGCAACACAACTGGATTGGCCGTTCCGAAGGCGCACGCGTCTTCTTCCAAATAGCTAATTCAGATGAAAGTATTGAAGTCTATACTACGCGCCCGGACACATTGTTTGGCGCGTCGTTCTGCGCAGTATCTGCAAATCATCCCCTCGCCGATAGGCTTTCAGATGGAAACACTGATCTCAAAAGCTTTATTGCTGAGTGCAATAAGATGGGTACCAGCGAAGAAGCTATTGAAAAAGCTGATAAAAAAGGGTTCGATACAGGGTTAAAAGTTTCTCATCCTCTTGATCCTACTATTGAATTACCCGTTTATGTCGCAAACTTTGTCCTCATGGACTATGGAACAGGTGCTATTTTTGGCTGCCCAGCGCACGACCAACGCGATCTGGATTTTGCCCGTAAATATGACCTTACGGTAACTCCGGTTGTTCTTCCAAATGACGAAGATATAAATTCATTTACCATTGTGGACCAGGCCTATACTGGCAACGGAAAAATGATAAATTCAGAATTCTTGGATGGCATGGACAGTGATACAGCCATTAAAACAGCTATTGCCCACCTTGAAGAAGCCGGCCACGGCAAAGGTACGGTTCAATTCCGGCTCAGGGATTGGGGCGTATCACGCCAGCGCTATTGGGGTTGTCCTATTCCCATCGTTTATTGTGATGACTGCGGCGCTGTGCCCGTGGAAGAACAGAACCTTCCCATTGAGTTGCCCGAAGATGTCTCTTTTGACAAGCCAGGTAACCCAATTGCCCATCATCCAACTTGGAAACACACAAGCTGCCCTTCTTGTGGCAAGGCAGCCCAACGCGAGACCGATACCTTTGATACTTTTATGGAATCGTCGTGGTATTTTGCACGGTTTTGTAGCCCGCGTTCAGATGATGCTTTTGACCGTGATGACGTTGATTACTGGTTGCCGGTCGATCAATATATCGGCGGGATCGAGCACGCTGTTCTTCACCTGCTGTATTCCCGTTTCTTTACCCGGGGGCTTAAAAAATGTGGGTATTTGGGTATGGATGAGCCCTTTAAGGGCCTATTTACCCAAGGGATGATATGCCACGAAACCTATCAGGATGCTGATGGTAAGTGGTTGTCACCTGAAGAGATAGAAAAAAATGATGAGGGTAACTATCGTACTCTAGAGGGTAATTCAGTCACCGTTGGACCATCCATCAAGATGAGTAAGTCCAAAAAGAATACCATTGATCCAGCTGATATTATTGGAAGTTATGGTTCGGATACGGCACGCTTTTTCATGCTGTCTGATAGTCCTCCAGATCGTGACATGGAATGGACTGAATCCGGGATTGATGGCTCTTGGCGCTTCACGCAGCGCCTTTGGCGCCTCATTGATACCGACCTCGACCAACTACCTGCAGCCAACTCTCAAATACCAAAAAAGTTATCGGATCAAGCGATAGAATTGCGCCGCACAGTCCATAAAGCTATCACTGCAATCAGCGAAAACATTGAAAGTTTTAGATTTAATGCTGCCGTCGCCAAAATTTATGAACTCACAAATTTCATCGTTCAATTCAAAGCTCAATCCAACGACGACAACTGGGCACTGAGAGAAGCATTTGAGATATTGGTTCGTATTATTTCGCCGATGATGCCGCATATTGCGGAAGAACTCTGGAGTCGTCTTGGTCATTCAGAAATGGTCGTAAATGTAGCCTGGCCTACAGCGGATGATAAGCTTACAGTTGACAATACAATTACATTACCCGTTCAAGTAAATGGTAAGTTAAGAGCCAATATCACCCTGGCTGTAGATGCATCAGAAGATGATATTAAAGCTGCTGCTACTGCTGAAGCTGCCGTTCAACGTGCTATTGGTGGAAAAGAAATTCGTAAGATTATTGTCGTAAAAAATCGGATCGTAAATGTTGTCATATAAGAAAACTATACAGGCACTGGCTTCCTCCAAAATGAGACAAATATTCATCTCAACAGGCCTTGTTATTGCCTTTTTAACCTTATCTGCCTGCGGATTTCAGCCCGTATATCGTAAAAATTCTGAAACAGGCCATTCATCAAATCAGTATTTACAAACTGTAAGAATAACCCCTCTTCCAGACCGTCCAGGGCAAATTCTTCATAATATGCTACGTGACAGGATGAACCCTTTAGGCCAGCCTAGACAGCCTTTATATAGCCTGAAGAACACTATTACTGAAACGACCAAAGACTTGGCAGTACGATTGGATAATACGACATCAAGAACAAATCTGACGGTCCTATCTGATTATCACTTAGTTAGGTTATCAGACCAAAAGGTAGTTTTTACTGGAACTTCTAGATCCACCAACAGCTTTGACCAGTTAGATGATCCCTATACCAACCTGGTTGCTGAAGATACCGCTAGAAAACGTGTTTTGAGACAAGTAGCTGACGATATTACACTCCAACTCGGTGCTTATTTTACAAAAGCTAGTAAATAATCCACGTTATAACCATGTAATCTGTCCTGCTATATTTATTTCTACACTGCACTTATTAACTATGGATTTAAGGTTTGAAAATACTCCCTGCCAAGGCTGACGCATTTTCTAAATCGCCTGATTCGTATATAAGAGCTGTTCTTCTCTACGGTCCTGATGAAGGCTTGGTTCAAGAACGTAGCAAAAATTTACTTTTGTCTGTGGTCGATGATCCCCTTGATCCATTTAGAATTGTAGATCTCGACAACGATCAACTCAAAAAACAACCTGCCCTGCTCTCTGATGAGGCAGCAGCCATTTCCATGATGGGTGGAAGGCGTGTTGTAAAAGTAAGAAGTGCAGGTGATGCACTTGCGCCTTACATTAAAGATTTTTTACAAGTACCGGTTGGCGATGCCTTGATAATTTTTGAAGGCGGAGATTTACCTGCCCGATCAAAATTGAGAAAAGTCTTTGAAGCCGAAAAATTGGCCGCTGCAGTTGCTTGTTACAAAGATGATGAAAAAAATCTCCCAAGTGTAATTCGCCAAGCCATTGAAAAAGAAGACCTTTTTATTTCAAATGACGCTCTCGGCTTCCTCGTTGCGAATCTTGGTACTGATCGACGTTTAACACGCCGAGAATTACACAAATTATGTCTTTATAAAGGAAAAAATTCAGGTCCTATCGAACTTGAAGATGCCAAGGCCTGTGTTGGGGACACTGCAACACTAACTTTGGATGACCTCGCAATTTCAGTTGCGATGGGAAATATTCAAAATTTAGAAAAACATTTACTTAGGGCGCAACAAGAAAGCCAAAATGCTATTACCATTTTAAGAGCGGTTTCCAGACACTTTCAAAAACTTCATATGATTTCAGGCCTGGTTTCGCAAGGTACCCCTTTGGATAAAGCCATCGGTACTTTGCGCCCGCCCTTATTTTGGAAAGTGGCAGAGCCGTTTAAAGCTCAAGTTCGAAAGTGGTCTCCCAAAGCTTTGGCAAAAACCTTGGGCATGTTGATGGAAACCGAAGCTAACTGCAAAAAAACGGGTTCTCCAGCAGAAACGCTTTGTGCCAGAACACTCCTTGAGATTACGGCAAAGGCGCCAACGAGAGTACGCTAGATTTTCTTACTTTGATTTATACAGTCTGTGTAAACTCTAGAGTATTATTCGGGTGATTGGGTCAGTCTGTGCAGGACATTATCAAGTTGCTCTAAAGTATCATAAGAAATACTCAACGCTCCACCTTGGCCATGAAAGTCTATGGTCACTTTTAAACCCAGCATATTGGACAAATCCCTCTCTAGAGCGAGTGTATCAGCGTCTTTTTGAGGCCCAGTTGACGGTTTAATCTTACTGCTCGTTATTTTAGGTTTAAGAGTTGTTACTTCTTCAGGCGCACTCAATTCCTTTTTCAGTGCCTTAACTAAACGTTCCGTATCTCTTACGGATAATCCCTTAGAAGTAATTTGGTTTGCAAGATCAGTTGGATCTTCTACTCCAACTAAGGCCCGAGCATGGCCAGCGCTAATAGCACCCTTATCAACCTGGTCCTGAACATCTTCTGGAAGGCTCAATAGGCGAAGCATATTCGCGATATGACTACGACTTTTTCCTATTATTTTTGCAACGTCATCTTGTTTATGACCGAACTCATCCATTAACCGTCGGTAGCTGGTTGCTTCTTCAATTGGCGTAAGATCTTGACGTTGTACATTTTCAACAATGGCAACTTGTAGAACTTCCGCATCATTTAACTCACGGATTACAACAGGAATTTCATGGAGTTGTGCCTGTTGAGAAGCACGCCAACGACGCTCGCCAGCAACGATTTCGTATTCTGCAGAATGTTCAGGGTGTCTGCGCACCAGAATTGGCTGTAACAGTCCTGATTGTAGTATGGAATCAGCAAGGGTAGATAAAGCTTCCTCGTCAAAATGCCGACGTGGCTGCTTGGTATTTGGGTGAATATGTTCGATGGGTACCTGTTTAGAAGAACGTACCTTATCCAATGACGCGTAATCTTCTTCTTCATCGCCAAACAGAGCAGCAAGTCCGCGGCCTAGATTAGTCCGTTTATCCTGTGGTTCACCCAACACTCTACCCTCTCAAATAACTGACGGGGATATCATCCCCTATAATGCTAATACGAAACCTAACCAATATCTTGGTTTTATTTACATGGCAAACAAACCGGCTAAGCTACGGCTGCATCTGCTATAGAGACTTGTTCATTTCGCAAGATCTCACCAGCCAGCTTGATATAGGCCTGAGATCCTGCACAGGCAACATCATATAATAGCACTGGTTTACCATGGGAAGGAGCTTCCGATACGCGAACGTTTCGTGGAATGACGGTCTTAAATACCTTATCCCCAAGAAAAGCCCTGACGTCTGCGGCGACCATTTCACAGAGATTATTACGTTTATCGTACATCGTTAGCACAATACCCTGGATATCAAGACGGCGATTTAGCCCCCTCTTGACACGATCAATGGTCCGTAACAAATGAGATAACCCCTCAAGAGCATAAAACTCGGTTTGTAAGGGAACCAGAACAGCATCAGAAGCAACTAATGCATTTAATGTCAGAAGACCTAACGCAGGAGGACAATCGATGAGAATATAATCGAATTTATCCAGTAAAGGTCCAATCGCATTCACCAACTTGAATTCACGCTCTGCCATATTCACAAGTTCAAGTTCTGCACCTGATAGTTCGACCCCAGAAGAGATCACACTCATACGCGGAACATCGGTTGGACGAATGGCACTTGTGATCTCAATGCCTTCGATCATCACCTGATATATACTTTTCTGGCGGGCATCCGCCTCTACGCCAAGACCGGTACTGGCATTTCCCTGCGGGTCCAAATCTATAATCAAAACTCTTTTCTTACACGCCGCAAGAGCCGTTGCAAGATTGACAGTTGTGGTGGTTTTTCCCACCCCGCCCTTCTGATTAGCGATAGACCAAACTTTGGCATGTGATCGTTTCGAACTTGAAATTATGTCGATATCTTGTAGTGACACGATCAATTCCCCCAATTTATAGTATTTTGAGGTTCAATATCGTCGCATCCGGATCGGACAGAGACTTGTACCTCGACAATTTCATAGTCCACTTTTTCTCGGCCTCGGTCAATTCCTGATCTACCTTTCTACCTTTTAAGAGTAAAAATTCTGGATCAATCTCCGGACGAGAAACCTCAATAAAGGGATGTGCAAAGTCGAGGATTTTATGTAAGGGCGCAAAAGCACGGGCCGTAAAAACATCGACAGGGAAAGGTGTAATCTTCTCAATACGGTCGTTATGAACAATCAAGCCCGCATCTGTTTCACGTGAAACTTCACGAAGAAACGTAGACTTTTTCATATCAGATTCCATAGCGTGTACTTCACCTACACCGAGGATAGCCAATATCAGTGCGGGAAAGCCTGCTCCACTCCCAAAATCGACTACCACAGTATTATGGGCAGAATTTTTTTTCGGAAAATAATTCACAAGCTGTGCTGAATCTAAAAAATGCCGCTGCCATAAGTCAGGGATAGTATCCCTACCTACAAGATTAATGGCTTTATTCCATTTGGTTAGGAGAGCTGCATAACATTTTAGCTTTTCTTCTGTTTCACGTGAAACATCAATATGCTTTTTAAAATCATCTACAGAAAAAGTATTAGGCGACATCATGTTTATCTAATCGTCTGACATATCTAAGGAGGGAAACAAGAGCAGCTGGTGTTACACCTGATATCCGTGAGGCAGCACCCAGAGTATCCGGGCGAGATTGATTTAATTTTTGTACTATTTCATTTGAGAGACTTGGTACAGAATTATAATCAAGACTTGAAGGTAATTTGAGGGCTTCGTCTTTTCTAAAAGCTCTTATGTCTGCATCTTGCCGTTCAATATAACCAGCATAACTGGCATCAATTTCCAATTGTTCAACAATCAATGGATCAATAGAAGCAAGTTCAGGCCAAACTTTAGATAAGATACTCATCGAAACATCAGGATATCGTAGTAAGTCAAATATACTACGACGTTGACCATCTTTATTTACATTAATACCAAAAGAAATAAGTTCATTAGGGGTCGCTTTATTATTAAGAGCGAATTCCCTAGCAGAGTTTAACTGCTTCATTTTAAGATCAAAGATTGTTGATCTTTCTGCACCAACACATCCGATTTCTTGACCAAGCTTCGTAAGTCGTTGATCGGCATTATCTGCTCTAAGTTTTAAACGATATTCTGCGCGACTGGTAAACATCCGATAAGGTTCTGTAACACCTAGACTGACCAGATCATCAATCATAACCCCCATATAGCCATCGGCACGATCGAGAACAAAGTCACGATTTGCACCGGATGCTTTCAAGGCAGCATTTACACCAGCAAGTAATCCTTGAGCCCCCGCCTCTTCATATCCCGTCGTCCCGTTTATTTGGCCTGCAAAATACAGGCCGGGGATTTTAAGGGTTTCAAGGGTTGGGCGTAATTCTCTTGGATCAACATAATCATACTCAATAGCATATCCATATTGGATGATTTTTGCATTTTCCAAACCAGGAATTGTTTTTAAAAATGCTTCTTGCACTTCCTCAGGAAGAGATGTCGATATTCCGTTTGGATAGACATTTATATCCTCTAAACCTTCTGGTTCCAAAAATATTTGATGGCGTTCTTTTTCTTTAAATCGAACAACCTTATCTTCGATAGAAGGGCAATAACGAGGCCCCTTGCTTTCTATCTGCCCAGAATAGATAGGAGATTGTTCAATATTATCACTGATAATAAGGTGTGTCTCAGGGTTGGTATAGGTCATATGACAGGCAACTTGTTTCTGAGTAATTTCTGCTGTCATATAAGAGAAAGGTTCAGCCGGTTCATCACCAGGTTGTTCAGTTAAATTAGAATAGTCAATCGTTCGAGTATCTAACCTCGCTGGTGTGCCCGTTTTAAGGCGCCCTAATTCAAATCCAAATCGCGTTAGAGTTTTTGATAAACCAATCGCTGGTTCATCCCCTACCCTACCTGCAGGTATTTGTTTTTTACCTAAGTGAATAAGACCATCTAAAAAAGTGCCTGTTGTTAAAACAACAGCACCAGCATCATAAACATCCCCGTCTGCGGTAATAACACCACAACAATGGTTGTCATCGTCGAGTTTTAAATCTTCAACGGCTGCCTCGAGAATGGTGAGATTTTTTTGCTCCTCAAGAAGATCTTGGATCGCCTGTTTATAAAGTTCTCTATCAGCTTGTGCACGCGGTCCTCTTACAGCTGGACCTTTGCTACGATTGAGGACACGAAATTGAATACCACCCCGATCAATGGCTTTAGCCATCAACCCATCAAGAGCATCAATTTCTCTAACGAGGTGTCCCTTTCCCAATCCACCAATAGCAGGATTACAGGACATCACGCCAATTGTGCTTTTTTTGTGTGTAACCAAAAGCGTGTTTGCACCAGTACGTGCAGCAGCAGCTGCTGCTTCAGTACCTGCGTGTCCACCACCGACAACTATCACATCATAATTTTGCATTGCAGATTACTTTATCTATTAAGCCATCATCACTCAGATAACCTAGTAATATAAGCCAACAATATAACTCTTGTTATTCTGTTATATTGTTGGTTTTTACTGACCAAGGGCATCTTTAATTTTTTGATCTGTTTTATACTGGCTTAAGGCATAGACCGACCAAATAGCCGCTATCGGCCAACCAATTAATGTGATTTGAAGTATTAAACAAATAATACCAGCAATGGGTTTACCAATTGTGAAAAACTGTAACCATGGAACTATCAAAGCCAATAACAAGCGCATATTCGTTACCTCTTATCTACAAATGTGTATGATTTTTAATTCTATTACGTTATTGGCAATAGAATTTATCAGACCTTTTTAAATAAGGTCTTACCCGTAAGCCGATTTGATATCTATAGTCATATACGAAAAGGTTATGACTTTGTTCTATGTTTCACGTGAAACACTGGTTACCAAAATAACAATACCGTCACTTGTGTATTACAAAATGAGTTATTTTCCAATGCAAAAATCACGAAAAATAACATCTAGAAGATCTTCAACATCAACTTTTCCAGTAATCCGCCCTAAATGACGGGTCGCTAAACGCAAGTCTTCGGCACATAATTCAGGAAGCTCTATCATTAGAGCTCTTGATAATGCTTCAGTCGTATCTTGAAGTGCTGATCGGTGTCTTTGTCGCGTAATTCCAGATGAGGACCCTATGTTCCCCATGTTAGTAATGACCGTATCATTTAACAGGTTTAGGAGTTTATCAATTCCAAGACCTGTTTTAGCAGAAACTTGCAATACTTCAGTCTCCGAATTCAAAGTGGGAAGCAAGTTTGTACCTGAATCTTCGTCATCACATTTATTAAGAAGAATTATACTGTCTTGTCCAACCAAAAGATCCATGGTTGAGGGATCAAGCTTTTCATAATCTTTGATATCAAAGACAGCTAACAGTAGATCAGCTGATTCTGCATGCGACTTAGCCCGACGGATGCCTTCGAGTTCAACACCGTCTGTAGTATGTAATTCAAGATCACGCAATCCGGCGGTATCTGAAAGCATCACTGGATAACCTGAAAGATCAAGATGGACTTCAATAATGTCGCGAGTTGTTCCCGCTACATCAGAAACAATTGCAACATCACGCCGAGCCAAGGCATTAAGAAGTGATGATTTTCCCGCATTTGGGGGCCCAACAATTGCTATAGAATAACCATCTCTCAAACGTTCACCGCGATGGCCATCTTCCAAATGTTGATTAACATCTGTAATTAAAGACACGATGTTGTGTTTTACCTGTTCGGAAATACCATCTTCTAATTCTTCATCGGGAAAATCAATTTCGGCTTCAAGGTATGCGAGGATACGTACAAGGCGATCTCTCCAACCATCTATTAACCGCGATAACTCACCATCCATTTGTCGAATTGCTTGTTTCCGTTGAGCTTCGGTTTCAGCGGCGATCAGATCAGAAAGACCTTCAACTTCTGTTAAATCTAATTTGTCATTATTAAAAGCTCGGCGCGTAAATTCGCCGGCTTCAGCTGGTCTAAATCCTGGCAATTTAGCCAAGGCCTCTATCGCGCCATTAACAACCGCCCTGCCCCCATGGAGATGTAATTCAACAACATCTTCACCCGTAAAACTAGCCGGTCCGGGAAACCAAAGTCCGAGACAGCGATCTATTTCAGAACGATCATCTGGATCAAACAGTTTGATTAAACTGGCAATACGGGGGCTAGGATGATGTGAAGACATCTTCTCCCAGACAGTATTTGCCTGTGATCCAGATACTCTTAAAACAGCGACGCCAGCTAATCCTGGGGCTGTGGAAAGGGCATATATTGTCTCTGGCGCCATATTTTTACATTCAGATATAAATATTAAGATCGCCACAATAGGCATGCACTAAAGCTACGTCAAAGTTGATTTAGGCATAGCTGTACTGTTTTAGAGCGATCTTTATTAAGATTTTCCACTATCTTTATTCTGAGGAGGTTGGGGTGAAAATTGAGACCAGAACATTTTTTGCATTTGATCCAACCCTTTCATTGAATCCGGTACAGAACTAGGCATCCAGGATTTCATTAATGCTTCGGGATCACTGGTCTGAATCATCTCTAGCATTTTTGTACGAATTTCAGACATTGCTTCTTCTTGCAAAGCACTGACATCAGGTAGCCCTAAAAATCTCCGTGCTTCTTCTGGAGTACAATCTACATCTACAGTGAATTTCACAATGTTACTCCCGTTTTATCGAAAACAATCAATGCTAAGGTACATATAATTTTCAATTTGAAAACTTTATAAAACAACAGAAGAAAAGTAAGCAATTTAAGAGACACGCCTATTCGGGCCTTTGATACGTATATATAATCTCACCGAATAATTTAACATAGATAAATTATTATGGTTCAAATAAAACCTTGTTACAGCCAAAGGCTATCCGTCGTCAGAATAATCTATGAGAATTCATGCGACAAAACCATAATTTTAAAACCTATATTCCTATATGGAGTTGATAATCAGGTACATAAGCTTTTGCTCTAGAATTGGATGACTGCTAGCCTTTGAAAAATACCTCATGCCAGTACTCTTACTAACAAAGGCTATTAACTTGAAAATTCTAATACTCGGTGGATATGGAGTCTTTGGAGGCCGACTAGCACACTTATTATCAGACCTTCCAAATGTAAATATATTGATTTGCGGTAGGAGTTACACAAAAGCTGAGAAATTTTGTTCTTCCCTTGGCGGCAACACTAATTTTACGCCAATTGCATTGGATAGAGATGCAATTTCTGAAGCGTTAATTTCTCACAAACCAGACATATTGGTAGATGCATCTGGCCCATTTCAAGATTATGGAAACGATCCTTATGATGTTGTCAAATCCTGCATTCAAGCAAAGGTAAATTATCTCGATTTCGCAGACGCAGCTGATTTTGTTTTTGGAATCACCAAATTTGACGAAATTGCAAAAAAAGCTGGAATCTTTATTTTATCTGGTGTGAGTAGTTTTCCAGTATTGACTGCAGCCGTGTTGCGAAACGTTGCCAATGATATGCAGATTGAGTCTGTTGTGGGCGGTATTGCCCCATCGCCTTATGCTGGTATAGGTATTAATGTTATGCGAGCAGTCATTGGTTATGCTGGTGAGTCAATTAAGCTGACTAGAAACGGGAAAATAGTGAAAGCTAAGGCTTTGACCGAAAGCATACGATTTACGGTCGCCCCTCCCGGATTATTGCCGTTGCATAACCTGCGTTTTTCTCTCGTAGATGTTCCTGACCTTCAAGTAATCCCTGCTGAGCACGAAACAATCACGGATATATGGATGGGGGCCGGTCCTGTACCAGAAAGTCTTCACCTCATCCTTAACCTGTTAGCAAAAGCTCGTGGTCAGTTCAAGCTGCCATCACTAAAACCATTATCATCCTTATTTTACTTAGTGCTTAATCTTATGAAGTTTGGTGAGGATCGTGGTGGTATGTTTGTTCAAATCAAAGGAACCATAAAGGGTCAAGCTGTAACAAGGTCCTGGCACTTACTGGCCGAGGGTGATGACGGCCCATACATACCTTCCATGGCCATTGAAGCAATCGTACGAAATTGGATCAACGGGGATACCCCAAACCCTGGAGCACGCCCTGCAACCAGAGAACTGAGTCTAAACGACTATGATAAACTATTTGAAAAACGTACAATTTATACTGGCCAAAGATGCTCACAGAGCAATGTTGGGTCTTTGTATCAACAAATTCTTGGATCATCTTTTGATAAACTCCCAACCCAGCTACAAGCCATTCATTCACCACAAAAAAAGCATCAGTGGGTTGGTCACGCCAAAGTTGTTCGTGGTAACAATCCAATTGCCCGAATAGTTGCTCACCTGATCGGTTTTCCAGTGCAAGCATCTAGAACACCGGTTAGCGTAACTTTCACACCTAAGAATAACAGTGAACTTTGGGTTCGAAAATTTGGAGAAAAGACTTTTAGAAGCTTCCAAAAAATTGGTACAGGCCGAAATAACTATCTTCTAACAGAGCATTTCGGCTTAATGACTGTCGCACTAGCTCTAGTCTTAAAGAATAATCGGTTATATTTAGTTCCCCGGCGTTGGAGTATGCTTGGCATACCCCTTCCAAAGTTTCTACTTCCTAATGGAGAAAGCTTTGAACAAGTAAAAGATGGTATTTTCCAATTCAATGTTTCAATTAAAGCACCACTCATTGGTCTTATTGTATCCTATCAAGGTTCACTCAAACCATCCGTGAATTAGCCACATTAGCAAACCGGAACTTATAGTTGCGCGAGTTGTGTGAAATCTCCTTCCTTAAAGGACGGCCTAAAAGGAGGAAAAGGATATCAAACACTACATAAGGGAAAATTGATCTTAAGTACTCAGTGTGTCACATCGAACGCTTACGAAAGAAACAACAGATATTAACAACTATGTTTCCCGTGAAACATCTTGGTTTTTGGTAAAAAGGGTTATAATTTTTTGTACAAAGCTTAGCTCCAAGCCTTTATCAACTCCGCGTCTTATCCAAAATAGTAAAGGGCTATATATGACCCATACGGAAATGATACATGCCAACAGCATTCCACCAATCCAAACATCACCAAACCAATGCCCTCCTCCTACCATTCTAGGCGTCGCGTTAATAACGACAAAGATAGATAAAGTCACCCCATATTTACGGCCAAAAAAACGCCAGGATAAAATAGCCGACACAAAAGAAATGGCAGCATGATCACTTGGAAAAGACTTTCTGGTACCGGTTTTTACCTCCAACCAACTAACCAGCTCATTTATATTGATAAAAGGGCTTAGTACTTGAGAAGGACTCTGATGATAATAATGTTCGAAACCTCGAGATATAATTATCATAATCAATATAACGGAAACAACTAACAACAGTACTCTTGATAAACGTTCTGCGAAGTCATTTTCACGATTTTTAATTAAATAAATAAAACAAATACATCCAAGAAAAATAGCGCTGAAGGTATCAAATATTCGACTATTTGTGATCGCCCAATACCCATTCCAAACATCTCTGCCCTCTTGAAGAGACCCGTTCAGTGTAAAAAATATGCTTTCATCCCATGGGGTTTTAAACTCGCTCCCCATAAACCCAAGAATGATTGCTATAAATAAAATATTAAAACCAATAAGCTTTTTAAAATTCCAACTTTTGGATTTTAAATTGATACTTTCCACTTTTGGGTCCTTCATACTAAGAGAATACGGCATACTAAAAATATGGTGTTTATCATATTTCAGGTCATAATTATTACATCAAAAATTATATGGAACACAAACCTGATATAGGTCTGACAAGTTTTTTTAGTAATGACCTAACTTCACGGCCGCTACAATCAGGAACAGTAAAATGCATCAACTGACTTTTTCATCACCTCAGGGTTTTTTAAATATTGCTGAAGACAGTGGAAAGATAATTCGCCTGGAATGGGTCAAAGAACAAGACCCAGATAAACAGGATCAAATCGCCCTTCTTCTAGAGGCAAAAAAACAGGTCTTGGAATATTTTGACGGCAAAAGGACCAACTTTGATGATCTTCCCCTTATGCCAAAGGGTACTGAATTTCAGCAAAACGTTTGGAAAGCCCTGTATGATATTCCTTATGGAAAAGTGAAAACTTACGGGGATATAGCCCGCGAGGTAGCTTCTGTAGCTAGAGCAGTTGGCGGTGCTTGTGGGGCAAATCCAATACCGATCATAATTCCCTGTCACCGTGTTATAGCTGGAAATCAAAACTTAGGCGGTTTTTCCGGTGGTCAGGAAGGACAAGGAAAAACATCCAAAAAAGAATTACTTTCAATCGAAGGTTATGAAATGTTTGAGGATAAACAACCCGGACTTCCAGGTTTGTGATAAACTCAACCAAAAATCGATAATAATCGGGAAGGGTTAATTCTCGGTGTTTTAGTAGGAGTATAAAAAACATCATGAATAAAGCTGTACGATTTTATGAATACGGTGGACCAGAAGTCCTAAAATATGAACAGGTTGAGATTGGATCTCCCGGTGAAGGACAAATACGCCTTAAGCAAACAGCTATTGGTCTAAATTTTATTGATGTTTACCATCGAACCGGACTCTATCCCTTGGGTGCTTTGCCGTCAGGAATAGGTCTGGAAGCAGCTGGAATAATTGAAGAAATAGGCCCAGGCGTCACTGATTTACATATAGGTGATCGCGTTGCCTATGGGACAGGTCCTATTGGTTCTTACGCTGAGCATAGAATAATTTCCGCTGATAAAGTGATATTAATCCCTGAAAGAATATCAGACGATCATGCTGCATCTATGATGCTTCAGGGAATGACTACAGAATACCTGATTAGAAGAACCTATAGCGTACAGCAAGGCGATACAGTTTTGTTTCATGCTGCTGCAGGAGGTGTAGGTTCTATCGCAATACAGTGGCTCAATGCGCTGGGGGCAACTGTAATTGGAACTGTGGGCTCTGAAAAAAAAGCAGAAATTGCTAAGTCTAAGGGCTGTCATCACACCATCAATTACAAAACCGAAGATTTTATCGAGCGGGTAAAAGACATTACTGACGGTAAGGGTGTGAACGTTGTTTATGATTCCGTTGGTAAAGATACTTTTATGGGATCTCTTGATTGTCTCAAGGTTCGTGGAACTATGGTTACTTTTGGCAATGCTTCCGGGCCAGTTCCCTCAATAGAGCCATTATTACTCAATCAAAAGGGTGGGCTCTATCTAACAAGACCTAGTTTAGCTCATTATTGTGGAACTTATAAAGATATGGTGGCCTCTGCTTCTTCTTTATTCGATGTTGTGTCATCTGGCGCGGTCAAAATAGAAGTCAATCAAAGCTATGCTCTGTCTGAAGCAGTTGTTGCTCATCAAGACCTTGAAGCCCGGAAAACGACGGGATCAACAATCCTTATCCCCGAACACTAAGTCGCTATGAAATGAATTCAAAAACAAAAAAAGGGCCGCTAAATGCGACCCTTTTTGTAATTTAAAGCAACAAGAATTAGTTATTCATCGAATCAAAGAATTCTTCGTTGGTTTTCGAAGTCTTAAGTTTTTCGACCAGGAACTCAACAGAATCTGTAACACCCATAGGTGTAAGAATACGACGGAGAACCCACATTTTGCCGAGAGTATTTTTATCAACGAGGAGCTCTTCCTTACGTGTACCAGACTTGCTGATATCGATCGCAGGATAAGTACGTTTATCTGATAGCTTACGATCAAGAACGATCTCAGAGTTACCCGTACCTTTAAACTCTTCAAAGATAACCTCGTCCATACGGCTACCAGTATCGATAAGAGCCGTAGAGATGATTGTTAAGCTTCCGCCCTCTTCGATGTTACGAGCAGCACCAAAGAAGCGCTTAGGACGTTGTAGAGCGTTCGCATCCACACCACCGGTCAATACCTTACCAGAACTTGGTACAACAGTGTTGTAGGCACGTGCTAGACGCGTAATGGAGTCTAAAAGGATTACAACGTCCTTTTTGTGCTCAACAAGACGTTTAGCTTTTTCAAGAACCATTTCAGTAACCTGAACGTGGCGATGTGCAGGTTCATCAAAAGTCGAACTTACGACTTCGCCCTTAACAGAGCGCGCCATATCAGTCACTTCTTCAGGGCGTTCATCAATAAGGAGAACAATAAGGAATACTTCTGGATGATTGGTGGAAATTGAGTGCGCAATATTCTGCATCAGAACCGTTTTACCAGTTCTAGGCGGCGCAACGATCAAAGCACGCTGACCTTTACCCAGTGGTGTTACCAAATCAATGACACGTGTTGTCATATCTTTGGAAGCTGGATCGTCAATTTCAAGTTTGAGTTTTTCATCCGGATACAACGGCGTCAGATTGTCAAAATTAATCCTGTGACGTGAAGATTCTGGTTGATCAAAGTTAATTGAGTTAACCTTGAGAAGAGCAAAATAGCGCTCGCCATCTTTAGGCGCGCGGATCTGTCCCTCGACTGTATCCCCGGTTCGCAAACCAAATCTACGAACCTGACTTGGACTGACATAAATATCATCCGGCCCAGGTAAATAATTAGATTCAGGCGCACGCAGGAAGCCAAACCCATCTTGCAGAATTTCTAAAACACCAGAGCCAAAGATTGGCACATCGTTTTCAGCCATTTGTTTAAGGATGGCGAACATCATGTCCTGCTTACGCAGGGTGCTGGCGTTCTCTACTTCAAGCTCTTCCGCAAGCTTTAGCAGCTCGGCGGGGCTTTTTAATTTGAGATCTTGTAAGTTCATATGAAGGAAAGGTTCGGTTCAGTCGGAAATAAATATTGAACGGGATGATTTTTAGAATGCAACATACAAGTTAAGAATTATTCAAGGGCGCATAGACAATTTAGAGGGTCGAGATTCGGACGCACCTAAGAAATCGATTTGTAATGCTACATATTCTAAAGGTAGGGCAACGGACTAAAGAAGTGGCCCGCATTCGTTAGCGGGGTGAATTATAGTACCTCAAAAAGGAAGTCAAGTAAAAGAATTCCCAAGGTTTTCCGATTTTCGAGCTAATTCTAGAATTTAACAGGCCTTAAAAAGGCTTAACGACCACAAAAACTACGATTAGAATCATCAGTAATGTTGGAACTTCGTTAGCAAAACGATAAAATTTCTCGCTTTTGGTATTATTATCAACCTGAAAAGCCTTCATCCACTTGGAAGAAGCACCATGAAAACCCATCAGAAGAAAAAGGAATAGAAATTTTCCATGAAACCAGCCCTCACGGAAGGCTTCGGTATCCAAAACAAGCAAAATACCAAATAACCAGCTGGCTGCCATTGCAGGGTTCATGATGAAACGGAAAAGTTTCCGTTCCATCACTTTAAAAATTTCTGAGCGTTCAGAACCCACAGGCACTTGCGTGTGATAGACAAAGATTCTTGGCAGATATAACAAGCCAGCCAGCCATGAGATGACAGAAATTATATGCAGGGCTTTAATCCAGAGATAGCCCTCTCCCAAAAATCCAACCATTTATTATAATTTCCTGACGGTTAATCAGCCTCTGACAAGCTTGAGCATATGTTCAACGTTTTCGATCGGCGTTTGCGGAACAATGCCATGACCCAAGTTGAAGATAAAGGGTCCATCACTGAGATCAGAGAGTATTTTTTCAATTGAACGATCGAGAAGTTCTCCTCCGGCTACCAAAAGCAAGGGATCAAGGTTTCCCTGCACAGTAACGTGAGGCTGAATGTTGTCTCTGGCCCAAGCTGTAGAAAGAGTTGTATCAAGCCCTAAAGCATCTGCACCGCTCTCTTTTGCAAAGATCTTATAACTATCACCAACTCCCCTTGGAAAGAGAATAACTGGGACGTCGGGATAAACGGATTTGATTCCAGCTATAATTTTTTTACAGGGTTCCAAGCACCAGCGGCGCAGTGCAAATTCAGGCCAAATACCCGCCCAAGAATCAAAGAGTTGTACGGTTTCTGCACCGCTTTCGATCTGCTTGATGAGATAGAGCGTCGTTGCTTCTACGACCAAGTCAATAATGCGATCAAACTCTTCAGGTCTTGAGTAAGCCCATGTTTTTGCCTTTGCATAATCTTTGGAAGACCCGCCTTCGATCATATAACTGACCACTGTCCAGGGAGCGCCAGCAAAGCCGATTAACGTTGTTTCTTTTGGAAGATCTTCTTTCAACCGACCAAGTGTTTCATAGACGGGCTCCATATGATTGTGAAGATTATCTAACTTAAGGTTTTCCAGGTCTTTGATGGATTTAAGCGGCTCCAGCTTTGGTCCGACACCTTCTTCAAACCATACTTTTTGGCCGAGAGCGTGCGGTATTACGAGGATATCGCTAAAGACGATTGAAGCATCGAAACCAAAACGACGTATTGGTTGCATGGTAACTTCTACAGCGAGGTCTGGTGTGTAACACAGATCGAGGAAGCCGTTAGCTGATGCTCTGGTTTTTCTGTATTCTGGTAAAAACCGTCCTGCTTGGCGCATTAACCAGATTGGGGGACGTTCTGTTTTTTCGCCTTTTAAAGCGCGTATCATGAGCTTGTTTTCGGTCTTCACGATCTTATCGAACCTCGCGTTAAGAGTTATCTCTATTAATATACTAAGTAATAGTAATTATTTGTTGTTGTTGTAGATCCCTGTGAATCACGAGGATTATTTAGTTATTCATAACTTGTCCGCAACCTTCAAGCTCTCAATTTCATTTTTCATTTCTTCTGTGAGTATTCACGTGGATCAAAAACAGCGACTCCTCAGAGAGTCATGGAGTCCTAATTTTAATTTAATTATGTGAGTTACGGGGATAACTTACTTTGTGTCTGGAGTCCTTTTACAGGTTTTACACAGGTGTGGGTATTGTCGCGAATTGTCGCATAAGGCGAGGGAGCGCCTGAGGGACAAGGTGTGTAAAAAATTGGTTTGTGGAAAAATTGGAGAGTTATCCACAAAGTTTTACCCAGTACCCCCAGGCTTATTCACATGTAGGATTTTGTAGATGTGTAATGATTATCAAAGGGCTACCTAAATACGACGATTAATAAATATCATGGCTATTTTCGCTCGAAGACTCCTCTGAACTCTTCAGTTTATCAGTAGGGAATTCTTTGATTTTATAAGCATCTCGTCCTTCATTCTTTAACTTGGTATAGATCGTTATCTGCTTCTTTTTTAGAATTGTTCGAGAGTAGATCCGAGATAGAGGCGTGGTATTTAAGCGACAGCGTTTGCTAGCAAGCCCTTACACTATCACTTAAGGGGGTTTAGATAGATTATAAAAGTTTGGATATTTGGGTAAGATTTTCACAATTACGGATAGTGATTCTTCAATAATTGTTTTGATCCAGTTGAATTACTGGAGGTTTCCCGACAAAGCCTTAATGTGTATGAATAGTTCTCAGAATATAGTTTAGGGTAGAGAGTTCGGAATTAGATTATGTCGCAGTCCCATTTACATCTTGTATCAGATTCTACAGGTGAAACGATTAATTCGGTGGCTCGGGCCTGTATGGTTCAGTTTAAAGTCGAAGAACCCATTGAACATGTCTGGAGCTTAATTCGAACAAAAGTTCAGATGGAAAAGGTACTTCTACAAATCCGCCAAAAGCCTGGTCCAGTTTTGTTTACTGTTGTTAATCAAGAACTTCGTGAAATTCTTATCAGAGAATGCCGTCGCTTAGGGCTACCATCTATCCCTGTACTCGATCCCGTAATACATGCCCTTGCCAGCTACTTTAACCTTGAAATGTCTGGTAAACCAGGTCTTCAGCATACCCTAGATAGCGAATACTTTAATAGAATTGAGGCGATGAATTTTGCCCTGAACCATGATGATGGGCAACTCCCTCAAAATCTTAATGATGCCGATATTGTATTACTAGGAGTTTCCAGAACCTCAAAGACGCCAACGTGTATCTACCTGGCAAATCGAGGACTTAAGGCAGCAAATGTTCCTGTGGTTCCAGGTTGCCCTCTTCCTATAGAACTCGATAGTCTGACAAAACCATTGGTCGTTGGTCTGACAAAGGATCCCGCCAGTTTGATGCAAATTCGTCGCAGCCGATTAAAGATGATTTCCAATGAGGAAGAGACCGATTATGTGCATCTTGAATCGATTAGAGAAGAAGTAAAAATTGCACGCAAGCTCTGCAATGAACACCAATGGCCCATTATTGATGTAACAAGGCGGTCCATCGAAGAAACCGCAGCCACGATTATCAAACATTATCACCGCCATATGGGGATGGGTGATGAGTAACCTACTAATCGAAAATAACTTGGCAGAAACGGATGTAATCCTGGCTTCCGCTAGTAAAGCGCGGCAAGAGCTTTTGCAGAATGCAGGCGTTCGTCTTGCAGGGGCAATACCTGCAGCGATTGATGAAGGGGATGTCAAAGAATCCCTCAAAAATGAAGGTGCCACTGCGCTGCAGGTTGCTGAAACTTTGGCTGAACTAAAGGCACGCAAGGTTTCGATATCTAATCCGGATTGTTTTGTTATCGGTGCAGACCAGATGCTCAATTGCAATGGGATCTGGTTTGATAAACCTGAAGATATGGACCATGCCGCGGCCCATTTGAAAGCTTTATCTGGGAAAGTTCATACTCTGGAGTGCTCGGTATGTGTAGTGAAAAATGGACAGCGTGTCTGGCATCACAACGAGACAGCATCTTTAACAATGCGCGACTTTGGTGACCCTTTTATCAAAGCCTATCTGGAAACGGTTGGTGAAGATGCTCTTTATTCAGTTGGTGCCTATCAATTAGAAGGGCTTGGGGCTCAGCTCTTTAACCGAATTCAAGGCGATTATTTTACAATCCTCGGATTGTCTTTGCTCCCTCTTCTAAATTTTTTACGGCAAAACAGGATTATTGCCTGATGATTTTAACAGGAAAAGCGCGTCTAGCTGGCGTTGTCGGTTGGCCTATTTCTCATTCTAAATCCCCCAGACTTCACGGATATTGGCTGGAAAATCTCTCAATTGACGGCGCTTATCTTCCGCTGGCCATCGATCCTGTTCACTTTGAGGAAACTTTACGAGGATTGAAGAACGCCGGATTTCAAGGGGTTAATGTTACTGTTCCCCATAAGGAAGCTGCGTTGAAGTTTTGTGATGAGGTTGATCCTCTGGCAAGACGGATCGGCGCTGTAAATACCATTGTTTTCAAAAATGGGCGATCTTTTGGCTCAAATACGGATGCTTTTGGTTTTATTGAAAATTTACGACAGAATTCAACTCACTTGGATTTTGGCACGGCAAAGGTCGTTGTTCTCGGTGCTGGCGGTGCAGCAAGAGGCGTTATTGTTGCTCTACAAGATGCAGGGGTATCTGAAGTGTTACTCGTGAACAGAACAAAAAGCAGATCAAAAGCGCTTGCTGATGACTTGTCTACTGATTTGTCCAGTGGCCAGGGCAGTGTCCAGAACTGGAGCCAGAACAGAAAAATTCAAGTTTGTGAATGGGAAAAGAGAAACGAAATCCTTTCTGGCGCTGATTTGCTGGTCAACACAACCAGCCTGGGTATGGCAGGGCAACCTCCTCTGGAGTTGGATTTGAGCGCCCTCCCCTTAAATGCTGTGGTGACAGATATTGTCTATGCCCCGCTAATAACACCTTTGCTGGAAATGGCCCGCTCTCGGGGGAATCAAATTGTTGATGGTTTGGGAATGTTGTTACATCAAGCGCGCCCAGGCTTTCAGGCGTGGTTTGGTGAAAAACCAGAAGTAACCCCTGAGTTGAGAGAATTTGTTCTTGATGCCTAAAAGTCCGATCCAAGCTTTGAAAAAAGGCTGGAAACCGTTCATTTTCCAGGAGAAGACTTGATGTATGTTCTGGGATTAACAGGCTCTATCGGTATGGGAAAAAGTACGGCAGCGGAAATGTTTCGGCGTTTAAATGTTCCGGTGCATGATGCGGATGCCACGGTTCATAAACTGATGAACAAAAACGGTGCAGCTGTTAAGGACATAAAAGCCAAGTTTCCCAATGTTGTCCTTTACGGTGCTGTCGATAGAAAGAAACTCGGAGACGAGGTTTTTGGCAATCCTGGAAAACTGGCACAATTGGAAGCCATTTTACATCCGCTTGTCAGGAAAAAAATGCATCAATTTTTGAGCCGTTACGCTCATCAACGTCGAAAATTGGTTGTTTTGGATATACCTTTGTTATTTGAAACGAAAGGGTATCGCTTTTGTGATGGTGTGTTGGTGATAAGTTGTCCTGAATTTCTCCAAGACCAAAGGGTTATGTCGCGGAAAGGAATGACGGAAAGCAAATACCATGCAATCTTAAACAAACAAACTCCTGACGCCGAGAAAAGAGCGCTTGCTGATTATGTGATAAAATCTAATCAGGGTAAGCGGTATAGTTACCTCAAGGTCAAGCAACTCGTTGAAGTCTTGAGCACAGGTGGTATAAATTGCCGGAATTTTTCTCCTCACCTTTCGCTTGCCTGTAAAAAATAGGCTTACGAGCAAAAATAGATTTATTGTCGGATAGAAATTAATGCGTGAAATCATTCTCGATACAGAAACAACAGGCTTTAAACCAGAAGAAGGCCACCGTATCGTGGAGATTGGGTGTATGGAAGTGTATCAAAACCTTCCGACAGGCAAATCATTGCAGCTTTATATCAATCCTGAGCGCGATATGCCGGAGGGTGCCTTTAAGGTGCATGGGATCAGTTCAGAGTTTTTGGCTGACAAGCCGCTTTTCCCGAAAGTTGTTGATGAATTCTTGGAGTTTATCGGTGAAGACCCTCTGGTTATTCACAATGCACCCTTTGATATGAAGTTTCTCAATTCAGAACTTAAGTGGGCAGGAAAACCAGCCCTGAAAAATAAACCGATAGACACGGTGGTCATTGCCCGCGAACTCTTTCCGGGGTCTCCAGTCAACCTTGATGCACTTTGTCGTCGTTTTGATATCGATAATTCGTCACGGACATATCATGGCGCTCTACTCGATTGTGAATTGCTGGCTGAAGTTTACCTCGAGCTTCGGGGCGGGCGACAGCATGGCTTTGACCTCGCAGCGAACAAAAGAGGCGGTAAATCGGCCAGTGGAAAAGGAGCAGGTTCTGGCACTGTCCCTTTAACTGGTAAAGCTATTCGTGAGCCTCGTCCCCACATTGTTCCAGAAGAAGAACTTGCGGCCCACGAGGCGATGCTTGATTTGTTGAGCGATCCGCTCTGGAGAAAATAAAGGCAGAAAAAAATAAAAGCGGAGAAAATAGGGCTAAAATATAAAAAAGGGCAGCAAAAGCCGCCCTTTTAACTCATAAATCGTTAAACGATTTTTATGCTTCGGCTGTCGTTTCGTCTTTAGCCATTTCTTCATTCGCTGCTTGAGCAGCTGCTTCACTTTTGCGCTGCATAAACATCTGATGAAAATCAATCGGGTTCATGATTAATGGCGGGAATCCACCGTCCCGTGTGATGTCAGCAACGATGTTACGTGCAAATGGGAACAGGTAACGCGGTGCTTCAACCATCAATAGCAGCTCAACGATTTGTGCTTCCAGGCCTTCAGCCAGGGTAACAACCCCGCCGTAGTCGAGCTCAATCATGAAGGCTGTTTTGTCATCAATAGTAGCAGAACCACGAATGTTGAGGACAACTTCATACGCTGTATCAGATAGTTGGGTTGGGCTGACATCTACGTTGATGTCAAGCTGAGGTGCTTTTTCTGACATCATTGGATAAATCATCGGCGAATTTGGGTTCTCGAATGACAAATCCTTGATGAACTGCATCTTGATTACCAGCGGCTGTTGCTGGGCGGTATTTTCTTCAGCCATAAAAAAGCTCCCTAAATGTTTGCCTGTTTGGCTAGCATGGTTTGAAGTTGTGAACAACCAACGATTAATTCAAGAGACAATTTCACACAGCATAATTCGTCAGGACAAAATGAGGTCTCATAATTTATGGGTATTGGAAATGTGTTCGAAATATTTTTGAGACAACCTAATCAGCTTGGAAGAGACTTTTCTCGGGATTTAGGTTCAGGGACGCTAAATCGATATTTAAAATTTCACCATTGATGGTTTCTTCGCCAGTTAGGCTACGGATAAAGGCCCAATGACTTACGACAAGTGTTTTCGACCAGTCTCCGAGATCCAACATTTTTTGTTGAAACTCTTGGCACCGTAATTTTACCTGATGTTCCGTTTCATCCAAATCAGGCCACCAATGCTCGTTTAGCTCATCAAAATCAAGGTGTGGCCAAGCTTTGGATAATTTGGAGGCGGTTGATCCGATGTCGCAGGAAAAAAAAGCATGTTCGTGGACAAGAGACTCAATAGTAACAGGCAGTTTTAAAATATTAGCAACAATATCAGCGGTCTGTAGAGTCCTTGTATAGGGGCTGACGAGTATATTTGTGATCTCTTTTTCTTTGAGCTTTTCGGCAGCTGATCGGATTTGCTCACGTCCCATGTCAGTTAATTCCGGATCCGGAATGTTTGGGTCAATTCTGGTCTTTGAATAGGTGACGTTGAACTGGGATTGTCCATGTCTGAGAAGATACATCAGTAATCCTAAAACTGCAGGTGCCGTTCAATGAGTTACTCAGAGACTACAGGGGGCGTTTCAATAAGAAAACCGTTGGTTGGCGTTTAAGATAATTGTCGCCCTTAGGCCATATTTTGAGCGAGGGTTGTTATGGATATATTAATAAGGCACAGACAAGATTATCCAACACGAATTTTTCTGAAGGTAACTTTGAAAATAATACATTATTCAAACTTTATGATCACCCTTAACCGAAACATCAGCTATTTTGGGATGATTTTTTTCGTGATTTTGGAATTTGGTCTGTTACTTGGACCAAACCCTACCGTTTCTGCTGAAGTGGTTACGCGAAGCCTAATTATGGTGACACCGGAAGGTGAAGGTATCTTCACGCAATATCTTAAAGAGTTCTATGCAGAGCTTAGTCGGGAAAGTGGTGTAAACTTTGTCATTAAGGAGGCGCCTAAAAAGCGTGCATTGAGTCTTGGTAACAGTGGGGTGGCGGATGGGCTCGCAGCTCGAATTCCTGGGTTACAGAAAAAGGGGCTCCCGAACATGAGGATCGTTAATGTCTCCCACTATACCGTTCAGCATGTTGTGTTTGCAAAAGATCCAAAAGTTATTGAAGCTTTCAATTCTCATAAAACGATGATTACACAGTCCCTTTCAAAGGGATATGTTGTTGGATACCTTCGGGGGAGTAAAAAGGCGCAGCAATTGTTGTCCGCCCTTCCCGAGCACTTGACCTATGCCATCAAGGATCCGAGTCATGCTCTTACTCTTCTGGCCAAAAAAAGAATTTCGGCTTATTTGGCTGGACCGGGAATAGTAAGTCGTCATTTTTTGAAAGAAAAATACCAGAATAGTGGTATAAAAGAAGTGACCGTGGTCAGTGAAACTCAGCTTTTCCCTTATTTGCACGAATCGCATAAAGATTTGATTCCAGAAATCGAACAGGCAATTCTTCGCTTGCAAAATAATGGCACTCTGACCCGCCTACGGGAAAAGTTTCACTAAAAAGGTTTTTAAAATTTCAATCCAAATGGGTCCTTTATTTGATTTAATCTTTAACAGAAAGTCCATAGGGCTCGTATCGACTGCATGTCATTTTCGAAATATAATCGTACACAGTTATGGAAACCTAGAGCCAGGAGAACAACATCTTCTTGAGCTTAGAATTTTACTGGAGATAACATGCTTTTAGAAACCCCGATTTGTGATTTTGGATGGAAAGCGCCTGCGTTTTCACTCTCAGATTTTGATGACAAAATATGGACGCTTGAAGACGTCAGGGGCCCAAAGGGAACGTTAATCGCCTTTATTTGCAACCACTGTCCTTATGTGAAGGCTGTAATCGGTAACTTGGTTGAAGATGCAAAGAAATTACAAGCTGCGGGAATAGGTGTCGTGGCGATTATGTCGAATGATTATCTAAATTACCCATCTGACTCGCCTGTAAATATGAAAGCCTTCAGTCAAGAAAACGGCTTTACCTTTCCGTATCTCATTGATGAGAAACAAGAGATAGCAAAGGCGTATGACGCCGTTTGTACGCCAGATTTTTTTGGTTTTGATGGTAATCTTGGCCTTCAATATCGTGGTCGTCTGGATGCCTCGACAGCCAAGGTTGTTCCGGATGCCAAGCGAGAATTGTTAAACGCCATGCTAACTGTCGCCGAAACAGGGAAAGGTCCGAAAGATCAAATTTCCTCTATGGGTTGCTCCATTAAGTGGATGTGATTTTTTAGCTACAAGAGCTAAGAATCAACCAAAAAAAATACAGTAAAATGTAAAAATAAAACGACATAGGGCAGCTGATAATCAAGCTGCCCTATGTTTTTTATCCTATGGTTTTTGTTGCGAAAATATAATCGCGTTTATTTTAGCCGATCTTTGTCACTTTCGGTGACATCCTGAAAATCGCCGTCAATGATCGTATCATCATTTTTGCCCCAAGTTCCGGTGTTGGTATGGGACGACTGCTGGTTCTGGTTTTGGGGGTGAAATCCCGGGCCGTGAGATTGGCCATGAGATTGACGGTGGGCTTGAGAATTTTGTATACCCGCCGCAATTTTTTTACCCAGGGTATTTCTGAGTATTTCTCGAACTGGTGGAATTAACAAACTAAATCCGATGCTATCGGTAACAAAACCGGGAGTGAGTAATAAGGCCCCAGCGGCTAGCAGGCAGATACCATCAAAGATTTCCCTTGCCGGAATTGCGCCTTGATTCAGTTGTTTTTGCGCATTTGCAAGTGTTGCAAGACCCTGGAATCTAAGCATCCATGTGCCAATGACGGCCGTGAGAATAATTAAACCTATGGTACTCCACAGGCCAATTTGATCACCGACTTCTATTAAAACGATAATTTCCAACAAGGGGATACCGATAAAAAGAAAAAGGAAAATAATTCCCATACTTGCTCTTTCTTAAGCACTTGCTTATTTAAAGTATATATAGTGGTTATGAATATAGGGGCTAGAATGGTCTCTAACTAGTAGTTGATCAATATTTATTGGAACAAATCACCCATGGGTAACGGTTTCCCTTTTTTTGAAATTGTTCTTCTCGCTGCTGTTGCAGTTTTTCTCGTCTTAAGGCTTCGCAGTACATTAGGTAAGCGTACTGGCTTTGAAGAAAGACCTGATCAGGATCCTTTTGTACAGGATCAGAGCGAAAATGATAATGTCGTTAATTTACCGAATCGTGAAAAACGCGAACCTGTAGATTCCAAGTTTTCTGAGACTTCAAACGAGCCTGCAAAAGAAATCCGTACGGGTTCCATGCATAGTGGCAAGTTTGCAGAAGAAGTTATTCCTGCCAATTCAGAACTCGCAAATGGCCTCTCAGCTATCGCCAGAGCAGACCGGAATTTCGATTCCTCTGAATTTGTAAAAGGCGCAGGGATGGCTTTTGAAATGGTCATCAACTCTTATGCCTCCGGTGATAAAAACACACTGCGTGATCTCCTTGCAGATGATGTTTATAGAGGCTTTCAGACAGCTATTGATGAACGCGAAGCTCAAAAACACGTTCATGAAACTGTGATGGTTGGGGTTTCTGATACAGACATTATTGAAGCAGAAATGTCAGGAAACCATGCGGTAATTACGGTGAAGTTTGTTTCAGAACAGGTCAATGTCACCCGCGATGCAAATGGTAACACAGTTGATGGAGATGCCAATCACGTCGCCAAGGTTACTGACATCTGGACCTTTTCTCGCGATACCCACAATAAAAACCCAAATTGGCTACTGGTAGAAACCCGCAGTCCCAATTAGACTTTGCCAATCGTTAACTATTTTTACAGTTGAGCCTATCGGTTCGGCTGGGGGATTGCCATTGTCTTCTAAGATCTGGTTTATAGCTTTGTGCTCCTTGTTTGGGCGTTCCTTGCATGGGCATTCAATGTTTGTGCGCAGCTTCATCTTTGTGATTTCTTCTGTACTGCTGGTTTCTTGTGATCAAGTCGCCAAGAAACCAGCTCCTACCGCAGAATTAGAAGATAAGTTGACCCTGTCTCAAGTCGCATTTTCTGAGTTACCGGGGTGGCAGGATGATCAGGTTATAGAGGCTTTCCCTGCTCTATCAAAAAGTTGTCAACGCTATGGGCGCTGGCCTGATGACAAGGGCGTTGGCCCTGACGCTCTTGCAGGAACTGCTGCCGATTGGAAAATTGTCTGTAACTCTTTGACCGAGTTTATGGAACAAGCTGAAAATCATAAGGATTTTGGGATTTGGCTCGAAGAAAACTTTGTCCCCTTTCAAGTCAAAAATAACGATAATCAAGAAGGCTTGTTCACGGGCTATTACGAAGCGGAGCTTAAGGGGTCTTTTACGCAGGATGAGACTTATAAATACCCGCTCTATGATGTTCCCAAGGACCTGATATCCGTTCGGCTCAGTGATTTTGATGAAAAACTAAAAGGAACTACTCTGGTTGGTAAGCTCAAAGGCAACCGCCTGGTGCCTTATCATGAAAGAACGGATATCGAATCTGGGGTTCTTAACGATCAAGACCTTGAGGTTATCTGGTCAGATGATCCTGTGGACGTATTCTTTTTACATGTTCAGGGCTCAGGACGGGTGATGTTACCTGATGGGGAAGTAATCAGAGTAGGCTATGCCGGAAATAACGGCCATAAGTTCTATGCCATTGGGCGCGCGCTGATTGATGAAGAGATCATTCCGAGAGATAAAGTCTCTATGCAGGCCATTCGGACCTGGCTGCGAGAGAACCCGGATAGAGCCAACGAAATCATGCAAAGAAATAAGAGATTTATCTTTTTTCGCGAAATCAAAGGAGAAGGCCCTATTGGCGCCATGGGTGTTGCATTGACTGCTAGACGCTCACTTGCTGTGGATCATCGGCATATGCCTCTGGGGGTTCCTCTCTGGCTTGATACGACGTGGCCTGGGACCGATAAGCCTCTACAACGTCTGATGGTTGCTCAAGATACAGGAAGCGCGATCCGCGGTCCCGTTCGAGGAGATTTTTTCTGGGGCCCAGGTGAACCGGCGCTGGCTCAAGCAGGTAAGATGAAACAAAAAGGGCACTATTATCTATTGCTCCCTAAAGCAGTGGCTCAAAATCAGCAGGTAAGTGGATAAACCCAAGCCTCCTTCGATCTGTATATCGGGTAGAAATAGCAGGGCTAAAAAACTCTTCTTTTCACAAGAGACTTGCATTCGGCGGTGAACTTCATTACCTCCGCATCAGTTGCGAAAGTGAATGGATCGCTTTTTGCCTGATGGCATTGGGGATGGCATATGGGAAAGTCGAGAGCTTCCCCTGAACTGTTCTCCCCATTATTGCCCTAATTATTGTTGTGAAAACACGTGGCTAAAAAAGACAAACCTAAATCTACTGCGAAGAAAGAACCTGATCTCTGGCGCATGGTCTCAAAGACTGTTAAGCCATTGGAAAATCGGGATTACTATGTCTTTGGTCGCGTTCTCCCCCAGCCAAGTTTTGATCCTGATAAGTTTGAAGCTGAATTTTCAGACAGCGATGTCGAAATTCCCTTTAAGCCCTATCGTTCTGCACCAGTAAAATCTAGACCCGAACCAGAAACGCTCAAGAAAAATTTAAGCCCGCTCTCTCATGGGCAAGTAGAAAACATGGATGGTCGGCAGGCAGAACGCTTTACCAAAGGCAGGATGCCTATGGAGGCGATCTTGGACCTTCATGGGCAAACTCAGGTACAAGCGATGTCTTCTTTGGCTGCTTTCATCCGTGATTGCAGAGCCAGAAATCTCAGGAATGTTCTGATCATTACTGGTAAAGGCTCAGGCCTCCAGTCTCAGGGGGTATTAAAAACAATGGTTCCCCGTTGGTTGAACGATGAGGTTAATCGTGGGGCCATTTTGGCCTTCAGTCATGCCAAGCACCATCACGGTGGGAGTGGCGCATTATATGTGCTCTTGAAAAGAAGGCGGGAAAGATAGAGACTGTCCGCAAGGCAAATCTCGCTACCTCTCTGTTAATACTGTATAATGTTCTCATGACACCCTTTGGACACAAGCTCCGTGAAATTCGTGCGGACCGAAATCTTACTCTTAAAGAAATGGCTAAAGGCTTGGGCGTGTCCTCAGCCTACCTGTCTTCAGTCGAACACGGCCATCGAGGCCAACCAAGCCGACGCTTTGTTCATAGAGTATGCCAGTACCTGAACATAATATGGGATGACGCTGAAGAATTAGAGGAACTGGCAATTCGTTCAGATCCCAAAGTTTCGGTAAATACGGCTGGTTTAACACCTAAAGCCACATATCTGGCAAATTGCCTGGCTGAAAAAATCACTGAGCTATCAGATGAGCAGATAGAGGCGATGATGAAGATTATTAACGTTGAAGACGTCGATAATCTGGATCGTACCAAGTCGACGGAATAATAAATATCATTCCTCTGTCGAAATGACGTTTCCCGCACGATTCAAAATAAAAGCAGGTACTCGAAAGCCCCTGCTTTTATTCTTATACCTCATTTAAATTTGGGCACTTATTGCATCTTTGATCTATTCAGCGACAGCCCTTGCCGGCAATTTCCAGTTTGGTCTTGGGAAGTGGCAGGTATACCCGGTTGGAAAGCGTTCCAAGTAATCCTGATGCTCTGTCTCAGCTTCCCAAAACGCGCCAACGGGTTCAATTTCAGTAACAACTTTTCCAGGCCACAGTCCGCTGGCATCAACGTCGGCAATCGTATCTATCGCCATTTGGTGTTGTGCGTCATTGGTATAATAGATGGCCGAGCGATAGGCGGATCCGCGATCATTACCTTGCTGGTTGGGTGTTGAAGGATCATGAATTTGGAAAAAATACTCCAAAATCTGTCGATAAGAGATTTGCTCCGGATTGAATAAAATCTCTATGCCTTCAGCGTGGGTGCCATGATCACGGTAAGTCGCGTTTTTTACGTCGCCACCTGTATAGCCAACCCGTGTACTCTCTACGCCAGGAAGTTGTCGAATAAGATCCTGCATGCCCCAAAAGCAACCGCCTGTGAGTACAGCTTGTTCAGTCATATTAAACGTCCTCCACTTGATCAAGATATTCACCATAACCTTCTGCAGCCATCAGGTCCTTAGCAATGAACCTTAGAGAGGCAGAATTGATACAATAACGAAGCCCACCTTTGTCTTCAGGTCCATCAGTGAAGACGTGCCCCAAGTGGCTATCGCCATGTTTGGAGCGAACTTCCACGCGTTCCATTGCAAGAGATGCGTCTCTATGCTCGGCTACGTTGGCGGTTAAGATGGGTTTGGTAAAGCTTGGCCAGCCACAGAAGCTGTCGTACTTATCTGAGGAAGCAAACAAGGGTTCACCAGAAACAACATCTACATAGATTCCAGGCTCTTTGCTCTTGTAGTATTCACCCGTATAGGGACGCTCGGTCCCGCTTTCCTGTGTGACACGATATTGCTCAGGGGTGAGCTTCGCGATCGCCTCTTTCGTTTTAGAATAGGCCTTCATTGCTACAAGATCCTCTCGTGACTATTCGATTACTGGAATATAGGGAGCGATGACGCAAATACTAATAGCCTTGAGTTAAACTTTACGTGAGTTTTTGCCTGAAATACAAAAAAGCCAAAATATAAATAAGCAGGAGTCCTGAAACTCCTGCTTTTGTATTTATCTCATTTATAAAGAGTTACTTGTCGATATCTTTATCTAAAATCACAGCCTGCCCGCAGATAACATTCGTTCCATTAAATGTTAACGAGGGCGAGCCGTATAACTTGTAACCCTCTTCCAGAGCCTTGGAAATTCGAAGACAAAATTGGTCGTCATCTTTACCAGTTATAAGGCGGTAACGCTGTTTCATTGTTCTGCTCAATTCACATTGTTAGAGAATGAATTTGGAGAGATCGGTGTCTTTTGCGAGGCTAGAAACCCGTTCTATTACATCATCGGCGGAGATAACGACACTTTCCCCGCCACGATCTGTTGCTGTGAAAGAGATCTCTTCAAGCAATTTTTCGAGCACGGTATGAAGACGACGGGCTCCGATGTTCTCAACAGATGTGTTGATATCGGCGGCAAGATAAGCCAAGGCATCTATTGCATTGTCTTCGAAGGAAAGCGTAAGTTCTTCTGTTCCCATCAAAGCGATGTATTGCTTAATAAGACTGTTTTCTGGCTCCAGAAGTATCCGTTTCAGATCATCCCGGCTAAGGGCGTTTAGCTCAACCCGGATCGGAAGACGGCCCTGTAGCTCTGGCAACATGTCTGATGGTTTAGACAGATGAAATGCGCCAGAAGCGATAAACAATATATGATCTGTTTTTACGGCACCGTGTTTTGTGCTGACGGTTGTTCCTTCGATGAGAGGGAGAAGATCGCGCTGGACCCCTTCCCGACTGACATCACCACCACTGCGTTCTGAGCGAACAGTAATTTTGTCAATTTCATCAAGAAAAACGATACCGTTTTGCTCAACGTTGTGGATGGCGTCATGAATAAGGCTTTCTTCGTCTAGAAGTTTATCACCCTCTTCGGTCATTAGAAGCTGGTACGAATCTTCTACTTTCATGCGCCGTTTTTTGGTTTTTTGGCCAAAGCCTTTACCAAAAATATCACCAAGATTAAGCATGCCCATACTTGCACCAGGCATACCGGGAATATCCATGGTCGGCATTTGGCTGCCACTGCTATCGTTTACTTCAACTTCAATTTCTTTATCGTTGAGCTGACCTTCACGGAGCATTTTGCGGAATTTTTGACGGGTTTCTTCACTCGCACCTTCGCCGACTAGGGCGTCAAGTACACGATTTTCTGCGTTTTGTTCTGCTTGTGCGGTGACGGACTTGCGGTGATTTTCTCGTGAAATCAAAATGGCCGCATCGACGAGATCACGAACGATCTGCTCAACATCGCGTCCGACATATCCGACTTCAGTAAATTTAGTTGCTTCAACCTTTAGAAAAGGCGCTTTGGCAAGTTTTGCAAGGCGGCGCGCAATTTCAGTTTTCCCAACACCGGTGGGGCCGATCATAAGAATGTTCTTTGGCAAAACTTCTTCGCGCATCTCTTCGGAGAGCTGTTGGCGACGCCAGCGGTTGCGCAGAGCAATCGCGACAGCACGTTTAGCATCATCCTGACCCACGATGTATCGGTCCAATTCGGACACTATCTCGCGCGGGCTAAAAGCGCTGGCATGTTGAATATTTTGTTCAGTCATTATTCAGCGTCCATACTTTCGACAGTCAAATTGGTATTTGTGAAAACGCAAATATCTGCTGCAATTCCAAGAGATTTGCGCGCAATTTCCTCGGCTCCAAGACCTTCAATGTCGATCAAAGCCTTTGCCGCAGATAACGCAAACGAACCGCCAGATCCGATCCCCATCAAGCCATCTTCTGGCTCGAGGACGTCACCGTTTCCTGTCAGGATTAATGATGTTGAGGCGTCTGCGACAACCATCATTGCTTCTAATCTGCGAAGATAGCGGTCAGTTCGCCAATCCTTGGCCAATTCCACACAGGCACGTGTGAGTTGGCTTGGATAGGTTTCCAATTTCGCTTCAAGGCGTTCAAAAAGGGTAAATGCATCGGCTGTCGCACCAGCGAAACCAGCAATTACATCACCTTTTCCAAGGCGACGAACTTTACGTGCATTTGCTTTGATAACGGTATTGCCCAGGCTCACTTGGCCATCGCCGGCGATTACCACTTTGTTACCTTTGCGGACGGACAAGATTGTCGTGCCGCGCCATTTTATAGGATCGTGTTCAGACATGTTTTTGAAATGGTCCATTCACTGCGTCGCGTCAAGGGATGATCTTACGAGAAAAGTATGTTTCTGCTGTTAATAACAAAATTTTACACCTTCCACTTAACACCACGCCTTATCCAGGCCTATGATTATTGTTGATATTTCATACAAGGTCCTTTTGTGAATGACAATGATCACAACAGGTATCCTAATAGAGAATTTCTATGTTAGATAACTGTAGGGCTTTAGTCGGGGTATATAGTCGGTGGTGCATTGAAGTGAGATAAAGCGATTTTGGTTGATAATCACACTGGTATGAACCGGGCTGACCTGCTACAAAAGCCGCGACTTTTCTCGTATTAGAAGAAGGTCAGTCGTCTATACAACTTTCGTTTAAGCACCTTATTTTAAGGGCTGCGAATCAGTCATTGGGAAGGACACCCCGTGCGGCAGGCAAGTATCGAACGTAATACCAACGAAACGCAAATTTCGGCGACCATTAATCTGGATGGTACCGGTAAATATGATGTGCAAACAGGTGTCGGGTTTCTCGATCATATGATCGAACAGCTTTCTCGTCATTCATTGATGGACATTACATTGCGGGCGAAGGGGGATTTGCATATCGACTTCCACCACACGACCGAGGATGCGGGTATCGCTCTTGGACAGGCCTTTAAACAGGCTCTGGGGGACCGTAAAGGGATCAACAGGTATGGTTCGTGCCTCTTACCCATGGACGAAGCGCTTAGTCGTGTAGCACTGGATCTATCCAATCGACCTTATTTGGTATGGAATGTGAACTTTGATCGCGATAAAATTGGAGATATGGACACAGAGTTGTTCAGAGAATGGTTTCAAGCTTTCTCTTTCAATGCTGGGATGACTCTCCACGTAGATCAGATACATGGGTTCAATAACCACCATATCGTCGAATCTTGTTTCAAAGCATTGGCCCGTGCCATCCGCGAAGCAATTGAAATAGACCCGCGTAAAGCGGACGAAGTTCCCTCGACCAAAGGTGTGCTCTGATTCAGGGGTTCCTGATTAGATACCGGAAATCATGAGAGAAAACTTGATGAGGTACAATAAATGACGCTCGCGATCATTGACTATGGCTCGGGTAATCTCCGCTCTGCTGCTAAAGCATTCGAGCGTGCAGCAAAAGAATCTGGCCTCAATACCCCCGTGATCGTCACAAGTGACCCCGAAGTGGTGCGCGCTGCTGATCGTATTGTGTTGCCGGGTGTTGGTGCATTTGCTGATTGCTGGCGTGGTCTGAATGCGACTACAGGTATGATAGAAGTTTTGCGTGAACAAGTAACACAGAACGGAAAACCCTTTATGGGTGTCTGTGTTGGTATGCAGCTTATGGCAAGCGTTGGTCGGGAATATAAAGACTGCGAAGGCTTGGGTTGGATTCCTGGTGAAGTGATCAAGATGGATCCACAAGACCAGAAATTGAAGATTCCCCATATGGGTTGGAACGAGCTAAAAGTTCTCAAAAAACACCCCGTTCTTGAAGGTCTTGAGGATGGGACACATATTTACTTTGTACATAGCTATCACTATGTCCCTGAAAACAAAGAACACGTTCTTGCCGAAGTTAACTATGGCCATGAGATTACGGCTGTTGTGAGCAAGGACAATATGATTGGTACCCAGTTCCATCCTGAAAAAAGTCAGGAAGCTGGATTAAAACTATTTGCTAATTTCCTAAAGTGGAAACCATGACCCCTACCCCTACTATGCCTGATTCCGCGCCCACTGTCGTGGTGACTGAATTGATCGAATTTCGCGGACCTGATCTTTATGATCTGTGTGATGCAACTGAAGCTGCCATTGAAGATGGGGGTGGTTTTGGGTGGTTGCGTGTTCCAGAGCGAGATATTCTCGAAAATCATTGGCGGGGAACGTTACTGATTCCGGGACGACAAATTTTTGTCGCCCGATTGGATGGGACCATTTGTGGATCTGCACAGTTGCACCTTCAGCCTCGAAATAATGAAGCTCAAGCGCATGCGGGGCAGCTTTCATCTTTTTTCCTCGCGCCTTGGGCCCGTGGTCACGGTTTGGCGTTGAAGATGGTCAAAGCTGTGGAGCAGGCTGCGAAAGAGCGGCATTTGAAAGTTCTAAACCTTGATGTGCGCGAAACTCAAAAACAGGCTATCCGCGTATATGAACAAATTGGGTTCACCCGCTGGGGTACGCAACATAGTTATGCAAAGGTAAATGATCAGTGGATCGCGGGTCACTTTTACAGCAAGTTATTGAATAATTCCTAAGGACGATAGGACATGATTGTATTTCCAGCAATTGATCTTAAGGATGGTGAAGCTGTTCGCCTTCTCAAGGGAGATATGGCCACAGCGACTGTTTTTAATTCCAATCCAGCCGCTCAAGCCAAAGAGTTTGAAGATGCTGGTTTTGAATTCCTGCATATGGTTGATTTGAACGGCGCCTTTGAAGGACGCCCGGTCAACCGCAATGCTGTGGAAGAAATTATTAAAACGGTATCTATGCCTACCCAACTCGGCGGTGGAATCCGGGATCTCAAGACGATTGAACAGTGGTTGGAAACGGGTGTTTCGCGGGTTATTCTGGGGACAGTTGCGGTTAAGAACCCAGATCTCGTGATCGAAGCTTGTAAAGTCTTTCCGGGTAAAATCGTGGTTGGAATTGACGCGCGTGGCGGCATGGTTGCGACCGAGGGCTGGGCCGAAACCAGCGACCTGGAAGCCACAGAACTGGCCCGTAAGTTTGAAGATGCGGGTGTAAGCGCCATAGTCTATACCGATATTGACCGTGATGGCTTGCTTCAAGGATGTAATGTCGAATCAACGGCTAATCTGGCGCGGGCCATTTCTATCCCGGTAATTGCCTCTGGTGGTGTTGCTTCTGTAGAAGACATTAAACAACTTAAAGTCGTTGAGGCTGCCGGAATTGAAGGGGTGATTTGTGGTCGCTCGATTTACGACGGCCGGATCGATCCGAAAGAAGCACTAACAATAGCCGCTGGATAAGTTATCGAGCTGCACATTTGCAGCGTTGCGTTTGGTCATAATATTGGTTTGAGGGTTCTTGAAGCCCCTGGAGAGTAACATGCTTAAGGCACGCATTATTCCATGTCTTGATGTCAAAGATGGCCGCGTCGTAAAGGGCGTAAACTTCGTTGGTTTACGAGATGCCGGGGATCCTGTTGAACAAGCACGGCTTTATGACAAGGCGGGTGCGGATGAGCTATGTTTTCTGGATATTACGGCGAGCCACGAAAAGCGCGATATCATGCTGGATGTGGTCTCCCAGACTGCTGAAGAATGTTTCATGCCACTTACAGTTGGTGGTGGTATTCGAACTCTTGAAGATATTCGAGCTCTTTTACTTGCTGGTGCCGATAAGGTTTCTATCAACACAACAGCGGTAACCAATCCTGAATTCGTTAAAGAAGCGAGCGAGAAATTCGGCAGCCAATGTATTGTTGTTGCGATCGATGCAAAGCAGGTATCTCCTGGTAAGTATGAGATATTCACCCATGGCGGCCGCAAGGAAACCGGGTTGGATGCTGTCGAGTGGGCTCAAAAAATGGAAAGATACGGCGCTGGGGAGTTGCTATTAACGTCTATGGATCGTGACGGAACCAAGCAAGGCTATAACCTTCTTTTGACCAGAGCGATTGCAGATGCTGTTCGAATTCCGATTATTGCGTCTGGTGGGGTTGGCAACCTTGATCACCTTGTTGATGGTGTCAAAGAAGGTCATGCTGCTGCGGTTTTGGCGGCATCGATTTTTCACTTTGGCACCTATACGATTGCTGAAGCAAAAGATCATATGGCAAAGGCGGGTGTTCCCGTTCGACCAGTTTAATTGGAAGTAAGCTGGAAGGGTGGAAAGCAAAATGAGAGCGGAACAAAACTAATGAGTTCGACAAAAGTGTCTGCAGAGGTATTGGATGAGCTTTATGCCGTTATCCTCAGCCGCAAGGGAGATGACCCCTCTAAATCCCATACAGCGAATCTTTTTTCCAAAGGCGTCAGTAAAATTGCACAAAAGGTTGGGGAAGAGGCTGTTGAGGCCGTAATAGAAGGCGTGAGTGGTTCAAAACAAGAACTCGCAGCTGAATCAGCGGATTTACTTTATCATCTCATGGTGCTTTGGGCAGAGCGTGGATTGAAACCCGAAGATATTTGGGTTTTGCTTGAAGGACGTAAGGGTGTTTCAGGTATTGCTGAAAAGGCTTCACGTCCAAATGATTAGCTGAATATGAACTTGACCAAACCCTACTCTTGCTCATTAATTACAGAGTAATTTTTACGAGGGAATTTTAAGCCATGGCATATGATCAAAACAACATTTTTGCAAAGATACTTCGCGGGGAGATTCCCTGCGCCAAAGTTTTTGAAAATGATCATGTCCTTGCGTTTAATGATATTGCAGAAAAAGCTCCGGTTCATGTTTTGATTATTCCCAAAGGAGCTTACGAATCTTTTGCCGATTTTTCCCAACATGCTTCTGAAGAAGAAATCGTTTCTCTAAACCGTGCCATTGGAGAGATTGCACGCGAAAAAGGGATTGTTGAGACAGGCTACAGAGTTATTTCTAACCATGGGGTACACGCGCGTCAGGAAGTGCCTCATTACCATGTGCATTTGCTTGGTGGAAATGATTTGGGCGGCTGTTTTAACTAATCTGCCCCGCCTTGAATAAATTCGCATAATCAGGGCTTTTTTCACCCGATTTAATTGTTTCTCGACTAAAATATTACTCTGGTAAAACTTATTTTTTACCTTTGAATACAGCCATTTCTGCGGGGAAATGGAGAATGGCATTTGTGCCTATCCCAGGCTTGCTGACGAGCTTTAATGTCCCACCATTTATAATAGCAAGTGAACGCGAAAGCGGAAGGCCTAAACCTGTGCCTTCATATTTCCTCTCTAGGGTATTATCTATCTGAGTAAAAGGCCGTAGGGCGATCTCGATTTCGGATTGGCTCATACCAATACCGTTGTCTTCAATTTCGATAAGAAACCCGTCATCGTCGGTATAGTTTGCGATGATGTTGACGACACCCTTAGATCCTGTGAATTTAATCGCGTTTGAAAGCAGGTTCAGAAGGATCTGTTTAATACTGCGTTCATCTATCCTCATGTGAGGGAAGTTACGGGGTACATTTGTCTGTAAAGAAATTCCGGTACTTAGGGCTTTGGTCTGTATAATTTGGATGGAATGGGCGATAGCTGATCTGAGACACACATTCGTTGGGGTGAGATTTAATTCCCCGGCTTCAATCATAGAAAGGTCAAGAATGTCATTGATCACACCTAGAAGGTGGCTTCCGCTTCTATGGATGTCGTTGACATATTCTTGATATCTCGGGTGTCCCAAGCTACCGAAGAGTTGCTGTTCCATAACTTCAGAGAAGCCTATGATGGCATTTAGGGGAGTTCTGAGTTCATGGGTCATCGTTGAAAGAAAGGCCGTTTTAGCCTGACTGGCGCGTTCAGCGTGATCTTTTGCTATGCGTAAAGCACGTTCGACTTTTTTGATTTCTGTAAGCTCTACATCTATACAATACATTTCGTGCTCGCCCTTACAGTTTACGAGCATAACGTGACTTGAATATACCGGGATGGCTTTACCTTCTTTATTGCGAAGAGTCATTTCTCCAGAAGGCATAGGTTGGTTGAAATCTAACCAGCGTCTGTGGGCCTTGATTATTTGATCACTAAGGTGGTCAGGAATAATTAACTCTTCCAGTAAGCTACCCATGGCTTCATCAGGGGCGTAACCGTAAAGTTCAGTACTGGCATTATTCCAATAGATAACACGCCTTTGTTGGTCATAACCTTGAACGGCAATGTTTTCTATCTGATCGAATATTGCTCTGAATCTGGCCTCTGGTACCAGGTTGATTTGTTCGGTATGAGAAGATTTGGCAAGGGGTTCAACATAGCCCTCAAAGGCAATGATAGAGCCATATTTATCTCTTACAGCAACACAACTTTCACTAACCCATAGTGTCGTGCCATCCACCTTGAATATTTGATAGACGACATGGGTTAATCGATCTTCTTTACGGAGCTTGTTATATATATCACGCCTGAGATCCAGGTCTGTGTAGAGCTGACAATTTGAAGATCGAATATATTCAAAAAAATCTTCTGAACTCTCTAAACCAAAAAGTTTTGCATAGGCTGGGTTTACGGCTGAAAAATAACCATCAAAATCTGTTCTGTACATGCCATAAGGGCAGTTGTTGACCATGCTTTCACATGAATCTACTTCATCAATATCTGAATTTGATAGCTGTTTAATATCGTTGTATGCGAGCATTGCGAGTCCTATAAATTGAATTGGGACAAACGCACAAGTTGTCTATTATTATATGCACACTTAAGTTGTAATTTTTAGTAAATATTTTTTGATTATTAAATTCAACTGGTTGGAAGTGTAAAATATACCATATTATCATTGAGTTACGCGAATGAATGAAACCATAGGTAGTATTGATTAAATGAAGGAGTCGATTCTTTTTCTCATGAGCAAGAATATCAAAGCGAAAAATATGACTAACTTTGATAGATCTGGGGTGGGTTATTCCGAATGGCAATAGGAGTGGGCAGGAAAACACTTTTAAAAAAGTGAATGGATGGTTCCAAAGCTGTTAGAGGGAAGATACACTGCGGTATAAAAATTATGGTTAAGGACATTATCACTTGCTCAAGGTTCATATTCTACAAATTGAAGATATTTACGTACCAACAGATCGTCGAAAAGAGTTAGATCCTCAAAAAGTGGATCTGGCTGCAGAGGAAATGATGGATGAGGCCGAGGAAAGGCCGATTAGTGTGCGCAAGGGTAAAGATAGATATGTTTTGTTAAGGGGAATTAACCGTTTAGAAGCTCACAAGGCGTTGGGCGAAAAAACAATCCGGGGATATATCATGAATGCTATTCAAAGGTGAGGTTCTGTTATGTTGGGGAGTGTTTAGGAACTTATTGTGTTCGTCCCCTACGATAACGCAAGGCCTCTGCAATATGTCTGGTTTTGATACTGTCTTGTCCCTCTAGGTCTGCGATGGTGCGCGAAACCTTTAAGACACGATGGTAAGCCCGAGCCGAGAGTTGGAATTTGTCAGCGGCTTTTTGCATTAAATTTAGCTCATCGTCTCCAAGTGCGGTAATTTCCTCTAATATTTTTCCTTCAGCCTCTGCGTTGGAGTGTGGCCGGATTTCTTTCGGATAGTTGGAAAAACGTTTTGTTTGTATATTTCGGGCAGCTTGTACCCGAGCGGCTATTTCTGCACTGCCTTCTTTGGGAGGGGGGAGAGATAGATCTTTGGCTCTGACCGGTGGCACGTCTAGATAGAGATCTATACGGTCGTACAAGGGAGCTGATATGCGTGCTTGATACTGCAGGCTACAGCGTTGACCGCGTGCGCAAATTTGTGTGACAGGATCAACTTCTCCGCAACGACAGGGGTTCATGGCGGCAACCATTTGAACACGTGCCGGGTAGGTAATATGCGCTTCTGCCCTTGCGATTGAAATTTTCCCTGTTTCCAGAGGTTGCCTGAGTGTTTCCAATACATTGCGGTTAAATTCGGGAAGTTCGTCTAGAAAAAGAACGCCGCGATGTGCCAGTGAGATTTCGCCCGGTTTTGCTTTTGATCCGCCTCCAGCAATAGCGGGTGCTGATGCTGAATGATGAGGGTCCCTAAAGGGGCGGAGATTTTTCAATTCTCCGTTTTTTAATAACCCCGCGAGAGAGTGGATCATACTTACTTCGAGAATTTCCTCTGGTTCAAGACCGGGAAGGATCGATGGCAACCTCGAAGCTAACATGGATTTTCCAGAGCCCGGAGGACCGTTAAAAAGGAGGTGATGGTTACCCGCTGCAGCTATTTCAAGAACCCTTTTAGCTGTTTCCTGACCTTTCACATCTTTCAGATCCGGCAGATGAGCGCGGTCGTTTGTATTATTTTTGATTATAGGTTTGGGAGGGGCAAGGATTTGCCTTCCATTGATGTGGTTGACGAGGGCAAGTAAGCTTGGGGGTGCAATAATATCCAGACCCTTTACCCAGGCTGCTTCTGAACCTTGGCTCGCAGGACAGATGATGCCCCTATCAGCTGCGTGAGCTTGAAGCGCGGTTGGAAGTACACCATTGACGCCTCTGATGGTGCCATCCAGAGCGAGCTCGCCGAGGGCGACATAATTCATCAGCTCGTTTATGGGCATTATATCCATTGCCGACAAGATGCCCATGGCAATTGGCAAGTCGAAATGGCTACCCTCTTTCTGCAAATCAGCGGGGGCAAGGTTAACTGTAATTCTTTTGGGTGGTAAGGCTAACCCTATAGCCGTTAGAGCAGCACGTACGCGTTCGCGGCTCTCTGCCACGGCTTTATCGGGGAGTCCAACGATATTAAAGGCCGGAAGCCCACTTGAGAGTTGAACCTGAACTTCAATATCCAGAACTTCAATGCCCTGAAAAGAGACAGTATTGATTTGAACCGTCATATAAATGGTTACCTAAAGAACAAACGAGGAACTTTAGTGTAACATTTAATACCACACGCAAAAGGGGAAAATAATATAGCTGTTGGTGGTGTCTTCTTTATTCTTGGGAGAATATCAAAGAAACTTGAGAGCTTCGGCTATGTCTTCTTCGCTAAATACCCTGATACCATGGGCACGTAGCAAGTCGGTGACCTTCCCCGATCCTTCGATTTTTGTTCCAGAAAAAGAACCATCATAGATAAATTTACTGCCACAAGAGGGACTGTTTTCTTTCAGAATAGCGAGTTTTATCCCCTGGGTCTGGCATAACTGGAGGGCTTTTTGTGCACCGGTGATAAAGATACCTGTCATATCTTGACCTCCGCTTGTTACAACCTGTCCCTTTTTTATTTCGGCAGCTGGGCGGGGTATGGGGAGGCCGGCTGCCGTTTCAGGACATAGAAGTACGATACGACCGTCTTTTTGTAGCTTAGTAAGTAGGTCTAGTTCTTTGTGTGCATAGTTGCCATCGTAACGAACAGGCTTTCCCATAAGACAAGCACTGACGAGAATTTTAGGTTTTGGGCTTTTATAGTCTGTCATGGTTTTGGATTTCGGGTTTTAAAAGAAGAAACTTAGACATAAGGTGTCGTTGATGTAACTCAAAACCAATTTTTTCGTATAACTTCTTGGCTTTTAAGTTGGTTTTTTCCGTCTCAAGAACGATGCGCCTTGCGCCAAGTTTTCTTGATTCATTTTCCGCAAACTCAATCGCTTTGGTTCCTATTCCTTGATTTCTAAATTCTGGTTTTAGGTAAATTTCATCAATAAAGAATTCTCGACCTCCTGCTTCGAGTGAAAATCCAAAAGTGATACAGAGGTATCCAACAGATTTTGCGCAATGTTCAATAACCCATAGCCTGGCAAATTCCTCTCCTGATAGTAAGGCATCAAGGGCCTGTTCTATCCTTGGAAGTCCATAGATATTTCCGTCTTCCCTATAGTAGGCTTTGGCCATAGAAAGGAGCATTTCCCGATCTGTTTCTTCAAGTAATCGAAATATCATCTACAAGAACCTTTCAAATACAAATTCATGCAACTCTACTTAGTATGTCTGATCCTGTTGTTCACTGCTATCTATAGCGTAGTAAGCGCCCTTGAATTTACAAAAAATATGTCGGTCGAGATCAAGGTTTATCGGTTCATGCAAAGATCCAGCTGCAATGGCGTAGTAATTGGCCTGCTCTCCATTAATGGTTTGTTGCCAAAAAAGAGAAGAACCGCATTTATTACAGAACCCGCGCCGGGCGTGATCGGAAGAAATATACCAACTCAGGGATTCGACGTTACTGGTAATGGAGAGTTTATCTATGGGGCAAGCCGTTGAGGCCCAAATATGACCTGACCAAACCCGGCATTGCTTACAATGACAGGCGACAATATTTTTTAACTTGGATTTGATCTTATAAGTTACCCTGCCGCAAAGGCACCCGCCAGTATGTGAGCCGCAATCATCCATCTTATGCCCTTTTTTTGGAACAAATACGGAACATGTCATGTGGAAAAAGGGGAAGCAAGTATTACTGAATTAGCTTTTCGATCTCCATAAACCCAAAATAGACAAGTAACGGGACAGGAAGAGTTGCCAGTATCAGTGTGCTGATAAACCAGAACCATTTAAACTGTCCGCTGGCACCACTGATAAAAGAGATACCGCCCCCTCCTCCTAAAACAGCGTTTCCAGGTAGATTGATGAGTATCGCAAGAGAGAGATACCGATAGCGTATGATCCAGGGAGAAAATGATGCCAACCGTTTCAAGGCCCGAGGCATGGACGCCTTAACTTCGGAGAGAGGGTTTCCATTTTTTGTCGAGAAAGTCAGGGAACCAAAATTTTTAAACCCTGCTTTTTCCCATAAATGAGGAAACGAATAGCCAAAAAAATATGCCAGGCTTAGTCCCCCTATTGTTGCGAGATACACGCTTACAACACCCTCCTTACCAAAGGCAGCCATGATAAGAAGGCCGATTTCCAACCCTGGAACAAAGGGGACAGAAAGCAAGATGAGGTACAACAAGGCGCAAATTAGTAGAGTTTTTAGCCCAAAGCGATCTTGAAGTTCGTTTAAAAATTGGACGATCTGGGGTCTATCCATAAAGGCTAGGTGGACAATAAGGGTGAAAAAGCCAATCCAAAAAAAAATCAATAGAGAAACCTTGAGATTGGGAGTTATGAATTTAGGTATAAATCTAAGTAATAGAATAATACCTAAACTCACCGACAAGGATCGGCCAATTAGACCATAAGGCCATAACGTTATTGTCATCGATGATAGAGAATATATCATAAATATTAATATGATAAGCAAAACAACGGACAGAAAAATTGAGCTGCTATTTTCTTTATTGTTATACTTAACCTGCATAGGCATGAAAACCTTATCCCGGTCTCTAATGTTCCTATAGCCTATGCTCTTTCGCATATATGATCGACGAATTTATTATCCAACACTTAGGTTTAAAACCACCGACTTTCAGTCGGTAGAGTCG
>OJFV01000047.1_pt1 | contig 107066 bp, 90 predicted proteins | sample 1594391 | NCBI WGS metagenome assembly OJFV01 (sample SAMN05416856, study PRJEB24817) | seawater metagenome | isolation source: Sea water | place: Canada:Atlantic | collected 2013-11 | reverse complement strand
ATCCTTCCATTCCAAGGAAAATAATGTACCACTAAAAACTGGGACCAAACATCTAACTGCTGCGATGGCCGTAGAGTCCTTAAATGTCGTTGTTCCAGATCAAGTCGGGCCCGAAGCGCGGCATTCCTATGTTCTGGAAACACTACGACTTGTACTGGACAAATCAGGCCATCCTTATGTGTTGAGCCAGTCTCAAAATGAGATGACACAATTACGCTTTGTGAAAGATTTAGAAAAAAATAATGAGATCACCGTTATTTGGGCAGGCACCAGTCCAGAATTGGAAGAAATCCTTATCCCTATTCGCATCCCCGTTTATCGGGGTTTATTGGGCTATCGATTGTTCTTGATTCATCAAGATAACCAGGAAGATTTTTCTAATGTGAAAAACCTTAGGGATCTTCGCCAGTATCGGGCTGGACAAGGAATAGGGTGGAGCGATGTCGAGATCCTTGCCAATGCAGGACTTATGGTAAATGAAGCAACCTACGAAGACACGCTTTCGTTATTAACTCACAAGCGAATAGATTATTTTCCCCGCGGAGTGAACGAAGCCTTTCCCGAACATAAAGCCGTGGAGCTTAAACACCCTGATATCACAGTCGAGACTTCCCTTATGCTTCACTACCCTTTTGCGATGTATTTTTTTGTTAATCAAGGGAACCCACGTATGGCAAAAGCCATAGAAGAGGGATTTCTCAAAGCCTATGAGGATGGATCTTTTCAGGATTTATTTAATTCCCATCCGGATATTCAGGACGTATTTCGACGTGGGCGGTTACAGGAGCGCACAATTATTGAGATCGATAACCCCAGAATGTCAGAGGAAACGCGTAATCTTCCTGAACTTTTTTTGTACTCTTTTGATAATTAGGGCTTGCTCATAACAAAAATGATTTAGAAAGCAGAGAGCTTTATTAATTTTATTACAGCTTTTGATAAACATCACGACGTTCTTTGTCCGAAAAGGGGAGCCTCTGCTCTTCTCACTTCGTCTTTAAAAATGGATTATATATTAAAACTAAACAAAGTGGGGTTGGTTTTGATACTTATAAATTGAATGCTATTGGAGCAAGTTAATGTTTGATCATGAAGAGGATATTCTGAGAAAGATTACTGATTGTGAGGGGCAGCTCTATGAAGTGATACTCGAAAATGAAGACCTCAACATGGTTGTTCTAAATTTTTTTGTCAGCCTTGAGCTATGTGTGAAAATTCGAGTTGATAAGCCAATGCTATTTTCCTTTTCTCGGTTTCCTGATGTACTTGGAACCTACATCATCATGGAAGCATTTATTCGAGAAGTAAGTCGTTACGATTATGATACCTTGAATAGGCTAAACTATAGTTTGTTGAAAGATGGGCGGCCTTTTCTCGATAGAGAAAAAGCAACCTGGCTTCATATCGAAGGTGATGTGAATATAGATATTCTATGCGAGAAGATTGTCATGACTGAATTAAGGAATACTGGAGAGCCCAAGCTTGGTATTTAGCTGGTAAAAGATATTTAGTGGCTTAATTCAAAACACAAAAAGGGCGGCCGAAGCCACCCTTTTTGCTGCGAAGAAACGGGATGCGAACTAGTGTAACCTTAACGGTCCTGTTCGCGGGCTCACCGCACCTCTACCAGCCATACCTCACTATGGCTGATCCTTTAAGCTCCTATTAGGAGCAACCTGTGGTCCCACCGCAGGTGTCACATTTCAAGCAAGTACCGTTACGTACAAGCGTGAAGTTACCGCACTCAGGACAAGAATCCCCTTCGTAGCCTTTCATACGGGCTTCGCGGACTTTTTCCATGCGCGGGCTCGCTGACTTGGTGATGACGGTTTCAGTAGTGGTTCCTGACTCAGGAGCACTGACGATATCTTGTTTCACTTCTGAAACTGTTTCATCAGGTGTGCGACCACCGTTTACCACCATGAGCTTGTTACGAACATAGCCAGTTGAGGCTACACGACGAACGGTTTCAGCAACGGCGTCCTGTGCTGCTGGAAGATTACCTTCACCAATTCCTTTGCCAAGTGAATCCGGCATAATATCTGCGGGTTCAACATGAGCAAGATCACTCCGGTCGAGGTAAGAAACAGCCAACTCGCGGAAGAGATAATCAAGGATGGAGGTTGCCATCTTGATGACTTCGTTGCCTTCAACCATGCCTGACGGTTCAAAGCGAGTGAAGGTGTAAGCTTCGACGTATTCTTCCAGAGGAACGCCGTACTGCAGGCCGATGGAAATCGCGATGGCGAAATTGTTCATCAAACTACGGAACGCTGCGCCTTCTTTGTGCATATCGACAAAGATTTCACCGAGTGCCCCATCTTCGTATTCGCCCGTACGAAGATATACTTTGTGACCACCAACGATGGCTTTTTGAGTGTATCCCTTACGGCGTGAAGGTAGCTTTTTACGTTCGGTAACGACTTTTTCAATGACGCGTTCGATGATGCGTTCTGTAACAACCTCAACACGTTTGGCCGCGGGTGCTTCAGCAACTTCGTCCTCATCGTGGTCGAGTTCGAGAAGAACACCAGATGACAGAGGTTGAGACAGTTTCGAGCCATCGCGGTAAAGGGCGTTGGCTTTCAAGCCAAGTTTCCAAGACAACATGTAAGCGTCGTTACAGTCTTCAATCACTGCATTTGCTGGCATGTTAATGGTCTTGGAAATCGCACCGGAAATAAACGGCTGAGAAGCCGCCATCATGCGGATATGACTTTCCGCAGACAAGAAACGCTTGCCGGTTTTGCCACAAGGGTTGGCACAGTCAAAGATCGAGAGGTGTTCGTCTTTGAGGTGCGGTGAGCCCTCAACGGTCATGGCACCTGTACAATAGATATTGGCAGCTTCGATTTCTTTGCGGCTAAAGCCAAGTTCAACCAACATGTCGAAATTCATGTCGTTGAGTTGGGCTTCGGTGAAACCAAGCACCTTGGTGCAAAGCTCTTCACCCAGGGTCCATTTGTTGAAGATGAACTTGATATCAAAAGCTGCACCAAGGCTCGCTTCAATGGCATCGATGGAGGCTTCGGTGAAACCTTTTGCGATCAAGCTGTCATGGTTGATCGAAGGTGCACCTTTAAGTGTGCCGTGTCCAACTGCAAACTTGATGATGTCATCAACTTGTTGATCACTGTAGCCGAGGTTGCTCAAGGCACCTGGTACGGTACGGTTGATGATTTTGAAATAACCACCGCCAGCAAGTTTCTTGAATTTCACCAGCGCAAAATCAGGCTCGATACCTGTGGTATCACAATCCATAACAAGACCGATTGTGCCTGTTGGGGCAACAACGGTTGTCTGGGCGTTACGATAACCGTGCTTTTCGCCTAGAGCGAGAGCATTATCCCAAGCAACTTTGGCGGCCTCGACCAAAGCTTGGTCAGGGCAATCGTTGGCGGCAATCGGAACAGGATTGATTTCGAGGCCTTCGTAACCAGCTTCTTCACCGTAAGCGGCGCGACGATGGTTACGAATAACGCGCAGCATGTCTTTTTTGTTCAAATCATAACGTTTGAACGCGCCGAGTTCACCAGCCATTTCAGCTGAAGTTGCATAGGCTGTACCGGTCATGATCGCAGAGAGAGTTGCACAGATCGCACGCCCTTCTGGAGAATCATAAGAGACACCTGTGGACATCAGCATGCCGCCGATGTTGGCATAGCCGAGACCAAGAGTACGGAACTCGTAAGAATACTGGGCAATCGCTTTTGATGGAAACTGGGCCATCGTCACCGAAATCTCAAGAGCAATGGTCCAAAGACGCGTGGTATGAGTGTAGGCTTCGATGTCGAAACTACCATCTTCACGCAGGAAGGTCATAAGGTTCATGGACGCCAGGTTACAGGCGGTATCATCCAAGAACATGTACTCAGAACAAGGGTTGGATCCGTTGATGCGACCAGACTGTGGGCAGGTGTGCCATTCGTTGATCGTGGTGTCATACTGGATGCCAGGGTCTGCACAAGCCCAAGCGGCGTAGTTCACCTGGTCCCAAAGTTCGCGTGCTTTCAGGCTTCTATGAACTTTACCATCGATACGACGGATCAAATCCCAATCGCCGTCTTCTTCCAATTTTTGGAAAAATCCGTTGGAAACGCGGACAGAGTTATTTGAGTTCTGGCCAGAAACCGTCAGGTAAGCGTCTGAATCCCAATCAGTGTCGTAGGTATCAAACTCCATGCTTGTGTAGCCCTGTTGGGCAAACTGGAGGACACGTTGAACATAGCTCATCGGTACTTCGTGGCTGCGCGCGGTTTTAATCGCTGCTTTCAGGGTCGTGTTCTTGCGTGGGTCGACACGGTCTTTGTCGTCGAGGTCTTCATTGTTGCAAGCGGCCATAATTTGCGAGAGATGCTTCTGGCAGATTTTTGAGCCCGCAACGAGCGCGGCAACTTTTTGTTCTTCGATGACTTTCCAGTTGATGAACTCTTCGATATCCGGATGATCGAGATCGACAGTCACCATTTTGGCTGCACGACGGGTTGTGCCACCAGATTTAATAGCTCCAGCTGCCCGATCACCAATTTTCAAGAAGCTCATCAGGCCGGATGATTTGCCACCACCTGAAAGAGGCTCTTCTGAGCCGCGAACACGAGAGAAGTTGGTACCCGTACCAGAACCGTACTTAAAGAGACGGGCTTCGCGAACCCAGAGGTCCATGATGCCATTGTCATTAACGAGGTCATCCCCAACAGACTGAATGAAGCAAGCATGTGGTTGTGGATGTTCGTAAGAGGATTTGGACTTGGTGAGCTTGCCTGATTTGTAATCGACATAGTGATGGCCTTGACCTGGACCGTCGATACCATAGGCCCAATGAAGACCGGTGTTGAACCACTGTGGAGAGTTCGGTGCGGTCATCTGGTTGGTGAGCATATAGCGCATTTCGTCGAAGTAGGTCTGTGCGTCCTCTTCGCTATCGAAATAACCACCTTTCCAGCCCCAGTATGTCCAGGTACCAGCAAGACGATCGAAAACTTGCTTTGCAGAAGTTTCGCCGATGATACGCTCGTCCTTGGGGATGTCGGACATCGCATCGTGATCAGGCTCAGAACGCCACAACCAAGACGGGACTGAGTTTTCTTCTACTTTTTTAAGCTTCTGAGGGATACCACGTTTGCGGAAATATTTTTGCGCAATAATATCGCAAGCCACCTGGCTCCATTTGGCTGGAACTTCGATGTCCTTTGCCTGGAAGACTATAGAGCCATCCGGGTTTTTGATTTCGCTGGTTGTGGTGCGAAACTCAATGGCGTCATAAACGCCTTTCCCGGTTTCCGTAAAGCGACGTGCGATGCGCATGCCGTATCCCCTTTAAATATAACAAGACTCATTAATAAAGCTCTGGATGAAGGCTGTTGATATCCTATTCCAGAGCTCACTCGTATTAGTAGGTCCGCAAGTCTGATGACTCTGCGGTTTTCTGCGAAGAGAAGCACATTTTGTTGATCTGAAGTGATTTAACCACAATATTTGGTTGTCGTCATCAGTATTTTGCATATTGACACTACATTTTGTGCTTCACGCTATCTTTATAAGCCTGTGGATAAATCTGTTGATAGAGAGTTGAAGGAATCTGTAGTGCCTGAAAAATGGCGGAAAAATCAAGCTCTTCTGGGCATATATAAAATGTTGTTTTCTTTTTAAAAAATGGTGGAAAAAAACTGAATAATACGCGCGAATCTAATGACGAAAATTATAGCTAAATACGAACTAAGAATGGTTACCGATTCGTGTCAAAAAAGTTACTAAAATTCCATTCTAAAATAGGCTTTGTTTCGTCTCGCTATATGTAAAAGCCTGGCAATAAAACAGAGTGACAAGTGTGGAACTTGTTACTGTTAAATCCAATAGGTTGTATTTGGGGCAGGTTTTGAAATTTTGATTTTTCTTTTTGGTAAAATATGAATTTGAAATCATGAGCGAATGTTTATGAATGATCTAAACTCTAACGGGCCTATAGCAAGAGATAACAACAGCGCTTAGAACGCATAAAGAGCCCGTGAATTGAGGGGTGGTTAAGGTTTCGCTTAAAATAACGACCGCTGCCAGGATAGTCACAACGGGTTCTATGTTAAAAAACATTGCAGTCCGTGAGGGGCCGACAAACCGGACCGTGTTGATTTGGGCAAGGGTGGCGAGCAAATATAATCCGGCAATGATCGCTGCAAAGTGAAAGCCAGACATAGATCCAACCAACATACTGTGAATGATCCCAGACATAACGAAGCCATTACTGATCCATAAGTAAGGGACAGACAATAGGAGGGCAATAATGTTTACATAGAATACGATGGTGAGATTGTTGACATCGGAAACCACTTTCCTGCTGATAATTAAAGTACCAGATATGGACAGGGAAGCGAGAGCTACAAAACCAATGCCACGCCAATCGAGATCATTGATAGAAGGGCCCATTGCTATCGCAATTCCAGTAAACGCCAATAGGGATAACGCAAGCTGTGCCAAACTTGGCATCCGACGTTGTAGCAGGGGATCAATGATCGTGACGATGATTGGGTATGTGTAAAATAAGATAGCTGCCAGACTGACAGGTATATAAACAACGGCTGACAGATAAAAAACGGTCACGGTAAAAATTAGCAAGCCCATTAAAGACAGAGGAAGCCATTTGTCTCTTGGGACCCGAAAACTGCCCCGTGCAACACCTAAGATTATGGCCATTAGGACCGTTCCCAGCACAAATCGAATAATCGTAATCGTTAAGGGAGAGATACCTGCTTCATTGGCAAGGGGTGAAATTGGTGTGATTAACCCAAATGACGTGCCGCCGACTAATCCAGTCACCATGCCTAGGAGAGGAACTTTTTTGGTGGATTGTGCAATGTCTGTATTGGGGGGTGTTGAGGGCAAAATTCTGCTCACAAAATATCTGGCTAACAAAACAAGAGAGAATAGCAGCGTGTATAGCTTTCTCTAATGGGAGTACGGACACTTAAGACTGTTCAAAGACATGCCGCAAGAAAAAGTGGTAAAAACGTCTTTTCTTTGAAACTTAGATTGTGGGAAAACATCACGATAGTTAAGCGCGTGTGCTTGCTCTGAGGGTGTGGTAAATGATGTCGATTATTGATGCTTTAGTGAAAGACTGATGGATGAGAGTACCGTTACTCGATTTTCGGGATGGGCTTGAAGATTGCTTCGAGGCACGCGGCGCACACGACACCGCACTTGATCGTGCTTCTGCGATGATACAATGGGTTGAACGCATTCACCGATGCGGTATTCGGTACCTCGCGCGCCAGAGTGATGCTTTCACCAAAACGGACATTAATCTGGTTGCTCTTACCTCTGAAAAAGGAAATGCATCCTTTTTGGACTGTGGAGGTCAGTCCCTGGCCGTTGCAGGGCCTCAAGCACTGGAAAAGGCTCTTCTCCATGCGCAAGAAAGCGGTATGGGTTTGTCAGTTATATCGAGTGTCAGTGATTTAATCGGCGTTGGGCAACTCGTCGAAGAGGCTGTTGAGAAGGGCTATGCCTGTTTTGCCTCCTTTGTGGTTAACCCATTAAGTGAAGAAGGTCAGCTCTTAACTGAAATTTATGGACATAGCCGGGGAATTATCGGGGTTCCAGGACAAGAGGAAATTCTTCATATCGAACTCTATGGCCTGCCTGTCAGCCACGATGCATTTATTCAGGGCATTTCACCGGAAAACATTGGTGACTTATTGGTCAGTGTTCTTTCAAAGACGGAAAGCCTACTTCCAGGGTGTACGCTTCTTTGTCTGGATCTACCTGATCTCTACGAAAATATCATTACAGGCCTTGAAGCCGGGATTAAAGCCGCGCCAGCGCGTCTGTATAATCCTGCTGATTTAGAGGCTCGAAATCAGGATGTAGCCGAAGAGGGATATGACGTGGATGAGCAGGATTGGAAAGCGATCATAGAAAAGGATGGACTTTTTTCACCTCCAGATGGAACAGCTGAATTATAATAAGGATAAAATTACGACATTTTTGCGCCCTTTTGGCTGGACTGAAAGGGGTTGCGGTGTAATATTCAGCCCAGAACTCTATAGAAGCATTAAAGATTGATGTGGATTTGTTAACTCGATAGTGAATGTCTCTATGGCATAACTATTAAAGGCTAAGACTAAAAAGGGCATTGCCCAATAAGGAAGAGAAATGGCTGGAACTCCTCTTGGAACTCGTTTGTTTACTTGGCTCAAAGGCGAGCTTGTTGGACAAGATGGCGAAGGAAACAAGTTTTATCGCACCAAGGGTAGCAGTGCAGTACACAAAAATAGCCTGCGCTCTGAGCGTCGGTGGGTCATCTATAATGGCGTCAATGAAGCCAGCCGGGTTTCAGCTGACTGGCATGCGTGGATACACCACACCACAAACGATGTCCCTCCTGAAGGTGGTTATGCGAAACACGATTGGCAGATCAGTCACGAACCTAACAAGACCGGTACAGCAGAAGCTTATCGCCCTCAAGGGAGTGCTCTGAAAGCTGGAGAGCGTCCCCGTGTAGCTGGTGACTATGATGCTTGGCAGCCAGAGTAGCTATCTCTTAAATCCACTCTCCATGAGCTTACATTCAGATTTTTGATAATCTGAATGTAAGCTCGACACCCTGAATTTTCGTTACTTTTTCCGTAGGTGATTACATGAATAGAAGTATTGTCGAAACGATTATCGGTGGGCTGGTATTGCTTGTCGCAGTTTCCTGTGGCTTCTACGCCTTTAGTAATAACTCTACTGGATCTGCTGGTGGGTACGAGGTTGTTGCAGAGTTTGATAATGCCACTGGGTTGGTATCTGGTACTGATGTGAAAATTGCTGGTGTGAAAGTCGGTACCGTCCTTCGTCAAGAGTTGGATAAAGATACTTACTTTGCGGTTGTAACTCTACAGATCGATGAAGAGATCAAGATTCCAAAGGGGACATCAGCCCGGATTCTGGCCGAAAGTTTGCTGGGAGGCAGTTTTGTCAGCCTCGAGCCAGGTGGCGAAGATGATTTCATCGAGCCAGGTGGATCAATTGACGATACCCAAGGGGCTGTGAACTTGATGGATCTACTTGGCCGCTTTGTATTCTCGTCGGCAGACTCTGAATAAGCACCCGCTTTTTCATGTGATCAGAAGTTGAGGCTTGTTTTGGAGAAGGATTGCATATGGATGAGAAGGACAAAAAGCCGATAATTTGGCGAGAACCAAATGGTACGCCCTTATCCTGCCTTGAAAAAATCAAAGTCTTAAATGAAAATCTGGAAGAAATAAGAGAGCTCTCTCAAGATGCTTTGGAAGATGCTGTTCTCATGGGCGGAGATGAGCACCAGATTCGTGAGGTCCTTATGAAAATCGTCGATGAGTTAGTTAATCCCTATGGTAATAAAGGCTCAGAAAATTAACAGTTCTGAGATGGTTTTGATGAGAACACCTTTGATTAGAGTTGCAGTTTGTCTTACGGGTACATTGTTTGCGACCTCATCACTTGCTGATCTCGTCCCTTATGATGTCGCGGTTTTACAAGGATTGAACAAAATCACGGCCCGGGTTTCTGAATTCAGAGCGCCGATCAACCAGCCTGTAACGTTTGGTAGTCTTGAAATCACGGCGAGAGATTGTCGTAAGAGTTCTCCAGAAGATATGCCAGAGTCTGTTTCTTTTTTGGAGATAGACGACATTAAAGAAAACGTTGAGAAAACAAGAATGTTCTCTGGATGGATGTTTGCATCTTCGCCTGCCGTATCTGCGATGGAACACCCTGTATACGATGTTTGGGTGGTTAATTGTGTCTCGGCAACCGATGCCGCGGGGGCAACGACTTTATTGCCAGAAACAGAAATCGAAACTCAGTCGTCGGAATAAACCGAGGGCCGATTTCCCTTATTACTTTCTATAAAGTCCTCAAGCTCTTTGTGCGTTAGCTCGAGAGGAAAACGTGCAGGAACCTGCATCGCTTCAAATAAACATTGCTTATAGATTTCTCGTTCAACCTCAATTGTCCCAAATTGGCTGAGATGCTGGGTTGTGAACTGGGTATCTAGCAGGCTGTAGTTACCTTTTTGTAGTCGGGCAGCTAAATGAATGAGCGCAACTTTACTTGCATCACTTCTACGGCTGAACATGCTTTCGCCAAAAAATGCGCCTCCCAAAGAGACGCCGTACAGTCCACCAACTAATTGGTCATCAAGCCAACATTCAACCGTATGCGCAAAGCCCCTTTCAAAGAGTTGCGTGTAAATTCTCTTTATAAGTGGGTTTATCCAGGTGTCGGGTCGTTGAGACGTCGTTGCGGAGCACTTTTCAAGGACGTCATGAAAAGATGTATTACACCTAATTTCGAAGGGGGCTTTACGAAGGGTTTTTCGTAGAGAACGTGAAATGTGGATTTTATCTAGGGGAAGGACGCCACGGTTCTCTGGATCTATCCAATGTAAATCCAGAGAATCGTGACTTTCAGCCATAGGAAAAACCCCTATGGTATAAGCTTTTAGTAGCAGATCTGCTGTGATCTCCATGAACACCTATGCCTAAACATCTATGCCTGAAACATTTATGCTCGTGTAATCCAGAAGCGCACTCTTACTTGTTATTTATACTATCAACGAATTTTTCCAACCAATGGATATCATAGACTCCAGATTGGAACTGTTCGTTATCTACCAACTCCATATGGAGTGGGATGGAAGTATTTACGCCATCAATAACGTATTCTTGCAGAGCACGCCTTGTTTTCATAATGCAATCGGCACGATCATCACCGTGGACGATGAGCTTAGCAATAAGACTATCATAAGTTGGCGGAATTTTGTAGCCAGCATAGATAGCAGCATCAACGCGAATGCCTAAACCACCTGGTGCGTGATACCCTTTTACCAGTCCTGGTGAAGGCATGAAGCTGAAAGGATGCTCGGCATTGATTCGGCATTCAATAGCGTGCCCTTTGAGAACGACGTCTTCTTGGGTCACGCTCAATTTCTCTCCGGCTGCGATACGGATCATCTCACGCATGAGATCAATACCGCTGATGGCTTCGGAAATCGTGTGTTCAACCTGAATACGGGTGTTCATTTCAATGAAGAAAAACTCACCGTTCTCATAGAGATATTCGATTGTGCCCGCGCTTTTATAGTCAAAGTGCCTCATCGCATCAGCAGAAATTTTGCCTATACGATCACGCTCTTCGTTCGTTAGCATAGGGGATGGAGCTTCTTCGAGGACCTTTTGATGGCGTCGTTGCAATGAACAATCGCGTTCACCGACATGGACAGCATTACCCTGTCCATCACCAAGAAGTTGGACCTCAATGTGCCGAGGTGTGCCGAGGTATTTTTCCATGTAGACGACATCGTCGCCAAAGGCTGCTTTTGCTTCTGTGCGGGCGAGACGAAATCCTACACGAAGCTCTTCGTCGTTGTTTGCGACTTTCATACCGCGACCACCGCCACCGGAACGGGCTTTGATAATAATTGGATAACCAATTTTTGCGGCGAGCTCTATTCCTTGGTCGGCACTTTTGAGTTCCCCGTCAGATCCGGGAACAACAGGTATGCCAAGCTTAATAGCAGTTTCTTTCGCAACAACCTTATCGCCCATAATCCGGATGTGTTCGGGGGTCGGGCCGATAAAGGTAAAGCCGTGCTCTTCGACCATTTCAGCAAAGTCGGCATTCTCTGAAAGAAAACCTACGCCAGGATGGATTGCATCAGCACCTGTCATGATCGCTGCGGATAAAATCGCAGGAATGTTCAAGTAGCTGTCTTTACTAGGAGCAGGTCCAATACATACGGATTCATCTGCCAAACGCACATGCATGGCATCCGAATCAATAGTGGAATGAACTGCAACGGTTTCAATGCCCATGTCGCGGCATGCTCTTTGAATTCTCAGAGCAATTTCACCGCGGTTGGCAATCAGGATCTTTTTGAACATGGAGCCTTCTTTTGCCAGCTTATTATTCAATGACCATCAGCGGTTCACCAAATTCAATTGGATCTCCATCACTGACGAGTATTTGTTTAACCACGCCTGATTTCGGGCTTGGTAGAGGGTTCATAACCTTCATGGCTTCGAGGATCAGAAGTGTCTGACCTTCGTTAACACGATCACCAACCTTAACAAAATCAGGCGCACCCGGTTCTGCAGCAAGATATGCGGTGCCAACCATCGGTGAAGTAATGGCATTGGCAGGTATGCCGCCATCGCTTGCCGCAGGAGCACTGATAGCAGGTGCCAGAGCGGGAGCTATGGCCTGAACCACGGTTCCGCCACGTACCAAACGGATACGATGGCCATCGGCTTCATATTCGATTTCAGTCAGATCCGTTTCATCCAGCAAGCCGGCGAGGGTACGGATAACCTTCTCATTTACTTCAAGTTTGGACATTATAATTCTTGTTCGCTGTTTAAAACGTTTGCCATCGCATCCATCGCTAATAGGTAGCCTTGACGCCCTAGTCCACAGATCACCCCAAGAGCAGCTTGAGATACAAAGGACTGATGTCGAAAGCTTTCCCGACGATGGATATTTGATATATGAACCTCTATAACAGGGAGGTCGACGCCTTTGAGGGCATCAAGCAACCCTATAGAGGTGTGGGTGAGAGCACCCGGGTTAATGATGATTCCTTCGTGGTTCCCACGGGCTTCGTGGATCCAGTCTATCAGCTGGCCTTCCCAGTTAGATTGTTGGCACACTAAAGAAAGCCCAAGTGCCTTGGCCCGTCGTTTACACAGGTTATTAAGGTCTTTAAGGTTTTCAGAACCATAAATTTCTGGCTCACGGGTTCCTAATAGATTCAAATTAGGACCGTTTAAAAGCAACACTGACGGCAAAGGTATACACCATTCATTTCAGTTAAATGAATTGATTAGGCCTAACATAGCCCCGCGGTTGGCGCAATCATTGCTGGGCAAGTTCCACCTTTTTTCTCCCGAATATTAACGAGAAGCAGGGAAATGGTTCTAATCGTCGAGTTGCATCCTTAGCTTTGCTTATTACTTCTTATGTTATCAATCAGTTGCTTGAAGGTTTCATAGCTTGTGCCTGGGGAAACACTTTGGCTTCCAATAACAAATGCAGGAGTACCATTGGCACCTATACGCTGAGCAAGTTGACGGGTCCTCAATATAGCTTCTCCGGTTTCAGTTGATTTCATATCTTCCGAAAACTGTTCGAGATCCATGTCGAGATTGTCGGCGAGCGCGCGTAATCGATTTTGTGAAAGATCTTTGGGATTATCCATCAATGCAAAGTGGTATTCAGCATATTTCCCCTGTTTATGCGCCGCCAAAGCCGCGCGTGCGGCGATGGTTGATTCTGGGCTGAGGATTGGAAACTCTTTCATAACCACTTTGAGATTCGGATCTTCGTCGATTAACGTTTTTATAAGGGAGGCTGCTTTATGGCAGTAGGGGCAGCGGTAATCAAAAAATTCAACCAGAACCACGTCACCCTCAGGATTGCCTAGTACAGGCGAATCTGGCGCGTTATGAAGTTCTTCCAAATTATCAACAACAGCGAGTTGTTTTTGTTCCTGTTCTTGTAAAGCCTGAAGTTCTTGATACCGAGTGAGAGATTGAATAATCACTTCAGGGTTTTTGAGTAAATATTCTCGGACGGCTTCCTCGAATGCTGCTTTCTCTTCCAGGCTTTTTTCTTGCGCATAAAGCGATGTAGCTGGGAGCATTGTCGCGAAAACAAGTGCAGAAGCTAAACCAGATTTTTTTAAATCAAACTTTGGGAACATCTTTTAATAATCTCTATCTGCTTAAAAAATTAGATCAATAGTATGCGGAAAGTGGGAGCTCGTTGCAAAGAACTTTCATATGAACAGCAGCAGTACTAGGTAAATGTTTTCCAGTTACTCAGGTACACACAGTCGTTCATTAGGAGCGATTTTTGAGCTGCTTTTCTTTTCTGTCCGCAGCGCTATTTAAATCAGAAGCTCTGAGCCATGCGGGTGAGCCTTTTGCCAGTACATCGGTGGCACGGCCTGAATGCAAAATGGCGTCTTTGAATTTACCGCGGCCATAGGCCTCTTCTGCCAAAGCGAGATAAGTCATGCCCTTATCGCCCTTACGACCATGTATGATTGCGGCCTGGCGCCATACACCAGCATTATTGGGCTCTGATTGAAGGATTCTGGTTATGTGTTTGAGGGCTTTATCATCTTGAAGGGTAATGTTTTCCTCAACGAGAACCCGAACCAACAGACTTCTAATTGGGGCGGCATCTGGCGCGAGTTCTGATGCCTTTTCGAGATATGGAACCGCTTCACTGCCTTTGGCAAACTCGAAGAGTATCTGCCCCTTTAGTTCGAGGTAATAGGGATCGTTTGGTGATTCCGATAATAAACTATCTAACTCTCGTGATGCATTTTCGATGTCGGTAGAGCGATAATAGGAAATTGCACGGGCGTATCTTGCTGCCTGTGATTTGTCTTCTTCAGGGTATTTTCTAAAAACTTGGTTTGAAGGTTCTAAGAACCCGACCAGCTTGGCGACAACTCGATTGTGAAATTTTATCGTATCCGGCGAATCGGTTTTGCCTGAATAGGGTGAGTTAAGGACTTCATTCTCGAGAAAATTATAACGTTGTTGTGTAAGGGGATGGCTTCTTAGATAGGGATCTTGATTTTTACTTAGTAATACTTCTTGTCCTCTGAGCAGGCCCATAAAGTTTCTCAAACCTTCAGCAGATTGTTCCGTTGCTCGAAGGTATTTTACCGCTGCCTGATCGGCGGCTGATTCTTGCTGTCGTGTGTAGCTAAGAAAGTTTCGCAAAGCAAAGCCTTGGCCAGCACCAATGATTACTCCAGCAGCTTCTCCTTTGCCTGTGGCAATGGCTGCGCCAATACCAAGAAGGTAACTGGCGATGCTGGTAATGGCAGCTTTTTCGATATTTTCACCGCGGAAAGCAACGTGGCCTCCGGCTATATGTCCGGTCTCGTGTGCGATCACACCGGTCACTTCCGAAGGGGTCTTTGCCTTCATAATCAAACCGGTGTTAATAAACATGCGATTTCCGGATGTAACAAAAGCATTAAGGCTTTTGTCATTAACGATGAAAATCCTTACACTCTGCGGGCTAATACCTGCAGCTTGAAAAATAGGGGTGGCATAGCTACGAATTGCATGTTCTGTTTCTGCGTCTCGGATCAGGTTTAAACCCTGAGCTTTTGCTGGTAACGCGAAAGTAACAGTGGCAATAAGAGTTATGATACGTAAAATCAGGCTGGGTGGGCGTTTTAACAACGTTCATTACTCGCAGGTTTAAGAGAGTTCAATACAACCAATTGGGGGCAAAGCGTCAGCAATGCAAGATAACTTTTTCCGGAAGACGAAAGTCAGTTCGGCTATCTTAACAGTATGTTTGGGGGGATTGCTACTCTCCGCTTGTGATACAACAAGTGAACCTGAAAAAGGAACTCTCCATACTGTGAAGGGTTTTGCAGGACTTGTTTCAGCTGATGAACCGCGCGCAGCCCAAGTTGGACGGGAGCTTTTGGGAAATGGTGCCACGGCAGTTGATACTGCGGTGGCAATGTATTTCACCATGTCAGTCACAATGCCATCACGCGTTGGTTTAGCTGCTGGAGGAGCATGTTCTTATTATCACAAAGAAGATAATGAGGCTGTCGCTTTGAATTTTTTACCAAAATCATCTCCTTCTGGCGGTGTCGTTCCTAAAGCGCCGCGGGTCATGGCTGCTCTTCATGCCAAGTACGGATCTGTTCGGTGGCAAAAGTTGGTTGCTTACGGTGAAAATTTGGCCCGGTTCGGAAACCCCGTCAGTCGTGCTTTTGCCTATGACCTTGCTCTTGCTAATGAGAGATTGGGTGTGAATGCTGAACTCCTTAGTAAATTTGCAAGGGCTGATGGTCGCCTTCCACGAGAAGGTGACAACCTTACTCAACCAGAACTCTCCGGTGTTTTATCTGGATTAAGAGCTCAAGGTGCTGGGTATCTTTATGCTGGGCCTCTGACGCGGCGCTTTGCCGAAGGCTCAACTGCTGCAGGTTTACCTCTCTCTGTTGATGATATCCGCAATTACCTACCTTCAATGGAAGAGCCTCTCTCAGTTCAAGTGGGGGACGATCTGGCTCACTTTTCCGGAGATTACAGCAATGGGGCTCTTGTGGCCGCTCACCTTATTGGACAGTTGAGCGCAGATGATGTTTATGCTGATGCCGATCCAAAAGAGCGCGCGCATATCTTTGTTGAGGCTCTAAAGCGAGCTCAAGCAAACCGTGGTGGTGTGATTTCAGGAAAATTATCAGCCCAGGAAAGCTTGAGTGTTGAAGCTCTTGAAGCTGATTTCAGTAACTTTGACGAAAACCGTGCAACCCCTGTTTCGTCCCTTTCCTATCAGCCTGTTGCGGTATCTGGTAACCCTTATGCAGCTGGTTTTGCTGTTATTGATCGGTACAATAACTCTGTTGCCTGTAGCTTTACTCTTAATGGATTGTTTGGTTCTGGTCGTATGGCCCAAGAGACTGGCATCGTTCTTCCCGCGCCGCCTCGCTCATCAGTAGACGGTATAGATACCCTTATAAGCGTTGTTGTTGCGAATGATCCGACCAAGTTCTCACGGTATGCTGGTACGGCTGCAGGGGGAGCTGTTGGGGCTTCTGCTCTCGGTAAGGTAATGGCGAACACTTTGCTGGCAGGTCAGGAGCTTAAAAGCTCTGAAAAATCATCAAGGCTCCATCATAGTGGGAAACCTGATGTAGTTTTTTATGAAAAAAGCAGCGCTGCTGAACTTGTCGCCTCTTTAAAGGAAAAAGGCCACGATGCGCGACCTGCTCCAGAATTTGGCCGTGTAAACTCAGCTTATTGTTCTGAAAGTCTGAAGTTTAAGCCAGAAACTTGTGTAGCTGCTACTGATAATCGTGGGTACGGCCTCAGCCGTTTGGCTCAGTAATTTCTCGGTAAGTACTGAACGATCCGTCGAATTGTAAGCGTAAGCTCATCATAGGACTAGGTATAGGTTATGGCGTTAAAGCTATCGTCGAGGGGGGATATCCCCCCCTTCATCGTAATGGATGTACTTCGCTCGGCAAATGAACGGGCTGCAGCCGGGGAAGATATCTTGCACCTCTCTCTCGGTCAGCCCGTGACGTCTGCTCCGCCTTTAGTACTGGAGGCAGTGAAAAAGGCGATTGATACGGAGGCCATAGGCTATACTGATGCATTGGGTATACCTATATTGCGTCAACGGATCGCAGAGCATTATAAATATCTTTATAATCAAACCATTGATCCAAAACGCATTATGGTGACAACGGGTTCCTCGGCAGGCTTTCTACTGTCTTTTCTGGCGGCGTTTGATCCCGGAGATAAGGTGGCGCTTGCAGCCCCAGGGTATCCTGCTTATCGGAATATACTAACGGCTTTGGGCATTGAGCCTATCCTTATTGAAGTCGGCCCCAATGATCGTTTTCAGCCTTCGCCAGAATTGCTGGATGCTTTGGATGTTAAGCTCGATGGTTTGATAATCGCGAGCCCTTCAAATCCAGCGGGCACAATGTTGGATGAGCAGGCTCTAAAGAATATTGTCGAATACTGTGAGAAAAAGCAGATCCGATTGATCTCGGATGAAATTTATCACGGGATTTGCTATGGTACGAAAGCCACCACGGCCTTGAAATTTACCGATGATAGTTTTGTTATAAATTCCTTCTCCAAATACTTTTCCATGACGGGCTGGCGATTGGGATGGATGGTGCTTCCCGAAGATATGGTCCGTCCCGAAGAGTGCCTGGCACAAAATTTCTTTATCTCTCCACCAACTCTTTCCCAGATTGCAGGAGCGGCGGTTTTTGACTGTTATGATGTGTTAGATGAATACGTGAAGCAGTATGCCCGAAATCGTAACATTCTTTTGAATGAATTGCCTCAGGTTGGGTTTGGTAATATTGCTCCAGCTGACGGCGGTTTTTATATCTATGCTGATATAAGCCATAGAACAAACGATAGTCAGGAATTTTGTCGTCGCCTATTAAACGACACGGGTATTGCAGCAACACCTGGGGTCGATTTTGATCCCTTCAACGGTGATCATTTTATGAGATTTTCGTTTGCGGGCTCTGAAAAAACTATGCTCGAAGCGATAAAGAGGTTGAGCAGCTGGAAGTAACAAAGAGTTTGAGCGGTATTTGCCGAATATTTAGTAATCACTAATGCCATTAAAAAAGCCCCAGCTGTTTAAGCGTGGGGCTTTTTTATTTAGGGCTGAGCTGGAGCAATTTTGACCAGCTCAAACTTTACTTAGTGACCGGTAATACGGCTCCACCACCCTTTTTTCTTTGAGTCAGCTGTTGCAGTCTTTGCCGAAGCGGGCTGCTGGGTCGCTGCTGGTGAAGACGGAGCTTCAGCAGGGGAGGTGGACGATGTTGAGGGGGTCGGTTTTGATGACGCTGGGGTAGAGATCGCAGGTGTTGACGGCTTACTCTCTACTGGAGCAACTGTTTTCTCTACAGGAGCTTTCTTTACTTCAGCAGCGCCCGTGGAGCTCTCAACTTTTGCAGTTTTGCGGGTGCGCGTAGCGGTGCTACGCGGTTTTGCAGGTGCTTTGCTTCGGGTTCTTGTCCGTGGTTTAGGTTTTTCCACTGTTTCAACTATAGTATCAGATGCCCCAGAAGGTGAGGCCTCTGTGCTAACAGTTGAGGAAGTCTTAACCGACACGTCGTCACCAGCATCAGCGACAACTGCTTCTGGTTCCACTTTTTTTCGAGGACGACGGGGTGCCGCTGTTGCCCGTTTTCGAGGGGCACGTTTTGGCTTGGCCGGTTTATCTTCAGTGTCTGTGGATGATGCTACCTCAGTTGTTTCGTCTGTTGCATTCGCCAAAGCTTGTGATGCTCCCCCTTCAACCGGGAGGGGCTCCGTTGGAGATACTGCTGCATCGACGGCTTCTTCAGGGGCAACTTTACGCCTGCGAGGAGCTCTGCGTCTTTTTGGTTTTTCCTCAACAGCTTCTGATGAGACATCAGAAGCTGAGCTCGTTGTTTGAGCGGTAACTACTGCATCAGGCCGAGCGCCCTCAGATGAAGGAGTCTCTGTCTGATTGTTGTCATTCGTCGTTTCGATTTCAGAATCTGAAATTTCATCTGATTCGTTCTCTGGACGACGCGTCCGTCTACGACCACCACGTTTACCACGACGACGTCTTTTACGGGGACGATCATCATCCTCGAAGCCTTCATCATGCTGATCGCCATCTGCTTTCGCTTGGTCATCAGATAACTCATCAGATTGTAGGGCCTGTTGAGTACCTTCTGTCTCCCCATCCTGGCTTTCAGGCGTTTCTTTGCGGCGACGACGGCGACGGCGACGTTTTTGATCCCCATCAACCTGTTCGCCAGAATCTGTCCGAGTATCAGGCCTAGTATCAGCCCGAGAATCAGAACGTTCAGTCCGCTCTTCGGTCAATCTACGAGTGGATTTTACAGGTGAGGGTTTAACGGGCTCCAGCGGCATAATCTCTTCGATCGGGCCATCGTTGTTCGATACTAGTCTTTCCAAACGGAAGTTCGGGATGACAATAGTATTGTCTGCATTGATGTCGACGCTGAATTTATAGCGCTGTTCAATTTCAATTAGGCGGGTACGCTTTTGATTGAGTATGTAAAGAGCAACATCTGTTGGTACAAACAACTCTATCTTACCGCCGCCACGACGGATACCATCTTCTTCCAGAGCACGAAGCACATGAAGAGCCGTGGACTCGGTTGTGCGAACTGTTCCGATGCCATCGCAATGAGGACAAGCAACCGTTGAATTTTCAACAATGCTAGGACGTAGCCGCTGACGTGACATTTCGAGTAAGCCGAAAGGACTGATCCTGCCTAGCTGAATGCGAGCGCGGTCAGCCTGCATGGCATCTTTCAACCGTCGTTCGACCTCACGATTGTGTTTTGGCTCATCCATATCGATAAAATCGATAACCAGTAGCCCTGCGAGATCACGCAAGCGCACCTGGCGGGCGACTTCATCAGCAGCTTCCTGATTGGTTTTAAAGGCGGTCTCTTCAATGTGGCGTTCTTTGGTAGCTCGCCCGGAGTTCACATCAACGGCAACCAAAGCCTCGGTCGGGTTGATGACCAGGTAGCCACCAGATTTGAGCTGAACAATCGGGTTATGCATGGCGTCAATTTGCGTTTCCACCTGAAAACGGTGGTAGAGCGGAACCTGCATTCCCTTGTAGTTTTTAACTTTTTTGGCGTGGCTTGGCATCAAGGAGCGCATACAGCTTTTTGCCATTTTGTAGCCGCGCTCTCCCTCGACCAGAATTTCTTCCATGTCGCTGGTATAGAGATCACGCATCGCACGTTTGATCAGATTTGCTTCTTCATAAATCAGGCCCGGGGCTTCTGATTGAAGTGTGTTTTCCCGGATCTCATTCCAAAGACGGATGAGGTATTCATAATCGCGACGAATTTCCATCTTCGTCCGCTGGCTACCAGCGGTACGTACGATTACAGCAATACCTTCAGGAATTTTAAGCTCTGAAAGGATGTCCTTTAAACGCTTACGATCATTCGGGCTGCTAATCTTGCGGCTGATTCCACCACCTTTGTTGGTGTTGGGCATCAGAACTGAATAACGGCCAGCGAGCGAGAGATAGGTCGTCAAGGCTGCACCCTTATTACCGCGTTCTTCCTTCGCAACCTGGACCAGAATGACCTGCCTACGCTTGATCACCTCTTGAATCTTATAGCGCTTCATGAGGTTTACGCGTGATTTCGTTTTTTCAACGAAATCAGAGTCATCGTCATTGATGCTATCGACGGAAGTTTCTCCCGCGATTTCTTCAATGGTATCATCTTGCTGTTTCGCGAGACTCTCAGGATCGTCAGAAGAACTATCTGTTACATCATCTTCTGCAAGTGCAGCTTTGGTTTTATCCTCTGCGTCTGTGTCGCTCCCAGCATCGCTTTCCAGCAAGTTTTCACGATCAGCCACAGGGACACGGTAATAGTCCGGGTGGATTTCGCTAAAGGGAAGGAAGCCGTGACGGTTTCCGCCGTATTCTACGAATGCGGCCTGAAGAGAAGGTTCAACACGTGTTACACGAGCGAGATAAATGTTTCCTTTTAGTTGCTTCTTAGAGAGTGTTTCGAAATCGAAATCTTCAAGTTTATTTTCGTTGTGTACCACTACCCGGACTTCTTCCGGGTGGGTGGCATCGATCAACATACGCTTTGCCATACGTGAGTAACTCCAGCGTGCGGCCAGCCCCTCCGGTAAGCCATAACGGAGGCGGCGCACGGTACATCGTTGTAGATGAATTTATATGATCAAGAGCGTTCATTACCGTTTTTTGTCCTGCGTAACCGCATAAACTACGGGAACGCTCTCGTGTGGGAACCGAAAAAATGGTTCAATTAAGTTAGAAATATCGAAGAGGTAGTTGTTTTTGTAAAACCTTGCCTCGTCGCGTTGGCTTGTTACGCTTGCTTTCCAGGGCGTCTTAATTGTAAAGACCGAAATCCACAGGTGTTAACTGCAGAGCCTCCCAGAGCATCAGCGAATGCTAAATAATGGTCTTTGTGAGGCCACCATTAGCACAGAATTTTCTGTTTGTAGACTAACAGTAGTGTTGCCTCTGTGCTAGAAGGTAATTTCATTTTTTTGGATTAATTTGTTTGATTAGAGTGATTCGGGTCTGCAAAAGACGAATTTTTCCTGTAACATACTTAAAGTAAACCTAAATTTGGTAGTATTTTGTTGTGATAATTGAGTTAAAACGCGCATGAACGTTAGGTTTCTTATTTATAAGAAGAGCATAGGGTTGGTTTTTATCGCTTTGGCACTCTTGTGGGGCGGTGTCGCTCAAGGGGCTGACCTTGAAGCAATTCGAATCGGAAACCATCCGGATAAAACCCGTTTTGTTTTGGAATTATCTGAAGCGCCATCCTATCGCGTATTCACCTTACCAGATCCCTTCAGGATTGTTATTGACCTGCCAAGGTTGAACTGGAAAGTGCCCAAAAATAAGGTTCCCAAAGCTACAGGGGCCGTGCAGGCACTAAGGTTTGGTCTTTTTGAGCCTGAAGTGAGCCGTATCGTTTTAGATGCCCGCTATCCGATTTCCATATCATCAGTGTTCCTCTTGCCTCCAAAAGAGGGGCATAAGCATCGGCTTGTTGTTGATATCACCAAAATATCTAAAACTCTTTATGTGAAATCTGGTGAACAGCAGAAAAAAAATGTCTCAAAATTACCTTTAAAAATGCAGAGCCAGATCGCGTCAAATCCGGCACCACCCGCTTTGCTTGCTCCCTCACCAGCTAAGAAAAAGAGAACTAAAAAAATAGTTGTTGTCGATGCTGGTCACGGAGGTGTTGATCCGGGGGCCACAGGTTTATCTGGTGTACAAGAAAAAAAACTGGCCCTTGATTATGCCCGAAGCCTGAAAACAGCTTTAGAGCGAAGTGGCGGTTACAAGGTTGTTATGACCCGTAATAGTGATACATCCTTAGCCCTTCGTCAGCGTGTTGAGGTGGCACAAAAGGTTGAGGCGGATCTGTTTATTTCTTTACACGCTAATAAACATGCCTCTAGCAAAATCAAGGGTGTATCAGTCTATAGTCTATCTGAAAACGGTTCAGACAAAGAAGCTGAAGCCTTGGCATTAAAAGAGAACAAGGCAGATATTATCATTGGCTTTGATCTGAGTGAACAATCCCCTGATGTCAGTAAAATTCTTATTGATCTAGCGCAGCGAGAAACCAATAACCAAGGCAAGCAGTTTGCAAATGTACTCGTCGGAGAACTTAAGCGCGAAGCGACGATGTTAGGCCGGCCGCATCGGTCTGCGGGATTTGCGGTATTAAAGTCGCCAATTATTCCCTCAGTACTTGTTGAATTGGGATATATGTCGAACAAAAGAGAAGAAAGGCTGCTTCGCAGTGATGCTCACCGCCATAAGCTTGTCGTCGCAATTTCCAGAGCTGTTGATCAATATTTTGGCAAGCTAGAAAGCTATAATCTTCAATAGGTGGCATGTTTGTTTATTCTGGTATAATAAATACCGAAATTATTTAGGTACGCTTTGCTTGGACTAAGGAATGATCTGCCACAACAAGGTCACAGTTCTATCGCACATTATAGAAAGAGTGTTGCACCTGGTAGGTTGTTGAGGTTTGTCTTTAATTTTATTGGGGGCACAGAGTTTGATGCCCCTTTATTTTTTACTCTGTGTTGTTTGCCGGTTCAAAATTGTGTCGAGCCAAAAGAAATTGGGCCAAGGTAATTGAGCCAGTGAAATTGAACCTGTGAAGTTGGACCGCTGAAATTGGGTCGTTAACGTAGGTCGTTAACATTGATCCTTGAAAATGATTGGGATTTTGGTGTGAAGTTTCTGAAGATACTCGGCTACCTGTTTGGCCTTGGTGTGGTTGCAGCTATCGCTGGAGCAGGTGTTGTGATCTATGCTTTTTATGAGTATGGAAGGGGACTTCCCGAGCATACAGAACTCGCGAATTACGATCCTCCAACAGTCACACGCGTCCACGCTGGTGACGGTCGATTGATGGAAGAGTACGCAAAGGAAAAGCGTATCTATGTCCCAATTGATGCAGTCCCGGCCCGGGTGAAAGATGCGTTCCTCTCAGCCGAGGATAAAGAGTTTTATAATCACGGCGGGCTTAATTACCTCGCTCTCGCACGTGCAATGCTAACCAATATCAAGAACTATGTATCTGGATCTGGTCGGCGGTTAATCGGCGCATCTACGATTACGCAGCAGGTTGCAAAAAATTTCCTTTTAACCAATGAAGTCTCGTATGAACGCAAGATCAAAGAGGCGATCCTCGCAATCCGGATCGAAAAGGCATTTGAGAAAGAGCGTATTCTTGATCTTTATCTCAATGAGATATTTCTCGGATATCGGTCTTACGGTGTCGCCGCAGCCTCTTTAAATTATTTTAATAAATCTTTGGACCAGCTTACGATACCAGAAGCTGCTTATCTAGCGGCGCTGCCAAAAGCACCTTCAAATTACCATCCTGTTCGGCATCATGCTGCGGCTCTTGCTCGGCGAAATTATGTTATTGAACGTATGCTGGAAAACGGAAAGATAACACGTGAACAGGCTGAAGCTGCCTGGCAGACACCACTCGAAGTGATAGAACGTGACCGTACTGAAATTGTCGAAGCACCTTTTTTTGCCGAGGAAGTACGTCGCGAATTGGTTGATCTATACGGTGACGAAGGCCTTTACGAAGCAGGACTATCGGTACGGACAACTTTGCAGCCCAACCTTCAGGACATTGCGCAAAGAAGCTTACGAAAAGGTCTGATTTCTTATGACCGTCGTCATGGTTGGCGCGGCCCCGTGGCCACATTTGATCCTGAATCCCCTGAAGGGTGGAAGAAAAATCTGGAAAGTGTTGCATTGCCAAAGGGGGCTGAGCCTTGGAAACTGGCGGCTGTACTGGAAGTAGGCAAGAAAGACGTATCTATCGGAATGGTCGATGGAGTTAGAGGCACGATCCCGATGAGCGAGCTGAAGTGGGCGCGCAAATGGCTCAAGGATCAGAGATTTGGCGGTGTACCCTCTACACCTGGCCACGTCCTTTCTGTGGGCGATGTTGTTCTTGTTGAGCTGGTATTGAAAACATCCAAAGGTAAGGATTACCCTAAGGGAACTTTCGGCTTGCGCCAAATCCCGGATGTGAACGGCGGGCTCATTGCTATTGACCCTCATACCGGTAGGGTATTGGCAATGTCAGGCGGATTCTCTTTTGCGCGCAGCTCTTTCAACCGAGCAACTCAGGCTATACGTCAACCCGGATCAGCCATTAAACCTTTTATCTATCTCAGTGGTTTGGATAATGGGTATACGCCAGCAACTCTCATTCAAGATGCCCCCTTTGCATTGGATCAAGGCGCAGGATTAGGCAAGTGGAAACCTGCAAACTATACCAATAAATTTTACGGTCCGACGAGAATGCGCGTTGGCATCGAAAAATCTCGAAATTTGATGACCGTGCGGTTGGCTCAAAATGTTGGTATGAAAACAATTGTAGAATATGTCGACCGCTTTGGTATTGATAACAATATGCAACCCGTACTGTCTATGTCGCTCGGTGCTGGGGAAACCTCCCTTATTAAGCTAACAACGGCTTATGCTATGCTGGTGAACGGTGGCAAGCGTATTACGCCGTCTCTTATCGATCGTATTCAAGATCGGCGGGGACGTACAATCTTTAAACATGATGCTAGAGAATGCCTGCCTTGTACGGTAAGTGCAGAATGGAATAATCAATCAGCTCCCATCTTGCCGGATACGCGTGAGCAAATTGCAGATCCTGCTTCTGCTTATCAGGTCGTCTCGATGCTTGAAGGCACGGTTATCCGTGGAACTGGGCGAAGCATTCGTTCAATTGCTAAGCCCCTCGGTGGTAAAACGGGTACGACAAATAAAAGCCTGGATGCCTGGTTCTTGGGTTTCTCTCCCGATCTTGCTGTTGGGGCGTATGTTGGCTTTGACAATCCCAAAACGTTGGGTCGGAAAGAGCAGGGAGCGAGTGCTGCGGCTCCCATATTTAAATCCTTTATGGAAGAAGCCCTTAAGGATGCGCCTGCGACACCGTTTAGAGTGCCAGCAGGAATTCGCCTTGTGCGTATCAACGCTGAAACGGGCCGTTTGGCTGGTCCAAACGACAGTAATGTTTTGGTCGAGGCCTTCAAGCCGGACAACGTTCCGTCACCGACATTCACTGGTGTTGGGGAAGAGAACGATGACCCTTTACTATCAGGAAATGACCTCTTGAATTCAGAGGGGCTGTACTAAGCTGCAATAGGCAGGTAGAAGATCTTGAATTCAAATTTGTATTAATATTATTAGCTTATGAGGAGGCCGTATAGCCATGCGTGCCGAGATCGAAGCAGCGGTTAACGATATAGAACAATCGTTGGTCCTGCTAAGGAGGCATCTTTGACTGGGATGCTGCACTTAGACGTTTAGACGAACTTAATGTTCGCGCCGAAGACCCAGAGCTGTGGAATGATCAGCAACTGGCCCAAGCTCTCATGAAAGAACGAACCCACCTCGAGCAATCGATCGCTGCCGTGCGCAAGATTGAAAGCGGAGTGGAAGAGGCCAGTCTCTTGATTGAGATGGGGGATGAAGAGGGCGATAGCGATTCCGTCGAAGAAGGCGAAGCCCAAATCTTTACTCTCAAAGAACTTGCGGACAAGAAGCAACTTGAAAGCCTGCTTTCTGGTGAAGCCGATGCCAACGACTGCTACTTGCAAGTAAATGCAGGCGCTGGTGGTACCGAAGCTCAGGACTGGGCCGAGATGCTTTTACGCATGTATACCCGTTGGTCCGATCAGCACGGTTATAAAGTTGAGTGGCTCGAAGAAAGTAGCGGGGATGAAGCCGGATTAAAATCGGCCACAGTGATCATCAAAGGTCACAATGCTTATGGCTGGCTTAAAACAGAAGCTGGTGTTCATAGACTGGTCCGTATTTCACCTTATGATTCCCAGGCACGTCGCCATACGTCCTTTAGTTCTGCCTGGGTTTACCCTGTGATTGACGATAATTTTGATATCGAAATTCTGGATAAGGACTTACGGGTTGATACATTCCGTGCCTCTGGTGCGGGGGGGCAGCACGTCAACACCACTGATTCGGCTATCCGTATTGTCCACGAACCAACCGGGATCGTGGTGCAGTGTCAGAACGATCGTTCACAACATAAAAACCGTGCCACAGCGATGAATATGTTGAAGTCGCGTCTTTTTGAACACGAAATGCAAAAACGCGAGGCCGTTTCTCAGGCTGAAGCAGATTCAAAAACTGAAATTGGATGGGGGCACCAAATTAGGTCCTATGTCCTGCAGCCGTATCAGATGGTTAAAGATCTAAGAACCGGGGTTGAGACCAGTAATTCGAGTGCCGTTCTCAACGGTGATATCGACATGTTCCTCGAAGCTTCTCTTGCCTCGAAGCTAAAAGGCGGCACGTCTGAAGATGAAGACCAAGAAGACATTCTCTAAGAAGCCGAGCCCCAAATAGGTAAAGCCCAGATAGATCAAAAGAAAGCCCGGTGATTACATTGCTACGTAATCACCGGGCTTTTTTGCTTGTCAAACAGCAGGTTTGTTAAGCATTGGGACAAGATAAAGTCCCAGATAAACACCCCCTCTATCCTAACCAGATGACCTGAATATGGATAATAAAGAGGTGTTTAACTCTTTACCGAATTAGACGGCAATCCGGTTAAAGTTTTAAGATCCGATAAATTTCAGAACGAGCATTGCGATTAAAAGGTACATCCCAATAAGTCCGCCGGCTTTCGATTTGAACGTCACCTTTGTTCAAACCAATATCGCGCAACTGCTGGCTTGTTAATGCCGCGAGGGCACGTCGTTCTTCTCTGACGGTAAATGCCATAACCACCCACGCAATCGCACGCCCTAAAAGTGTTAGGATCTCTGTCTTCTTTATAGTGACTTGGGATGCAAGGTTGTGATCTTGGGTAAAGGAAGAGCCACATGCACTGCTGGTGCTTAGGGTCTGACATGGTTGTTTTAACATTTCATCCTCCATTGTGGATTGTGATGGTTTGACGATTCTTTATCAATACTATTGATATATGGCAGGAATGGTTTATTATTAAAGCTAATAGTTTTGATGATGTTGATCACAAATATTGATAGTTAGTTTTCAACTAACAAATTGTGGATGGAATGCTCTGGAAGGTCGGGGCATTGGCGTCTTGGTATAATGTCTTCGGTTTTGGGAAGGAAGTTTGATGCATCGTAATTTTGATTTAGGAACGCTGCGTAGTTTTATCGCGGTTGCGGAAACCGGAGGCATGACCTCGGCGGCGAATAAGCTACATATGACCCAATCCACTGTGAGCATGCAGATCAAGCGCTTAGAAGAAAGCGTAGGTCTATCGTTGCTTGATAGAAGTGGTGGTCGCGGCATACGTCCGACGGCGGAGGGCGAACAATTACTGAGTTATGCCCGTTCGATGATTGACTTGAATGATGAGATTTGGGGACGCCTTACAGCTCCTAAATACGAAGGTATGATTTTGTTGGGGGTGCCTGGTGATATTGTGCGACCACATATTCCCAATGTACTCAAACAATTTAACCGGGCCTTTCCACGGGTGCGCGTGAAGCTGACGACGGCAGGATCAATCGATTTGAAAGCCGCTGTGTTAAAGGGAAAACAAGACCTAATCCTCACGACAGAGGTTTATGGAGAGGAAACGCATGATCTTCCATATGGAGAGCTGCTGAATGTTGAGCCTTTGCTTTGGACAGGTTCGCTGGAAGGTCACGCTTGGCTCTCACGGCCTTTACCGATTGCCCTTGTGCGCGGATGTGCTTTTCGAAAACCAACCGTTGACGCCTTGGAAGCCGCAGGTATTCCCTGGGTGGATGCGGTTGATACCGATAGTGAAGATTCTACTTCTGTTGCCGTGGCTGCGGACTTTGCCATCCGCCCGGAGCTACCAAGCTTTGATTATCCGGGGGTTGAAGAAATCGCACACCGGGGAGAGCTTCCCACCTTACCGCAATGTAGTATCAATCTGTATCTGGCGGATGGTCCAAATGCGAGTTTGGCACAAGAATTGGCAAAATACATTCGCACGGCTTTTGGAGCTGAAATCCCTATGAAAGGAGCGGCGTAGTCTTATTCTGTCTGTATTCGACCTTCTAGATTTACTGTCAGGGGAGAGAACTCTGCCAGATACTCAATAACAGCGTCTTCCAATCTTGGCCCAACATGTTGATAGCCTTGGGATTGGGATTTAAAAATGTCATATCCATCGCCACCGGTGGCAAGATAATCATTGGTAGCAAGCAAGTAACTTTGCTGTAAGTCGAGAGGGTAATATCCGGTTTCGGGTTTTCCCACCTCGACACTTAGGACGCGTTTGCCAACAGGGGCGTTGGGGGTCCATTTTACCCGCATGCCTGCAACTTGAGGAAAGCGCCCAGCTTGGTCCTCTACTCTGGAAAATCCGTTTTCGAGGGCGGAAAGAATATCAGCCCCGCTTATTTTGAGCAGGGTGATCCGGTTTCTAAAAGGTAAAACCGTAAGAACGTTCCCCCAACTTATGGGACCAGTGTCTATGGAAGCGCGTAACCCGCCCCCGTTTTGGATCACAACTTCCACACCACGTTTTTTAAAACGCCACAAAATGGCATCTGCAATCATATTGCCCATGGTGCACTCTTGGGTCCGGCAATCAGCCCGTGACCCATTTAAAGGGGTTGTCGTTGTGCCGACGGTCACCTGACGGAGCTCTTCCAGCTGATTGTTTAGAATAGTTATCTGATCTTTAATTTCGGGGTCTTCGCCAAAATTTTGATCGAGCAGAACAGAATCTCCCAAAAAACTCTTGAGATTCCCCTTATCATCAAAGGTAAGGGCTATTTCGCCGTAGTATTTGCCATATCCGTAGGATTGAACAATGGGGACAGGCTGGTTGTTTGGGTTTTTTACCACGACAGGATAAGGCCCTTTTGCTTTGTTGTCGTTGTTGGAGAGGAGCGTTTTACTGTGGCCTCCAACAATCAAATCAATTCCGGAAATTTTTGCCGCGATCTCCCGGTCCTGGTCATAGCCGAGATGAGAAAGAAGAATGATTTTATCAATGCCATCAGCTTCAAGTACTTTGATCAATTCCTTCAGACTGTCAGCGGGCTTACTGAAGTGCACGTTTTCTCCAGCATTAGATAGCTTATCGGCCTCTTCTGTAATGGCCCCAATAATCGCGATCCTCTGACCGCTCTTGTCCATGACGACATGGGATCGAATTCTCCCCGCGAGTACAGATTTGTCATCAACATTGGTGTTTGCACTGAGTACAGGGAACTGGGATTTTGATAGGAAACGCCGAAGGCTGCCTGGTCCTCCATCAAACTCGTGATTTCCCAAAGCCATGGCGTCAAAGCCTATTTTGTTGAGTAACTGAACAGATGCCAATCCGCGGTATTGGGCATAGAAGATTGATCCCTCAAAATCATCGCCAGCGTGAAGGAGGATTGTGTCCTGGCCTTCCAAAGAGAGAGCAGCTCTGCGGTCTTTCAGGGCCTTGCCCAACCGGGCATAACCGCCATAACATTTGCGCAATAATAGATCTTCTACACTGCAGGGATTGTTGTGTTTATCAATTGGTAGAATACGTGAATGAAGATCATTGACGTGTAATACCGTCAACGAATAGTCGGCTTGTACAGTTGTTGTGCCGAAAAAAGCGCTCACCACTATCCCGCATATTAAGGATATGCAGAACGGTATGTATCTCATCTCGTCCTCCAGTCGGCATGTTGATTATAATGCTGATTGGTTAATCTGATGTTTCTCTTTAGGGATGTTTTTGATTTTTCTTACTGAGATTAAATTGTTTCACCTTTTGGATAGGAGGTCAGAATTCTCGGCGACCCTATATGTCCTATGCGTCTAAGAGCAACCGCGTACAAAACGAGGCTGGAAAGAACCAATCCGGTCCAAACAGCTGTAAAAACGGCAACCCAAACGCCCCAAGGTCCCCAGCCCAGTATGTAGACAAAGAGAGCAGCAAAGCCCGCGGAGGCAAAGATCTGTCGGTATATCCCAATCCAAACCGTCCAGATAGGCCGTTTGATGCCCTGTAAAAAAGACATCATGGCAAAAAGTGTCAGATAGGCTGGTAACATCGGAGCTGCGACCAAGAGGTAATCATAGCCAATATCAATTACAGCATGATCAGCAGTAAAGAGACCTAATAAGAAGCGCCCTCCTAGGAGGAGAAAAGCAGCACCCGCAAGCATCATGGCTGAGCCAACGCTTACACACCACCAAAAGGCATAACGTATGCGATCAAAATCCTGGGCACCGTAGTTTTGTGCAATTAAAGGCAATAGCACAATTGTAAGGCCCAAACCGGGAAGCAGGATTAACTGTTCAATACGTAGTGCAATGCCGTAGGCGGCCACAGCGGTTGCACCAAAAGGTTGGAGGAAATACTGGATGACAAAAACGCCAATGGTGATGGTCAGAAAGTTGAGGCTGGCAGGGGCGCCTTGAGTAATGATGTCTCTCACAGTTTGCCAACGTAGGATGAAACAATGCAGCCTGCTGTGCTCCATTACCCGCGATCCCACTGCCTGACGAAGCATGTACAAAGCAACGCCCCATTCAATCACCACAGTTGATGTGGCAAGACCATCAAAACCAATTCCGGAAAAGCCGGGGATAAATAAAAATCTGGGGATACCAAAAATAAATAAAGGGTTGAGAATACAATTAGCAAGAAAACCCCCAATAAGAGCTCGTTGATTGGTTACCGTGTCCCCTTGCGCGCTCAAGATACCGTTGCTTGCAAAGGCAATCATAAAAGCGGGAGCGGCGAACATAATAATATGTAGGTAAGCAATTGCGAGGTCTCTATAGCCGTTTGATACCCCAAGAAGATCAAGTAAAAGAGGGGTGGCGTAGTAGCCTCCGATACCTATGAAGATTGAAAAGAGACACGAAAAACTTAAACCCTGAGCGGCGAGATCTTTGGCTTCCGTTCCTTTTTTTGCCCCAACAGCGGACCCAACCAACGCAGAGATTCCCTGACCAAGGCCAATACCAAAAGCAATTAGGATAAAGAACACGGTAAAAGAAACCGATAACCCTGCCTGGGCATCAGTGGAAAGCATACCAGCATAAAAGGTATCAACCACGTTGTAGAGCGTGTTGAATAACATCCCGATACCTGCGGGTATGGCAAGGGCGCGGAAGTGTCCGGCGATACTCCCGTGGGTGAGATCACGTTCTCTGGATTTTTTCTGCTTAGCCAATAGGTCTTATGTCCTTAAACTCGCGAACACTATCATCGCGTAAGTATCATGTGTTGGCTTCATTCATTGCCTTGCGCTTTCCTGCTATTTCAGAAAGTTTACTACGCCAATTTGGATGAGTGCGAACCAATTCATTAAAGGTATCAACCTCAAGTAATAGGAGGTGAGAATAGCTGATGGATTTGACATCTGCGCTGCGTTGCGCTTCGTCGAGTAAAGCCATTTCTCCGAAAAAATTGCCATGGCCAAGCCGGTGAAGGTTGTCGCCAACTCTAATCTCTACGGCGCCACTTGCTATAAAGTAAAGTCCATCAGCGCGATCGCCTTTGTGGAATACAAAGGCATCATCGGCGAGTATTCTTGGTGTCAGCTGATGGGCTATTTGCTCAAGCTCTTCTACCTGAAGGTCTGCGAATACGGGAAATGACGTTAGTAGTTCAGCTGTGGATGCTTTGATATCAACCGTGGTCTTTGGGCGGCTTATGACATGAATGGAACTTGCTTCAGTGCTCAGACTACGGGCGATATCATCACTAATAATTCCAGATTCTCGCAAGGTTTCAATCTGATCGACTTCTTCTTGATAGGCGAAGCGCTCCAAAACGCCATGCTCCAGAGTACGTGCAAATTTAGGGTACTGCAGGCGTAAAGCATCGAGGTGGCGCTCTATTTCATCAAGTCGTTGATTGAGAATTTCATGTAAAATTTCTAACGGACGTTCCCCAAGTAGGGACCCAAGTTTTAAATCGAGAAAGATGGAAAGCTCCATCACCATGATGCGGTTGATCATAAGAAATTGAAAATGTTTCCCCAAGTGAGCCGCAAGTGGTCTGTTCAGTCCAAGGTGGCTATGACACCAACTTAACAGACGAAATCTTAAACTGTGTTTATGGGGTCTACGTGCCGCATTGAGATAGCCAAGACGACCATTTTCTCTGGTGGCATCAATCATATTCTCAACGGCCAAGAGATACTGATCGACAAGTCTATGAGGTAACACGCTGCTGAGACGCTGTTCAAACAACAAGGTTTTTTCTTGGTTTGCCAGAGCAATAAGTCCAAGGGTTAGGCGTTCTTTGTCGCTGATTTCCTCTTCAAAGGATTTGTCTTCTGCGACCCGAGAGAGGCGGTTACTATAAGGCTTGATGACGATATCAACGAGTTGTTGGTCCAGCTCAAACCGATCGGCAAAACTGCCGAGGCCTTTACGAACTGTGGATAGGGACTGGCTGAGAACCTGGGTGCGAAAGGCACGTTCAAGAGGAGATAGCTGATCTAGTTTGAGCCATCGCATCAAAGCCGTAAGAGTTGTTCCCTGAACAAGAAGCGTAAAAAGAGCAAAGCCGGTTGCTTGTATTGCGATAAAGCGTTGTGTTTCAGGATCAACAAGATGGTTTTCAGTCACAGCCAGAGCTAGTGCAAGTGTAACGGCACCGCGCAATCCACCCCAAATTATGACAGTCTTGGTTGGATTGGTTAGACGCTGGGTGATTTTCGCTGCGGTAAGTAGCGGAAAAACGCCAAAAAGAATGACTGCTCTGGCAATGAGGGCGGTAACGACAGCTACAAGGGTAATGAGCAGATCGGATAGCACAAAATCAGAGAGGAGATCGGGAACGACAAGAGCCGCGAGCACAAAGACAAGACCTCCTGCCCACCAGGCGAGTTGATCCAATGTTTCTTGAAAGAACTTGAAGGTCTCTGGCTGGACACGTGACCGCGCCATTGCACTTAGCACCAAGCCACTGGTAACAACCGCGACGACACCGGATGTTTCAATGTATGTATTGGCAATGCTGTAAACCACAAAGGGGAGAGCTACAGTTATCGTGACTTGAGCAGCCCGAAAGGATTTTAACCAGGTGAGAAGTACAATTGCCAATCGACCAAATACCAGTCCTGTTAAAATTCCGCCAACAAACGAAGAGAATAGCTGTTTCAGGATAAAACCTTGTTCATATTCTCCACCTGAAATGGTGAGAGCAAGAAAAGCACTAAAAGCTGCAATAGCGGTGGCGTCATTGAGAAGGCTTTCGCCTTCAACCAATCGGGTGAGGCGTGCTGGTGCGCCAAGGTCTCTAAACAAAGCGATAACCGCGCTAGGGTCGGTAGTTGCGACAATAGCCCCAAACAAAAGACAAACAACAAGCGGTGCAGACGAGACAAGTGAAACGGCTCCGCCAATGAAACCAAGGGCAATCATAACACCTAACACGGCGAGGAAAATAACAGGAATAGTATCTTGCGCTAAACGCCGGACGTCGATGGTTATAGCACCTTGAAACAAAAGGATCGGCAGTAGAACATCAAGAAAGGTGGCCGAGGACACGGGGATATCTATTACAAGGGCTGCGACTTCATTAAAGCTATTGGTGAGCGTGGTGTGAAGTAACCAGTTTGCACCCAGAGCAATGATGACACCAACACCGCCCAGCACAACGGTAAAGGGGAGGCCGCTTCGTCTAGCTATGGGCTGGGTGCAGGCAATAACAATAAGAAGACCAGCGATGGTAAGAACGATATCTGAAATCGGCAAGTGATAGCCTCAAATTTATTTCGCCCCTGTATATCGGGGGTTTTTAGGGTCGCGATGTCTCTATGACTGTTGTGGTAAGGATACTAACCCTACAACTAACTTATGGCGAACCTAAAAACAGAATGAGTGATGGCAAAATCAGAACCATCTGAGTTTCAGACAACAGTTATAAGACTTCGGAATCTTCGACGGTTCTTTCTGGGGCAAACTTAAGAGTAACTGTCGTACCGACACCAACTTGGCTGTATATATTCAAGATACCATCATGTAACTCTGTCAGCATCTTACTGAGAGAAAGGCCAAGCCCGGTTCCTTCGTGGGCAGTGCGTGCGTTTGTTCGTGCCTGACCAAAGGGGGCAAGGACATGAGAGATGTCGTCTTCTTCGATGCCACAACCCGTATCTGAAATGCTAAGGGTGATCCCATTGGTGTCGTCTTTGGTAAGGGAGAGAGTTATCTTCCCTTCTGCTTTGGTGAACTTCACGGAATTGGAAAGCAGGTTGAGGATGATCTGACGGATAATGCGTTCGTCACCTTTCAGGTAAATGTTTCCCTCACTGTTCTCGACGATAATGTTAAGGGCGGCAACATCCTGTTTACCGCGAATTATTTGCAGGCAAGCGGAAATAGTGTCTTTCAGATCCAGGGTATCTTCGTTGAGAACAAACTCTCCTGCTTCGACCTTTGATATGTCGAGAACATCGTTGATCAGGTTTAGCAAATGTGCGCCAGAGTGATGGACGTCGTTTATATATTCACGGTATTTCGGGTGCCCCAATTCGCCAAGGAGTTCATCACGCATGACTTGGGTAAAGCCAAGGATAGAATTTAGCGGTGTACGTAATTCGTGGCTCATATGGGCCAGAAATTCGGATTTGGTATTATTGGCGATATCGGCTTCGTCTTTGGCCTGAACCAAAGCGATCTCTGTCGTTTTGAGATCTGTGATATCTTTTTGAATACTGACGATGTTGCCCTCATCGGTCACACGGTCACTCAATAAGAGATATCGACCATCCTTGAGTTGAACCACAATAGATTTTGGCGGGCCTTTTTCCATGTCGTCACGACGAAGAATATAATTCTCGTGATCACTATCTTTGAGAAGAACTGTGCCTCGTTCCATATCTAACTCACCAAGTCGACGTCCCGGAGTTCCAACACTGACTTCTTCATCGCTATAGCCGTAAAATTCTTTGAACTTTGAATTACAAATTATCAGGCGGCCATCTTGGCCATAGAGAACGAAACCTTCGCTCATCGCTTCCAGTGCATCGATGAGTATTTTTCGAGAAGTCACAACCGAGTTTTTGACCTGTAGTTCTTCGGTAATGTCATAGCCCGTAAATAAAATATAACTCTTAGAGCTAATTGTAATCGCCTGAATAGTTACGGAGAAATCGTGTAGGACGCCGCTTTTCCCGCGAAGGCAAGTATGAAACCTGCTGACAATTTTATCGGTTTTTATTCGGCGTATCATCTCGAGACGTTGGTCGGGGTGGAGCCAGATGTTGAGCTCTTCAGAGGTTCGTCCAACGACTTCGTCACGTTCGTATTCAAGGATAGACAGCCAGGCGTCACTGATCGCAACAATCAACCCTGTAATAGGGTCGGTTATGACAAGGTAGTTGCCTGAGGCACTAAAAAGGGCATCAATAAGTTCCGTAGGATCAAGAGCAATATCGGGCAACAAAGTATCAAGCGCAGGCATACACATCCTTTAGTAACAAACTAAACTCAACTCAACCTCTATGGCTCCAGGTGCGAGTATCCGGAGATAAAAGCCGATCTATAGGTTCTTTTGTATATCTACCAATAATGCCTCAAACTTGAGAGGCCCTTAAAGAAAGGTGTGAGCAAAATAACAGAAAAGGTTGGTGCATGGCAAATTGTTGCAGGAAAGTTTTGTTGCCGGGAATAGGAAACATACCACGCAGGGCTGCGAAAGTCAGGGTTGAGCTGGTCTTGGTCAATTAAACTGTTTGTCTAAAAAGCCCTAATCTATAACCAGTTCTGTTTGCATTATGGTATAGAACGCTTACGGAGAGAAGGATCATTAATATTTCTGTGATGGGAGCAACGTGCCAAATGCCAATTTCTCCAAAAAACTGTGGCAAAACATAGGTAAGGGGTAATGATAAAAGATAGGTTCTGGTCAGGCCAATAAGAGCGGAACGTTTGGCATCCCCGATGGCCTGGAAGAAGCCGGATAAAATCATGCTGGGACCAAAGAAAAAGTACAGCATTGTAATAAGGGGAAGTATGCGACCTGTCTCGGCAGCGATTTGGGGATCATTGACAAAGATGAAGCCGAGTTTGGCGGAGAAAATGTTGAAGAGTAACTGTAGTCCAGCACAATAAATAAATGCGGCAAAAGCGGCGAGTTTTAAGCTGTTATTGACCCGGGGCCAAATCTGAGCGCCCTGGTTGTTTCCTGTAATGGTTTGGAAGGCGATATTCAAACCGAGAAGGGGAAGATAGCTAAAAGTCAGGATCCGGGTGACGATGCCATAAGCGGTTACGGTTGCTTCATAGTTTTCGTTCCCCCACTGCTGAAGGGAATAGAAAACGGCACCAGATGTCAGTGAAACACCAAGATAACCCAAACTAATCGGTGCCCCAAGGGCCAAGTACTCACGCCAAAAGGAGGTCAGTTTTTTTGTGCCGATATTGGCAAAGGAAATCACAGAGCGGGTATTGAAACGATAGAGAACCACTGCACAGAGAGAAAGAGATTGTGCCAAGAGTGTTCCATAAGCAGACCCTGCGACCCCAAGCTCAAGCTCGACGATAAGGATATAGTTAAAGATGACATTCAAAAGAGTTGAGAAAACTGAGATGAAGGTCATGAAGGCCAATTTTCCTTCGCATCTGAAGGCGTCAACACTGATTGTCAGCATAAAAACCAAAGGCGAGAAGAAAATCAGCAGAGATATGTAAGTGTAACCCATGTGAGAAAGGTCAGGCGAACCTTTAGTGACCCAGCCTATCAACTCCTCTCCACCACCTAAAAACAGTAGGATGAGAGCCAAACAAACCATGGCCGACAAGATCAAGGCACTGGCATAAGCAGAACTGGCAGCGGCATGTTTTCCTGCGCCAAGGAGCCTGGACAGAACACTGGAAAACCCTCCAGATACCCAGGTAGATAGGGCAACAATGAGCATGAAGACCGGGAACATCATGGTAACGGCCGTCAGAGCATTGGCCCCGACGAACTCGCCAAGAAAATAAGCATCTACCAGCGTGAAAAGACCGTTCACCAGCATGACAAGAATAATGGGCGTTGCTGTTTTCAAAAACAATTTTGGTAGGGATCCCAAAAGGAACATGTTTTCTGAACTGTTGGCAGCTTGGGTCACAGATATTTCCTCGATTTACATTCAAAGCGGGATCTGGGTGTAGAGATTTTTGCCAAAAGTAAGGGCAAAAGAATGAATACGGGAGGTTAAACTAAAGGGATTTACTGAAAGGCTAGGGACGACAATAAGCACAACTTATAAGGTAATATGTGGCTTTGTCTTGTCATTTCTTGCTCTTGTTATGGATTTTTGAAACGGTTTACCTTTAGAGATCAGCAATCGGGCCATAAAAATCTATTGGGAAGTCGGCTTTGTTCCGCCCTTCTTCATTAAAGGGGGATTTAACCCGGCCTTTGAAAAGGGTGAGTATAATGTTTTGCCAGCTCTCAATTGGGTCTTCATTATCTTGCGCGCAAAGGTATTCAAACCATCTTTTTCCTTTGGCGACATGGGTGATCTCATCGTCATAAATTACTTGTAGACGATCTGCGCTCTCATAATCCTTCACTGCCTTGAGCTTTTTGATGATCCCCGGCGTAACATCAATTCCGCGCGCTTCGAGCACCATGGGGACTACGGCAAGGCGTGCTTTCAGATTGTGCTCCGTGACTTCGGCACCTTTCCATAACCCGGCGTGGGCGGGAAGAGCCCCATAAAATGATCCAAGCTGATCCAGTCTTTCACAAAGCAGGAGATGGTGGCGGGCTTCATCATCAGCAACCGAAACCCAGTCGTCGTAAAAACCTTTTGGCATCGGCGTGGAGGCAAAGCGGGCAATGATATCCCAGCACAGATTGATTGCATGAAGTTCGATATGGGTTAGGGCATGGAGCATCGCGACACGGCCTTCAACCTCTTGGGTTACTTTGCGTCGGGGCACTTCTTGGGGTGGGACGAGGATAGGTTTATCTTCACGCGCAGGCTCTTTCGGTATTGGGACACTGCCTATTTCTGAAATCTCACCGCTTTGCCAAGCCTTTGCAAACCACCGGGTCGCCTTTGCTTTATCCATAGAATTGGCAATACCAAGGGCTATAACGGCGGCTTGAGCTAAACTAGTCGGGGTTAAATTATCTGGTCGTTGCTGTGTCATCATCCATCCCGATAGCATTGAATTGTGGATTGTGAGAAAGTGGCTGGATCAGATGTAAGGCTGCTGCGGAAATTAGGCAAACAGAGTTTCAAAATCAATACTGGTATGAGTTTGATAAAAATCATCAGGCAGGGTAAAGGCCATACCGATTACAGTATCTTCATAGATAAAATAATCTACGCTGACGGATTGTGATATCAGATTGTTCTCATCCAGATATATCTCTTCGTCAACCGTGATGATCTCGATGTCATCCTCGAAAATGTCATCTTGTTGGAGTATGTAATACTCTTCGTCGGGCTTTAAGCTTTCCCATGAATTGTTTTCGGTATTGTTGTTGAACATGTTCAACAAGTCATTGTTGACCACCAAAAAATTATAATCATCCATAGCAAATAAAGCCAGATCATCATCAGAATAAAGAAGATCATCATCATCCAATTCTATGATGATATAGTCATCTGTGTCGAAAATGTGGAGTTGATTGTCTTCGCTGTATTTTGATAAGCGAGTGCCGGCTTTATTTTGTAACCGACTTGTGTCGAGAAGTTTGAAGTTATCGTGTGTAATCAAATTATCAAGAAGCGATGAAAATTTATCATCTTCTGGCTCAGACACCAAAGCAATGGGTTGTTCGGTAGGATCGATAAAGTCGTTTATCGATAAGGAGGCCTGTTCGTAAGTTGCTGTTTCCGTGGGTGATATTAGACCTGTTAGAGAGCCATCTGGAGTGTCCAAGATCTGGTTTTCTGAAGAAGTGACAGAGACGCCCTCTGCATTTAGTTCATCGGATTTTGTTGCCGCGCGGGCGGAATTAATCTGCACCAATACAAAGAAAAGAGCTTCTATATATAAAGCTGTGTAAAGACGCTTGAAAAAGCTGGGTGTCCTAGCGGCTTTTTGGGTTTCAGTGTTTAAAATTTCATTAGAGGGTATGGATAAAGCGCCTTGCTGTTTATCAGAAGGTGTCTTTGTTGTCGTAGAGGCATCCAATGGTTCGTTCGGCGGCTCACTTGCTTGACCCGTTTTTACGGATGGAGTGTCATTAAGACGGGGAACCTTTGGAGGTTCAGTATCAAACTTCCTGTAAGATTTCAGGAGCTTATATATTTTTTGAAAATCTTTTAACATTGGATTTGCAAGAGTTTCCCATTCCGAATGGATGGCATTTAGTCTGGGGAATATGTCATAAGCGTGGCGAGGATGCCTATAGGCGCGCAGCAAGCCCTAGCTTAAAGGCCTTAAGCCTATTGTAATACATATGCACCACTCTTCCTGCAATTATGTGATGAGGCTTCAGAGGAAATTTCATTTATGAGTAAATTTTCGGTTAGACTTGGAGCCTTTTTGACGACAGCTATATGGGGTTTAAGTCACAGTGCGTCTGTATACGCAGAGGCATCACTTAAAGATGAACGTCCAAACAAAGAAGGAATTTTGTTTGAACAATACAGGGACTGGCAGGCCGCTGCAGAGTCTTTTTTTACTGAAGATGGTGAGCTGAGAACCATCTGTTCCATTCATACTGGGGGCGATGGCGACAGTTCCATTCAGGTATCAATATCCAATGGTGATGTCTTACCCCCAGATGGAATGCCCTATGTCGAATATCAAGAAGCGACAGCCCGTGGATATCCAACCCAATTACAACAAAATCAAGCCGTTCTATGGATCATTCATATAGGTGGTAAGGGCTACAGTTATGGAGCTGAGGCTTATACCGGTGTCGATGAGGAAGGTATTCCCTATGCGAATGTTAGTGTAAACGGCGATGAGTTAAATGTTTTGCGCGGCTTTGCCAAAGGACGTCAGGTTGTGCTGCTTGATGAATATTCAGGGGGAGATCTGTATGTTGCTTCCTTGAAAGGTTTTTCTGCGGCGTACCGTAAAATGTCCGCCTGGTGTGGTTTCTCTCCAAACAGCGTTCTCAAATAACAAATGTCTGGCAAGTTTGTCTGAATAGAAGCGATGCAAAAATTGACTTGATGCTTTGAGCTGGTCTCTCCTCAAAAAAACACGATTATAAACCGTGTATTTTTGAGAGGGGAGATAAATAAGAACCTTACTGGTTGAGCCCTTCCAAAGCGGATTTGACCTCAGCCACATGGTTTTTCACCTTAACCTTGCGCCATATCTTTTGGATGATGCCTTCAGCATTGATCAGGTATGTAGCCCGTTCTATACCCATATATTCTCTGCCATAAAGCTTTTTGAGAACCCATACCCCATAAGCCTCACAGATTTCACCGTCCAAATCCGCAACCAGATCAAAGGTCAGCTCGTTTTTGGCGATAAAATTGTCATGCCGTTTTACGCTGTCTTTGGAAACGCCGATGACCTTTGTATTGAGCTTGGAAAAATCAGGTAGCGCATCGCGAAATTCACAGGCCTCAGTGGTACAGCCCGGCGTGGAATCTTTGGGATAGAAATAAAGCACCACCATCTGACCTTTAAGCGCGCTCAAACTTAGCTCTCCGCCGCCGTTAATCGGTGCGGTAAAATCCGGGGCTAGGTTTCCAATTTCAAGTGTCATGATGGTTGTCCATTTTTGTAAATTGTCATGGTTTGTAAGGAGTAGTTACGACTAGATCAAGGAGCGTTTTAGTAGGAGAATAACTTACAAAATTTGTTTTTGCACTGAGGGGGTAATTCAAAATTGAATTTTTCTTTGTCCTTTATAAATCTTTGGAAGATATTGGTTATTTAAAATTGTTTAGAAATGTTAAAACTATATTTTCATTGATGAATTTTAAGCTAACCGATTCAAGGCCCAAAAAGCTTTGAGAATGTACCCATGAAGAGGTTTGTGTGAATATATTTTTCAAGGCTATGATATTAATAGGTTTTCTTATATCGACGCCAACTTATGCTACTAACTCCGTTGATATGAAAAGCGCTATAGACAAACATATTAAAAATAGGGTTTTTGGTCGTAGGAATCAGCCTTTTAAATTATTTGTTGCCTCTGAAAATATTGATGATTTTGGTGATTTTGAAGTATTGGAAAAATCTCTTCCATTATTAACTGGAATACAATTTGAAAGAGTAACGGATAGTGATGCTGATTCGACTATACTTAGTTCAGATAACGTTGTTGAATTGTTAGGCCAAGAACCTTTCGTAAATGAGCTTATGGATCGTTTTTATTGTGATGGAATAGTCAGTGCTGAAGTATGTCGAAAACGAACCTCAATTTTTAAGGAAAACGGGACAACTGGAAGACCGTCTCTTAGTTATAAGATTCATAATGGGGAAATAATCAGCTATTTTGGTATGTATAAAAACACAATTGGTGGTGACTTAAATTACCCCTATAAGCCAGTAGGCCTTTTTTATGCGTATTTAGCCCATCAGAGAGCAGAAAACATAGGCTTTCCTTCACTGCTATCATCTTCTACTCGTGAATTTTTAGCTGCACTAGAATATATGAAAGAAAATAGTGATTTAACACCGTTTGATAAGGCTTTAATTACTGAGTTATATTCAAAAAAAATAAACCATTTTCAAATATTTTGATGCCTCAACTGTAATTAAGATTAAGGCTTAGATTAATTTGTTATCTCTCATTTACCGAGGCCTCTGCCGAGATCAATCGTCTATAAATCTCAGCAACTCTTTCGGTTGTTTGCACATACCTTGCTTTAAGTTCAGCAAAGCCGGGTTCGCTTAGGGCTGTGGCGAGGCGGGAGAGGACTTCCGGTGGCGCGGTTTCTTCGTCGAGGTGCTCGCCTGTGGTCAGGCGGAGCAGGTTTTGCAGTTGGTGAAAGAGGTCAAAAGCTTCGATTAGGTCCGCGGTATCAGGAGAGGAGAGCAGTCCTTCTTGGCTGAGTTGTTTAAAGCTCTGTTTTGTATTGGGGTGCAACACCTTCGGATTGTTGTGGGCGTGTTTGAGCTGCAAATACTGCGACAGGAACTCAAGATCGATCAAGCCACCGCTGATCTGTTTGATATCCCATAGTCCTTTAGCGGGTTTTTCTTTGGCAATCCGCGTTCTCATGCCTGCGATATCATCGACCAGCTTTTGCGGATCTCTTTTCAAGCAGAGCACTTGCTTGATGTCTTGGTCTATTTTTTCGCAAAAGTTCTTGTTATCGCCAATGGCACGGGCGCGGGTCAGGGCCATGTGTTCCCAGGTCCAGGCATCATTGAGCTGATAGCGCTCAAAGGCTTTAAGAGAAAGAGCCAATGGCCCGGCACCGCCAGAGGGACGCAGGCGCATATCTATTTCATAGAGCTTGCCTTCGGGAGTCATGGCGGTCAGGGCGTTGGTAAAGCGCTGGGTTAGACGGGCGAAGTACTGGGTAGGATCCAGGGGGCGATCACCGTTTGAGAGGATACCGTTAGAGGGAACCTCATTCGATTGACCGGAAACATCTGTAATTTCGTAGAGACTGATCAAATCAAGATCAGAGGTCACGGTCATTTCATGAGAACCAAGCTTTCCCATAGCGAGGATGGCAAAATTGCTGTGTTCAATCTCCCCGTGACGGACTTTAAGCTCGTTGTGCACCCGAGGTAGCAGGGCCTCTAGTGTGCTCTGTGCGATATTTGAGAGGTCACGGCTGGAGCGCTCAACCGATCCCGTGGCTCGGAGGATTTGAAGGCCGACTTGGAATTTTTGATCGTTGGCCCAACTCCGGCTGAAGTCGAGAACGTCTTGAAAATCTCGGGCTTGATCCAGTGCGGTTAATAGCTGTTTTAAGAGGTCGTCTTGATCCGGTAAGCGTTTGAAAAAATCTTCGCTGAGGACCGCATCCAAAAGACCGGGAGATTGGCTGAGCCTGTTGGCAAGGGCCGGGGCCGATCCCATGATCTCAGCCAACAAATCCAGTAAATTAGGGTTGGACTGTAACATCGAGAAAAGCTGTACCCCTGTTGGCAATCCCGCGAGGAACTCATCAAATTTATTGAGGGCGTGATCGGGGGCTGTGGATTTACCAAAGGCTTCGAGCAGGATCGGCACAATTTCTGCCATTAACTGCCTTGATCTGTCCGAACGCACCGCGCGATAGCGTCCCTGTTTCCATTTTGTGACCAGTTGAAATACCCGCAACCCGTCTTCGAAACCGATGTTGTGTAGCGAATCTACAAGCTCAGGAGAGGCTTCTTGCCCGGTAAAAACAAGATTTTTTGTCGCAGTGGGTTGCTCATGTTCTTCTTCAAACAGTGCGGCGTAGTGATCTTCGACGACGTGTAAGTGGAGCAATAACTCTTCGCTAAAATCATCAGAGTTATCGTAGCCGAGAAAGGCTGAGATCTCAGACAGGCCTTCGTCTGTTTCAGGTAGGAATTGTGTTTGCTGGTCGTCCACCATCTGGAGACGGTTTTCGACACGCCGGAGAAACCAATAGGCTTTTGTCATATCAGTGTGAGCTTTTGGGGATATTAGATGTGCGCGATGGAGTTGCTCAAGGGCATAAGCAGTTGAGCTGCTTCTTAGCTCGGGATTGCGTCCGCCCCAAATCAACTGCTGGGTTTGGGCAAAGAATTCGACCTCTCTGATACCTCCGCGCCCCAGTTTTATATTGTGTCCTTTTATCGCAATCTTAGCTCCGCCTTTATGGGCGTATATCTGACGCTTGATGGAATGGATATCGTTGATAGCGGCAAAGTCGAGATGTTTGCGCCAAACAAAGGGTTTGATTTCTTTCAGGAATCTGTGGCCAAGTTCTTTATCCCCGGCGATGGGGTTGGCCTTGATCATGGCGCACCGCTCCCAATTGAGACCCGTGGTCTCGTAATAGGTCATTGCGGCATTGAATGACAAGGCAAGGGGCGTGGCGCTGGGGTCTGGCCGTAGCCTAAGATCCGTTCGAAACACATAGCCATCTTTGGTACGGTCATCTAGACAGCGCACCAAATCGCGCGTCATTCTTACCATGCCTTCATGGGGACCTCGGTCATGAAGGTAATTAATTTTTTGTGGATCAAACAGTATGATGAGATCAATGTCTGACGAATAGTTTAATTCCCAAGACCCAAGTTTCCCCATAGCAAGAACAACATAACCACAATCAACTTCGGGAGTTTCCGGTGTGTTTAATTTGATGTGTCCGCGTTTTTCGAGCTCCAAAAGAAGGTGTGACACGGCCGTGGAAATGGCTGTTGAAGCAAAACCTGTGAGCTCCTCTACGACGCGTCTGTCTGTCCATTGCCCCGTTATGTCAGCAAAAGCGATAGCCAGAGATGCTTGCTTTTTTGCCCGCCTCAAAGAGGCCATAATAGTTTGTCTATCTGTCGAAGTGGCGATGTTTTCGAGAAGGTGATTATGGATATTTGTCAGACTTTTTTCAGCTCCCTGCTTTAAAAGCTGACAGAGGAATTCCATATCCCTGAGAAGACAATCTGAAAGATAAGGGCTATTAGAGAAGACAGATCTCAACAGTGAATTAACTTTCGGTGTGTTATAGAAATCGATAAGATCCTGCTTTACATCGGAATTTTCAATACGCTCAATCCGTTCTTCCCAATGAGTACAGCCAAGTTTGGCACGTTCGGAATTGCCGATTTTGGGTAATGTTTCTTCTGAAAAAGAGAATGATAGTATCATGTACACCGCTACCTTGTTTTTGGGGGACACCTTGTTTCAAGTACCCACCTTGTTCGAGTACAGTGCAAAGGCTGTAGAAATTGGTCAAGAGATTGAGTAAATAAAATTATGCAGCACATTATCGATTCTGGTCGTACTCTGGGCGCGCGGAGCCACATTATTTTATGATTCGTAAGTCTTCTCTGTTCATTTTGGAACTGATTGCCGGCCTGCTGGTTATCACTGCTGTCTTGGCGGGCATTGCGGTCTGGCGCCTTTCGTCAGGGCCTGTTCAAATAGATTTTCTCACACCCTACGTGGAAGAAGCCTTTGTCGATCTAGAGCAGGGAATGCGCCTTGATGTGGCGACTACCATGCTTGTATGGGTGCCGAAAGAACGCGCCATTGCGGTACAGGTTGAACAGGTCAGGGTCGTTGATAGCGAAAATAATGTTATCGCTGCTGTGCCCTTAATGGGTATTGATTTTGATGTTGGTGCTTTGCTTCGAGGGAAAATCGTTCCAACGGGCGTCGATGTCATTGGGCCAAGACTGTACCTGGTTCGAGCTGAAGATGGGCATTTTGAGATTGTTAATGACCCTTCAGATGAAAAGGCTGGGGATGAGCCAAGTTTTGGCGATGTCTTGCCGGAGATCCTGGATGGTTTGATGAAGGATCGAGATGTTGGGCATCCCCTGGCTTATCTCAATCAGTTCGAAATCGTGGGCGCTAAACTGGTTATCGATGATAAAAAACTTGGCCTGATCTATAACGTTCCCTACGCCGATATAAACATCCGTCGCGACAAGCTCGGCCTAAAGGGCGAATTAGATTTTCTGGTAGATATTGCAAGAGAAGAAGCCATTCTCAATGGCGCTTTTGTATACGACAGATCTTTGCAAATAATAGACCTCGCATTTCAGCTCTCAGGTCTGAAGCCAACGACTTTGGCGAAACTGGATCCAAGTCTATCAGAGCTTTCAACAATCGATATTCCACTTGCAGTATCTGTTGCGACTTCACTGAACCTGTCAGGGGAGTTTGGTCGCAGTCGGTTTGAGCTTTCAGGTGGCAGTGGCACGATTGAAATTCCGAGCCAAAACGTGCCCAAACTTCCTGTGCAAGGGCTCTTCCTCAAAGGTAGTTATAGTAAAGAAAATCAAAAACTGACCCTAGATAACGCAGCAATTAATTTTGGTCTAGAGGGCGTGAAAGGGCCGCAGCTCTCTGTTGCGGGCAGCATTTCTGGCCTGGAAGGTGATATGCAAATCCTCGCTGGCGTTAAAGCTGTTGAGGTGCCTCTTGATGATCTTTCGCTTTATTGGCCCGAAGGGAAGGCCAATGACGCGCGCGAATGGGTCACTGAAAACATCAAAACAGGTGTTGCCAACGAAGCCGTGGTCAAGGTTGTTCTCGATGTTCCTGAGGGCGATTTTGAGAAGGCTAAACTGGTCTCACTCAAGGGGACTATGAAATATACAGACCTTGATGTGCACTATTTACGTCCCCTGCCGCCGGTCACAAAAGTATCCGGGACTGCCGAAGTTCGTTCGGATGGGCTCACCCTGTTTACAGAGGGCGGCATACTCGAAGATATGTCAGTTCTGCCTTCGACGATAGAAATAACAGGTCTTGATGTTGAGAACGAAAAAATAGCGATCCAGACTGCTGTTGAGGGCCCCGTTAATACTGCACTGGCGATCTTAAACAGTGAAAACCTGAAGCTTGTCGACGAATTGGGTATCGATCCCCAAGAAACCAGCGGTGATGCCGCGGTTGCTGTCGATTTTGATTTTCTGTTGCTCAAGGATCTCAAGTTTGAGGATGTCGCTATCGATGCCTCTGCAGAGATCAAGAAAGCGCGGATTGGCAAAATCTATAATGGGCTCGATGCAACTGAGGGCGACCTGGTACTCAATGTAACGGGAAAAGGCATGCACGTAACCGGACCATTATTACTTGCCGGGGTGCCCTTAATAATTGATTGGAATGAAAATTTTGGCAGTGATGTCAGTGTTCGGACTGATCTAAAAGCTGAAATTGCACGTATTCTACCTGATGGTTTGGAAAAGCTCGGCATTCCTGTTTCTGATTATATCTCAGGACCGGTTTCGCTCTCTCTTGCTCTGGAAAACAGGGTGGACAGTACTGGAACTGTTCAGCTGGCAACCAATCTTCAGGACGCTGTGCTTAAAATTGATGACCTCGATTATCAAAAAGAAGCGGGTGTGCCCGGTCAATTGCAGGCCATTGTCACCTTACAGAATGGCGAAGCGGTTAAAATTAACAGCTTTGATCTGGAAGCAAATGATTTAGCGGTTACGGGCCAGATAGATTTGGATGATAAGGGAATTTCGCGCGCCTCTCTTGATCAACTTCAACTTGGTAATTCTTTGCTTACCGATGTGAAACTGGATCTGATTAATGATAAGCCTGTGGTCATTATCGGAGGTGGGGTCCTTGATGCCACACGCTTTATTGGTGATGACACAACCACAGAGGCACAAACCCAGCCTGAGGACGGTACTGAGAACACTGCGACAACCGCCGCTGAGAATGGGAACACAATAGTCCCAGAAGCGATACCTGAGCCAGAGGCGCAAACAACAGCCCCAATTACTGTAATTGCTGAAAACCTCGATGCGATTTATATGGGAGAACAGCGGTTCTTTCGGAATGCTTCTTTATGGATTGATAAAGAGGCTGAAGGCTGGAAACGGATACAGTTTTCGGGTGAGATTCCAAAAGAGCTTTGGCATGCTGAAGGGGTGAAGGGGACTGAAGAGACAGACAATGTCACACGGACCTTTGCCATGGCCTATCAACCACTCGAAGACGGGCGTCAGGGGTTAAGTATAACCGCGAACGATTTCGGTGCTATGCTGCGTGCCCTGGACGTGCTTGATACGGTCGAAGGCGGCTCGCTTCAAATAAATGGGGTTGCTGCAGATTATCGAACAGAGACCATTCTGAATGGCAGCATGGAAGCCCGGGGTTTGCGTCTGGTAAAAGCCCCAACCCTTGGAAAAATGCTGGCCTTTGCGTCTCTTACAGGACCTGTAACCACCCTGACCACAGAAGGGATCGCCTTTAACGAACTGAAAGGTGATTTTACCCTCCAGAACGGCCTGCTCAGAAGTGATCTTATGAGGCTATATTCTTCTTCCATTGGCCTGACCGGAAAAGGGGAGATTGATACCACCAAGAAGATATTGGCCGTGGATGGAACCATTGTTCCAGCCTACACGATTAATCGAATTCTTGGCGGCATACCTCTGATCGGGAATTTGCTCACAGGCGGGGAAGGCGAAGGGATCGTCGCCTTCAATTACTCTTTGAAAGGGAACGTGGAAGAGCCTGAAGTCTCGATTAATCCTCTGTCTGGCCTTGCCCCCGGGTTCCTTCGTAATATCTTTGGTAATGCAACGCCAACGACCGAAGGGCAAACTTCAGTTGATGAAGAGCCTGAAGAAAAGAAGAAACCAAAAATAGATCAGAAGTAATCTGTGTCAGAATTAGATAACGCAAAAGGGCTGCAAATTTGCAGCCCTTTTGTACAACATATTTCTTACGAAATGGTCGGCTAAACGGGCTTGACCAGAATATGTCTTTTTTTGCCAGCTGAAAGCTTGATGGAGCCTTCAGCGTTTAAATCAGAGAGAGAGATAGACAAACTATCATCTTTGATTTGCACATCGTTTAATCGACCACCGCCGCCTTTGATCAGCTTGCGGGCTTCACCGTTACTGGTTGTGAGGCCAATTTCTTTGAACAGTAAGAAAGCCGGGATGCCTTCTTCTAGGCGAGATTTCTCAACATCGTGGCTCGGCAGGTCGGCACTCATACTGCGTTCTTCAAATGCCTTGCGTGCCGTTTCTGCAGCAGCTTCTGCGGCTTCCAAACCGTGACAAAGTCTCGTTGCTTCGGTGGCGAGTACTTTTTTGGCTTCGTTGATATCAGCGCCTTCCATAGCCTCCAGACGGTTAATCTCGTCTTCAGAAAGCTCTGTGAACAGGCGGAGGAAACGACCTACGTCGGCGTCTTCTGTGTTGCGCCAGTACTGCCAGAAATCATAGACAGATAGGCGTTCTTCGTTGAGCCACACCGCACCGCTAACCGTCTTGCCCATTTTAACACCAGATGAGGTGGTAAGAAGCGGAGAGGTTAGACCATAGACTTCGTTTCGGCTGACACGGCGCGTGAGATCTACACCATTGACGATGTTGCCCCATTGATCAGATCCACCCATTTGCAACAGGCAATCTTGACGTTTGTTCAGCTCCATGAAGTCATAAGCTTGAAGGATCATGTAGTTGAACTCAAGGAACGACAGAGACTGTTCGCGATCAAGACGCAGTTTGACGGAATCAAAGCTGAGCATGCGGTTGACGGAGAAATGCACACCGTAATCACGCAGGAATTCAAGGTAGTTGATGTTGTCGAGCCAGTCGGCATTGTTGACCATAACGGCGTCTGTTGGGCCGTCACCAAAGGTCAGGTACTTGGAAAAGACTTTTTTAATGCCATCCATGTTGTGTTGGATTTCTTGAACCGTAATCAGCTTACGGGCTTCATCTTTGAAAGAGGGGTCCCCAACTTTACTGGTCCCGCCGCCCATCAGAACGATGGGCTTGTGGCCGGATTTCTGCAACCAACGCAACAACATGATCTGAACCAGACTGCCGACATGCAGAGAGTCTGCTGTGCAGTCAAAGCCGATATAAGCTGCGATTGGACCTTTTTCGAGTTTTGAATCCAGGGCATCCATATCCGTACACTGATGGATATAACCACGAGCGCTCAGTTCGCGAAGGAATTCTGAACGATAGTTGGTTGCTTGTGGCGCGGTCATTGTAAATCTCGCTTAGTTCGAAAAAGGTCAAAATTAATGTAGAAAGTACGACAGAAAAGTAATCCTCTCCTTGCCGTAGCCGCAGGGATTTACCACAATCCCTATAAGGAAACAATCTTCGATACGATGAAAAACATCTGAAACCAAATTGAACCATCGCGAGAAAACACCTAAACGAGATACCGGAACAAGATCCCGGAACAAGATCCCGGAACAAGATCCCGGAACAAGATCCCGGAACAAGATCCCAGAACAAGATATAGAGAAGAGTTAGATCTATGACCGATACGAAGTGTGGTTGGCTGTTAGGCTTGATGAGTGGAACCTCTATGGATGGCATAGATGTCGCTCTTATCAAAAGCGATGGTGAAACCGTACTTGAACAAGGACAAACTCATAGCTTTTCCTATAACAATGATCAGCGTGCCTTGCTTCAATCTGTGATGGGAGAAGGTAAAGAGACTTCTGTTGCAGAAGAAGCTTTAACGCGTTGGCATAGTGAGGCAGTACAACAACTTTTGAATAAAGCTGGCCTTGAGGCTTCTGATATTGAGTTAATCGGATTTCACGGACAGACCACCTTTCATGATCCGGCGCGCGGTATAACCAAACAAATTGGCGACGGTAAACTGCTGGCTAAACTTTGTGGCATACCTGTCGTAAATGATTTTCGGTCTGCCGATGTTGCGGCTGGTGGAGAGGGCGCTCCTTTTGCACCGCTCTATCATCAGGCTTTGGCGCGGGAATTGACCAAGCCAATCGTTGTTCTCAATATTGGCGGCGTTTCCAACATCACCTATCTTGGTCCAGATGGTTCTGTGCTTGCGTGCGATACCGGACCGGGCAACGGTCTGCTGGATGATTGGATGTTTAAGCATTTTGGCAAGGCCATGGATGAAGGCGGACGGGTTGCAGCTTCTGGTCATGTCAATCAAGCAGTACTTTCAAAAATGCTCGATAATCCCTTTCTCTCCCAAGAACCACCAAAGTCGTTAGACCGCTACGATTTCTCAAGTGAGCACGTACAACGCCTGAACCCGGAAGACGGGGCCGCGACTTTGACGACTTTTACAGCAGCGGCGAATGCCAAGGTGCTTCCGTATCTTCCACAAGCACCTGAGAAGTGGTTTGTAACAGGTGGAGGACGTCATAACCCTGTACTGATGGATGCCCTGCGTGAAGCTCTCAAGGTTTCTGTCGAGCCTGTTGAAAGTGTTGGCTGGGACGGAGACCACCTCGAAGCACAGGCCTTCGCCTTTTTAGCCAAACGCAGCCAGCTTGGGTTGCCATTGTCCTTGCCAACAACAACGAAGGTTCCTGAGCCATGCCATGGTGGTGTGTTGCACGCCGCTTGAATGTTTCAAAATTTTTGAACTAAGTTTGTGCAAGACACAAAAAAAGGCCGCTGATTACATTTGCAATCAGCGGCCTTTTTTATTCATCACTCTATAGAGTGCTTACTCTTCAGCTGGTGCCAGGTTTTGGCTGACGTAATCTTGAATGTGGCTATCGACGATTTCCATTTCGTTTTCGAAATAGTGGCCAGCAGTTGGCTCGATCCGATAATCGATCGCGATACCTTTTTGTGAATTCAGCTTATCGACAAGTTTTGCCGTTGCGGATTCTGGTACGACGTCATCGCGCTCACCCTGAACGATCAGGCCAGATGACGGGCAGGGTGCCAGAAAGCTGAAGTCGAACATGTTTGCGGGTGGTGCAATTGATACAAATCCATCGATCTCAGGCCGACGCATGAGCAATTGCATGCTGATCCAGGCGCCGAATGAAAATCCGGATACCCAGCACTGGCTGGCATTTGCATTGACGGACTGAAGCCAGTCTAGGGCAGATGCTGCATCAGAAAGTTCACCTTCGCCGTCATCGAACGTACCTTGAGAGCGGCCTACACCGCGAAAGTTAAAGCGCAGAACTGAAAAGCCCTGAGCTTTGAAAGAGTTGAACATCGTGTAGACGATTTTGTTGTTCATTGTGCCACCGTGCTGAGGATGCGGGTGAAGCATCAACGCAATCGGGGCATTGGGGGTCGGATTGTGAAAATAGCGTCCTTCAAGACGACCTTCTGGGCCGTTCAGAATAATATCAGGCATACAGTCACTGTTCCCTTTAGTTGACTTCGAGGCTTTATTTCAGCCGTTCACCTGTTTAGACTACCTTCACATAAGCTCCAAAAAAGCTATTGTGCAGCTGGTCTAAACACTTGCTACACTTGACCCCGACGACCCGGATAATTATATCGCAGAGGATGTGCAGTGTGATTTCAATGCATTGTATATAATCTACGGGTAGCGCTTAGCCAAATACCTTTTTCAAGAAAGTAAAAGGTAGAGATAGGAACGAACGAATGTTCGACAGAGTAAAAGCTGAAATTGATGCGACAATGTCGCGTGATCCTGCCGCACGCTCACGCGCAGAGGTCGTGCTTTGTTATCCCGGTTTTCAGGCTGTTAGTCTGCACAGACTATCCAATAAACTGTGGCGAAAAGACTGGCGGTTACTTGCGCGGTGTTTATCCCATTTAGGGCGCGTGGTAACGGGAATCGAAATTCATCCCGGCGCGACCATCGGAAAAGGTTTTTTTATCGACCATGGCATGGGCGTGGTTATCGGTGAAACATCTGTCATCGGCGACAATGTGACGCTCTATCACGGCGTGACTTTAGGGGGGGTAGCTCCTAGTGTTGATTCTGATGCTCAGCGCGGAACCAAACGTCATCCAACTTTGGAATGTGGAACAATCGTCGGATCTGGTGCACAAGTACTTGGCCCCATTGTGGTTGCGCGCAATGCCCGAATTGGGGCAAATTCTGTTGTGACCAAGGATGTGCCTTGTTGTGCAACGGTTGTGGGCATTCCTGGTAAAGTGGTTAATCCGAAACCTGTCGTGGTGGACGAACAACCTTTTGTGGCCTATGGAATACCTACGGGGGATGTCCCAGATCCTGTCGCACGTACACTTGAGGGACTTCTTAACGAGGTTCAATCGCTGCGCAGGCGTTTGAACTCTTTGGAAGGTCAGGATGACTATCAGGATAATCTGCTGACAAAAAAGGCGGAAACTGACAAGAATGAAAGCACTGGCGAAGATATTCCTCCGCAGGGGAAATGTTAAGCTTACCTCATCGTAAGAGGTGCTTATAAATTTGAGGCTGTTATAATATGACGGGCGTTATGGATCGGGTTGTTATCGGATGTTTAGGAGTGATGGGCAGTGAAACTAAGCACTAAAGGTCGCTATGCCGTTATGGCAATGGTTGATTTGGCTCTCTATGCTGATGAACGCCCGGTATCTCTTGCCGAGATTGCGGACCGACAGGAAATCTCTCTTTCGTATCTTGAGCAGCTTTTTGCCAAGCTGAGACGGGAAAACCTGGTGGCATCAGTACGCGGCCCCGGTGGCGGCTACAAAATGTCAAAAAAAGCCAGTGAGACCATGATCTCTGAAATATTCCAGGCGGTTGAAGAACCAATAAGGGCAACAGCTTGTACGCCGACAAGTCCTCAGGGGTGTCGAAGCGATAAAAGCCGTTGTATTACTCATGACCTCTGGCTTGGTCTTTCGAACCACATCTATAGCTATTTGAACAGTGTTTCCTTGGCAGACGTAATTGAACGTCGTATTGAACCTGGGTCAGCTTTATTTCTGTCTTCTGGCCCAAATGATGGTGTCGCTGCTGAATAACCACCATATATCTATTGGACCCAGTGTTTTAATTGGTCCAGTGTAATATTGACCCGAATGTTATATTGGGCCTAGTGAAGAATCAGCTTGGCTTAAATTGGATATGAGACCTTAAATGCGCCGTTCCGTCTATCTTGATTACAATGCTACGGCACCCGTTCGACCTGAAGTGATAGAAGCCGTTACTTCTGCGCTTAAACAAACCGGCAATCCTTCATCTATTCACGAATATGGACGCGCGGCCAGACGCCTGGTTGAAGACGCGCGTGCCGAGATTGCGGCACTTGTGGCCAGTAAACCGGCAAGGGTGGTATTTACCTCCGGTGGCACTGAAGCAAATAATCTCGCCCTCAAAGGTTCAGGCCGCAGTCGCATTTTGGTGTCTTCTATTGAGCATCCTTCTGTGTTGCAGGTTCATGAAAATGCGGTTCAGATTCCTGTGGATGAGCAAGGCAATATAAGGCTATCAGCTCTGGAAGAGTTGCTCGCCGAAGACGGCGACAAAACGCTTGTCTCTGTCATGATGGCCAATAATGAAACCGGCGTTTTGCAACCCATTGAGCAGATTGTAAAATTAGCCCACGACAAAGGCGCTTTGGTTCATTGCGACGCTGTGCAGGCCGCTGGAAAAGTGGCTATTAACTGCGAAGAACTCGCGATAGATTTTACGACGATTTCTTCTCATAAACTCGGAGGCCCTCAGGGAATAGGGGCTATGATCCTGGGTAAAGGTCTCGAGATCATTTCTCAACAATTGGGCGGCGGACAGGAAAGACGCCGACGCGGTGGGACAGAGAATGTTTCTGGGATCGCCGGCTTTGGTGTGGCGGCAAGACTTTCGCTTGAAGGACTTTCTGATATGCAGAAAAAATCTCAAGCCCGAGACGCCATGGAACAAAAGCTCTTGGCTGCGGCACCGAGGGCGCGTGTCTTTGGTGCCAACACTCCCCGTGTCCCCAATACCACGACAATTACAATGCCGGGTGTGCCATCAGATACTCAATTGATGGTGCTTGATCTCGAAGGATATGCGGTGTCCTCTGGATCTGCTTGCTCCTCCGGTAAGGTTCAAGCGTCGCACGTGCTCAAGGCCATGGGGGCGGATGACAAGGCCGCAGGCGAGGCTATTCGTATTTCGACAGGGTGGAACTCAAGCCTGGAAGATTTGGATCGTTTTACTGATGCCTGGATTGCCTTGTTCCAGCGCAAAGGAGAGCGGCCAGAGGGTGTTTAGAGTCTAATGCAGAACAAAAAAGCCAATAGATCAATTAAACCGATCTACCTCGATTATCAGGCCACAACACCTACAGACCCACGTGTGGTCAAGGCCATGCTACCCTTTTTTAGCGAGAGTTTTGGCAACCCGCACTCGGTTGACCACGCCTACGGCTGGGAAGCAGAAGAGGTGGTGGATAAAGCACGCCAGCAAATCGCGGATGTGATCGGTGCCGACCCGAGGGAAATAATTTTCACATCTGGTGCCACTGAATCAAACAATCTAGCAATAAAAGGCCTGGCTCATTTCCTTCGCGATAACCCCAAAGGCTCCCCACGTAATCGGATCATCACGACAACAATTGAACACAAATGCGTTTTGGAATCTGTGAACCGATTGGAACGTGAAGGCTTCGTCGTTATCAGACTTCCCGTTGATGCCATGGGGTTGGTCGATATGGAGGCTTTGTCAGAAGCCGTCACCGAGGAAACAATCCTTGTATCGATTATGGCTGTAAACAATGAAATCGGCGTTATTCAGCACTTAAGCCGAATTGGAGAAATTTGTAAGGCTGCCGGTGCCAAGTTTCACACTGATGCAGCCCAGGCCGTTGGCAAAATTCCCCTAGATGTGAATAAAATGCAGATTGATCTGATGAGCATATCGGGTCATAAAATATATGGGCCCAAGGGCATCGGCGCCCTTTATGTGCGCAGACGCCCGCGCATTCGTCTGGAGCCCCTAATCGATGGAGGAGGGCAGGAACGGGGACTTCGTTCCGGTACACTGGCAACGCCTCTTTGTGTCGGTCTTGGCGCTGCAGCTCAATACGCCAATGAAGAAATGTTTGGCGAGTATGATCGGCTGTCGTCTTTAAGTCGACGCTTTCAAGAGGGACTGAAAGCCGGATTGGTGGGGGTGAGCTTTAATGGTGATCCCGAGCAGAGGATTCCTGGTAACCTCAACGTAACTTTCGAAGGTGTTTCTGGTGCAGAATTGATGCAGTCTATTCCTGGCCTGGCCCTTTCGATGGGATCTGCTTGTACCTCGGCTGATCTCGACCCATCTTATGTACTTAAGGCTTTGGGTTTAAACGAAAGTCAGGCGTTGTCATCCCTTCGTATTGGCCTTGGTCGCTTCACAAAAGAAGAAGAGGTTGATCTGGCCATTGATCTCTTGATTACGGCCGTTGGAAAATTACGATTAGCTCCGCACGGCTCATGATGTGAAAAAGCACTTCCCAAGTCAGACTTAAGCGGCGTATATAGTCAGCCACTGTGAATAAATGATAAAATAACAGCCGACAAAAATACGGCAACGGATCGATGCTACAGGGGCGATATTAAAGTCAATAGACTTTGTCCCCGGTTATGTTAGGAGAATTGGCGCATGCCAAAAATGACTTTTGTCGAAACAGACGGTTCCGAAAAAGAAGTTGATGCCCCTCTCGGGCTTTCAGTTCTCGAAATTGCTCAGCGTAATGATATCGATATCGAAGGTGCTTGCGAAGGATCTCTCGCCTGTGCGACCTGCCATGTGGTTATTGACCCGAGTTGGTATGGCAAGCTGGAAGAAGTATCTGAAGACGAAGAAGATATGCTCGACCTTGCTTTTAACCTGACCGAGACATCGCGTCTGGGCTGTCAGTTGATTATGTCTGAAGAGCTTGATGGCCTGAAGGTTCAGTTACCTGAGGCTCTTTGAGCGGTTGATAATTTTTAGATAGCGGTCTAATTAATTTTGGACCGCTTTTTTTCTGACGATAATCTTACCGTCGGGTTCTCCAAAAAGAAAAATAACATGTCCTTTTATGAAGATCTCAAAGCAGAATGCCCTACGGAATGGGCATCGTATGTTTATCATCCCTTTGTTCAGTCAATGGGGGATGGATCTTTATCAGAGGCTGCTTTTAAGCATTATCTTATTCAGGATTATCTCTTTTTAGTCCAGTTCAGTAGAGCCTATGCCTTGGCTGTTTTTAAAAGTGATAATTTGGACGACATGCGTCAGGCTTCGACAACGATGGACGCACTGTTAAACGAAGAAGTGAAATTGCATATCAGCTATTGTGCTGATTGGGGGATTAAGAAATCTGTCTTGGAAGCGGAGCCCGAAGCCGCAGCCAATATCGCCTATACCCGTTATGTCATGGAACGGGGAATGTCTGGCGATATTCTTGATCTTCTCGTTGCACTGGCTCCTTGTGTTATGGGCTATGCTGAAATCGGATCTCGTCTGGCGGATGAACAGACGACAGCGCTAGAAAACAATCCTTATCGCCCTTGGATCGATATGTATTCAAGTAACGAGTATCAGCAAGTCGCAGCGGGTGCTTACGGGCAGTTGGAACGTGTTGCGATGTCCCGGCTAGGCGAAGATTACAGGTCTTCGGGGCGTTGGAAACAGCTTTGCGAAACCTTTGCCACCGCAACAAGACTAGAAGCCGGTTTTTGGGAAATGGGCCTTACAGGGTCTTTGTAAGGCTTAAAGGCAATTTTGGTTAAATATCCAGATCTTTAAATGCCCAGGCTTTAATTAGAATACAAAACGCCAATTCGATCCAACACTCAATCACAAGTTTAACCCTGCCCCGCAGGAGCAATTACGACAAATTAAATAGTGGGTTAATAGGCATTTAATTTAGTTATCTGGATCAGCCCCAACCTTTATTTCACAAAACGCTCGACGACCTTTTTAACGGTTAGCCCTTGTACGATGATCGAAAAGATGACGATGCCATAGGTTATGGCAAGCAGGCTCTCTTTTTCTGGGACGTTCGGTAGAGAGAGAACAAGGGCCACAGAGATACCGCCGCGAAGTCCGCCCCAGGTCAAAACAACAATAGCTCCTGGAGTGTATTTTTGCTTGAGACTGAGCAGGCTAATCGGCAGTCCGACAGAGATAAAGCGGGCCACTAAGACGACTGGGATCATAATCAGAGTTGCGATTAGATTAGTTGTTGTTTCAGATATAGCCAGAATTTCAAATCCGATAATCAAAAACAGGGAAGCGTTGAGGATCTCATCGAGGAGGGTCCAGAATTTTTGTACATGGTCCCGAGTGCTTTCGCTCATGGCAAAACGCATGCCGCTGTTGCCAATCAAAAGGCCAGCTATTACGACGGCAATGGGGCCTGAAAATTGCAAGGCATAAGCGAGGCTGTAACTCACCATGACCAGAGCTAGAGTAATGAGAACTTCGATGGTGTATTCATCGATGCTTTTTAAAGCTCGATAGGCAATATACCCCGTGACCAGTCCAAGAGCGGCTCCGCCACCAGCTTCGAGTAAAAAGAAGCGCACCATTTCAAGGGCCCCCATTTGCTCCTCTCCAGACGTGGGTGATTGGGTGGCTATGGCAACTAAAATGGTAAAGACCACGACGCCAACTCCGTCATTAAACAGACTTTCTCCTGCAATTTTGGCCTTGAGAGAACTTGGAACTCTTACCGTCTTAAGGATACCTAGAACTGCGACAGGATCTGTGGGGGCAATCAGGCTCCCGAAAATCAGGCAATATATTAAGGGTATCTCAAGATCAATGAAGCTTGTGAGGTAAAACATTGAAAAGCCAATGAGGAAGGTTGAGATCAAAACACCTACCGTTGCCATGAGTGTAATGGCATATTTGCGATGGATAAGATCTTCAATATTTACATGGAGGGCACCCGCAAAGAGCAGGAAGCTTAACATTCCCTTCATCAGGGTTTCATGGAAATCAATTTGAGCAAGAGAGAGCCTGACAGCTGACTGTATTCCGAGTTGAGGAACCGAGAGGTCAACCAGCATGACCATAATGGAGGCAATTAAGGCAATGACAACAAGGCCAATGGATATCGGCATCCGTAACCAACGATGATTAAGGTAGCCAAAAAATGCAGCCAGCGTGAGTGTGATGGTCGCAATATTAAAAAGGGAAAGTGTTGTCATGAATTCACTGGGTAAGCTCAACCGATAGGTTCAAAAGAAACATTTATACTGTCAGACGTATATAGCAGATCGTTGATTGAAACATAAGGTTATTCCTTGAGATATCCTCTGTTTGTTTTTCTATAAAGAAGGGGCATTTTTTAAAAACCTGCATACTAACAAGAAGCTTAGATGGTTAATCTTTCTTAAAGCAACCTTGGAGTTTATACATCGTTAAGTCTTTCCCGTTAAGATGTGGTTATGCTTGCATGGGGTCTATATCTAAGTCCAAAACCGGGGGGTGGAGGGTTGCCGAATGCGCGTACTGGTGCTCGATGATGATAAAGTTGACTTTCTCTATACAGAACACCTGTTAAGTAGTGCCTTTCCCAAAGAGGATGTTGTTGTCAGTTGGGTATCTGATCCATCCAAAGTTGATGTTAGTGAAGAAATAGACGACTACAATGTCTGCCTCATTGATCAATACATGGGATCTCAAAGAGGTGTTGATCTTATTCAGAAGTTCACCAAAGCTGGTTGTCTGACCCCGATGATCTTGTTAACGGGTGAGGATAATCAAGCCCTCGATGAATTGGCCTGTTATTACGGGGCCGCAGATTATTTACTGAAAACGGAACTCACCCCTGCTCTGTTAAACCGCTCTGTTCGCTTTAGTATTGCCCAAAAGGAACAAGAAAGAAAGTTAATCAAATCGGCCCTTACTGACGGGCTGACAGGCTTGGCGAATAGGACAAAATTTGATCCTGCACTTGAGATGGCAATTCTGACAACAGAACGGGCTAATACCTATCTCGCCCTATTCCTTATTGATATTGATGATTTCAAAACGACCAATGATACCTATGGACACCCCGCAGGAGATGCTCTGTTAAAAGAAATTTCCAGCCGTTTAAAGGCAATCGTACGTAGATCTGATATCGTCGCGCGATTAGGGGGAGATGAATTTGGCGTGGTGCTCAATGGTTATCGAAGCGAAGCAGATGTGCTTCCGCTCAAGGATAAGATCCTCAAAGTTTTTGATAATCCAATATATTTTGATAACCAAACTTTCCAATGTAAAGGCTCTGTTGGTATTGCAGTGATGCACCCCAATCAAGATAACCGTTCGGCCAAAGATCTCATTCGGGACGCAGATGGCGCTCTATACAAGGTTAAAGAAAACGGTAAAAATTCTTGTGAATTTTTTGATTCAAGTATCGGAGAACATATTGAGAAGGTTGCTAAAATTGAAAATGCGTTAGCCTTAGCAATAGAGAACAACGAGTTTGCATTACACTACCAACCTAAGATAAATGTCGGTAGCCAGTCAATTTGCGGTTCAGAGGCTTTACTTCGTTGGCGCAGAGAAAATGAGGAACAGATCAGCCCGGATGCATTTATCCCAATAGCTGAACGATCGATGAAAATACTCGAAATAGGGCAATGGGTCATCGAGGAAGCTTGTCGTCAACAACGTGCCTGGATTGATGCGGGAACCAAAGTTGTCCCCGTGGGGATCAATGTTTCTCCCCTACAGATCCAATCAGATGATTTTGTTCCACATGTCATGGAAATGCTTGCAAAATATGATCTCGATCCCGGATTGTTTGAGTTTGAGATTGCAGAAACAGCACTTATGGAAAATCTGGCCCAGTTCTCCGAAAAGCTTGAGGTTTTGACAAAGCTCGGGTGTATCTGGGTTATTGATGACTTTGGGGTTGGGCAGTCTTCGCTCAGTCGTTTGAGCGAGTTGCCGATATCTAAAATCAAAATAGATAGATCTTTTGTCCGCCAGATAGAAACCTCGGCATCGAGTAGGAAAATTTGCAATGTTATAACTCTACTTGCCAATGTTCTGGGGTTGACCCTAGTCGTTAAGGGCATTGAAAAGCAGTCACAAATTGAGCAGCTTTCCCTTTTTGCAAAGGATGAATTACAGGGTTTTTTCTATAGCAAAGCTCTTGATTCCTCAACTTTTGAAGCCTCCTTAATCCAGCAAGCTCACGACGAGTATCTTGCCAATCCTCAGCAATGGCTTGGCATGACAAGGAGGCGGTATGGCTAAGGCTATCTGTGTTCAAAATGACTTAAATAAAAACCATAATGTGGGGCTTCGGTAATGTTCACCATAGTCCATCGTCATCCATATCTTATTCCGTTATTCGTGTTTGTTATTGGCATAGTGGTTTCCATTAACATGTATTCTTTAATGGTCGAACTTAACCGGTCTGACCGTAAAGAGGTTTTTCTACAGCAAGCAAACAGCCATTTTTTTGCTGTCGAAGAGCGCATGCTCTCAACTCAAGATATTCTTGGTTCTCTTAAGGGCTTTATTGAAAATACGGAGCACCTTAAGCGACGGAAGTTCGATAACTTTGCAAACAATTTGTTAAAGCGGCACCCAGAAGTTCAGGCGCTGGAGTGGATCCCAAGGGTCACTAACAACAGGCGTTATAGTTATGAAATTCGAGCTCAGGCTGAAGGTTACGAAGGGTTTTTCATAAAGGAGAGAATTGTCAACGACGGTAAAAGTCTTTTGGCTCCGGTCATTGGCCGCCCTGAATATTATCCCGTATTTTTTGCCTACCCGTTAAAAGGAAACGAAGCTGCAATTGGGTTTGATTTGGGGTCAAATCCGGAGCGTTTGGAAGCTTTGGAAATCGCAAGAGATACGGGGCAATTTGTTATGACACAGGGAATTACTCTTGTTCAGGAAACGGGTTCTCAATCAGGCACTCTTATGTTTTTACCGATGTATCAGTCAGAAGTGTATCCAGAAGAATATATCGAAAATGAGGCTCTGAATAATGTGCCTGATACCGTACTGAAACGTCGTGAGTTATTGACAGGTTTTGTCCTAATCGTGTTGAGAGTTGGGGATTTGATCGAGAAGCCTCGCTCAAACCTTGATGGTAATCTCGATATAATGGTTACAGACATCGAAAGTTCTGAAATATTATATGACAGCCGAGCGGACGCAAAGGCTGAAGCTGATTTTTCTCTTCATCAAACGAGGCAGTTTGGCCAAAGAAAATGGCTGTTTAGTCTTTACCCAAAATCCGGCGCTTATGCCAATGACCAACAGATAATAGAAGTATTATTACTCTTGGGAGCTCTTTTCCTTAGTTGTTTGTCTGGAAGTTACACTTATTTTTTAATGCGATCTTATCAAGCGGTTGAAACAAAAACCCAGGACTTGCAAAAGAGTGAACAGCGATTTGCTTTAGCGGCTGCAGGGACGAGTGTCGGAATTTGGGATTGGACTAATATTGATGATGATACACAGTTTTGGTCATCTCAATTTTATAATCTTCTGGGGTATGAAAGCGGAGAGATTAGCGCTTCCAAAAAACAATTCGATGCCATCATTCATCCCGGGGATATTGAGCGAACACATAAAATGATGGATGTACACCTAAAGGACGAAGGGGACTTCGATATTGAGTATCGACTGAGAACCAAATCTGGGGGTTACAAATGGTTCCGAGGTAGTGGGCGCGTGGGAAGAGATAAGAATGGGATCCCCACCCGTTTTGTTGGATCGATACAGGATATTCATCGACAAAAAACTGCAGAGGTCGCCATTCAGGCATATGCGGAGGAATTGAAACGTTCTAACGCAGAACTTGAACAGTTTGCTTATGTGGCCTCGCATGATTTAAAAGCACCCCTTAGCGGAATACACAAGCTAGCTGAGTTGATCGAACTGAACATTCAAAATCAAAAATTTGAGGAAACGGAAAATTATCTGGCCTTAATGAAGGGCCGGATTATCAGGCTGCAAAATTTATTGGCCAGTCTTCTCGACTATTCACGTATCGGGCAAGGCCGTGAAGACCTCAAGTCTATCGATCTCAATGTGATGATCGGGGATGTTACGGATCTATTAGCGGTTCAGGATCATGGCTTTGAGGTTCGATATGACCTCCCAACCATCAAAGCACCTTCTACTGTTCTCAATCAAACCTTTCATAACCTAATTGGCAATGCGATCAAACATCATGATCAGGATAAAGGTTTGATTAAAATTGAACATAACGTCGAAGACCAAAATCACGTATTTGCGATCACAGATGATGGACCGGGAATCCCAAATGAAATGCAGGACAAGGTCTTTAAAATGTTTCAAACGCTTCGTCCTCGGGATGAAGTCGAAGGCAGTGGTATGGGGCTCGCAATTGTTAAAAAATTGGTTGTATATCATGGGGGCAATATTTGGATCGACAACACAGACCAAAACGTAGGTACAACCGTGAAATTCTCAATACCAACTAAAATGAGTGCCTGAGCCTGTAAACAAATTATCCGTTGATCCCCTACCCCTTCCCCTAGGATCAGGACCCATTAATTCGACTGTGCTGGTTTGCCAGATTTTTCCTGTGAGAAGGCGCAAAAATGCGGGAAATGTGGTTAATTTTCAAGTCTTTGTAACGTGCTCACGGGGTAAATTCAGTAAATCCTAGGGACAATCTTGTTACTTCATCTTAGAGGATCAGCCTCCTTGGCAATATCCCCGATATCGACAGTGGTGTCCAAAACTCAGATATCTCGTAACAAAATTGCCAACGCTGTTGAATTAATGAGTCCTGATCCTAAACTATGCTCGGTATTGGATTCTGGAGTTTCTGGAGCTAAACGGTGTGGAATTGGGGGAAAGATGGCTGTAAGTGATATTGGGGCAATTAAACGTGCTTTTAACGCGAGTTTGGTGGGTTTATTCCATTGCTTACGCAAGGAACGAGCCTTTCAACAAGAACTTCTGCTTTTTTTACCCTTAAGCCTTGTTGCAGTATTTATCTCCTCTCAGGTTTGGGATTGGTTGCTGCTTACTCTGCCATTAATCTTTGTTTTGATTGTTGAGGTTCTTAACACCGGGTTAGAAGCTGTGGTCGACCGCGTGGGGGTGGAACATCATGAGCTTTCTGGCTTGGCCAAGGATTGTGGATCGGCAGCTGTGTTGCTTGCGATGCTGGCGGCGGTTTTGATTTGGGGTGCTTATCTTTTTGAGTATTTTTCTTAAAAGCAGGATACGTAATCAGAACTTGTCAGGTTACTGTAAGATAAAGCCAATAAAACATACCTCTCTAGGGTCCCGACTCTAGCTTGATATAGGTTTTTATATTTAAGATTAAGAACTTTATACAGGATTGATCTGAGGCAAGGATAGCATCGGCTTTTCCTGTTCTAAACAAGCCTGTAGTTTTTGGCAGGTGTGTTGATGCAAGAATTAAATTTATATCTTTTTGGTTTAGCGAATGCGACGTCAGATACAGCTCTTTGGTTATTGGATTGGGGGCGATTTTTGACGTGGTGGCCGCAAATTTTTGCCATTGTGTCCTTGTGTTTTCTTCTCTTATGCAAAAATGAATATGGTCTTGGCTGGTTCGTTAAAGTTTGTACATCTGTTTTATTTGCCATTGGTTTAAACCATATTTTTAGTTGGGCTTACCCTTTGATTACACCTGAAGACTTGGGCGTGGGCCAACATTGGATGCGTGGTGTCGGATACGGAGAGTGGGTCGGGAGTTATCCAATTTTACTCTTTACTCTGAGTTTTTCTTGCTTTTTTTGGAACCAGAAAAGTCTCTTCACGGGGTGGGTATTCTCCCTTGCGATTGCGAATGCCTGGGGCGTTCTATTTATAGGAAATTATTTTCCTCTACAGCTTTTGATGGGCGTTGGTATTGGCTTGGTAGCTTCCGGGATCGTCGTTTTCATTAGCCGTGGACAGGCTCATTATCAATACAGTAGAATCCAAACTAAGAATGGCCGAAATAATGTCGAAACGGTCACCCTTTAGAACCGTGTTTTAAGCCCGATAAAGCCGCTAGATCGTAATGCCTTGATCCAATAATTTAGGAAGTTCAATGCAACGTCTCTTACCCCCGTTTTTCTTTTTATTGTGTCTCATCGCCATGGCTTTGTTGAATAAATTTGCACCGATTATTCGGTTCGTGGAATATCCATGGAACTTACTGGGTTTAATAGATCTCGGGGGTGGAATTGCAATTACGCTTGTCGCGGGAACACAGTTCATGCGGGTAAAAACAAATCTCAAGACCTTTGACAAGCCGGATCAGATGGTGACATCTGGGCTCTTTAAATACAGTCGAAATCCTATGTATGTCGGATTTGCCATATCTAGCTTTGGTGTCGCGTTTTATCTGGGGTCTCTCTCGCCATTTCTTATTTTTGTTTTGTTCATCGTTGTTGCAGATCGTTGGTATATCGCCTTTGAAGAAAAGGTCATGGCTGATGTCTTTGGCGAGGATTATGAGAATTACAAAAGATCAGTCCGGCGCTGGATTTGATCTTTTACGATCACTGACTTGGTTGTGGAGAAGCCACTCAATGAGGACCTTGCTTATCCGCCAATTAGCAGATTTTCTATTTTCCCTGATAAAATAGCTGGTAAAGAGAGAGAGCGGATCTTCAAATACTTTTGTCAACTGAGTTGATGCCAGATATCCGTCGATGAGAGGGCGGCGGCCGAGAATAACGCCTTCCCCCCGACAGGCTGCTTCCAGAGCGATGAGAGATCCATCAACAGAGAAGCCTTGTGGAATGTCAAAGGTGCCTTTGCAATAGGTCCGAAACCACCGATGCCAATCGTTTTCATAGCCGAGGACATGAATTAAGTCACAGTTGAGCAAATCCTCAGCTTTCTTAATAATTGTCATTTTCTCGAGATATCTTGGTGCACAGACCGGTATTATTTCTGCATCCCAAAGTTTGTGAACCCCGGCTCCTTTAATTGCCTCTTGTGAACCAACAAAAATTTCCAAATCACATTCTTGGTGCGCCAGTTGTCCTGGCAATTGATCAAGGGTGCGAATGTGCACGTCAATGTCGGGCTTGATGTCGTGGAATTGACGCAATCTCGGCGCCAGCCACAAGGACGCAATGCTCGGCGTGCACCGAATTGTAATGAGATGTTTTCTTTTCTCTGGGAACAGCTGATCGGTAATGGTGTCGAGCCGATCAAGAGCTTCCTGTACCGCAGGATAATAAGCCTGGCCACCACTGTTTAAGGAGATAGTACGGTTATTACGCACAAAAAGAGGCGCGCCAAGATAGTCCTCTAGTTGCCGAATTTGTTGACTGACGGCGGCCTGAGAAACATGGAGCTCTTCTGCAGCGAGAGAAAAGCTGAGGTGGCGTGCTGCGGCTTCGAAAGTCCGCAACTGATTGAGGCGAGGGCGTTTAGGCATGGATCTTTCGCATAAGTTTTAGTTATGAAACGCTGCATTAAATCTCGTTTGTTTGCAAGCGAAACTAAGGTTTACCATTCAGGAAAATAAAACACCTTTCTGGAGGCTTTCGTGCAGTATTTTTCCTTTCTTGATGACAGTGAGGTTCGTCGTGTCCACGAATCATCGCTGGAGATCCTAGAAGAAGTCGGTTTGTTGGTGCGTAATGAAAAGGCGCGCTACCGCTTTGCCGAACATGGCGCGATTGTCGATCATGAAACCGAGATGGTGCGTCTTCCTCGGAACGTGGTCGAAAAATACCGTGCGATGGTCCCCGCAACGATTACATTGCGCGGGCGAGATCCAAAAAATGATGTGACATTCCCGCGAAAGTTACCCGTTGTTGCCACAGCGAGTTCTGCTCCGGATATTGTCGATCCTGTAACAGGTATAACCCGCCGGGCAACCTCGGATGATATCGCGCGTATTGCTCACGTGGTAAACGAGGCTGATAACATTGATGTCTTTTCGATCTCGACTCTGGCGGATGACGCACCAAGCGATCAAATCAGCCTGTCACGATTTTATCCGGCGCTGAAAAATTGCCTGAAACCCATTCGTACTTCAGTTTGGACTGTGGAAGAGGCCAAACAGATCCTGAAGTTGGGTGAATTGATTGCGGGCTCTCCCGAAGCTTTTTGGGAGCGACCCTTTATTAATTTTGGGTATTGTTCGATCGTAACCCCGCTCACCATGGATTATGACAGTACTGAAAATCTTATGTTTTTTGCTGAAAACGGGGTCACGGCTTACGGCACAATTGCACCTATGGGCGGGATCAATACACCCCAGTCGTTACCGGGTATGTTAACCCTGATCAATGCTGAATGGCTGGCGACGGCTTGTCTGGCCCAGATGTCCAAGGCCGGGACCGAACAGATCTATAACTTCCTTCCGGTTTTTGCTGATTTGCGCGATGGAGCCTATGCGCCCGGTGCTATAGAAGTGGGCATGATGAACTCTCTGGTGTGTCAGATGGCTCGTTTTTATGATGTACCAGCAGGCGGATATCTCGGGCTCACAAATTCTAAGACGGCCGATGCTCAGGCTGGCTTTGAAAAGGGAATGTCTCCTTTGCTAGGGGCTGTTTCAGGCGTGAATTTTATCGTTATGGGCGGCTTGCAAGATGCTTTGATGACCTTTGATTTTGGACAACTACTCATCGACAACGAAATCGCCGGCATGGTCAAGCGCGTACGCACTGGGTTTGCCTTTTCCGATGAAGAAATTGCACTTGAGGATGTCAAGCAGGTCGGACCAGGTGCTTTGTTTGCAGGTCTTCCCATGACCCTGGATAATATGACCACCACCACCTTTATGCCGGAACTGGCTGACCGTAAACTGCGTGAAACATGGGAAACCGAAGGCTCGTCCACGATACACCAGCGTGCCATGAACAAGGCCAGAGAAATACTTTCCCAGCCGAACGCTGCTGCCTTTGATGCCGAGACCGATGCACGTATTCGAGCTGAGTTCGCGGGGATGGTCGCTGGGGATTCTACTTTGCCGGAGGGGTGGAAGGAACTTGACATTGGTGGTGATAAAGTCAGCCGGGGACGCCGCGTCAATCGTCGCGCAAAGAGTACTGCGGCGTAAGACATAAATGCTGCTCTACCTCACCCGATTAAACAATGAATAAAATCTGATTTTATCAGGAATCTATAGGAATATTCGATGCGTAAGGCTTTTCCAACCTCTGCAAAAATTGTGGTCATTGGTGGTGGTGCCATCGGGACCTCTATCGCCTATCACCTCGCTAAGGCGGGGCAAACTGATGTGGTTTTGCTCGAAAAATCCAAGCTAACCGAAGGCGCAACATGGCATGCGGCTGGTTTGGTCGGGCAGTTTCGTTCGCAGCAGAACCTGATGAGCCTAATGAAGGATTCCGTTTCGCTCTTTGATACCTTGGCTGAGGAAACGGGGCAAGAAACGGGCTGGCGTAAAGTGGGTTCCATACGTGTCGCCTCAACCCAGGATCGTTGGCAAGAGCTCCTCAAGTCGCATTCAGCTGCCCAGGCAGTTGGGTTTGAGATGGAGATCATCTCGCCCAGTGAGGCCAAAAATCTTTATCCTTTGATGGAGAGCAATGATCTCGTTGGTGCAGCTTTCATCCTAGAAGATGGTCATGTTGATCCCTATAGCCTCACCCAAGCCTATGCCAAAGGTATCCGTCAAAATGGGGGGCGGGTGATCGAAGGTGTAATGGTCAAAGAACTGGTTCGAGAAACTGTTGGTAACAAGGAGCGTATCACTCATGTCGTAACGGATCACGGAACGATAGAGGTTGATACGGTCGTTAATGCAGCGGGGCTCTGGGCAAGGCAAGTTGGCCAAATGGCGGGCGTAGAGTTGCCTGCAGGTGTTGTGCAGCACCAATATTTTGTGACTGAAAAAACACCCGATATCCCCGACGGTATTCCCTGTTTTCGCGATCCAGATGGTGGATTTTACGCCAAGCCTGAGCCGGGAGCGCTCGCTATTGGCGGCTGGGAACAGAGCACGGATAAGGTCAACCCGAAAGAAGGTTTCCCCTGGCATTGTGAGCGTCATCTCTTTGATCCAAACATGGATCGTCTGGAAGAAATATTTGGACCAGCTTTGCACCGTTTTCCTATTCTCAATGAATTGGGTGTGCGTACCATCATCAATGGGCCGATCCCGATATCTCCTGATGGTGAACCCGTTATCGGCCCGGTTCCAGGGTTGGACAATTTCTTTGCCGCCTGTTCCTTTACTTCGGGCATTGCAGCGTCAGGTGGTGTTGGTAAGGCCGTGGCCAATTGGATACTGAACGGTGATCCCGGTCTCGATCTTTGGGCTTTTGATATCAGGCGTTTTGGTCCGTTGCAGTCCGGTCACAAATTCCTGCATGACCGTGCGGTGGAAAGCTATAGCAAGTATTACGACATCCATTGGCCGGGAGAGGAATTGGAAACCGCCCGCGGCGCCCGCCGATCGCCACTGTACAGCAGGCTCAAACAGGAGGGGGCGGTTTTCGGCTCTAAGTTTGGCTGGGAACGTGCCAATTGGTTTGCGCACGGAGATATCCTCGAGGAAGATAAATTTGGCTTTGATAGACCGGGGCAGGCTGAAACGATTGGTCGCGAACACAAGGCTGCGCGAGAACAAGCAGTGCTGGTTGATCAGACTTCTTTCACTAAGTTTGAAATATCGGGCCCGAAAGCTTGTGCATTTTTACAATATATGGCCGTGGCAAATGTGGACAAACCTGTTGGTGGCGCTGTCTATAGCCAACTTTGCAACGCGAATGGCGGCATAGAAGCGGATGTCACCCTCATTCGCCGTGCTGAAGATTGCTTCTGGTTGATCACGGGATCTGCTTTGGGTGTGCGGGATAGAGCTTGGCTTGAAGCCGGATTATTACTTTTTTCCGAACATCATCAGGGAAGTATTGGGACGCAGGATGTTGTGCTGCGCGATATAACATCCTCCTTCGGTGTTCTTAATCTGCAGGGACCAAACGCGCGCAAGATCCTGGAAAAAGTGTGCGATGAGGATATTTCACATTCGGGGTTTCCCTTTATGAGCACCAAAGACATCCGCATTGGCTACGCTCCGGCACTGGCCTATCGCGTAACCTATGTGGGTGAGTTGGGGTGGGAACTATATATCCCAACGGAATATCTTGAATATGCCTACGAAACGATAATGCAAGCTGGCCAGGACCAAGGTCTGATCAATATGGGCTATCGCGCTATTGATAGCTTGCGGTTGGAAAAGCGCTATCTGGCATGGGGCGCGGATATTAACTCGGACTATAACCCCTTTGAAGCTGGGTTGAACTTTCTTATCGATTGGAAAAAGGGCAATTTTCTCGGACGTGAAGCCTTATTGAAAATCAAGGAAGAGGGCGTGTCTCAGCGCATGGTGACCTTACTTTTGGATGATCCGCTTCCGGTTTATGGCGGCGAGGCGGTTTTTTGTGATGGTCAGGTTGTAGCACAGACCACCAGTGGCAACTTTGCTTATTCGCTCGAAAAATCTCTGGTCTTGGCTTATCTGCCAGTTGAGCTTCTTGATAAAGAGGTCTTTGAGGTTCAGGCCTTCGGTCAACGTAGTCGCGCGAAGCTTATCAAATCGTCTGCTTATGATCCCAAAGCAGAGAAAATTAGGTGTTAAATTTCGAGGCTAAATGGTGAAAAAAATTGATCAACAGGTGAAAAAGAGTCAATTGCCCGACGCCCAACTGTTCTTCAAACTCAATAATTGCTGTGGGGAAGATCAAAAGGTGACAGAGAGCACTACTCCCCAGGTGATCATTTAGCTTTGAAGTCGACTTTTAAGAGATGAAAATAGCCCCATTTCTATGCGTGGCTGGTTATCTAAAGTCAGGAGAGAGAGTATGCAGTTAAAGGTGTATAGTTCAGAGCTAGAGGCCAAAGGGGTATCGCTTCAGCGCGAATTGCGCCGTGTTGCTCTGGTTGTTTTGCCTGGGACAAGTTCTCTTGAGATTAGTTTAACAATACAGGCTTTAAAGGCCGCAAATGCTGTTTCAGGTTATGCAGCCTTTCATTGGCGTATTGCGACCCTTTCAGGAGAGCCTATCGATCTAGAAGACGGATTTGTCTTGCAGCCGCAAATGAAGGCTGGGGAGGATGAGGCGATTGATTTGGCCCTTGTCTTTGGTGAGTGGGGTGTTGATACAGGTAAGCTGACCAACTTTTCGAATTGGCTCAAGCGTCTTGATCGTCATGGTGTTTATCTCGGGGCCATTGGTGGTGCCTGTTATGAACTGGCCAATGCCAATCTTCTGGATGGTTATCAATGTACTGTTTCCCAAGCTTATCGTGATAGCTTTCAGGAGCTTTTTCCAACTGTAGAAATTCGCGATGCACTGTTCTCTTGGGACCGTAAACGTATTACCTGTACGGGGAGAGCAGCCTGTCTTGATATGATAATCAATGTGATTGAACATCAGTGCGGAACAGAGATTGCGAGACTGGTTGCTGAAGAATTTAATCATGATGTACGTTGCGGGGCATCCATTCCTCTCCGCCAGCGTAATCTTACTTTACAAAAGATGTCGGGAAAGTTAGCTGAAGCCGTTAGGATTATGGAAGAAAATTTAGAAATTCCTCTTTCGGCAGAAGAGATAGCGGTTGAGAGTGGTAGCTCCAAACGCCAAATCGAGAGATTATTTTCCTATCACCTCAGCTGTAGCCCCAAACGTTACTACAAGCGTCTAAGGCTCAAAAGAGCGCGGTCTCTTTTGCGTCAGACAGCACTCCCGGTGAGTGAAGTAGCCGTCGCCTGTGGATTTTCCTCCTTCTCGCATTTTTCTCGGGTATACAGGGGCTGTTACGGTTCAACACCACGCGAGGATCGCATGGCGTTATCCGCGTAGGGACAGGATCTTTCCTATCGTAATAGGCCGAGATTACCCGTGAATTTGTTGACCAGTTTTTTGCTGCCATAAAGCGCAATCCCGACGTAAACCAGCTTGTCCAGGGATGTCGTCTTCATCTCATGTGAATATTCGGTGTAATTCTGTGTGGTGCGTGTGGCGGAGATGAGATCAATTACTGTTAATTCGGGCTCATGTGGTTTCAAGGCTTCGCGCAAAGTCTGAAGCGATGCTACTGTGCCCTTGAGAATGGGGACGGGAAGAACTGTAATGCCTTGGTGTAAGTCCCCTGCATGATCAGGGATATCATTTCCGATCATTTCTGGGTGGCGTTTGCCAATTGAAAGAGAAAGTACCGCCGCCGTGTTCGCGATGAAGCCAAGCGGTAATTCCTTATCAATGACAATAACGCATTTATCTGTTGAGGTGATTTCAGGTTCACGGTTCAGATCGCCTGTGTTTTTTGCTTTGTCCAACGTATCTGTAAATCCATCCACAACCTTAATCCTTAAAAAAGCTCACAAGTAAACGCGCAGGGTTCTTCGCTACTGGATATTTTCCCCGGGGATATGTCCCGGGGTTATGTTCTCGGGTTTTAAATTTCCGGGTGCCTATATTCCGGGTAAAGAACTATAGTCATCAAATTAAACTGTGATAATATAACATAATTGAAATTTAGTGTTTGGAAATATTAACTAATGATAGATGAGCTACGCGCCATGGCGGTTTTTGCAAAAACTGTCGAAACGGGCTCTTTTAGAGCTGCCTCAAGAGAGCTTTCACTCTCTCCATCCGTGGTCAGTCATCATGTATCCCAATTGGAGGAAAAACTTGGTGTTGCGCTGCTCTATCGCTCTACGCGGCGGTTGTCATTGACGCATGACGGCGAAAAACTATTTCACTATGCCAAGGAAATGCTGGCCTCTGCTGAAAGCGGCTTTGATGCTATTGCTAAACGCGCAAACCAACCCACGGGGAAATTGACTATTACCTTTCCTGCGGGCTTTATTCAGGGGCCGATGGTTGATGATCTCGCCGCTTTTGCTCAAGCTCATCCAAAGGTTGCCCTCACCATTAATTTTAGTGACCATCAATTGGACGTTATACGTGAAGGGATCGACCTCGCAATTCGTGTCGGCACGGTACAAGATAGTACTTTGAAGTCAAAAAAGTTGACGGACCTCGAAAGAATGATGGTTGCTTCTCCTGAGTACTGTGCCAAACATCCAGCACCTAAAAAACCAACGGATTTGAAAAGTTGGGATTTTATCGGTCTAAGGATGCGGCCGAACGATAAATTTTTGACCAATAAGGCTGGCAAATCCGTAAGGATTCATTATGAGCCTCAGGTTGTGTTGGATAACATCCACGCCGTTGTTCAGATGGCCAAAGCAGGACTTGGGGTTGTTACGCCACCACGTTTTTTGGTCACCAAGGAAATCGAAAATGGTCAGATGGTTGAGCTTTTACCGGATTGGAAAGTCGAAAGCCTGCCTGTTTATGCAATTTGGCCACCGAACGCCCCGCGTGAAAGTCTGACTTATCGATGTATAGAGTACCTGGAAGCTTGTGAGAAAAAACGACGACCCTAGATGAATAACGTTATTGAAATTTCATAGTTTAAGGCATGGGGATATAATTATCGCCAATTTAAAAAATACTGTAAGGTTAATGATATTAGATTTTTGACAAGCCCTGGGGTAAGGGGACTTATGCGAATTTTGTCCGTGTGTTTAAAATTTTTTGTATTGGTTGTTACTTGTTTTGTGTTCTCCTTTTCTGGGGTTAAAGCGCACGATGTCACCATAGGTATGGGGAATTTTGAACCCTATTACATTGCGGAAGATAATACCGGTATTTTCACAGACCTTATTGTTGCTGTATTCAAGCGGTTACCGGATCACGAACCGATATTTCTATTTGGACGACCAAATAACCGATTGTGGCAGGATTTTAAAAAACAAAAAGTCGATGCGGTTTCAAATCTCTTCGATACAGTTGAAATTGAAGGCTGCCGCTCTGATCCGATTTTCAGGTTTCGGGATGTCGCAGTGACGAGGAAATCTTCGGGCTTTACCATCGAAAGTGTACAGGATCTTGGGAAGAAAAAAATTATTGCCTTTCAGGGGGCTAAGGAATTTTTTGGACCTGAGTTTTCAAAAGTTGTGGGGGGCGCTAACTATTCAGAAGCATCGGAGCCTCGCTTGCAAGCACAAGCTCTGGTGGATAACCGAGTAGATGTTAGTATTGGCGATCTGTTTATTTTTTTGCACAGTATAAAAAACAATCCTGGAAGTCGAGCTGAGGCAAAGGATTTCAAAATTCACGATATTTTGCCAGTGGTGTTTAGCCGAAGGGGCTTTTGGGATTATGAACTTTGCTACGAATTTAATGCTGCATTACAGCAGGTTAAAGATAGCGGTGAGTACGAGAAGATATACGACCGTTATCTGCAGGAGCTTGGCCACTCTCCAGTACCTCGCCAATAAACGAGGAACACCCTTCAGGTGGGGGTGTGAGAGGAACGAGTGGTATGATTAATCTCCTTGAATATAATCACGTTGAAATATAACGAACGCAATGTTATGTAGTGTATGTAACGATCGATATAAAAACTGTGATCAAGTGGAACCTGTGTAGATGCAACAGAAGTTGAGCAAAAGAGAAGAAACCCACAAGCGGATGCTTGCTGCCGCTGGGCGAAGCTTTCGCGCTCACGGCTACGCTGGAATTGGGGTTGATGGTATTGCTAAAGAAGCAGGCGTAACATCAGGAGCTTTTTATGCTCATTTTGGATCTAAAGATGGCGCTTTCTCATCGGCAGTTATTGATGGTCTGGACGAAGTGATCGCAGGCGTTCCTCTTTTTCAATCCAAACACGGTGAAGACTGGGTGCAGGCCTTTGCCGATTATTATCTGGGAAAGCCTCATCGTGACGATCAAGCCTGTGGCTGCGCTATGACGAGCTTGACCCCTGAGGTCGTGCGTTCCAGTGAGGCTTTGCGAAGTATTTACGAGAAAAAAATGTCTAAAATAGCAGGGTTAATTGCTGAAGGACTTGCTGGAGTGTCTGAGGAAAATCGTATTGCGCGGGCCTGGGCTATGCTGGCTGTGCTTATCGGTGGTCTGAACATAACACGGGCAATGGATAATCTTGATACCGCTGAAAATATTTCTGAGGCCATTAAGGTTGCTGCTATTAAAGCTGCAGGCCAAGCACAAGTGGTGGTTTAGGTACAGGTTTGATCGTCTCTAAATGGATGCTGGGTAATCGATGTTACTATCGCGCATTCTTGCTGAGCACCCTTAGACCATTACGGTTTAGTTTTATTGGTGTGCGGCTTCTGATAACCAGTGTTTTACCAATTTAATATGGTTTGTCATCGGAAGCTCCTTTGGGTGTATCAAGCCGTATTCACTGCCATCTTCGCAAAACCCCAAGGGCGCGATGAGGCGTCCTCGTTTTATATCATCCATTGCCAGTACATAAGGACAGAGCGCTACGCCCAATCCATTTAAGGCACCTTCTATCATTAGGAAATGGTGATCTTGAAAACGGTTTTCCCTCGGGCGCGGTGTATTGGGGTGCTCTTTTAACCAGTCATCCCATGCGTTGGGGCGGGTCTTTGAGCCAAGGGCGATATAATTATGATTAACAAAATGGACCTTCATGCCAGGCTGCATTACAGGGCCAATGGTCTCTTTCATCATGTGCTCTATGATCCAGTTTGGATCAACAGGAAAATCCAGTCGGCGGATCGCAAGCGTAATCCGGTCCCTTTGAAAATCAAGCGTTCCACCACCAACAGAAAGATGTAAGTCGATCTCGGGATGGGTATCTTGAAATTTACTGAGCCGGGGGATCAACCACCGCATGGCGACGGATCGTTCACAGGATAAGACAATTGGCTGCTTTACGGGCGATGATCTGATTTCACTGAGGGCATCCGTCAGCTGTTCAAAAGCGCCAAGTGTTGCTTTACTCAAAATTTCACCATCACGCGTCAGCCGGATACCACGGCCACTGGGTTCAAAAAGTTGGACGTTTATATCCACGGCTAGTTTGGAAATGCGACGGCTAACGGCCCCATGGGTGAGGGCTAGTTCTTCCGCCGCCGCCCTGACAGAGCCAAGTCGTGCGACGGCTTCAAAAGCCCTTAGATCATCAAGTGAGGGAATGGTGGATCTTTTCATTGGTGACTATATATCACGAATGATTGTTAGATCATATGGATATTCAATAATAATTGTTTTGTTATTATCACGATATGAAAAATAATGAACTCAACCTAAATTCACATGTCCCGCTTGTTGGTATTCTTGCAGATGATTTTACCAGTGCCGCAGATGGCGCTGGCCCCTTTGTTGGACGGGGATATAATTCTCTGGTAAACCGGAGAGACGTTTTGGGCGATACTGTCGATGCAGATGACCCTATAAAAAGCTCATCAGGGTATGACGTCTTCTCTTGGGATGTTGGCAGTAGGTTGCTCTCAGTAGAGGACGCGTCTCGTGTTATGGAACAAGCTATTGCGAAACTGCTTCCGTGCAAATTGCTTTTAAAAACGATTGATTCAACACTGCGGGGCAATATAAAGGGCGAGCTGAAGACAGCCATTAAAATTGCACTCTCTTCAGGGCGTTGCGATAAAGTCGTTATCGCCCCTGCCTTTCCAAGTGCTGGGCGTATTACCAAAGGCGGAGTTCAATTCGTCGATGGTGTGCCAGTTTCAAAATCATCATACGGGCGAGACCCGGTCCACCCAGCAACAACTTCATCTATACTTGATTTGATTGATCCTTGCTTTGGTAAGCCGGTAGTAATTCCACATAACGCCGATATTTCGGGCGTAAACTGTGATCAAAACAACGCGAAGATATTAATTCTAGACGCAGATAACCAAAAAGACCTTTCAAGACAAGTGGCGAACATTACCAATCCAGAGAGCGTTTTATGGATAGGTTCTCCAGGGCTCGCGATGGCCCTATCTGATCTGCTTCCAATAAAAGCCCAACCTAACGCCGGGTCTAAAACCAAAAATATAACCCAGACACTTAACTGCAAGCGTGTTCTTGTCCTCATTGGAAGTGCCAATAGAGTTAGTCGCGATCAATGTGCATACCTTTTGAACTCTGACGTTCCTGTCTTTGAACGGGCGCTAGAGATCTTAGATCCGAAATTTAGCAAATCTCCAATTGTCTGTTTAACTGTCCCAACGAAGAGAAGTGCATCCCCGGAAAAAGTGAAAGTAGATCTCATAAATGAAGCCAAGATAGTGATGCACTCAGGCGGATTTGACACCGTGATAGCCACGGGTGGCGAAACGATGGTCGCTTTTATGGATGCCTATGGCATTGATAGGATGTCACTTGAGGGAGAGTTGGAGCCGGGCTTTCCTTACGGGATATCCCTGCCAAAAACAGATGGGCTTGATAAGGGGGCGCCTGCCTTGATGCTCGCGATGAAAGCAGGTGGATTTGGCTCACCAACGATACTTTTAGATGTCGCCAGAAATCTCTTATCCACTTCCATTGAGATAACAAATGCAAACTAAATCAATACATAAGATAGAAAGAAAATCAAAGGCCAAGCCCTTGCTTTTGACAATGGGCGACCCTTCCGGGATTGGGCCTGAGATTGTTATCAAGTCCTTGGTTGAGGATAAGGGAGCTATCCCTGCGGTTGTCGTTGGCGATCCGTTGGTTATGGAGCAATCTCTCAAGCAATATCAAACTGACTGGGCAATCCATGAGCTGTCTTGCCTTGATGATGTATCTTGTGACAGCGAATTTAATGCAAAAAGTATTCGTGTGTTAAGATCATCTTCTCTTTGTGAATATCCAGAAATTGGCCAAGTGTCTTCTATAAGCGGGCAGGCAGCTTTTGATGCTATTGTTATGGCGATTAAACTCGCAAAACAAGGACGTGCATCAGGTATTGTAACGGCCCCGATTCATAAGGAAGCCTTGGCGGCGGCAAAATTGCGATATCCCGGTCATACAGAAATACTGGCTGATTATGGCGGAGCAGATCGTGTTGCCATGATGCTTGCCAATGATGTTTTACGCACTGTTCTCGTAACCGTTCATTGCTCGTTACGAGAGGCGATAGAACGCGCTGACTTTGAAGCACAAATGTCTGCGATCAGGTTAGCACACGAAGCTGTCCTGACCTTAGGGATAGAAAATCCTCGCGTTGCTGTCGCAGGCCTTAACCCTCATGCAGGAGAAGGCGGGCTCTTTGGTGACGAAGAAATCAATATCATTTCTCCAGCGATTAAAGCTGCCAGAGTTGAAGGTATTGACGCCTCTGGTCCCTGGCCGGGAGATACGGTGTTTATGCAGGCGCGCGAAGGTCGCTTCGACGTCGTGGTGGCGCAATATCATGACCAAGGGCTTATTCCGATCAAATACATGGGGCTAGAGCAGGGCGTAAATATCACCCTTGGGTTACCCTTTATTCGCACCAGTCCTGATCATGGTACAGCCTTTGATATCGCGGGGCAGGGGATCGCAGATCCATCTAGTTTAAAGAACGCTTTAAAATACGCTGCTAAATTAGTGGCTGTTCAAAAAGAGGAGAAAGCCTGATGGCGCTCGATTTTATTTTTATGCTCACCAGAAATGACCGGACCGTCAAAGATGCCATGGAGCATTTGCAAACGGTATTGGCCACAGGTGTACATCATGTCGGGTTTAAGGATATCGGCCTCCCTGTGGAGGACTTAAAAGAACTCAACCAAACAATTCAATTCGCTGGGGCGGTATCCTATTTGGAAGTGGTCTCCCTTGATATTGAAAGCGAAATTGCCTCGGCCAAATCTGCCTTGGAGATCGGGGTTGATTTCCTCCTCGGCGGAACGCATGTCGAGGCCGTATTACCCATCCTCGCGGGATCAGACATTCAATACTATCCCTTCCCAGGGCGGATTACAGGTCATCCTTCTGTTCTGGAAGAGACCCAAGAACAAATCGTTGCTTCTGCTAAAGCTCTCTCGCTTTATGACGGCGTACACGGTCTTGATCTTCTAGCTTATAGGGCGAAGGGCGATATCGATGCATTGATGACAGCGGTTTGTTCTGCGGTTGATAAGCCGGTTGTTGTTGCAGGCTCGATTGATACTCCGAAGAGAATTCAAAGTGTAGAGAACTCTGGCGCAGCAGGCTTTACCATCGGAACCGCCGCTTTAGATGGGGTCTTTCCTGCCAAAGATACTGATTTGGAAAGCCAGCTTTCAGCCATTCAAGAAGCTCTGGCTAGAATTGAGAGCCGGATATCTCCCCAAGGAAAAGTTAATCTGGAACAAGGGTTTGCCAAGTTCTCAGACCCTTGGAGTCCCAAGGTCGCAGGGCGTATCAATGATATGCAAATTAAGCTGGTGAAGCTCGCGGGTTCTTTTACATGGCATCACCACGATGATGAAGATGAGCTATTTTTGGTCAACAAAGGGCAGTTGCTTATGAAGTTCCGTGATCGTGAAGAGGTCATTGAAAAGGGAGAGTTCATTATCGTTCCCCGGGGAGTGGAACATTGTCCCGTTGCCCTATCAGATGAGTGTGAAGTCGTCTTGTTGGAGCCTGCAACAACGCTCAATACCGGCAATGTCGAGAACGGCTTTACTGTGAGTGATCTCGAGAAAATATCTTAGATTTTATTGACACTCACAAAGACACCAATTAAAGAGGTGTCCATGAATGTTGATGATAAAAAAATAACCGCTAGTCCTTTTGAGTTTATCGCCGGGAGCCTGTCCCTGTGCTTTGTTGATACGCTCGGGGGGCGCGGTGGTGAACTTAACGAACGCCTGTCCTGTGACCGGGACTTCGCGAATTGGCTTCAGGCGGCGGGATTAACAATAGCGCTTGATCACGGGGATTTGGATCAGGCGAAGCTTTTGCGCACGGCAATTTACGAGGTTTGCCGTGCAGTTGTGTCGGGCGCAGAAATCAATGCCTTCGATCTCGAAACTCTTAATCGTTTTGCCGTAGTTCCGCCGTTGCGACCGCAAGTAACAAATAATGGGCGAACAGAATATACCGCTGAAGATCCTTTTTCTGCTGCTCTTTCAACGATTGCTGAAGATGCCATCAATCTTCTAAGCGGTGAATTTCGTGCACGTATTCGGATATGCTCAGGGTGCCAAATGGTCTTTGTCGATAAGTCCCGTCCAGGCAAGCGGCGCTGGTGTTCCTCGGCATCCGGTTGCGGCAATAAAGCCAAGATGGCGGCGCGAAGGCAGCGGGCTAAAATTTCTCGAATTTCAAATTTTTAAACTGAAGGGGTGATGAAGATGGATAAGCGGGTCGTCTTTGATTTTGAGGTCGATTTTTCAAATGGTGGCGGTATTCAAGGACAAGAATTTCGGCTTGATATCGATGGTGAGGATATCGCTGATAAGACCTTGGCAGATTACATCGTTGAGGACATGCGCCTTTTGATGGTTGGCGATGTGCGTATTCTCAATAAACGTATTATCGAAGAACAACACAAACGTATATGATTTTAATAGTCAGGCCCCTGACTTATCAGACTTTTTAAATTCCGACTGTATCCAGGCTTTGACGTCTAAAAAGTCCGGGGAAAGTTCTGCCCCTGTGGGGGTGACAAACCAATAGCTGAAAGATGCTTTGAGAAAAGTATCAAAGGGATGGATTAACCGACCCATGGCAATGTCATCAGCTACGAGGACTGAGCGGCCGAGGGCAATCCCTTGACCGTCTATGGTGGCTTGTAGTGTGGCGGCATCATCTCCCAACTGAAGCCCGCGTGGGATTTGAACCTGTGGATAATCTGCGGCTTGGAACCAAGTAGTCCAATTTTCTTCGATATCGGTATGAAACAATGTCGCACGGGTGAGATCAGGTGGAGAAACCAGCTTGATCTTTTCTGCATAAGCAGGGGTGCAAACTGGAGAAATGGTTTCACGGGCAAGCAAAGTCGCATCCAATCCAGGCCATTTTCCACGGCCGTACCGAATACCTGCATTGATACTCTCGACTTCAAAATTCACCAGATTGCGCGTTGCGGAGATCCGTAAGTCAATATCTGGATACTGATTTATGAAGAGACCTAGACGCGGCGCCAACCATTTAGCGGCAACTGATGGCAGCATGGAAAGAGTGACGTGAGTTTCGGTTCGTTTTTTTTGTGTTTCGAAAACAGCCTCTCGTAAAATATCCAACGCTCGTGCCGAATTTTGTGAAAACTCTGCACCTACTTCAGTGAGAGTTAGGTTAGGGCCGGAGCGGATAAAGAGATCAGTTCCGAGTAAACGCTCGAGTTCTTGTATCTGTCGGCTGACGGCTCCCTGGGTGACATTGAGCTCTTGAGCTGCGGCCGTGAAACTCCCCAGACGTGCGGAAGCTTCAAGCGCTGATATCGCTCTAAGGGAAGGCAGGTGTTTTCTATAATGAGAAAAAGTCATAATGATTGTATCATAAAACTCGTTTTTCTAAAAGTATGCGCAACTTTATCATGAGTTTAATTATTGATAAAGGAGGCGCATGTGTCGCGAGTAATAAACGCACAACAAGATCAGGGCAAAGATCAGGATAAAAGCCAGGGACGAGGCTGGGGAACAATGATAGTTGCAGCTCTACCCGACTGGCCGTTGGTGATCTGGATGATTGCAGTAACCTTGGTCTTAGGTCTCAGCTACGGCATGAAAGCAGACCAGTTGATCCACATTTTTAATGTGGGTTGGGGGAGGGCCCTAGGGGAATTTGCTTTGATCCTGTTGCCCTCCTTTACCCTTGCTGCAGCTTTAGCGAGACACACGGCAACCGGAAAAACGGGTGGTGCTGCCTCTGGTCTGGCGACAGTTGCTTCTCCTTTTGCTGCGGCTTCTATGGTATGCCCGGATACAGCCTATGCCGCGCTTTCTCCTTTGGCAGGTGCACGTAAAACCACGTTGGCTTTTGGGTCCTATGCCGGATTTAAACTGTTATTTCCCGCTGGCCCACTGATCGTTGCTACGGGGCTTGGGGTCGAGAGTGGGTCATTGATGCTTTATGGGATGGCACTATTGATCCCAGTTTGGGCGGTTGCTGTGGGATGGGTAAAGTTTTGGTCAATACCCGAGAAAGAGGCCGCTAAGACGGAAGGAAATGCTTCTCCCGGTTCAGTGAAAACAACCAACCTGTTTATAGCCTTTGCGCCTTTTGTTGTATTGGCAGGGCTTTTGGTGATCGGCGGCTTCGTGGACTTTTTGCACGCCCCGATATTAGATTTTTTAACCCAGCCCAAAGGGGCACTGATTTTTGCTGCCGTCTGGTCACTTCTGTCTATTCGTCGAGGCCAACGCCGAGAGTGTATCGATAGCGCTGTACGGCGTACGGGATCTCTTCTTCTGGTGATCGGTGCTGCGAGTGCTTTTGGCGCGGTACTGACAACTGTGATACCTGTTGGGGATCTGGTACCTGCACAGGTTGGGTTGCTTGGAATTATCAGTCTCTTTGTTCTTACTGTTTTCTTTAAGCTGGCTCAAGGATCTAGCATGGCAACTTTTGCTGCAGTGGCCCCGGTTGCTGCTCCGATTGTTGCGGCGTCAAACCTACCGCCTTCTGCGGCTGTGTTTGCTATCTGTCTTGGTTCTTTTGTAGCTATCTTACCAAATGACAGTTTCTACTGGCTTGTGCGACGCGATGGTCTTGGCTTGGAGAGTGAAGGACGGGCTACTTTTATACTCGCTGGCGGGGCAACCCTACAGGCATTGGTTGGTTTAGTAATTCTACTTGCCCTCACTGCCTTGGGCGTGTGAGATGACAAACGTTCAGGATTTAGTACGAGATATGACTGAAATTAACGAGAAACCCACGGCTATGACCAGAAGTAGAGAAGATATCCTTATTCGTGATGTGACCGATAAGGATATGGTCCGAATTCAGGAAATTTATGCGGATGAAGTCTTGCATGGAGTTTCCAGTTGGGAGGAAGTTCCCCCTAACGCAGAAGAACTGATCCGTAGACGTGATGCTGTCCTTGATGTTGGTTTTCCTTATCGTGTAGCTTTGAAAAATGACGAAGTTTTGGGTTATTCCTATGCTTCGTCCTATCGCCCACGTCCTGGCTATCGCTACACAGTGGAAAATTCGATCTATATGCACAAGGATGCGCGGGGATTGGGTATTGGGCGATTGTTATTGGAAGACCTGATCACTGAATGTGAAAGCCGAGGCTATCGACAAATGATTGCGGTGATCGGGGATTCAGAAAACAGATCGTCCATCGATTTTCACAAACGCATGGGTTTTACTCAGGCTGGTGTCATCAAATCTATCGGCTTCAAGTTTGGGCGCTGGATGGATAGCGTGATCATGCAGCGCGCTTTGAATGAGGGAAGCTCAACTCTTCCTGAATAGCGCTAATTTTTATCGTGCCAACTTTCTAATTAACATATTGCTTAAAAAAAACGCCTTCTCTGTAAACTCAGGGAAGGCGTTTTTCATTGAGGTATAAGACTTGGGTTTTACTTGGTCGCCACATCCATAGAAGAGGCCAGATCCACAAGGCTCAGGAACTCACGGCGGTATCCAAATGGGTCCTCGCCGAGGCCTGAACGTGCCAATTTGTGAACATCTTCCATGGTCATCTCCCCAGTGTATTTTCCGCCTTTAAGGATTTGGCCAAAGGCAGCTACGGCTGCAGAAAACCGAAAGTGATCTTCGGTTTTTTCATTGGCAGTTTTTATATCTGCTACTTCGATAGGATAGGTTAAAAGCTTGCTCGTATCCCCATCAGGAGCCTTGTAGCGTACCTTCACGTAAGCGAGTTCATCGTTAACAGAAAACCCCTTTGTTGATGTTGCTTCAGAGCTGTTATCTGATTTACCATAGCGTAAGGGATCAAGCTGTTTGCCTTTTGATCCAACCAGGGCAACTTCGTAAAGGGCGGTGACGGTATGACCAGCCCCGATTTCCCCGGCATCAACTTTGTCGTTGTTGAAGTCTTCGCGGTTGAGCACACGGTTTTCATAGCCAATCAGGCGATATTCCGCGACCACAGCCGGATTGAATTCTACTTGAATTTTAACATCCTTGGCGACAGTGAGAAGCGTAGAAGCCATTTCTTCAACCAAGACCTTACGTGCTTCTGAAAGGCCGTCGATATAGGCGTGATTACCATTGCCGGCATCGGCGAGTTGCTCGAGAAGATGATCGTTGTAGTCCCCGGTGCCAAACCCGAGAGTGGTCAGGGATACGCCGCCTTTACGTTTTCGCTCGACCATGTCTTTCAAGGCGTCAAAGTCTACGGTGCCAACGTTTACATCACCATCCGTCGCCAAAAGAATGCGGTTGATCCCCCCCTCAATCAACTCCTTTTGCGCTTCGGCATAGGCAAGTTTAATCCCAGCACCGCCATTGGTGCTGCCGCCAGAAGACAACGCTTCGATGGCGGCGCGGATTTTGGCTTTTTCATTGCCGGGGGTTGCGGGCAATACCACGCGGGTTGATCCGGCGTAGGTCACCAGTGAAATGCGGTCCTTCTCGGTCATTTTGTCGACCATCAGGCGGAGAGAGGATTTCAATAGAGGGAGCTTATTTTGGTCATGCATGGAGCCGGAGACATCGACCAAAAAGACCAGATTGGCGGCGGGGCGGTCTTCGGCGGGGATATCAAAAGCTTTGATACCGATATGGATCAACTTGGTATCAGCATTCCAGGGTGTTGGAGCCACCTCGGTAAAGACCTTAAAAGGCAGGGCCTGATCTTCGGGCAGAGGGTAGTCATAAGAAAAGTAATTGACCAACTCTTCAATCCGTACCGCGTCTTCTCTGGGTAAGTGGCCATCTTCAAGGAAGCGCCGGACATTGGAATATCCCCCGGTATCGACATCGATGGAAAAGGTAGAAACCGGATCCTCCAGAGCGAGGTGAACCGGGTTATCGGCGAGGTGAGTATAATTTTCTCGATCGACTTCAGGCAGAGGGGCGATGGTGTTATCATGACCGACCACGATGGAGGGCGATGATAGACTGCCAAGGAGGGCAGGTTCAGGATAGGCACGGGCTGTGTTCTGGGGATCTGATTTTTTGACTTTACGTTCGGCGCTATCTCCTAAAACAAGTCCTTCTGTTTCGTAAAGTTCAACGTTTTCTGATTTTTTCGTAAGCTCAGTTGAGGTGTAGTTTTGATCGTTCTCTTCTTGTGAGCAGGCGGTAATCGCCACTAATCCAATGAGAGCTGTCGTCCGCAACAAGGCCCGCATACGATAACACCGCTTGTTTGTATTTTGCATAACTGTCGTCCCCTTATGAAGTCCAATTTTTAGGACCCTTAATTAATGACACTCCTAAATAGCAGGTCTGTACTTTGCCTTAATATTGGGCTGCACTCAGGGGTGTCTCAAAGTGTCCCAGAGTATCTGTGTGAATTCTCTCTGTGAGGCGGGAGTATCCCTCGGGCTTGAGGCGTGATCGGGACCGAAATGGGGAAGCTTTGCGACCATTCGTGGCAAAAATGTGAAGCCGTGATTTGCAGTGCTTTCATCGTTCTTACTTTTGGTCGAACCAAATATCTTTACCGTTACATTAAGATAGCCCTTGTTTATGAGAGACTTATTCTTATGTGGGGCTTATAAATCACATATGTAAGTTGTTCGTCTTTCTGTAGATCTGGTTCTATGGGCTGGTGTTCATAATATAAACTTGAGGGGCCGATGGGGGCATTGGGGCCTTAGGAGAGATCTTAATGGTTAGTTCTAAGTTGTTGAAACATAAAAAGCTGTTGGCGGTTGTGCCAATTCTTATCGGTATTGGCGTGATCGCGCTTTCGATATCCGGGAAAAAGCCCCCTTTAATGCGCGATGCGGAAGAGATCTCCCGGTCTGCTCGGGTCATAACGGTTGAAGCCGTGGATTTTGTGCCCAAAGCTTTGGGGTATGGTTATGCACAACCAAAATCTCAGTTGGCATCTGTTGCCGAAGTCTCAGGTAAAATTATCTATCGTAACCCTGACTTATTGAAGGGGCGTATCTTAGCGGCCGGGACCTCATTGTTTGAGATCGACCCTACCGATTATGAACTCGAAGTAGAACGCACCTCAGCTGACCTGGTGAGTATTGATGCTCAGATTGAGGAGATGGACACTCAACTTTCCAATCTCAAATCCAGCCGTAAAATTGAGAAACAGCTGGAAAATCTTTCAAATAAAGAGCTGGAGCGGAAGATCAAGCTCCGCAAAAAAGGTTCCTCCAGCCAAGCTTCCGTTGATCAGGCTGAAAGCGAGTTGCTGTCTCAACGCCAGAAAGTACAGGATCTGGATAATCAAATTCGTGTCCTTCCCGCACAGCGCGCCGTCTTAATTGCCACGAAGCGTCAGAACAAAGTCAAACTTTCAGCTGCCAGAGAAGACCTTCAACGCACCAGTATAACCTTACCCTTTGACGCCCGTGTTGCCTCTGTCGAGGCTGATTTGGACGAATATGTCAGCACTGGACAGACGCTGTTGGAGGCCGACGGTATTGCCGTTGCCGAAATAACGGCCCAGGTCGCGATGCCGCATTTCGGTGCTTTGTTGCAAGAAGGCCGTTCCATGCAGGACTTTGACCCCACTCAAATGGCAGGGTTGCTGCAAGAGATGAAAATTACCGCTCAGGTCCGGGCTGTGAATTTAGACACGTCCCCCGTTTGGCCAGCACGCCTTGATCGGGTCAGCGACAGTATTGATAGCGGCACGCGAACTCTCGGCGTGGTCGTTGCCGTCGATGCGCCCTACAAACTGGCGATTGTTGGCAAGCGGCCTCCTTTAGTAAAAAATCTCTTTGTCGAGGTGGAGTTACGCGGCCCTGCTAAGCCAAGCCGAATAGTCATTCCCTATAGCGCGGTTCACAGAGCGGAAGATGGTCGCGATACAGTCTATGTGATGGATGGGGAAAGCAGGTTGCGTCACCGGGAAATAAAGATTGAAACGACCCAAGGAAGTATGGCCATTATTGCTGAGGGACTATTGGCAGGCGATCATCTTATCGTGACAGACATTATCCCTGCCATAGACGGGCTTTTAATCGTTCCAGTGAATGATAAAGAACTATCCGAAAATCTACGACGCAGTGCTCAGGGTGAAGGATCTGTAAAATGATCCGGTTTTTTACTGCCCACCCCACCGCAGCAAACATGGTCATGCTCCTTATTTTGGTCGTTGGGGCTATAACTGCACCCTCACTGGTGCGTCAGACCTTTCCTGACTTCACTCAAAACTCGGTTCAGGTCAGCGTTACCTATTTGGGCGCAACCGCTGAAGAAATTGAAAATTCTATTTGTGAACGAGTTGAGGACGCCGTCGCCAGTGTGACTTTTATGGATGAGGTCCGGTGTAAAACCCGTGAAGGTATCGCAACGGTTACTTTGGATATGCAAGATGCTGGCGATATTGCTAGTTTTCTAAGTGATATTAAGACAGAAGTTGAGGCAATCGACAATTTTCCAGAATTGGCTGAAGACCCTGTAATTAAGCAGTTGAACAAGACTGATAGTGTCATTTCAATAGCTATAACAGGTGTGATGTCGGCGCCACATCTCAAAGTTTACGCCGAAGATATCAAGGACAAGCTATTAAGATTACCGTCGGTAGATCTGGTGGATTTGGAAGGCTTTTCTGATCGCCAGCTTCGTATCGAACCGCGTCAAAGTGCCCTGCGAGAATATGGGCTGAGCGTATCGTCTATTGCGGATATTGTTGGCAAACAAAGTTTGGATTTGCCGGCGGGGAGTGTGGAAACTCTCGACCAGGAAATCCTGTTACGCTTTGCCGATGAACGCAAAGATATTGCTGCGTTGGAAAACCTTGTGATTTTGGGAGGTGAAAGTGGGGCAGAAATAACCTTAGGACAGATTGCACGGATTACCGATCGTTTTGAAAATGATGAAGAAGAAATTCGCTTTAACGGAGAGCGCGCTGCACTCCTGAAAATATCGAAAACGAAATCAGAAGATGCCTTGATTATCAAGGATCTTGTCGCGGAGTTCGTAGATGAATTACAAGCCTCTGCACCCCAGGGAGTAAAATTTCATCTAACCAATGACGTCACAAGTATTGTGCGTGATCGCTTGAGTATGTTGACAAAAAACGCAGGGCAAGGGTTGATACTTGTCTTTCTTGTCATGTGGGCATTTTTCAATATTCGCCTATCTTTTTGGGCGGTTATGGGGCTACCAGTTTCCTTTATGGGAACCATTGGAATTATGGTGGCGACGGGCTATACCCTTAACATGCTATCAATGGTGGCACTTTTAATTGCCATCGGGATCATTATGGATGATTCCATTGTAATTGCTGAGAATATTGCCACCCATAAAAAACGAGGCAAGTCTGCATTACAATCAGCCATTGATGGTACCAGTGAAGTCCTACCTGGCGTTCTCTCATCCTTTGCTACCTCGATCAGTGTCTTTCTTCCGCTTGCCTTTATCAGCGGCGATATTGGTAAAGTACTGAAAGTCGTTCCAATCGTCCTTATCATGACCTTGGTTGTTAGCCTTATAGAGGCCTTCGTTATTTTGCCGCACCATATGGTGCATTCGGCAGGTCGCCGAGCAGATAACCGCTTTAGACGTTGGTTTGATGGTGGGTTTGAACGTATACGCGAAAAGGTTCTGGGGGGTGTTATTGACCGTTTGGTCGAATGGCGATATTTGACCCTTGGTATCGTCATCATGCTGTTTTTGGTGTCGATTGCTGTTCCTGCAGGCGGTTTGCTAAAATTTAAGGCTTTCCCTGATCTGGACGGAGACCAAGTTCAAGCACGATTGTTGTTGCCTCAGGGAACTCCGCTGACAAAGACCCGTCAGGATGTCGCTCAAATTTCAGCGGCGCTGGATCGGGTTGAGGCTGCCTTTAACTCTCGTATGCCAGAAGGGGAGAGATTGGTTAAAAGTCGTCTTGTTGAGTTCAATACCAATGCAGATGCCAATGAAAGTGGCCCTCATATTGCCACGATTACCGCAGATCTGTTAACCGCAGAACTTCGCGGTGTCACCATCGATGAAATCAAAAGTTTGTGGCGACAGGAAATAGGACGTTTACCGGATGCTATTACCTTAACTTTGACGGAGCCAAGTGTCGGGCCTGCAGGGGCCGCCATAGATATACGGCTGTATGGCGATGATCTCGAAATACTCAACCAGGCATCAATTGCCTTGATGGCTAAATTGAGAACGTATCAAGGTGTGTTCGATCTCAACAATGATCTCCGCCCGGGAAAACCTGAATTGAGGATACGGTTGAAAGAAGGGGCAACAGCACTTGGCCTGGATGCAAACACGATTGCCAATCAATTAAAGTCAGCTTTCCAGGGAACAACAGCGAGTGAGATTCAGGTCGGTTCTGAAAGCTTTGAAGTCGACGTTCGCCTGGCTTTAGATGATCAAAACAGCCTTGGTGATCTCAATTATTTTGTTGTGACTGCTTCCGATGGAACACAAGTACCTTTTACTTCTGTGGCTGATGTGGTGCCGGGACGAGGGTACTCTCAAATTGTCAGAATAGACGGTCGGCGGGCTGTAACTGTTAAAGGTGATCTGGACAGTAGGGTAGCCAATACCACTCAGCTTTTGGCCGATCTGAAGGCAACCTTCTTTGCAGAGTTTGCTCAGGATTTCCCGGGTGTAACTCTTGGATTGGAAGGGGAATCTGCTGAACAGGCTGAAACCGCCCTATCCATGGTCCGTGGCTTTGGCCTCGGTATTCTTGGTGTCTTTGTATTATTGAGCTTTCAGTTCAAAAGCTACATAGAGCCTGTTGTCGTGATGACAGCAATTCCTCTGGCCTTTATCGGCGTGATTTGGGGCCATGTGATTATGGGGCTGGAACTCAGCATGCCATCAATCCTTGGATTTGCCTCGCTTGCCGGGATTGTGGTCAATGATTCAATTCTGCTGGTGTCTTTCATCAAAATGCGCGCACGTGAAAATGTCGAGATAACTGTTGCAGCCAAACAAGCCAGCCGAGACCGGTTTAGAGCGGTACTTTTGACCTCTCTGACCACAATTGCGGGGATGTTGCCGCTGTTGTTTGAAACCAGTCTCCAAGCCCAGATATTGGTGCCTTTGGTGACGTCACTGGCCTTTGGTTTGATGGCCTCCACCTTGATGGTACTTTTGGTCGTTCCAGTTCTCTATACCATCCTTCACGATTTAGGACTTACTGTGTTGGCTCGTGAGAAAGTGACGAATGGAGATGTTATTCAGTCTTGATGGTGAACACATAATTGGAAATTAACGATTTATTCTGGTGGGTGTGTTATAAAATTGTGCCGATAGTCATGCTCGCGAGGGTGGTTTAGGGAGCAATTTTATAATGACCGTGCTTATATTCCAAATTAATCTCATTGGTCATGGGCTGAAAGTTCTCGCTCTTATTTTTGGGTTTTGGTGTGCGGCTTTTAATGCCACGGCTCAAAATAACGGCGAGCTTTATATCGTAACCGAGGACTATCCACCCTATGAAATGTTGGAACCTCAAGATGGATTAAGGGGTTTTGATTACGAAGTCGCTTCCGAAATTTTTAAACAAATGGGTTATCACCCCAAGGTAGATTTTCTACCTTGGGGTCGCGTGTTAATGCTGGCTCAAAAAGGTAAGACCGTTGGGATACTTACCTGTGCTCATAATAAGGAACGGGAAGATTTTATTATCTTTTCCGATCCTATCAGTGACTTCACCAATGGCTTTTTTGTGAGATCCAACTTTCAAGGGCCGATACCCAAATCTATCAATGGTGTCAGAGGTTACAAAGTGGCCTCAATCACAGGCTATACAAGCTTGCAGGAACTTCATGATGCAGGATTGAAACCCTTTGAGGTTACCGATACACAAAGTGCTATAAAAACCCTCCTTGCCCACCGTTTTGATTATCTCTTAGTCGCTGGCGAAACGACAGCCTTTACCATTAAAAATATGGGTCATAAGGGAAAGTTCACTTTTCATCCCATCGAAAAAAAGAGCTTTCATTTTTGTTTTAGTAAAAGCTATCCCAATATTGAGGAAATCATCGTCAAATTTAATGAAACACTGGCAAAGATCAAATCAAGCGGTTTGTATGAGGAGATACATGCGAAATACCGCTGAAGAACAGATCTTGTGTGCTAGAAACCGAAAGCCTTTATTGTGATAAAGGCCCTCGATTTAGGTTGTAGGCTAAAGTGCGAAGACCGCTTCAATTTCGATTTTGAGTTCTGCTGCAAACAGGCTTTCAATTTTAATCAGGGAGCTGGCAGGGACATGAGTACCATAGAGGTCAGATAGTGTGTCTCTTAGGGCTGTCATATCCGTTAGCTCTGTCACAAAAACGGTGACCTTGATTAGATTGTCCATTGAGATGTTTTTCTGCTTAGCAATGATCTCTAACTGAGCAAAAATCGCGCGCGCTTGTTGGCCTATGGAGCCGGACTGAGCCTCAGTGCCAAAGGCAGTAAAGCCGGAGGTATAAAGCGTATCACCATGAATAACAGCGTGAGTATAAGGTCCTACAGGGAGGCCAAGCTCTGGATAGTTGATGCGATCTACAGTCATGATAGGTTCCTTGTCGAGTACTTATTATCGGGGCTTAGTGTCGGTTTAAATCAAGGGATTATTTTGATAATCCGCTGGGTTGCGCCTTGGATAAAGGGGCCGAGGGCAAAAGCGATTAAGGCTGCTGCGGGCCAAGCGAGGCGGAAAGCGGCCATCCACTTCTCAATAAAATCTGGTCCCCAACCCAGGTTGATCCAGGTGACCCAACAGGTCATCAGGATAGAGAGGATGAGGGACATAATGATGGAAAAGACCATACGGTGTTTCATAAGTATCTCCTCTAACCTATGATCCAGAGTTCAATTGTAACCGCTCGATATAGTTGACCTTGGTGTAGTCGTGCGACAGGTAGTTGAGGGTGTGATGGGCTTCGAAATGAGCCTTTAGGGCATCGTCATTTATCCAGCATTCCCATAGAGTGAAGCACTGTGGCTTGTCTTGTTGCTGCAGGATTTCAAACTTGATGCATCCCGGTTCTTTCACTGTCTCTTTAACGAGTTGGCTAAGCGCGGTTTTGGTTTCGCTCAGATCTGCGCCGTCTTGTAGTTCGATACCCGCACTAATCCATAGTTTACTCATATCTATTCGCTCCATTGATGATGTCGTTTTCGTATGAAGAATAGATTTATATATTTTCAAATATAGGGTATATACTTAATAATGAACTTATATATTCCATAAATGAAATCATGATTGACGACATAGCACTCTTTGTTCACATCGTACAAAAGCGGGGATTGGCAGCGGCAGCCGATCACTTGAATTTGCCGGCTGCAACGGTAACCCGGCGGTTACAAAAGCTTGAGGACGTTCTTGGCTGCAGGCTCATCCACCGATCTGCGCGTAAATTTAATCTGAGTGCGGAGGGCGAGATATATTATCAGGCCTATGCGGATTTGGTGCAGCAGTTCGAGGTCACATCACGCAATTTAAGTGCCGATGTTCATCAACTCAGTGGCAAGCTTGCTGTCTTGGCGCCGACAAATGCGTCGGTGAAAATATTACAGCCGATGTGGTCCGCTTTTATCAAGGCTTATCCTGAAATTCAACTACACCTGTATGTGAGTAATGAGACTAAAGACATGACAGTTGATCAAGTCGATATGGCTCTTCGAATTGGTCCGCAATCAGACTCACAATTGTTTCAGAAAAAGCTTGGCTCGGTCGCAACGATCTTGGTTGCTTCACCCGGGTACTTGGCGACACATGGTGTACCGGGAGATCTGAATTCCCTGCATGATCATCGTGTGATTTTGGTGAGCACCATACCCGTGTGGAAGTTGCAAAACCAAGAGACAGGTATAGAAGAAACGCTTCATCCTCGACCTGCAACCTTGGTCAATGACATTGGCCTTGCGTCCCAGCTGGCCCGCGATGATCACGGGGTTGTTTTGCTACCGATTAGCGAGATTGTCGAGGAGCTCCAACAAGGTCAGTTACAGCAAGTGGTTTCTTCTTGGCGGGGTCCCGAAAGGGATATCTTAGCCGTCTGGCCCACGGGCCGCCTGTTAAGTACTCGTGCGAGATGTTTGCGCGATTTCATGCAGGACTATATCGGGCAGGTTCCAATTTTACAGGGTAAGTTAAGCTGAAACTATAACGATAATTTATGCTCATCCTATGCCTTGAACCAAGTGCGAACGCACAAGGTCAAGAAAAACATTGGATATCCTTGATTTTGGCCGAAGAGAGGGGAACAAAACATTATATTGATACATGAGAGACGGCGTGAAGGGTCGTGTCTCGACAAGGGACTGTTTCCCCATTTCCGCCGCGGTAATGGGGTCAATTAGGGATACTCCCGCGCCTTGTGAAACTATTTGGCCGACAGCAAAGGAAAGCTGTGTCTCTATCCGCATTTTAGGCTGGATGTTTGCGGCCAAAAACACGGCATCAACTCTTTTTCGAGTAGGATAATTAGCGCCAAGAGCGACGAAGACTTCGTCTTCAAAGTCTGCAGGCACCAGAGAGGAATTTTTGCAAAGTCGGTGTCCTTTGGGGAGAACGGCAACCATGGGCGCTTCATAGAGCAATTCTGTCGTCACGCCCGGATGTGTTGTGTCGCTTTCGGCAAACCCAAGATCAAATTGCTGCGACGCTACGCACTGCATCACTTTTTGAGAACTGTGTATTTGCAGAGCAATGGAGATTTCCGGGCGTTGGACGCAAAACTCTGCAATCACTCTTGGTAAAAAGCCAAGCGACATAGCCGGCATTCCGGCAATGTGAAGGGCGCCGCGTCGGTATGAGCCAATTTCACGTGCAGCTTCGGTGATCATATCGATCCCAATAAACGATCTTTCCACTTCTTCAAACAAAGCCAGGGCTTCAGGGGTCGGGGAAAGGCGTTTCTTTTCCCGTCGGAACAAAGGATATCCTACCGTGTGCTCCAGATCAGACAATAATCTGCTGGCCGCGGGTTGGGTTATTAATATGCGTTTTGCCGCATCGGTCACGCTGCCAGTTTCGATCATGGCGCGAAATGCCTCAAGCTGTCTGTGGTTCAAACGCACGGTTTTTCCAATTTGGTTATCTGTGTAAAAATGTAATTTAGGGTATTTACTATGTACATCATAACATTTTAGCATGATGTTCGTAAAATTATGAATTTGAATTATGTTATTAAAGTGTAGCAAATAGCCTCCAATAAAGTTTGAACAAGGGAGGACATAATGAGAAACACGCTATTGGCCACATCTATAATGGCCCTGACAGCAATGACATCTGTATCAGCAATGACATCTGTATCAGCTATGGCAGACGAAAAAACTGTTTATCTTGCCGCTTACGGCGGTTCAACTGAAACGCTGTTTAAGGAAGTCATTATTCCTAAATGGGAAGAGAAGTCTGGTGCCAAGGTCGTTTATGTTTCTGGGAATTCGACGGATACGCTGGCAAAACTACGTGCACAAGAAGCAGCTCAGGAAATCGACATCGCCTTTATCGACGATGGCCCGATGACACAAGCCATTCAGTTCGGCTATTGCGATACGGTGAAAGAAGATACTTATGCCAGTCTCTATGGCAGCGCCCGCTTAAAAGATAGCAAGGCGGTTGGCATTGGGGTAATCGCAACGGGCTTGGCTTATAACGCTGAAATGTTTGATAAAAATGGTTGGGATGCACCGACCTCTTGGCTGGATCTGGCTGATCCGAAATTCAAGGGCAAGATTGCGATCCCGCCAATCACCAATGGCTATGGTCTGCATGCCTTAATCGTTGCAGCCAAATTAAATGGTGGTGGTGAGGCCAACATAGAACCTGGTTTAAAGTTCTTTGAAGAAAAGCTCGACGATAATGTTTTGGTTTACGAACCCTCATCTGGAAAGATGTCTGAATTGTTCCAAAATGGTGAGATTGCAATGTCGGTCTGGGGCAGTGGTCGTTTGAAATCATTGGCGGACACAGGTTTCCCTGGCGAATTTTCATATCCAAAAGAAGGGGCGGTAAATCTGTTGATTGCTGCCTGCCCCGTGGTCAATTCCGATGTGCCAGAGTTGGCACAGGATTTCCTCAAATTCATGGTTTCTCCTGAAATGCAAAAGCACTTTGCCACCGAAAAGGGTTGGGGACCTGTCAATAAGAATGTTGAATTGACCAAGGACCAAATCGGTGCGTTGCCTGTCGGCCCAGATCGTGTCGACACCTTGATCAACATAGATTACACGCTGGTCAATCCTGCCCGCGGCGAATGGACCAAACAGTGGACCCGTCGTATCGAGCGTTAAAGAAAGCGCGTTATCAAGAAAAGGGTCGGCATTCCTGTCGGCCCTTTTCATTCAATCTAAATAAAAAAATGGTGACCTTCCATGTCCTTCTTGACCCTTGAATCTCTGAACAAAGAATTTGGCGACTTTACTGCCGTAAGGGATATGAACCTATCGATAGAACAGGGAGAATTTATTTCCCTTTTGGGACCATCAGGTTGTGGGAAAACCACAACGCTACAGATGATTGCAGGGTTATTGACGCCGACAGGCGGCAAAATAATGTTGGACGGTAAGGATATTACCAAAACGCCCCCAAACAAACGTGGATTGGGTATCGTTTTTCAAAGTTATGCGTTGTTTCCCCATATGACTGCGACGGAAAACGTCGCTTTCGGTCTTGAAATGCGCGGGGTCGGTAAGTCTGATCGTATGGATCGCGCCCGTGTTGCGCTAGATCAGGTCAAACTCGGTCAATTTGCCCATCGCTACCCAAAAGAGATGTCAGGCGGTCAACGGCAACGTGTTGCGCTTGCGCGTGCGCTCGTGATTGAACCCCCGGTTTTGTTGTTAGATGAGCCTCTTTCAAACCTTGATGCGAAACTACGCGAGGAAATGCGGATTGAGTTGCGCCTCTTGCAACAGGATATCGGAGTGACAACAATTCTTGTCACCCATGATCAGGAAGAGGCACTTTCAATGAGTGACCGAATTGTGGTGATGAAAGATGGTGACATGGCGCAGATTGCAGCGCCTTTGGATTTGTATGAACGCCCCCTGAATACTTTTGTGTCGGATTTCGTGGGTAAAACCAACTTGATAAAAGCCCGTGCAACTGCTGGGACGCAAGGGCAATCAGTTGTGATCGTTGATGGTCATGCCCAGAATCTAACCGAGCCCCTGACCCTCGCTTTACCTGGGGAAGCTTTGACAGAGGGTGAGAGCGTGACACTATCGATCCGTCCTGAAAAATTTCTGATGTCCAAAGAAGGACCGGGGCATAAAGTTGAGGTTCAAGCTTCAATATTTATGGGCGCAAGTTGGCTGTATCGGGTTAACAGCCCGATGGGGGAACTATTTGTCACGCAGCCAAATACCGGTGCTGCTGGTTATGCCAAAGGGGATACCGCTTATCTTAGCTGGCCTGACGATGCGGTAATGCTGTTTTCGGAGGCTGCGTGATGTCCGCGAAAGCTTTAGATAAAACACCGTTTTTGATGACCGCCCCCGGTGTCATATTCTTCATAATGCTACTGGGCGTACCAATGCTGATGACGTTCCTGCTCAGCCTGCATTCTTATGATTTTACTACGGGCATTCAACCTGACTGGACAATATCAAACTATATAGAAGTACTGGGTGATCCGTATTTTCACAAAATTTTCGGACGCACATTTGGGTTGGCGTTACTGGTTACGGTGATCTGTGTGCTGATAGGTGTTCCCGAAGCTTATGTTCTGGCACACCTTCCAAACCCGTGGCGGTCGGTCTTTCTATTGGTTGTTCTCGGGCCGTTATTGATTTCTGTTGTCGTACGCACGCTGGGTTGGGCGTTGTTTTTTGGTGGCAAAGGTGTGCTGACAATGATCGCTTCAGGACTTGGGTTTGGAGAAGAACCCGTCAGTCTGATGTTTACTTTCACTGGGATGACGATTGCATTGGTACATGTGCTGGTACCGTTCATGGTTATCTCTGTTTGGGCGTCTTTGCAAAAGATCGACCCGCAAAGTGAAGATGCAGCACTGACACTCGGGGCCTCAAAGTTGACCGTGCTATATCGGATTACACTCCCACAGGTAATGCCTGGTATCCTGTCAGGTAGCATCATCGTCTTTGCATTAACAGCGAGTGCCTTTGCCACGCCAGCCATCATTGGTGGCCGCAGGATGAAGGTTGTCGCAACTGCGGCCTATGATGAATACCTAAGCACGCTGAACTGGCCTTTGGGAGCCGCGATTGCGGTTATTTTGTTGGTCGTAAATATTGTCATCATTGTCAGTTATAACAAATTGGTCGAGCGACGCTTTGCCAAAGTTTTTGAATAGGAGGCCATAATGCGTCGTCTTGGACCTATTGCACTGTGCTTCCACGCTTTATTCGTGGCTTTCATTCTGGCCCCGCTTCTTATGGTCGTTGCGGTATCGTTTACGGACAAAGGTTATCTGTCTCTGCCTACCGACGGATTGTCGTTGCGTTGGTTCCGGGCAATTTTGGATAACCCCGATTTTATCGATGCCTTCTGGGTGTCAGTCTGGCTGGCTTTGGTGTCAGCTACAATTGCGGTCATTATTGCTGTGCCCGCTTCTCTGGCAATCGCCCGTAAAAAATTTCCTGGGCGGGAAGTGATTGCTGCGTTCTTGTTATCACCGTTGATGATCCCGCATCTGGTACTTGGGGTCGCCTTTTTGCAATTTTACAGCAAAATCGGTTTAGGTGGCTCATTTTACGGGCTATTAGCAGCCCATGTCATTTTGATCACCCCCTACGCCCTGCGCCTTGCCTTGGCTTCGGCGACTGGACTTCCGCGCGAGGCCGAAGACGCGGCGCTTACGTTGGGAGCATCAAGGTTTACCGTCTTTCGTCGGATCACCTTGCCTTTGATACTGCCCGGTGTCGCAGGGGGCTGGCTGTTGTCCTTCATCACCAGCTTTGATGAATTGACGATGAGCGTCTTTGTCGCTTCTCCAGCCACGCAGACATTGCCAGTACGGATGTATCACCACATTACTCAGACGATTGATCCTTTGATTGCTTCTGTATCAACCGTGCTAATTGTTCTTACCTTTGGGGTGATGCTGATCCTTGATCGCTTCTATGGGCTCGACAAGATCTTTGTCGGGAAAGGCTGAGAAATGGCATTTATTATTATCGGCGGCGGTGTGGTTGGCTTGTCGGTCGCTTACGGCCTTTTGAAAAACGGACAGGATGTTGTCGTGCTTGATGGCGCAGATGATGACTTCCGAGCCTCGCGCGGGAATTTCGGGCTGGTCTGGGTGCAGGGTAAGGGGGCTGATTGCGTAGGATATTCACAATGGACCCGCCGCTCAGCAGCCTTGTGGGCCGATTTCGCTCAGGAGATAGAGGATCTGACAGGCCTTGATCTGATGCTCCGTCAGACTGGGGGGATGGAGTATTTCACCGACGAAGCCGAACTCGAAGAACAAATCAGCAAGCTCGAGAGCTTACGAGACGCTTCAGGCGGAGATTACCCTTTTGATATCTTGGACCAAAAAGAGCTGCGGGAAAGAGTTCCTGAAATAGGGCCCAAAGTTATTGGCGCTACTTTTTGCCCTGAAGATGGACACGTAAACCCGTTATTCTTACTTAAAGCCCTCAGCAGTGCTGTGCGCCAGAAGGGGGGCACTATTCGAACGGGTGTGAAGGTTGTAGATGTCTCTGGCCAAGAAGGTGAATTCAAAGTTGTTTTGGAAGATGGCAATCATCTGAACGGAGAAAATGTTGTGCTGTCTGCAGGGCTAGGTGCCATGGAACTGGGACCTAAGTTGGGGTTTAGCACTCCCATTCGTCCTCAACAGGGGCAAATTTTGGTTACGGAAAAGCTCCCTGTGTTTTTGCACTATCCTTCTGGAACATTACGTCAGGTCAACGAAGGCGGTGTGCAAATCGGAGCATCCAAGGCCGAACTGGGTTTGGATGATACAGAAGACACCGAAACGATCGCAAAATTAGCGCGTCACGCAATCGATGTGTTCCCCCATCTGGAAAAAGTAAAGATGGTGCGCAGTTGGGCTGCGTTGAGGATTATGTCGCCTGATGGATTGCCGATTTATCAACGCTCTCCCACCCATCCTGGCGCGACATTCATTACCTGCCACAGTGGGATAACCTTGGCTGCTGCCCATGCCCAGTTGTTGCCGGACTGGATATTAGGCAAAGCCGAAGCCCAGGATTTATCGACCTTCAGCGAAAGACGTTTTGATGTTTGATCCAATCACGCCATCAACAAATACCAACGGGCAGGTGGATTTTACATTTAATGGTAAAAATATGTCTGCTGCTTCTGGAACAACGATCGCCGCCGCCTTGCTGGCAGCAGATCAGATTTGGTTCCGTGAAACACCGATTTCCGGCCAACAACGCGGTCCATTTTGTATGATGGGGGCCTGTTATGACTGTCTGGTTCAAATTGATGGCGTTAGCGTTCAGGCCTGCATGACCCCTGTGACCGAGGGCCTGCAGGTTAATCGGGTACCGTTTAGTCTTCCCAAAGAAGGAAAGCGGTCATGAGCCAGCCTGACAGCCCAGATCTAATTGTAATCGGAGCAGGACCCGCGGGATTGGCTGCAGCGTCGGAAGCCGCCCGTTATGGCGCAAGTGTCTTGTTGTTGGATGAGCAGCCAGCCCCCGGAGGCCAAATTTATCGCAATGTTAAGGACGCGTCTGAACAACAGAACGCTATACTCGGCCCTGATTATACGGTAGGTCGCACGCTTGCAGCTAGTATTGAGGATGTAGGGATTGACTACCGACCCGGCGTCACCGTTTGGAAAGTAGGGACAGACGGACGTGTCGCTTTCAGCCAAAACGGAGCGGCGCAGCAAGTGCAGGGGCGACATATCATCTTGGCTACTGGCGCGCTGGAACGTCCTGTTCCTCTGCCAGGGTGGACGTTACCTGGAGTAATGACCGCTGGCGGGGCGCAAATATTGTTGAAGTCAGGTGGGTTAGTGGCCCGCGACGCAATTTTGGTTGGTTCGGGACCCTTGCTCTATCTGTTGGCTTCCCAGATGGTTGCAGCGGGACGCCCTCCCAAAGCTTTGGTTGAGACACAAACGGGCACCAATTTTCGCTCCGCATTGGAACATATAAAGGGCGCATTATTAGGCTGGCAGCAACTGCTGAAAGGGCTCGCATTGATAGGCAAGATTCGAAAGGCGGGCGTGCGCCGATTTAAAGCCGTTACAGATATCAATATTATCGGGACCGATAAGGCCGAGGCCGTTACTTTTACTTCAAACGGGCGCGTGCACCAGCTCGATGCAACCATGATTCTTTTGCATCAGGGGGTGGTACCAAACACGCAAATATCGCGCTCTTTGGGGCTTAAGCATCGTTGGGATGAAACAGAGCGCTGTTTTCACCCTGTCACGGATGAATTTGGTCAAAGCTCAGTAGATAACATTAGCATTGCAGGCGACGGAGCTGGAATTGCCGGGGCGAAAGCAGCTGAGCACGCAGGACGTATTGCTGCCCTCAACGCCCTTAAGAACCTTGGCCTGGTCGATGGTGCTACACACAACCAACAAGTGATCCCGTTACTCAAAGCCCGTACAAAAGAAACGGCAATTCGCCCCTTTCTTAATACTCTCTATGCCCCCCCGACGGAGGTTTTGTGCCCAACGGGTAAGACAATCGTTTGTAGGTGTGAGGAAGTGACTGCGGATGATATTTCCAACTATGCAGCGCTGGGGTGCAAAGGCCCGAACCAGACCAAGGCATTTGGACGGTCAGGTATGGGACCGTGTCAGGGGCGTTTTTGCGGTGCTACCGTGACCGAGATACTGTCTAAGGAAACGGGTTTACATCCAGAAAAGGTTGGGTCATACCGCATACGTGCGCCATTAAAACCCGTGACGTTAGGTGAATTGGCCGCGTTAACTGAGCCGCGTTAACCGAAGTGCCCAAAAAGGAATTAGTATCGTGATCGAACGCATCGAGACATCGCAAAGAATGAGTAAAATCGTTAAGCACAATGGGGTCGTTTACCTCTGTGGTCAGGTTGGTATCGCCGGAGAGAGTGTGGCTGATCAAACCAAAGAATGTCTGAAACGCGTTGAAGATCTACTGGCAAAAGCAGGGTCATCGCCAAAGAATATACTGCAGGCCATTGTGTGGCTGGCTGACATGGATGATTTCGCTGAAATGAATACGGTTTGGGATAACTGGGTGCCTGAAGGTGATGCACCTGCACGGGCCTGTGGTGAAGCTAAGTTGGCGCGTCCGGAATTAAAAGTAGAAATCATTGTAACGGCTGCTTATTAAGGTTTTTAATAAATAGAGTGTTTCAGCAAACATCAGTGTTGTTTGGTCCATCGCTTAGTTAAGCGTCTGAGACTAAGAAATGCCTTATGGGATCTCTGGCACATATGAATAGGATTGGACCCGTTACTACAGGGGGCTTATCTGGCGTTTAGTTTGCCCTAGCGATTAAACCAATCGATCTGGTGGAAAGATAACCGAGAAACAACTGCCTTTGCCAACTGTACTATCAATGGTGAGTTCACCACCGTGCATTTTGGCAAAGGTATCCACCAGCCAAAGGCCAATTCCCATACCCATTGCGTGGTGTTGAGGTGAGGCATCCCCGCGATAATGTTCTTCTCTAAGCCTTGAGAGTTCCTGTTCGAAAATACCGATGCCATTGTCTTCTACGGAGAGGATCAGCTTTCCTTCTTCTTGTTTGCAATGAACTGTAATAAGGCTCGCCTTGCTGTATTTTACCGCGTTATCAACAAGGTTGGTCAGAATTTGACGTAATGCTCTGCCATCGCCGATCAGGGTTAGTTCTGTTGGTAAGTATTCAAGTTCAAATTTTATTCCGGCCATTTCTGTGGCAGCTCTTAAAACAGGTTCTATAGAGGCAAGCATGGGGTTAATTGCCAATGCTTCTTCCTCATAACTCCAGCCGGTATCTTGAATGGCACCAGTATTGAGAAGCTGGTCAATCATTCTGAGTAAATGCAAACCGCTGCTATGAATGGATTGTGAATAATCTTTGTATTTTTCATTACCCAGCTTGCCAAAAATCTCGTTATTCATCGTGTCGGAAAAACCAATAATGGCGTTAAGAGGTGTTTTTAAATCATGCCCGACGCCTTTCATTAGGCGATTTTTGGCAAGGTCGGCGTTTTCTAGTACGGCATTTTTAGCAGAGAGCTCATCGGCAAGAATTCTGTTTGTTTTGGAAGTTGATTGTAAAATTCGAACAGTTGGTAACATCACAATACTACCAAAAATGGTCGCTAAGACGGCAAGAATAATAGCAAACTTTGTCATTTCTTGTTCGAGTTCATCGGCACGTGGTAAGTCAATGATGACTTCGCGTACGCCCCGGAAATCGCCCACGGCCCATTTGCGTCCAATGCCTGCAGAATTGTGACATTCGATGCAATCTGTATTCATGAAAATCCCTTTGGAATAACGAATAACATCCCGGTTGGCGATTTTCGCAAAGCGATAAAAATGATCTTCCGGATGTTCTTTGAGGAAGTTAAGAGCGGCCAGTTGAAAGGGATCCAGTTTTCTTGATGCACGTCCGGGGAAGGGATAGGTACTGTACATGGAAGTCGTCATACCGGCGCTGACATTTTCCAGCTCTTCCCCGTAATTAATGGTCATCGTGGCGGGAAAAGGGATCTTGTCGATTGAGGAACTCAGATCGTCTGTAAGTTCAATGCCACCTGCCTTGGCACGGGGGACAATTTCCTTGGAATAGAAATGGTGTAGGGTTGTGATGGAAATCTCAAATGCTTTTGCAGTTTCAAATGCCAAAGCCTGTCTGGTTTGCTCAAGGTAGTGTTTGGAGCCAACAATAAAGAGACCAACAACACCAAGAATGAAGATTGCCACGACGATTTGTGGATGCCGTCCTATTGTTCTGAATACCATTTTCTACCAGACAATAATCGATGTCTCTTAATCAGCTTCCCAGTCTTGTAAAAATGAAGAAGGTTTTTGTTCAAATAAAGAAGCTTTCTGGCACATCTTATCAATTTGACTTTAACCCCGAGTTAAAGAAATGGTAATTCACCTTTTAGTGTTCGTAAATGATCTAGGTTACATCTTTGGTAATATCTTGAGTGAGGTGTCGCATCCACTGGTGAGCAGGATCACGGTCGTGGCGTTGGTGCCAAATTAGGTGCACATCAATATCAGGAATTTCAAAGGGAACCTCGAAGTGCTGGAGCTCATAGCGTTCTAAAAAAGGTTCCGCCAATTCCATTGTTGAGGTCGTGATTAAATCACTGTTGGAAACGATTACCGGCCCAGCCATATGGCTTGCGACAGTGACCGTGACATCACGCTGTAAATTCAACGTTTTTAAGATATTATCCACATAGGTTGTCCTGTTGCCATCACTAGAATAGATGATGTGCCGCGCTTTGAGGTAGTCCTCCAAATTTAGGGACCCTTGAATAAATGGATGATCTTTACCGACGATAACTACATGGCGGCTTGTGAATAGACGGCAGGAACAAAACCGAGGAGGAAGTTTATCGTATACGCAGGCAGCCATATCGAGCCTGTTAGCCTCAATCAACTCAAGCAAGCGGGGGAGGGGTTCGTGGTAGAGACTGAGGGATAAATTTGGTGCCTCCTTGGCATAGCGGCTGAGTATCAAGGGGGCATATTGGGCGACCGCATGATCGGGCAGTCCATAGTGAAAAGTCCGTGCAGAAGTCTTTGGGTCAAAGTGGGAAGGTTGGTTGACGGTATCTAGGATCTGCGTCAGAGCTTGTTGGATCGGAGCCGCAATTTCTTCTGCACGGGCGGTGGGTTCCACCCCGTTTTTTGAGCGAATAAAAAGCGGATCGTCCAAGCTATGACGTAGACGTTGCAGGCAATGGCTAACCGCAGACTGTGTCATCCCGAGTTGTTCAGCGGCGCGGGTAATATGCCTTTCTGTGTAAATGATCTGAAAGATCTTCAATAAATTCAGATCAATATTAGTATTATTAATTTTATGCATGATAATTATATTAAATATGATCTGGCGTAATGGCAAGTTACGCACAATTCTCTTTAACCAGATGCAGAGAAGACTTTACGAGTTTCCAATTAAGCGCAGGATAAACCCCAAAATGAAATTTCGAACAATTGTTAAAAACGGATTTTGGATTGTTTTAATGTTGTCGGCGACGGCCATTGCTCTGTTGTCGACCCGCTTTCTCTTGCCGGAGCCACCCCATGTCGGTCCAGAGATCATGGAAAACTTCCTGGCCCACAAACCCGCCTTCCTAACTCATGTGCTTGGCAGCCTCATTGCCTTGTTACTCGGGCCCTGGCAGTTCGTCAAAACCATACGCGGACGCTGGCCAGCTTTGCATCGTTGGATGGGCCGCACCTATATGCTGGCGGTATTGATTGGTGGTATCGGTGGTTTTGTCGTCGCCTGGACTTCGACGTCTGGACCAATCGCCGTTGCTGGTTTTGCCACCTTAGCTTTGCTTTGGCTCTATGTGACGGGCCAGGGTTATCAAACCGCAAGAGCTGGCCGCTATAAGGAGCACCGAGAATGGATGGTGCGTTCCTTTGCTTTGACTGCCGCTGCAATCACCCTCCGCTTAGGGCTGCCAATTGCACCCGCTCTGGGTTATGAGTTTCAAACTGGATATATCGCACTGTCTTGGGTCTGTTGGGTTTTCAATCTCGGCGTGGCAGAAATTTACCTGAGAAAAGGACGTAACTTAGTGTCTCAGTCCAAAAGAAATATTACCCCCCAAGTGCCTTGAGAAATGGGGCTTTCCCTTTTTTCAAGACGAGCATGTAAATCTTTCTAATGTAGTGGGTTTGCGCAAGGTCGATGTAAACTGATCTAGGGCGGTACTCATTTGTGCTATGACCCCAGGGTTCGTTGCAAAAAAATGTATTGTATCATTTGATGAGGTTACTGTTTTGGTTTTGAGGATTGCCAACAGGCACCAGTTTTTTGGCACCCCTTGCCGGAACCACTTATAATAGATCATGGCGTAATCTACGTTTGCTTTATCGACGACGGCACCTATCGTCTCCGGGGTTAGCTTTCCGTTAGATCTGAGCCTTCGGACCTGTTCCGATCCAAGTCCCCAGAGGTCAAGGACATAACTGTCGTTGTTATAAGACACCCAACCCAGATCGTTGACAGCAACAGCGTGAGGAAAATATTTGGTCGCGAAGCGGTGCATCTGGAACTGTTGTTCGTATATCCCACGAGATGCTAACGGGGTTACCAAGGTGGCGCCTAGATAGGGTATTGTTAACAACACCAGGGCGATGGTTACCCCAATTTGGATTTTTTTAAATTGTGCAGTAATTAAATGTTGGATCGTACCGCGTAGTAAGTAAATGCTACCGATAACCATGATTGACACAGCATAGACCTCATAGCGGTGAAACCATCCATAACGGCCAGCAACTATGTGTGCGCTGAGGGTTAATCCCATGATGCCTATGATTAGAAATTCCCCAGAGATAATATGGGCAGAGATAATATTGGGAGGGATAACAGGAGTGGTAGTATTGGAAGATATCCCACGCCGAAGGTTTCTGTACTTGAATACTGCAGTTACCATGAGGGCACATATTACCAATATGAATATCACGCCCCAGCGGTTCGTCAGTGAGGATTGAATGTTGTGCACAATCGCAAGCACTTTGGTCGAGAGCCCCGAATCTACGGTACCCGTGGTGAAGACATTTGATTTAACCATAACAGAGCTTGGCAAGAGCGGCAGGCCGAGTTGATGCATGACAAAACCGTAAGTCCCCAGACAGGCAAGTAGTACCGCACCGATTATAGCTGCTGCCCGCCAACGCTTAAGTAGAATGAGCGCCAATACCGCGGCTCCAGATAACGCTATACCTTCAAAACGGATCAAAGGACCTGCAATTATCGCAAGCGCCAGCCATAGAGGCACCGAGGCATTGTTACTTTTCTCTGAAACAAGAACGAGCCCCCGAACGGTGGCAAGAACAGCTAGCACGTGAAGAGAGTGCTCCATTCCTGTCATCGGTAAGGCAAGACCGTTAATGGACAGGATGAGAAAGGGAGCGACTGTATTTGGAAATGCTGCTTGAAGAGGGGATTTTTCGGGCATGGCGTAACGCCAAAAGAACTCAAGCAGTAGCCAAACGGATAACCCTGCTGCCACCGCATTAATAAGCAGGGGGCCGATGCCTCCGAGACTGGCAAGCTCAGTTATACTCAATAACAGAGGGTACAAAATCGATGACGAGGGCGAGGAGAACTCCGTCAGATTTACGCCATAACCTCCCCTAATAATGTTCTCCGCAACAGAGAGATGGATGTAAGGATCGTCCAGGGTATAGATGAGGTGGCCATCTGATAGCCATATGGAAAAGCTGACGACACATGAAAATACAACTGCCCACAACAGTGTCCAGTTCCGGGCGTATTTTTTTGCGTTGTCTAAATGTGCCGTCAATTGAGGTTTCCGCCTTAATCAGTTCTCTGCCCAGCATCCTATATAGCTCACTGTTTAAAAAGGATGAATTTGGTTGTTGGAGGAGTATTTTTGGGGAGGAAAAGTACGTTACAATATTAGCCTTGGATTATTTGTCGATAAAACGTGAACTGCACCGCTGTTTTAGCTTTGAGGCTGCCGGGCTTAACCCGTTGTGCCTCCTGATCTATCCCGACCTTGGCAAGGTCGAACGCATTAAAATTGTCATGCGCTATCTGGCAAAGGTATTTGCGTCGGAGCTAAAATTGGGTTGAGGTAAGCTAGGCCTGTTACAAAAAATCGAATTTGAGTGGGGCAATATGTTTTCTTTTATTTTGGTTGTCTTGAATATTGCTGGTTATGTTCTGGCAAGATTTCTCATGCGGCGTAATCGTTCGTTTGGTAAGGGAACGGTTGTTGTTATTGGTTGCTGGCTGCTGATTAATGGGTTGTCGTTCACAGCTCTATTTAACGGGGTGGGTGAAAGGGTGGGTAGTATGGAAATATTAGGCCTTGTATTCATTACTCCCATTGCGAATTTTTTCTTGCTCTTGTTTGCCGTTCTTCCAGGTTCCCGCAAGAAAAGTACTTGGCACAATAAGCTTAGTATTGGTGAACAAGACAGGCGCAACCTTAAATAGTTAGTTCTATTAAACGCATTTGGTTTTCCGCGCGATGTTAACTTCTTGGACTTATTTAGGGTGGTATATAATTCTTGGTAAATTTCTTGAAACGGCCCAGAGATTTTTCTTGGGTTTATCGCACAGATTAAAGTGTAAGAGGTTGATATGGTTGCTGTTGTTATAATTGTTTTGTGCATTTTAGGTTTTGCTTTTTCACAGCACCTTATTCGGAATAACCGGTCTGTTCTAAAGGGAATTATTTTTGTTATTATCAATTTTATTGTGATTAACGGTGACCTGCTCCCCTGAAATGTTCCTGATTTTGAGTTAGTCTTTTTCCGAAGAAGGAGACCTTTAATGAAGAGATCACGTTTCAGCGAAGAACAGATTATCGGTATTTTAAAATCTCACCAGGCAGGTATGTCGGCAAAAGAGCTTTGCAGGCAACACGGTATAAGCGATGCCACATTTTACAACTGGCGTTCAAAATATGGCGGACTGGAAG
>OJFV01000046.1_pt1 | contig 107659 bp, 88 predicted proteins | sample 1594391 | NCBI WGS metagenome assembly OJFV01 (sample SAMN05416856, study PRJEB24817) | seawater metagenome | isolation source: Sea water | place: Canada:Atlantic | collected 2013-11 | reverse complement strand
ACCAGTTACTCCCTTAGCAGGGGAGCGCCTTCGGCCACTCGGCCACCTCTCCAATGGGTGCGAATAATAAGGGATTATAAAAATAAGTCAAACTTTTTTCTGTATTTATTTCTATTTTTTGATAGTTTGCTGAGAATTCAAACAACACGCTCGATTTTCAAACATTATCGACTAAAAAAACCATGGAAACGATGTGAGATGTTTTATTGTTATACCAATTCCATTAAGTTTGTGATCTTGTTGTGCGTAGGAAAAATAAACCAAGGCAAGGCGTTCGATTGAAGAATAGCTGGCTATTGTGATTGAGAGCAACGCAGTCTTGGATTATTTTAACCAGCACAAGTGGGCAATAATTTAATGAAATTGGTATTAGATCAAAAAAGCCGACTAATGTCGGCTTTAATTATGAGAAGGTAATTAGAACTTGTTCCCTGAGGATTCGCCCTCTGCTTTTTCCGATTGTATTCTCATATAGATTTCTTCACGATGAACTGACACTTCCTTTGGAGCATTCACACCAATACGTACTTGGTTACCTTTGACTCCTAACACTGTCACTGTGACGTCGTCTCCGATCATCAACGTTTCACCAACTCGACGAGTTAATATTAACATCCTAATTTCCTTTATGTTTAAAAACGAGATCCACTAAATATTTATAAGCTAGTAACAAATTAAATTTAGTCTAAATTTTGCAAAAGTGCACTAAAGATCACAATAAGTACTTAAAATACTTATCAAACATTGAATATTCCTAAGACAATGCCGAATTCTTAGTGTTGAACAGAAAACTGGTAAAAGCCAGTGTAAACTGCATTTGCATGCATTAACGCTTATTTTAACAACCTTGATGAAACAATAAACACCAAAATGGTAATTTTTTGTAATTTAAGTCAACTTTTTATCACAAAAGGCTGACAGCAACCTTCTAATTTACACGTTGTTAACAATAAGACCTTGAAGATAGATAAAAAATTCATATCAATTTGTAATTGTTAAAATAAAGGTTAATAAATTTATCGTTACATCTTTAGCAATTTCGTTCTCTTTTCAAGTAAGACATAAAAAAAGGAGCTAATAGCTCCTTTTTTCAATATGTTTACTGGGTTAACAAAGTTACTAGCTCAACTTATCAGTTAACCAGCTTTGTGCTGCTTTTAGAGCTGCTTCAATGTTTTCTGGTTGGCTACCGCCCGCTTGTGCCATATCAGGACGACCGCCACCTTTACCACCAACTTCTTGCGCGGCAACATTAACTAACTCGCCAGATTTTACTTGTCCGATAAGATCTTTAGTTACACCAGCAATTAAACTAACTTTATTGTCGTTAGCTGTTGCTAATAAAATAATGCCTGAGCCCATTTTATTTTTAAGATCATCAACCATGCCACGTAAAGATTTTGCTTCAACGCCATCTAAATTAGCAATTAATGCTTTAATGCCATTAAAGTCTACTGCTTGGCTGATTAAATCAGAGCCTGCCTGACTAGCTAACTGTTGTTTGTATTGCTCAAGTTCTTTTTCGAGTTGCTTATTGCGTTGTAAAACTTGTTCGACTTTACTTGAAACATTTGCAGCATCAGCTTTTACTAAAGAAGCAATAGTGTTTAACGTTTGCTCTTGTGCTTCAAAGTAATTTAAAGCACTTTCACCGGTAACTGCTTCAATTCGACGAACGCCAGCAGCAATACCTGATTCAGAAACTATTTTAAATAAACCAATATCACCAGTTCGCTCTACGTGTACACCACCACAAAGCTCAGTTGAGAAGTCGCCTAAAGTTACAACACGTACTTCATCATCATACTTCTCACCAAACAATGCCATAGCACCTTTAGCTTTCGCTTCATCAATTTGCATTAAATTGGTTTCACGCGACAAGTTCTCACGAATTTGTTGGTTAACCATTCGCTCTACTGTCGTTAACTCTTCTCGCGTAAGTCCCTCAAAATGAGAGAAATCAAAGCGAAGTTTATCAGCATCACATAAAGAGCCTTTTTGCGTAACATGCTCACCTAAAACTTTACGTAAGCTAGCATGCAATATGTGCGTTGCTGTATGGTTCTTGATAATAGCCGCTCTACGCTCTGTATTGATTTCTGCTTTAACGCGACGGTTTAAACCAATATTGTGACGAGCGATGCCTTTATGAGCAAAAGCATGACCAAGTTTAAAGGTATCAGTAACCTCAAAAACACCATCATCTATATGTAGCAAACCGGCATCACCTACTTGACCACCAGACTCAGCATAAAACGGTGTTTTATCTAATACGACAATACCTGTTTCACCAGCACTTAGTTCAGCAACTGATGACTCACTATTGAAAAGCTCAATAACGGTTGATGACATTTCGTTGCGGGTATAACCTTTAAATTCTGTGCGGTGATCTGATTTAATGGTTTCATTATAATCAGTACCAAATTGACTGGCTTTTTGAGCTCGTACGCGTTGTTGCGTCATTGCAGCATCAAAACCATCGTGATCAATACTTAGTTCACGTTCACGGGCAATGTCAGCAGTTAAATCAGCTGGAAAGCCATAAGTGTCGTAAAGTTTAAATACGTCATCACCGGCAATAGTATCGCCTTTAAGCTCTGATAAAATATCTTCTAATAACGCCATTCCACGGTCAAGTGTGCGACCAAACTGCTCTTCTTCAATACGTAATATCTTTTCGATTACGGCTTGTTGTTGCACTAGTTCTGGATAAGCTTCACCCATTTGTTGCGCTAACGAAGCCACTAACTTATGGAAGAAAAATGATTTAGCTTCTAGTTTATGGCCATGACGAATAGCGCGACGAATAATACGACGTAACACATAGCCACGACCTTCATTCGATGGCATAACACCGTCAGTGATTAAAAAGCTACATGAACGAATATGATCAGCAATAACACGTAGTGATTTGTGCTCTAAATCATCACATTCAAGCAATGATGCAGTATCACGGATTAAACCTTGGAAAATATCAATTTCGTAATTGCTATGTACGCCTTGCATAATAGCGGCAATACGCTCTAATCCCATACCAGTATCTACTGAAGGCTTAGGTAAAGCTTCCATCGTTCCGTCAGCATGGCGGTTGTATTGCATGAATACTAGGTTCCAGATTTCGATGAAGCGATCACCATCTTCATCTGGCGAGCCTGGAGGTCCACCAAAAATTTCTTCACCATGGTCGTAAAATATTTCAGAACACGGGCCACACGGACCAGTATCACCCATTGACCAAAAGTTATCTGATTCGTATTTTTTCTCTGGAGACTTATCACCAATGCGAATAATTTTCTCAGCGGGTACACCAATTTCATTTAACCAAAAATTAAATGCTTCATCATCACTTTCATAAACAGTCACTAAAAGTTTTTCTTTTGGCAGTGCTAATACCGAAGTTAAAAATTCCCACGCATAATGAATCGCTTCTTTTTTAAAGTAATCACCAAAACTAAAGTTACCTAACATTTCGAAAAAGGTATGGTGACGAGCAGTATAACCAACGTTTTCTAAATCGTTGTGCTTACCACCAGCGCGAACACAACGCTGTGAAGATGTTGCTCGAGTATAGCTGCGAGTATCACCGCCAAGAAATACATCTTTAAATGGCACCATGCCCGCATTAGTAAATAGCAACGTGGCATCGTTACCCGGTACTAAAGAACTGCTAGCAACAATTTGGTGTTGCTTAGAAGCAAAAAAATCTAAAAATGCCTGACGCAATTGCGCACTGGTTTCAATCATGTGTATTTCCAACTTTTCGAAAAATTAAATCTGTTTACGCGTTTAATAGTCTCATGACTTCAATATTTGAGAAATCATGCTGTTATATAAAGCGTATTAATCACGCTTTATCTTTTTAATATTTTATTAGGGACGCACCAATGCGCTTATTATACGCAAGCTCTGCTTGAAGATACCAATCAATTTCTTCATTTATTGGCAATATTTGCACAATTTCTCTGCTAACTGCTTTTGAGTCAATTCATTTTTAGTGCATCGCCAATAATCAGCTTTACTGGCTTAACTGACTAGAAAATTACTTAAGAAAATATCTGTCACTTGGGTTTTCCTCAACAATTAAATAATCTGCCCGTTATATTATTTTCTACCGTTATACTTATCTACGTTAATGCTCTGATATTGCAGCTTTATCTGTACGCTCAGAAAATCAATAAACCGATAGAAAAGAGTATTAACACATTAATAAATGTAAATATTTTGTATTGATGATGATAAGTTTTTACATTCTGTTAATAATCGCGCAAAATAAACTCAGTATTCCGAGATAATAAAGCTAAGCTCTAGCAATTAATAAAAACAGGGACCTGTATGAAAGAAAAAATTAAAAACATACGTTTAGCGTTAGTGATTTTATTTAGTTCACTGTTTTTACAAGCATGTGGTGGTTCAAGTGATAAAACACCTACATTTACTATCAGTAGTGATGTATCCACCGTTGCATTTACCAATGAGTTTTTGCAAGAAGAAACACATACCATTGCGATAAACGTTAACTTTGATGGTGATGGCTTGCTACTCGGTTTTGCTCCTACAGCTACCCCCGTATCTTGGTTAAACTACCGTATTGAAAACCTAACGGCGACGTCTGCAACTATTCATATAGATGTCGTTAACGCAAACCAAATTAATGCCAACCTCTACGGCACAACCTTAAGATTATCCAGCGGTGATACGGCAACAACAAATCTTGCTCATCGAGATATCAATGTATCCTTGCTCATTTGGCAGGCGCTTACTTTTGATGACACCTACGGTGTTGCAAACATAGAGTCAAAAACATTTGAAGTTAGCTCAAGTGCCGATAATTTAACGCTAGCGGCATCAGAGCCTTGGCTTAGTGTTGAAAAGTCATTCGCTGACGGAGTGACTACGATTACAGCAACACCAAATGTAAGTACAATTACAGAAGCTGGCTTCTACCCTGCAACAGTTGATATTACAAGCCCGCTTGGTACAACAAAACATCCTGTAGAACTAAGCTTGGATAACATTCATTTATTTGCTGACCGAGCAACTGTAGCCCTAGCTGAAACCGCGAATATAAAAAACACTCAAGCAAACTTACATATTAATTCAAACAGTATTTTACCTTGGGGATGGCAAGCCACAACTGACGCAACTTGGTTAACACTGACTGCAAATGCCGATACCAATCAATTAACTATTGCTGCTGATGCGACAACATTAGCCAATAATACGACAACAACAGCAACAATAACGATTGCCGGCAATGAACAAACCACGGCAATTACAGAAACGATTCAAGTTAGTTTTTATAAAAGTGACGCAATAACTGAAAACAATACTTTAGATATTACTGCCAATAATAATGGCGTAGTAACTAATCCACTATTACCTCAGTACTATGTTGCCACGAGTAATGAGCTGCGTAGTTATCATTTATATAGTAATGAATTATTATCGACAACGGTTATCTCCCCTGCTGATACTTTATTAGAACAATTAGTCATTCATCCAAATGCCAGCATAATGCTTGCTAAAGCTGATGAAATCACGGTGATTGATGAAAACACCAGTGAAACTACAACCCATAGATATCAAATTGATTTAAGTGATATGAGTATTATTGAATTAACTGACGCTGATATTTCTAACGAACCAGCTAAGTTTATTCGACTTGACGGTCGCTACTTTGTTGCAACCTCAATTCTAGAATTTGCTGATCAGAATTTAACCCGCGTTGGGTTTGACGGCGCTAATGCCTTTTTTGCTCGTACTTTTAATGTCGCAGAAGAAAATCAAAGCATATTTGCTTTAGATATCAGTACAGCAACTGAACTAAACACTATCAAACGAATAAGCGCAAAAATAAACGACTTTGGTCGTAATCCTATAACAACAGAAATCACTCATAGCTATCGTCCTGAACTTTTGAGCGAAAGTGAACAAATTAGTGATTTTTATGTCACCGCAAACGAGCAAAACATTTATGCCATTAGTCCAACCAGCGAGTGGATAAGTTTTGACGGTACAACATTTACAGATAATGGGCTCATTAACACTGATGAAGCTATAACCAACCTAGCTTTAGCGCATAGTTCAAATGACCGCCCTCATTATGCAAGGTTTGAAACTGACATAGGTTTTAAAATTGATGTTTACAACGAACAACAAACGATTATCAACTCCATTGCATTAGGCGCAAACCAACCAAGAACAATGCAAATTGCGAATGGTGATAGTCGTGCTGTACTGTTGTCTGCCAGCGCAATTGATCTGGTGAACTTAAGTCAGTTCGGCAGTTCAACTGACAAGCTCTCGTTTAATACAAACTTAGGTGATAGCGCCATCGCGCAACAAGCGCTTACCTTGTTAAATATTGGTGCAGGTTGGCAAGCAACCGCAAACGTTCCTTGGTTAATATTAACACAACAAAGTGATGAGAATGGCGATGCGTTATTGATTGATATCGACCGTAGCTTGATCACAGGCTGGGGCTTAATGACAGCCTCTATCGCTATCTATGACCCAGTAAGTGGTACAACAAAAATTATTATTGTTGAACTTGCCGTTGACGCTATAAGACTAGCGGGCAACTACCCTGCTTTAGCATTTAATAGTTTAGCGACACAAGCAACCTTAGTACAAACCATCGACATACTTTCAAATAGTGAAACAGCTATCGCATGGCAAGCAACAACAGAGGCGAACTGGCTATCACTATCAGCAGACAATGCAAATAGCACCTTAACCATTACTGCTATACCAGCCAACGTAGCAACTGACGGAATTCACAACGCAGTTATTACCTTAACACCGACAACTGCAGGTAGTGCATTATCAGAAACAATAAATGTTACCTTTAACAAAGGCTCAACTGATGGCGTAGACGTTGATTTAAGTGAAATCAACTTCAACACATCAGGCATTGCACTTGATCCTATGCGCCCGTACGTTTATATCGCCGATGGTGATCAGCTTAAAACCTATCACGTAATTACTGGTGCTTTAGTCAATAGCACCACCTCGCTACTGGCAAACGAAGACTTAACTAATGTCGTTGTACACCCTGACGGTTCAATGCTATTAGTTTCTAATATCGAAACCTATTTGGATGAAGATGAAGTCGAGCAAACTCGCGTTAACCATTACCAGTTTGATTTAAATAGTTATCAATTTAGTCAAATCGATAGTGAAAACATCACCATTGAATATCGCCCAATTATGATCAAGATGATTGCGGGCGCCCCAGTTGTAATTACACAAACGCTAGAATATGCCGACATGAATTTAGTGCGCCAATTCTGGGACCAAGAAAATGCCTTTTTTGCCTCTACCATTGCGCAAGCTAATAGTGCTGACGTATTCATGGTATACAAACAAGCGACAACATCCCTTGAGCGTTTTAGCTTAGATTATAATGCTTATGCCAGTGAAATGGTCACAGCGATGAGCGAGCCCCCTTATACTAACGCTGCATTTACCAACTTATCGGGCTTTGCCCTAAGTAACGATAGTAATACAGTATACAGTGTAAACAGTACAAGTGAATGGGCAAGTTTTGATGGTACTACTTATACCGATAATGGCTTATTGCATGCAGATGCAAATATTCAAACTGCTAACGTTGCTAAGGATGTAAGCGATAATAGTTATTTCTATCGCTTTGACCCGACAAGAGGTATGACATATACCAAGTATAATGCAGACCAAGTTGAGCTTTGGTCAGAATTAATTATAGCGGATAGTCCCAAGCAGCAATATTTTATGCCAGCTTATCAAAGAGTGCTAATTTATGAAGCCGGAACGTCAGTCTTAAAACTACGTTCACACCAATAATTATTCATTCACGACTAGCATCAAAAAATCCGTATTAAATGCGGATTTTTTATTTTTACTACCTTATTTTTAATACCTATTTAGCATAGCTTCAAGCCAGTAACGAAGGCTTGAACCTTCATTTGAAATTAAACTTACAGGCAATGTTATTTGTAGGAGTAAAAATTCAGATACGTAGTTCATCACTTTACAAGTGCTTTTCGATAAGCCAATTTAAAATAACGCTAATTGACTATGCTGCTCAGTAGGTTTTTGTGTACTAAACCCCAGCGACAACCCTATGAGCCGTACTTTACGGTTATTTGCTCGCTTCATCGCCCTTTGTAGCAATTCAATAAAAATATCTTCGTTACAATCATTCGACTGCACGTCAACTGTGGTTTGTTGAAAGTCAGCAAACTTAATTTTTACTGTCTGTTTCGCTATATTACGATCTGCATGTTTTGTTAAACGTTGTTTCAATTTGCTATATAAATCAGCAAGTATTTGCCGACATTGCTCTATCGATTCAATATCTTCTGCTAAGGTTGTCTCTATTGCTAGTGATTTACGTACGCGTTCGGTCTCTAAAGCGCGTTGATCGATACCAAAACTTCGCATATACAATGAATTAGCAAACTTGCCAACAATGGTATGCAGTTTAGCCACTGAACTTACTCGAATATCAGCACAAGTTTCAAAGCCAGCAGCTAATAGCTTTTCGCCAGTTTTAGGACCAATACCTGGTATTTTTCTTAAAGGCAGTTCCGCAACAAAATTGTCAACTTGCTCTGGAGGTATAACACATTGACCATTAGGCTTGTTTTCATCGCTAGCTATTTTAGCAAGGAATTTATTCGGTGCAATTCCTGCTGATGCAGTAAGACCAAGTTCTTGAAAAATATCAGCTCGAATTTGTTTGGCAATTAACGTCGCACTTCCCGAGCAAAATTCTGCATCGGTCACATCTAAGAAAGCTTCATCTAATGATAAAGGTTCAATAATGTCAGTGTAACGTAAAAATATAGCTCGAATTTGCTGTGAAACTTGCTGATAAACAGACATTCTGCCATCAACAATGACTAAGTCAGGGCATAAGGCTTTTGCTCGACTATTTGGCATTGCTGAACGGACACCAAATTCTCGTGCTTTATAATTACAGGTACACAAAACACTACGCGCACCATTGCCACCTACTGCTATCGGTACATCACGCAACTGGGGATTATCTCGCATTTCAACTGCGGCATAAAAACAATCCATATCTACATGAATGATCTTCCTAACCTTGTTAATTGCTTGCCCCACTATTTGCTACCTATAAATGAATGCCTTTAAATAAAAACAATACAAAACTGTATATAAAAACAGTATACCTATTTTATCGCTAGGTACAAGTTATCAATCACTGACTGTTTGGGAGAAACACCTTTAATAAACACAATTTCTAGGCAAATAAAGCAAGAGTTACCAGCAGAACTTTCTTTTCGTACAAAGATAAGCTAATTTAGCGCGGTTTTAATCATTATTATTTTAGGAAACGACTTTGCTAAAGCAATTCACCTCAACACTATTACTTTCCCTTTCACTGACGCTATTCAGTGTCACGTTAAATTTTTGCTTGGCACACACCAGTGATATCAATAAAGCAACACTTTCCCTTGAGGGCTCAGAGCAATATCAATTGACCATTACCATAGATATTTTGCACCTACTAAAAAATTACCAAAACATAATAGGTGATGACACTAAAGTGATTGAAAGTTTGAGGACTATGTCATTTAGTCAGCAAAAGCAGTTATTAGATAATCTCCACAATGATTTAACCAAGCAAACTAACATTCGTTTTACTCAACCAAAAAACAACGCAGACGATGAAATAAAAGATAACGCTATGCTTGTGCAAAGCTATGAACAAAATATAAACCTGCTAAGTGGTTTATCACTGAATCACTTAAAGAGAACTCTTTCTTTAGGTGCTGAAAGGACCAATACGCATACTGAGCTGCATACTATAGGAAAAATACCAAATGGGGCTGATTCGGTAAGTGTACAATTTTCACCTTTGTTATCAGATGTACAATTAACAGTTATTAGACCAAAACATGATTTAGTCTCAAATAATGAGTTCAGTGAAAACTTTGAAGTAACTATTAGTGAAAGTGAATCAAGCCATACGATTAGCCCATCAATTAAGGTGATAAAAGACTACATCGTGCAAGGGTTTGTTCATATTTTGCCCCGTGGCCTTGACCATATCCTTTTTGTGCTCGCATTATTTTTGTTTGCCAAAAGCTTCTCAACGTTACTTTGGCAGGTTTCAGCTTTTACACTAGCTCATACCATTACTTTAGCGCTAGGCATTTATGGCATAGTGCAATTGCCAAGCTCTATTGTCGAGCCCTTAATAGCGCTTTCCATTTTATACGTAGCAATAGAGAACGTTTATCGAGCTAAATCAACCACTGTTAGCCACACTCGCATGCCAGTAATATTTGCCTTTGGCTTGTTACATGGTTTGGGTTTTGCGTCAGTGCTAAGTGATGTAGGATTGCCAGAGAGCCAATATGCTTTAAGTCTGGTCTCATTTAATATCGGTGTCGAGTTGGGGCAACTTAGCGTTATCGTTATTGCTTTCTTATGTTTGGCACCAATAATGAAAAAACAGTGGTATCAGTCGACAGTAGTAAAAGCACTTAACATTGGTATTGCTATAACGGCGGCATATTGGGTAATTGAACGCGTGTTCTAATCTAAAGTGCATATTCGCACTTTCACATTGACGTGCATGGACTTATTAATGCCGTGGAATCGCGAATTGCTAAGAGCGGCCTGAATATGCTCGCTCTTTCACATCGACATACATAGACGTATTAATGCTGTGAAGGCAAGGATGCCTAAGAACGGCCATGTGATCGCAACATACCATTCATCGACGTGCATGGATGCACCAATGCCGTGAAGCCACGGATGGCTAAGAACGGCCTGAATATAAAAAAGGTGAGCATAGCTCACCTTTTTGTTAATAACCGTCGTGACAGCTTAATTCACATTAAAGCAGCACTGAAACATTAAATGTTTTTTACACTAATATCGCCAACTTCTAGCTCAGCTTTACGCTCACGCTCTTGACGTTTTTCACAAGGGTTATCGCAATTACAAGACTTTTCGATGCCAACATTTGCTAAACCACCACAGCTACCTGCAAGGGTTTTCTGTTGAAAAATATACCCGACAGCCATTGCCATAACAATAACGAGAAAAAAGCCTAAGGTGATTAAAAACATAGCCATAATGAGTACAAACCTATTTAATAATATTTTATTGCATTGATTAATAAATCAAATACTGAGTAATTTACTTAACCGAATTGAAAGCATGCAAACCTACTTGAGGTATTGCATGAATTTTACCGTGCTTTGCTCAACAAAGCCATGATCTGTTTTCGCAATAATGTAAACAGCAAGATCATTTTCCTTTGCAAATGCCAAGGCTTTCTCTTCTCCCATCACCATCATTGCAGTCGACAACCCGTCTGCCGTCATTGAAGATGGGTGAATCACGGTAACAGAGACCAGCTTATGGTTAATTGGCTTACCAGTTTCTGGGTCTATGATATGCGAAAATCGTTGACCGTCGGCTTCAAAATAAATTCGGTAATCACCTGATGTCGCAACTGCATTATCCTTTGGTACAATAATCTGGTGAACTGCACGTTCAGTACTCAAAGGCTTTTCTATGGCAACATGCCAAAGCTCTCCGGTATGTTTAAAGCCCTTAAGACGCATTTCTCCGCCTATTTCCACTAAGTAGTCATTGATACCATTCATTTCAATAAACTCAGCAACTAAGTCAACACCATAGCCTTTAGCAATAGTCGATAAATCCACATACAGATCAGGAATAGTTTTAGCTAACATACCGTTTTCAAAAGTTAGCTTATCTAAACCAATGCGTGCTCTAGTGCTTGCTAATAGCTCATTACTTGGCACCGTTTCTGGGCGATATTCTGGACCGAACCCCCATAAATTAACCAAAGGTCCAACGGTAACATCAAGTGCACCATTGCTTAATTCGCCCAAACGTATTGCTTCTTTAATTACTCTAGCTAAACCTTTAGAAACCTTAGTCGACTCAAGTGAAGTTGACTGGTTAAATTGTGATAATTCTGAATCGGCAATGTAAGTCGACATTTCCTGATTTAACTGTTTAAGTTGCTCATCAATACCTTGTTGTAATATAGCTGTGTCAACGTTTTCACCGGCAACTTTAATATTATAAGTTGTGCCCATCGTTTTACCCTGTAGGTAATATTCCTGCCGAGCAAGATCATTACTTGGGAAACAACCACTGAGTATAAATACCGCAAGTGTTGCTAAAACGAGCTTAATTCTATATTGCATAACAATATCCTTTATAAAGTTTCATTTAGCTAAAACAACTGCCCATTTGATTGAGTAAACACAATGGTTTTAGCTAAATAAAATAATTTGGGTTATCTAGACTTTTCCTACAAGTATTAAAAAGGCGACCGAAGTCGCCTTTTATCTTAGCTTAACAATTGGCAAGCTCAGGTAACTTTTCAGCTCGAAGCTAGTTCACTTTAGAGCAAAGAGAAGGCGCAGAGTTGACGTTAGTCAATGAGCACCTTCGATGCCGCTATTAAGGGAAATAGCAAAGAGAAAAAAGTTACCCTATGTTAGCCACCAAAGTCATCTAACATAATGTTCTCATCTTCAACACCAAGATCTTTCAACATATGAATAACCGCAGCGTTCATCATTGGAGGACCACACATGTAGTACTCACAATCTTCTGGTGCTTCATGATCTTTCAAGTAGTTTTCATGAAGTACATTGTGGATGAAACCTGTCATGCCATCCCAGTTATCTTCGGGTTGTGGATCTGACAACGCAACATGCCATTCGAAGTTATCATTATCAGCCGCAAGACCGTTGTAATCATCTTCATAGAACATTTCACGCTTAGAACGAGCACCATACCAGAACGACATCTTACGTTTAGATTGCAAACGTTTAAGTTGATCGAAGATATGTGAACGCATTGGCGCCATACCAGCACCACCACCGATAAATACCATTTCATTATCAGTTTCTTTCGCGAAGAACTCGCCAAATGGACCTGAAATAGTCACTTTATCACCAGCTTTTAAGCTAAAGATATAAGACGACATTTTACCTGCTGGTAAATGTAAACGTCCAGGAGGTGGCGTAGCGATACGCACGTTAAGCATGATGATGCCTTCCTCTTCTGGATAATTAGCCATTGAATACGCACGTAACGTTGGCTCATCTACTTTTGATTCAACATCAAAAAATCCAAAATGATTCCAATCACCTTTGTATTGGTCATCAATATCAAAGTCGCTATATTTTACATGATGCGCAGGCGCTTCAATTTGAATATAACCACCAGCTTTAAACGGTACAGATTCACCATTAGGAATTTGTAACTTAAGTTCTTTAATGAACGTTGCTTGGTTATCGTTAGAGATAACTTCACATTCCCATTGTTGAACACCGAAGATTTCATCTTCAAGTACAATATCCATGTCTTGTTTAACAGCCACTTGACATGCTAAACGACAACCTTCTTTTGCTTCACGCTTAGTGATATGACCTAGCTCAGTTGGTAAAATATCACCACCACCTGAATGTATGTCAACACGACACTGGCCACAAGTACCACCGCCACCACATGCTGACGGTACAAAAATACCTTGGTCAGCAAGCGCGCCTAAAAGCTTTCCACCAGCAGCAGTAACTACCGCTTTTTCTGGATCGCCATTGATGCTGATCGTAACGTCACCTGTAGAAACTAACTTAGATTTAGCGAATAAAATCACCATCACTAACGCTAGTACTATCAAGGTAAACATCGATACGCCGAGAATAATTATTTCCATCGACTTTTCCTTTAATCTTCTTTAAGGGCTTTAGCTACACCATCCACACTAAAGTGAAAGCAAGCTAAAACCGACATTAACCTAAAGTGAAATACCACCGAAAGAAAGAAAGCCAAACGCCATCAATCCTGCAGTAATAAACGTAATACCTAAGCCTTTTAAGCCATTAGGTACATCTGAGTATTTCATCTTTTCGCGAAGTCCAGCCATCAATACAATAGCTAACATCCAACCTACACCTGAGCCAATGCCGTAAACAACACTTTCGCCAAGAGTTAGGTTTTTCGCAACCATGAATGAAACGCCACCGAAGATTGCACAGTTAACTGTGATCAACGGTAAGAAAATACCAAGCGCTTGATATAAAGCTGGGAAGTATTTATCTAGTACCATTTCAAGAATTTGTACTAATGCCGCAATCACACCGATAAACGTAATGAAAGACAAAAAGCTTAAATCAATAGAATCTGCTGGGTCAGTAACACCCATCAAACTATCTAACGCACCAGGCGCTAAAATTGCTTGATAAATGATTTGGTTAGCAGGTACCGCAATACCTAACACCACAACAACCGCAACACCTAAACCAATTGCTGTGCTTACTTTCTTAGAAACAGCTAAGAATGTACACATACCAAGGAAGAAGGTTAATGCCATATTTTCAATAAATATGGTTTTAACAAATAAACTTAAATAATGTTCCATGACTGCTTAGTCCTTCTCTACTTGTTCTGGTTTCCACTGGCGAATTGCCCAGATGATTAAACCGATAATGAAGAATGAACTGAATGGTAAGACTAATAAGCCATTACCTTGGTACCAGCCACCATTTTGAATAAGAGGTAAAATCTCCATTCCAAAAATTTGACCAAAACCAAATAGTTCGCGGAAAAAAGCAACAATCATTAAGACTGCACCGTAACCTAAGCCGTTACCTAAACCATCAAGGAAACTTACGCCTGGCTTTTCTTTCATCGCAAATGCTTCAGCACGACCCATTACAATACAGTTAGTAATGATCAAACCAATGTATACAGAAAGCTCTTTTGATAACTGGTATGAAAATGCTTTTAATACTTGGTCAACCACGATTACTAACGAGGCAATAATTGCCATTTGTACGATAATACGAACACTTGAAGGTATTTGATTACGAATCAACGAGATAAATAAGTTAGAAAATGCTGTTACTATCATTACCGCAATCGTCATAACTAAGGCGTTAGCCATGTTGCTTGTTACAGCAAGTGCAGAACACACACCTAAAACTTGTAAAGCAATTGGGTTGTTATCAGCTACAGGGCCAAATAAAACCTTTTTAGTATCTGTAGACATTATTTCAATCCTCCAGCGCGATAGTTAGTAATAAATGGGCCGTAACCTTCTTTACCTAACCAAAAACGTATCGTACGCTCAACACCATTACTGGTTAATGTTGCACCTGATAAAGCATCTACACCGTGAATATCGCCAGCTTTAGCGCCGCCTTTAACAATTTTAATTGCTACGTTGTTTTGCTCATCAAACATTTTCTTACCTGGCCATAAAGCTTTCCATCTTGGGTTTAGTACTTCAGCACCAAGTCCAGGAGTTTCTTTAAGGTCAGAGTAAATAACACTTTTAACGGTATTCATATCAGATTCTAAACCGATAAAACCATACATTAGGTCCCATAAGCCAGAGCCAACGATAGGTAATACAATCGTAGATACTTTACCTTGTTCATCTTTAACAAAATAAACAACAGCGTTATCAGCACGACGGCTTAAACCAGCAATATCGTTTTCAGGTTTTGAGCTTTTTGCTTTATCACGAGCATCGGCACGTTCTTCAAACATATCAACATCACCTTCAACAACTTTACCTGTTTCCAAGTTAATCATTTTAGCGTCAACATATTTGTTGTAAGTACCAACAATATCGTTACCTGCAAGCTCTAATAAGCCAGAAGTTTCTAAAATCTTAGTTTGCTTATCAAGCAACTTGTTCGCTGTTTGTAGTGGCTTTAAAGCTACTGCAGAAACCGAAACTAGTGCAGCACAAACTAAACAAACAACAAATACAAAACCAACCGTTTTGCCAAACGTTTCTTTATTACTAGACATTGCGAGCAAGCCTCCGTTTGATGTTCCCTTGAACGACAAAGTAGTCGAAAAGCGGCGCAAATAAGTTAGCGAATAAAATGGCTAACATCATGCCTTCTGGGAATGCAGGGTTAACAACACGTACTAGTACTACCATGATGCCAACAAGCGCACCAAACCAGTATTTACCCGTATTAGTGAATGACGCTGAAACTGGGTCAGTTGCCATAAACATCATACCAAAGGCAAAACCACCCGTAACTAAGTGCCAGTACCAAGGCATAGCAAACATTGCATTCGTGTCGCTTCCAATAGCATTAAGTAGCATTGACATAGCAACCATACCGCCGAACACACCTAACACGATGCGCCATGACGCAATACCTTTATAAAGGATATATGCACCACCAAGTAAAATCATCGCAGTAGAAACTTCACCAACAGAACCTGGAATATAACCCCAGAAAGCGTTCCACCAGTCAGCGTTAACTGAATAATCTAAAAGACCTTGGTTCGCAGCACTAAGTGCTGTTGCACCAGAGAAACCATCAGCAGCAACCCATACAGCGTCGCCTGAGATTTCACTTGGGTAAGCAAAGAATAAAAACGCACGACCCGCTAATGCTGGGTTCAAGAAGTTTTTACCTGTACCACCGAATACTTCTTTGGCAATAACAATACCAAAAGTAATACCGATAGCTGCTTGCCACAATGGAATTGTTGCCGGTAGGATTAATGCGAACAGAATAGAGCTTACGAAGAAACCTTCGTTCACTTCATGTTTACGAACAGTCGCAAACAATACTTCCCAAAAACCACCAACAATAAATACCGTTGCGTAAATAGGTAAGAAGAACATAGCGCCATAAAGCATCATGCTAAACCAGCCAGAGTCAGCCGCTAAGCTACCACCAACCAATTCAAACAAGCCTACTTGCCATGTATCAGGTAAAGAGTAACCGGCAACTAATGCTTCAGTTGCTTGGAAACCAATGTTGTACATACCCCAGAACATGGCAGGGAAAACCGCTAACCATACTGTGATCATGATACGTTTAAGATCAATGCTGTCACGAACGTGAGTTTGACCTTTGTTTACTTGGCCTGGTGTAAATAAACCAGTCGCTACGGCTTCATAAAGCGCATACCAAGTTTCAAACTTACCGCCTTTTTCAAATTGCGGTTCGATATCTTCAAAAAACTTTTTCAAGCCCATGACTAACCTTCCTTCTCAATTGTGGTTAGGCAATCACGAAGGATCACACCGTAATCTGTTTTACCAGGGCAAACAAACGTACATAAAGCTAAATCTTCTTCATCTAACTCTAACGCACCAAGTTGTTGCGCACCGTCAGTATCACCGGCACATAAATCACGCAATAACATAGTTGGTAAAATATCTAGCGGCATAACACGTTCAAAGTTACCAATTGGCACCATTGCACGAGCACTACCATTAGTCGTGGTCGTCATATTAAACAACTTCTTAGAGAAGAAGTGAGACATATAAGCACGAGTAACAGAGAATTTATTAGGGCCTGGATACATGTAACCAATAAACTCTTTTTCTCTGCCTTCTAAAAGAAGAGATACTTGAGTGTGGTAGCGACCTAAATAGCCGTGTACACCAGAAGCAATAGAACCTAATAATAATGAACCAGAAACAACACGTAGTTCACCATCAATACTTTCATTTGCCGTTAACTCAGTGGCACTTGCCCCTAAAGTTGTACGAACCAAACGAGGATTCTTTGCTGCAGGACCAGCTAAAGAAATTACTCGATTGCTATCAAGCTCACCAGTAACAAACAACTTACCAATGGCAATAACATCTTGATAACCTGCGTGCCACGCAACCTTGTCAGCACTTACTGGCTTCAAGAAATGCATGTGCGTACCAACTAAACCAGCAGGATGTTTACCAGCAAATTCATTTACCTTTGCAGATGAATTAACAGCAATATCAGCACCTGGTGCTTTACTAACGAAAACTTCACCGTCAGTTAAGCGCGACAAAACGGTTAAACCGTTAATGAATGCTTCACTTTGTTCGGCAATAATAATCGCAGGGTCTGCAGCCAATGGATTAGTATCCATTGCACTTACAAATATAGCGGTTGGCGTTGCATCAACTGCAGGAACTTTACTGAATGGACGTGTACGTAATGCTGTCCACAAACCTGAGTTTACTAGGTTTGCAACAACATTTTCACGAGCAATTGAGTTAAGTTCGCTAGCGGTAAAACTGCTAAACGTTTCTTGCTCATTGCCATCTACTTCGATAACAACTGACTGCAATACGCGTTTTTCGCCACGATTAATTTCTTTAACAACACCTGAAGCTTGAGCTGTGAATTTAACGCCAGGATTCTTTTTATCTTCAAAAAGTGCCTGACCTTTTTTAACGCTATCTCCAACCTTAACGAACATGGTTGGGCGCATACCCACAAACTCTTCACCTAATGTTGCAACGGTTTTGATGGACGGACCATCATGGATTACCTGCTGGGGGGCGCCTACTACAGGAACGTCCAGACCTTTTTTTATTGTAATCATAAACACTTGCACTACTTTTGATGGGAGTATCAAAATCAATTATTTATTTACTTAACTACGCTCAGCTATTACAAAACCTTTGCAAGTTAATGTAATTATCGCAGTTAAGTAACACAAATGACCGATTTCAGTGTATTTCAGTAAAATCTTAATTTGTAATGAGCAAATTAAGCTTCACTGGCTCTAGTTAAAATTTCTGGCGCGATTCTAGCACAAAATCACCTTTTTATTCTATGTTAAGCACGACAATAAATAACAATTTAGACGAATTATCTATAATTTGGGTAATTATCAGACAAAAACTTCTTTTTTGGCCGGAAATTTCAACAATTAAGTATATATGCAGCTTGAGATTTACCTATTGACCCTAAATAATAAATCGTGCTTTTTCAGTTTTATTTACAATAAAGTTTGATAAACAGGCATAAAAAAACCGACTTACATGTCGGTTTTTTATATTAATGAGTTAAATCACTCATTAGACAATAAAACGTTTACTTAAACTAAGTTATTAATTGCTAACTCAGGGCTAACGTCAGCTTCATAGTCAACGCCATCAACGTTAAAGCCAAATAGCTTCAAGAATTCACCATGATAATTAGCGTAATCAGTTAACTCATCAATAGTGTCTGTATCAACGGTATTCCAAATTTCTGTCACTCGGTCTTGAACGCTATCTTCAAGTTCTTTATAGTTTTGGAATAAACGACCACCATCATCTAAACGCGGTGATTCACCATATAAATTTTCACGGAATAAATCTTGAATTTGCTCGATACAACCTTGGTAAGTACCATCAGCTTTCATCACTTTAAACATTGCAGAAATATATAAAGGCATAATTGGAATTGCCGAGCTTGCCTGTGTTACTACCGCATTTAAAGAAGTAACATGAGCTTCGCCTGCAAGTTCTTTAGTGCTTTCTTTAATCGCTGCTGCTGCTCTATCAAGATCTTCTTTTGCACGACCAATTGTCGCATGGCCGTATATTGGCCAAGTTAATTTTTTACCAATATAGGTGTAAGAAGTGGTTTTAAAGCCATTAGCAAGCACGCCAGCTTCTTGTAAAGCTTTGATCCAAAGCTCCCAATCTGCACCGCCCATAACATCAATAGTGCCTTGAATATCAGCGTCAGTTGCCGCTTCAACAGATACAGAATCAATCACACGTTTTGAAGTGTTTAAATTCTTAGTAGTAACACTTTGTCCAATCGGCTTAAGCGTTGAAGAATAAACTTCACCGGTATCAGGATCTGTTCGTCGAGGTGATGCCAAGCTGTAGATAACTAGGTCAATTTCACCTAATTCAGCTTTAATAGTTTCGATTGCTTTTGCTTTAATTTCATGAGAAAAAGCATCGCCATTAATATTTTTTGACCAGATACCTGCGTCATCAGCAGCGGCTTGAAATGCTGCAGTATTATACCAACCAGCAGAAGCCGTTTTCTTTTCTGTTGGTGGCTTTTCAAAGAAAATACCTAAGGTTTTTGCATTATTGCCAAAAGCGGCGGTGATGCGTGACGATAAACCGTAACCAGTTGACGCACCAATCACCAAAACATTTTTAGGCTTAGCTGTCGCTTGAGTTTGACTTTTAACATAAGCAATTTGTTCATTAACGTGTGCAGCACAACCATTAGGGTGAGCGTTAGTACAAATAAAACCACGAATTTTTGGCTTAATAACCATAACAATACCTTTTTAGCATCACTCTAGCCCCCAAACTTAAAAGCATTAATTAATGCAAGTAAGCTTTGTAATGCTTAGTGATAAATTGATTTTTAAAATGAAATTGCCGACTAGTTTACTCTTGCTTGAGCCATTAAGAGGTGCGACCAGTCGGAAAAATATGAAATTTATGAAAAATTAACGGTTTTCATAATACGACTGCAACGTTAGCTTGTTAAATTCATGCATAGAAGCAAGGAATTCGCTATAAGACTTCCAAACCCGTGCAAAGTCTTTATCAGCAGCAACTTGCTCAACTATCAGCGCATCTGTATGCTGTTTTAGCGCTTGCATAACTTCCATCGGAAATTGACGCAATTGCACGTTATGTTCTTCGAGCAAAGTTTTTAATGCGGCGTTATTACGTGCGTTATATTCTGCTAATGTTGACTCATTAACGGCATTGGCAGCAACTTCTACAATGGCTTGTAAATCAGCGGGTAAAGCATCAAATGCTTGTTGATTAATTAAAAACTCTAAACCTGTACCAGGTTCATGCCAAACGGAAGAATAATAATAGTCAGCAGCTTGATAGAAACCAAAAGCCAAATCATTGTAAGGGCCTACCCACTCAGTTGCATCAATAGCACCACTTTGTAGCGCAGAAAATATTTCGCCGCCTGTTAACGTTACCGGAATTGCGCCAGCACTTTTAAGTACTTCACCTGCAAGTCCTGGGATACGCATTTTCAAACCTTGTAAATCAGCAACTGAGTTAATTTCTTTTTTAAACCAGCCACCAAATTGTGCGCCAGAATTGCCACCAGGCAAAGGCTTGATGCCAAACGGCTGATATAACTCTTGCCAAAGTTCCATTCCACCACCGTAATGCAACCAAGCATTAAATTCAGTCGCTGTCATACCAAATGGAATGGCACTAAAAATAGGGGCCGCTGGTATTTTTCCTTTCCAGTAGTATGAACCACTATGACCCATTTGCACTGTGCCTTGCGACACTGCGTCAAATACTTCAAAACCTGGTACTAATTCACCTGCACCGTAAACTTTTACGGTTAAACGTCCGTTACTCATGGCCTTAACATGTTTTGCAAATTTTTCTGGCGCCATACCCAAACCAGGAAAATTTTTCGGCCAAGAGGTCACTAATTTCCAGGCAAACTTTTCTTGCTCAGGTTGTACATTACCTTCGGTAACTGTAGACGTTTTATTTTCACCACAACCAGTTAATACAAACAATGAAAGGGCTAATACTGAAAAAGAGCGGGTTATTTTTTTTATCATAATGCTATCCGTATATTACGTTGGGTAACCAAGTCACTAAACTCGGCCAATAAGCTAAAGTACACAATAATATTAACTGTATAATAATAAAAGGGATCACACCTTTATATATTGCAGAAGTTGGCACTGATTTATCGGCAACACCACGCAGATAAAATAATGCAAAGCCAAAAGGAGGTGTTAAAAAGGAGGTTTGTAAGTTCACTGCAATCATAATACCTAACCAAACTGGATCAAGTCCCATGGCAAGCAATACCGGTGCAACAATTGGCACTACAACAAAGGTTATTTCAATAAAGTCTAAAATAAAACCCAATAGGAATATCACCAACATGACAATAAGTGTTGCACCGACAACACCGCCTGGCATTTGCTGAAAAAGCCCATGAACAAGTTCTTCACCACCGAAGCCGCGAAAAACCAGTGAAAATAGGCTTGCACCGATCAAAATCAAAAACACCATTGAAGTGATTTTAACGGTGGTTTGCATAACTGCGGTTAAATTATCTTTCGATAATTGTTTTTTCCATAATGCTAACAACAAAGCCCCTGTTGCGCCTACTCCGGCGGCCTCTGTTGGCGTTGCAAAACCCAATAATATTGAACCTAGTACAGAAAACATTAATAACAATGGCGGTAACAATGCTGAAACAAACATAGCAATGGTAAGTTTTTGCTCAGTTTCATCATCGTTTAACTTTATACGTTTAGGAATGTCACCTGGCTTAAATACCGCAACAAATATGCAATATAAAATATAGAAAGCCACCAATATCAAGCCAGGTATTACCGCACCGGCAAATAAATCCCCTACTGATACGGTTTTGGGGTTAAATATTCCCATGGTTAATTGCGCTTTTTGATAAGCACTTGAAAGTACATCACCCAGCAAAACCAAAGCAATTGAAGGTGGTATTATTTGCCCAAGCGTACCCGTTGCGCAAATAATGCCAGACGAAAATGCCGGACTATAGCCGCGTTTTAACATCGTTGGCAGTGACAACAAGCCCATAGTGACAACCGTTGCACCAACAATGCCAGTACTTGCGGCAAGTAACATGCCGACTAAAGTCACTGATATCGCTAAGCCAGCATTAAAGCGACCAAATAATAAGGCCATGGCATTCAATAAGTTTTCGGCAACTTTCGAGCGTTCTAACATTGCGCCCATAAAAACAAATAATGGTACGGCTAATAAGGTTTGATTATTGAGTACACCATAAAGGCGATTTGGCAACGCATGTAAAAATGCCATTTCAAAAAAGCCGCTACTAACACCAACGCCAGCAAAAATTAGCGCAACACCAGCTAATGACAACGCAACAGGATAGCCCAACAACAAAACACCACACACGGCGGCAAACATTAATAACGAGATATATTCCATTACTGAACCTCGTTCATAGTAGGTTTATTTGCAGAGAGAATGACTAATAGATTACGTAAAACTTCTGCTAGCCCTTGAAAAACCATAGTAACGGCGAGTGTTAGAATAAGTGTTTTATTAAGATAAACTAGCGGTAAACCACCAGCTTCAGAAGAACGTTCCATGATCTGCCATGCGGCTAAAACATAGTTAATACTGATAAAAAATATAAAGACACAAACTGGCATCAAAAGTACTAAGCCACCAATTAAATTGACCCACGCCTTTTGTATTAAAGAGAACTTTTGATAGAAAATATCAACACGTACGTGGCCATCGTGCTTTAAGGTATATGCCGCACCGAGCATAAATACGATACCATGAAAATACAGCACTGATTCTTGCATCGAAATCCAGCCAAGATTAAAGCCGTAGCGTAATACAACAATAGTAAAGGTCAGTAAAACCATTAGCAGCGTCAACCAAGAAATCATTTTACCTAGCATTTCAGTAAATGAATCGATGATACGCACAAGCTTACTGGCAATAGTTAACAACATAGCTATTCCATTTATTTTTATTATTTGAGTTTTGGAAGTTATACCGTCAAAAATTGTACCGTACATAAAACAACACCGCTAATATAATATTAACGGTGTCTATGTAAAGTAACGAAATTTCACGCGAGTTACATGAAAAAGTTATCCCGTTTTTTTACTGCCTCCTAAGCAGTTGGGGGATAAAGGTGTATTATCTGCGTAATAGTTTTCCCATTCAGTTTCAGTGTAAGTATGTAATGCCAAAGCATGAATTTTTTCAGCTAACTCCGATGCGAGTATTGCGTTAATGGCACGGTGACGTTTAATTAGACGTTCACCTTCAAAATCTTCGGACACAATAATAACTTTAAAGTGTGATTCACTGCCCGGCGCAACATTATGCTGATGACTTTCATTAATGACATCTAGGTGAAGGGGTGAAAAAGCAGAAAGTAATTTTTCTTGGATTACAGCTTCTATTGTCATATGTTTTTCCCTGAGTTTGATCGCTTTATCGATCATTACTAATTTTAGTCATTGTCGACAATTATGCCATCTATCTAGAAGTCTGGCCGCATAGTTTTTTCATTTTTATTGTTATTATTATGGCTAAAGACAATGCGCTAAACAATTATTTTTCGAAAAGTAAGGTTAATTCTCGCTTCGATTTCCTTTGCTCTTTTTGGCACACAGTGTTGCCAGTAACGTTGAGTATCACCGCGCATAATAAGTAAACTACCAGTAGAAAGCGAAAGTGTTAGCTTTTCTTTATTATCAATATGCTTTAGTTGAAAGTCTCGTGCTGCGCCTAATGATAACGAAGCAATAATAGGCATATTACCTAATTCAGCTTCATCATCACTATGCCAACTAACACTGTCGCGCTGGTCACGATATAAATTAGCCAGCACGGCATTAAAGTCATGCTGACAATAATCACTGATACGTTTTTTCAATGTTGCTAACGTTGCAGTCCAAGGCTTAGATGCCAATGTCATATTAGAATAACGATAAGTTAACTCATTGTCGCTATACCAGGCTTGTAAGCGCGGTACTTTCATGATTTTTCCAAACATACGAATATCATCATGACGCCAATCTAAGCTTTGCTGTAAAACAGTAAAAAGTTTAGTCGCTTCTTCTACAGAATATAACCCTTCAATGTACTCAATATCAGCGTCAGGCAGTAATACTTTCATCTAGTAACGCTCCATATTAAAAGAATCTTACATTTTAGCTTTATTATTGCTTTAAATTTACCATTAAACTAGCTCGTAGCGATAAACTTTGTCACAATATCAGCCACGCCAACCAAGTTTAAACTGCTATGATCAGCCCTTTTATTATTAATGACAAAAATCTTTTTCTCGATAGGTTCCCAACAGGCCAAGTTAACCGAAGCTTGCAGGCTTGGGATGCCGCTGACGAGTATCTACTTAATTACCTCGAGCAAGAGCAGCTAACCTCTGCTAAACAGAAAATTCTCATTTTTAATGATAACTTTGGCGCATTAAGCTGTAACTTATCGCAACATGAATTGTATTGCGTCAATGACTCATTTTTGAGCCATCAAGGTATAGAATATAATTTAGAACAAAATGGCTTACCTGATGATAATTTAACGCTATTAACTAGCTTAGATAAGTTACCAACTGACATAAATATTGTGCTGTTTAAGATACCAAAAAGCAAAGGTATGCTTTGTTATCAATTAAGCCAAATCAAGCAACAACTTGGAAGTGATGTACTATTTATTGCTGGTGATAGAGCAAAAGAAATACATAGTTCAACATTAAAAGTATTTGAAAACTATCTGGGCACAACTAAAACATCGTTGGCGGTAAAAAAAGCACGTTTAGTGTTTAGTCAATTTGACAATGACAAAGCAAGTACAGCTTTATTGCCAACAAAATGGCCTTTGGAAAATACCGACTTTACCATTAGCAATCATGCCAATGTTTACGCTAGAGAGAAACTTGATATTGGCGCACGTTATTTCTTGCAGAATTTGCCAAAGGTCAACGCTGATAGCAAAGTAATTGACTTAGGTTGTGGTAACGGGGTTATTGGCTTGAGTGTGCTATCAAAGCAGCCAGAGGCTCATGTTCACTTTATTGATGAATCTTTTATGGCCATTGCTTCAGCAGAAGCTAATATTGCTGAAAATTTACCTTCCGTTTCTCAGCAATGTGTATTCCAAGTGAATGACTGTTTAACAAGTGTTGAAGGTGGCAGTGTTGATTTAGTACTTTGTAACCCGCCATTTCATCAACAAACCGCAACTACCGACCATATTGCTTGGCAAATGTTTAAAGATAGCCACAGAGTATTAAAAAAAGGTGGCGAGCTACGCATTATCGGTAACCGACAATTAGCTTATCATATCAAATTAAAACGAATTTTCGGCAATGAAAAATTAATTGCCAGTAATGAAAAGTTTGTCACTATTTCAGCGATAAAACGCTAATCATTTTAACCTAGCTTTGTGAGCGAAAAATGCAATCAACACTACTAAAATTATTTTTAATAACGTCAACCACTTTACTCTTTGCCTGCAGTACGCAAGTAAAGCATGTTATTGTTAACCCAGAACTGTCGACGGTAAGCAATAATGCATTTCAGCAGAAGCAGGCACAGATTAGCTTTACTGATTTACGTCGAACTAATCACATAGTGCAAATTTTACGCGCTAATGAAGCGGCTGAGCTATATTCACCACAAAAGCCTTTAATCGATATTATCAAAACCTCATTATCGGCTGGATTTAAAACAAGTGGCTTACAACTACAGCCTTTAGCAGCAAGAAAAATTGAAGTTGTTGTCGATAACGCATTGATTAGTGTTCAGCAAGAATTAGTAAAATACACAGCGAGTAACGAAATAACGCTTCGTGTTATCGCTAAGAATGGCCAAAAAACATTAACGAAAACGTTTAAAATATCAGGTAAAAGTAATGGCCCTTTTAGTGCTGACATTGCGGTATTAGAGCGAGACTTTAATCAGCAATTAGCCAAACTTTTAACACAAGTTACGCAAAATAAAGAATTGCACGCGTTTATCAACTAGTTACTAAAAACTTATTCCTATTAATTATTTTTGGATCAGCACCATGAGAATTTTTTCACTTTTACTTTTCGTACTGTCATTAAGTGCTAATGCACAAGATGGTGCCATCGACCCTGATAATTTATTTCCACAAGTAAAGTTAGAAACTTCGATGGGAGTAATTATTGTGGAATTGGATCGAATTCGAGCACCAATCACCGTCGATAACTTTTTAGCTTATGTGGTCAGTGGCGAATATAACGATACAGTTTTTCATCGCATCATGCCTGCGTTTATCGTGCAAGGTGGCGGCTACACCAAAGATTTTGAACTAAAGAAAGTTAATGGCAACATTATCAATGAGTCGGGTAACGGCTTAAAAAATGAAATAGGCACTATAGCAATGGCAAAGGAGAATCGTCCGCATACGGCGAACAGACAGTTCTTTTTTAATGTTGCTGACAATTCTAGTTTAGACCCTGGTAGACGTTGGGGTTACGCTGTTTTTGGCGCCATTGTTGAAGGTCAAGAAGTAGTTGACGCCATGACATTGGTCAAAACTGATTACAATGATGAAATGGATTGGGAAAATGTTCCGATTAAACCTATCATGCTAATAAAAGCTAGCTTACTACCCGCCACATAGACATATCGCAGCTAACTAAAATTCAGCTCAGCTTCTATCTTAATATGAAGCTAACAAAAGCCAACGCTTAAAGTGGACTGTAATACACTTAAAGGACACCTTGTGATAACATTGCGGCAAAAGTACAACTTGTATAAGCCGTATATCAACGAAATAAACTCAAGGTACACATGCTTAATATTTCACTGATATTTTGACAATATCAGTTTTATCAACGATAACTAATGTAAGTATGTCAATAGCTACAGGGGACAAATAGACATTTCCTCCATTAAAAGTAGAAGTCAAATTCTTTAGTTATATCGTAAGGAACATCATGATAATTGAGCAGTTTATCAATGAAAAAATAACCCAAGTCGGTGCCTATATTACGGCAGTGATAAATCACTCTCTGCATTATACTGAATTAGACCAATTTGTTGAAAATACAATGGCAGAGTGGACTTTGTTACACGTTAGTGATGAAACACCAAGCAATGCCAGAGAACGTGTTTTTTGGCATATCATGCATGAGTTAAGCTTACATAGTGCCAATACTCTTGAAAGTAATTTGTATTTTAAAAGTGAAATGTCGACCTGTTTAGAATTTTTCGCAGGTGTCGGCAGCTACCCTATTGACTGTGTAGGTTGGCGCCCTATTCCATAATAATAAAATAACTTCTTAAAGCTCAACTGCGCATTCATTGGCAAGTGATAAAGACTTACAAATTAATTTCCTTATCGAGAATATTAAACTTCTGTTTACTAATACATTTTGATAGCCTAACACTATTCGTTTTATCGCATTCATTAGGCATTACTAGCAGTGCAATCCCCTACCTTTAAGCAAGCCATATTTAATCGACGTATGCTGATCTGTATTTTTACAGGTTTCAGTTCTGGCCTGCCATTATTTATCCTTTATCAACTTGTTCCCGGATGGTTGCGTTCTGAAGGCGTAAGTCTTACTGAAATTGGTTTATTTTCACTGATAGGCATTCCTTACGTTTGGAAATTCATCTGGTCACCATTAATGGATCGATATTCCCTACCTGTAATGGGAAGACGGCGCAGTTGGATGCTACTTACACAAATTCTGCTGCTGTTTTCGATCGCCGGATTTGGCTTTGTTGACCCCATTATGAATATTTGGAGTGTTGCGTATTTGGCCGCTGCTGTAGCATTTTTTAGTGCCAGCCAAGATATTGTGCTAGATGCCTATCGCCGAGAATTATTACCTGACCATGAATTAGGCTTAGGTAACTCAATTCATGTGCAAGCCTATCGCCTTTCAGGTTTAGTACCTGGTTCGTTAGCCTTTATATTGGCTGACCATATCAGTTGGCAAGCGGTGTTTATTATTGTTGCTGCCTTTATGCTTATTGGCATTATATTAAGCCTTGCCATAAAAGAGCTGAATACCGAGGAACTCGCACCAAAAACGCTTAAGCAAGCTGTTGTGTTGCCATTTAAAGACTTCATTAATAGCCAAGGTATTAAAGCGGCGCTTCAAGTGGTACTTTTTCTATTTCTATATAAGCTAGGTGACAATATGGCAACCGCGTTACAAACACCTTTCTTTATAGATTTAGGTTTTACAAAAACAGAGATTGGCGTTGTCGCTAAAACTGCATCGATGATAGCCATGACCATTGGCTTAGCACTTGGCGGTTTAGTCATGATTAAGCTAAGTATTAATCGTGCTCTTTGGCTATTTGGTTTTGTTCAGATAATCAGTATATTAGGCTTTGCCGCACTTGCAGAAATTGGTCACAATACCTACGCTTTAGCTATGGCAATGGGCTTTGAATATTTAGGCGTTGGTTTAGGTGCTGCAGGTATTACTGCCTTTATAGCCAAGAATACTAATCCGGCATTTGCCGCAACTCAAATTGCGTTATTTACCGCCATTGCAGCACTGCCTAGAACTTTCGCTAATGCAACAACAGGAATTATTGTAGAACAAATAGGTTGGACCAACTTTTACTTTATGTGCACAGCCTTGGCTATACCGGGTATGCTCATGCTATTTAAAGTAGCCCCTTGGCGAGAGCCATCCCAACAAAAACAACAGGAGATAGCGTAAACATGATTAGACTCTTTTTTCTGATACCTTTATTAATGTGCGCTATTTGGTTTTGGTATTTACAAAATAATAATTACACAGTTAAACAAGGCTTAAAAGGCTTCGGTTATATTTTTGCTTTTAACGGCATCATCATCGCATTTTTTGTTTTAATGCTTTATCTCACAAATTAGCTCATGATGAACCGCAAATAGATACTTTTTATATCGACATCTATGTAAATTCTTAAACATAAAAAAAGCCGCGTGAAGCGGCTTTTTAGTCATTGAAACTAGCTGAGGTTAACTAATAGTTTCTTCAATTAGAAAATTGAACGAAACCCAGAGCGACCGCCACGTTTTGAACGACGATTTCTCATACGGCTATGCAGCTCTCTGCGTTTAGAGTCTAGCCATTCATCACGAGTGACAGTAACATCACCTTTACGGCCTTCCTCACGAGTACGGTAAGCACAAAACTCTTGGAAAGCTTCAATGTCATCTTTAAGTTCTTCAGCGACTAGTTCAATCATAATCGCGTCATCTAAAAAGCCTAAAACAGGAATATGATCAGGTACTAAGTCTTCTGGATCACTAAAGTAGGCTAACGCACTTAATACATCAGCACGTTCTTCTTCTGGTATTTTCCATTCAGAATCTTCAATCATTGCAACCAAAGTTTCTAATTTTATAATCCTTTCGCTTACAAATGTCGGTACATCACCTTTAACATCTTCACTAAGACTTTTTGCGTTTGCTAAAATTTCGGTTTCACTCAAGTTTTGAGCGCCTGACTTTGATTCTCTCATCACATTGCGAAAATGCTCTAAATCTGATTCTTTCAACTCGAAGGTAACTTCAAATGCCATTATAATTCTCCTGCTATTTGGCTTGCTTTGATCGGTAACCCCTTAAATTTAACAGAACATTAGCAATTCAGCACTAAAGATATACAAAATATTAATCATTTTTGTGTAAATAAAAGCTATTTTTATTAGAAAACTGTCTGCAAAAAACGAAAAACTTCGTAAGAATTGAATTATAAATCACATTTGCACCCAAAAAAAACAGTGTTATCATGCTAAGTAACTGTTTTATTTACTGCAAATATTATGTCTAACGATAAAAAAACTAATAGCATGACACTGGCAATTACTGATAGTGAAATTGATAGTGAGAAGAAGGACGTTATTTGTGAAAATTGTCATTCACAAGTTATCGGCTCATTCTGTAGTCAATGCGGCCAATCGGTTGAATCTACTTTAAAGTATTTCTGGACCGTTATCTTACATCTGCTTGACGATATTTTTAGTTTCGATTCTCGAGCAAGCAGAACATTAATCCCACTTATGCTAAAGCCTGGTTTTTTAACCAATGAATATATTGCTGGTAGACGTGTTCATTATGTTCCGCCGCTGCGTTTATATTTATTTATTAGTATAGTTTTTTTTCTATCACTTAATTTATTAACCAGTAACAGTATTTTTGAAAAGCAAAACTCTCTTGAGTCTAATCAAAAAGTTACCGAGTATTTGAAGGAGCTTAATAAAAATAAAGTCGAGGCCATAGAAAATAAGGATATAATAACTGCTGAGAGTATCGAGAAAGAAGTAAAGAAATATACAGACTATCAAAGAGCATTAAGCAACAAAGGTGCAATACTTGCCGCAGGAATTACCGATGAAATCGTTTTATTAGAATTTAAAAAAATGCGAAATGGTGGCAAGTTAAAAGACAAAGATGAAAAAGAATTAACGGATGCCATTGAGCAATTGAAGCTTATAAACGAAGGGAAACTTACAGAATTAGTCGATGAGCAAGTGACATTCTCCAATAATGCTGATGGTACGGTAACCTTCGACTTCCTTTCGATAGAAAATAATAAGAAATTGAACGAATTTACTGAGCTATTAGAGAAAAAAGCAACGAAAGCCTTTAACTCTGATCCAACACCACTTTTTAAAGAGTCTGTAAGTAAGCTACCACAGCTAATGTTTATTGTTTTACCTTTGTTTGCAGCACTATTAAAAATAATATATATGTTTTCAAGGCGTTTATATATGGAGCATTTAACCGTAGCTTTACATAGTCATAGCTTTATCTTCTTAACTATTTTACTTGTGCAGCTTGCTGATTGGTTATATGACTATCTTGATGAAACAAACACTTTATTAAGAGGCCTATTAGAGTATGGTAGTTACGCCGCCTTAATTTGGTTACCCATCTATTTATTTTTAATGCAAAAGCGTGTTTATAAACAAGGAAAGCTTTTAACAGTTGTGAAATATAATGTCGTTGGCATGCTTTATATGATGCTTTTAGGCTTAACAGCTTTTGTAGCCTTTATTTGGGGCTTAACTGATACCCAACTGTAATAAACTCCTAAATGAAAAAAAGGCGTTAGTTTTTAAACTAGCGCCTTTTGTATATTAATCAGTGAATTTAATTATTCAGCTAACGGACGCATATGAGGGAATAAAATAACGTCTTTAATGGTTGGTGAATCAGTGAATAACATCACTAAACGATCGATACCAATACCTTCACCAGCAGTTGGTGGTAAACCGTATTCAAGTGCTTGAATATAGTCAGCGTCAAAATGCATCGCTTCATCATCACCAGCATCTTTACCTGCTACTTGATTTTGGAAACGTGCCGCTTGGTCTTCGGCATCATTTAACTCTGAGAAGCCATTTGCTAGTTCACGACCACCAACAAAGAATTCAAAACGGTCAGTAATGAATGGATTTTCATCGTTTCTACGTGCTAATGGTGAAACTTCCCACGGGTATTCTGTAATAAAAGTAGGTTGATCAAGCATATGCTCGGCAACTTCTTCAAATATTTCACAGATGTACTTACCAGCACCCCATACTTTAGAGGCATCAGTTTCTTTTACGCCAACAGATTTTGCCATCGCTTTAAGCGCGTCAAAATTTTCTTCTGGATTACGTAAAATGTTTTCGTCTAAATCATTACCGTGTAATAAAATCGCATCAACCATCGATAAACGGGTAAACTTCTGACCGAAATCATAGAATTTCTCTTCTACTACTTCACCATCAGCATCTTTCACGGTATTACGAATAATAGCTGAGCCCATTACGTCTTCTGCTAACGTGCGTAGCATGTCTTCAGTAAGGTTCATCAAGTCATGGTAATCAGCGTAGGCTTGGTAGAATTCAATCATGGTAAATTCTGGATTATGACGCGTTGATAAACCTTCGTTACGGAAGTTACGGTTAATTTCAAAAACTTTTTCAAAACCACCAACAACCAAACGTTTCAAGTAAAGCTCTGGCGCGATACGCATGTACATTTGAATGTCTAAGGCATTGTGGAAGGTTTCAAAAGGCTTAGCTGTTGCGCCACCTGGAATGGTTTGTAGCATTGGCGTTTCAACTTCCATGAAATCACGGTCAGTTAAAAATTTACGAATACCATCAACAATTTTTGAACGTACTTTAAAAGTATTACGGGTATCTTCATTGATAATTAAGTCAACGTAGCGTTGACGATATTTCGTTTCAACGTCTGATAAACCGTGGAACTTTTCTGGTAATGGACGAAGCGACTTTGTTAAAAGCTCGTATTTGTCCATATTGACGTATAAATCACCTTTACCTGACATATGCATAGTACCAGTAACACCGATAATATCACCAATATCTAAAGTGCCCCAACGCTCTTTAATGTCTTTTTGCACAGTTTTGTGTGCGTAAGCCTGAATGCGGCCAGTCATGTCTTGTAATACTAAGAATGGACCACGTTTTGCCATCACACGACCAGCAATGCTGTAAATGCCTGTTTCAGCTTCAAGCGTTTCTTTATCTTTCTCACCGTGTTCAGCTTGTAAATCAGCGGCATAGTGTTTTCGGTCAAACTTGTTTGGATGGCCATTAGCCGGACAGTTTTCTCGAATTTTTACTAATTTGCCACGACGCTCGGCAATCAACTTATTTTCGTCTTGGTTCGCTTGATCAGTCATTTTATTTCTCGTGTTTAACGTAATATTCTATTTAAATTAATATGTTTATAAGCCAGACTTTAAACTAGCTTCTAAAAATTTGTTTAAGTCGCCGTCTAATACCGCCTGGGTATTACGGTTTTCTATGCCTGTGCGTAAGTCTTTAATTCGGCTGTCATCCAATACATAAGAGCGTATTTGGCTGCCCCAACCGATATCAGATTTTCCGTCTTCTAATTCTTGTTTACCTTCATTTTGCTTTTGCATTTCCATTTCATACAATTTAGCTTTCAGCAATTTCATCGCAGTAGCACGGTTTTTATGCTGCGAACGATCCGCCTGACACGCAACTACAGCGCCAGTAGGCTCGTGAGTAATACGTATAGCAGAGTCAGTTTTGTTAACATGCTGACCACCCGCACCAGACGCGCGGAATGTATCTATGCGTAAATCAGCAGGATTAATATCAATTTCAATGTTGTCGTCTATTTCTGGATAAATAAACGCAGAGGCAAATGAGGTATGACGACGGCCACTTGAATCAAAAGGAGATTTTCGCACTAAACGATGAACACCAGTTTCTGTTCGTAACCAGCCAAAAGCGTACTCACCCGTATATTTTATGGTACAGCCTTTAATACCAGCTACATCGCCATCGGTTACTTCAATAGCTTCAGTTTTATAACCATTGGCTTCACCCCAACGCAAATACATGCGCATCAGCATTTCAGCCCAATCTTGCGCTTCTGTACCACCAGATCCTGACTGAATATCTAAATAGCAGTTATTGGCGTCTTGCTCGCCGGAAAACATCCGACGAAACTCTAACTTTTCTAAACTCGCTTCCAATGCTTTCGTTTCAACACCGGCATCGTTAAAGGTTTCTTCGTCATCTTCTTCAACGGCAAGTTCAACTAAACCTTCAATGTCTTCACAACCAGAATCCATTTCATCTATGGTTTCAACTACAGCTTCTAATGCTGAACGTTCACGACCTAATGCTTGTGCCCTTTCAGGCTCATTCCATACGTCTGGCGATTCTAATTCGCGAACCACTTCAACCAAACGTTCTGACTTTTGATCGTAGTCAAAGGTACCCCCGAAGCATATTAGTACGTTCGCGGATTTCTTTAATTTTACTGAGTACTGGATTAACTTCTAACATACTTTTTTAACTGTCACGCCATCATTGATAAATAAATTGGAGAATAAAGGGAAAAATAACCAAAAAACAGTCGCGCATTGTAGCCTAATTATGCGACTAAATAAATGCTTGCGTGTGTAGAGAAATTGTCTTTTTATTATATTTTTATGGAGAGTTATTAGCATTAATTGTCTAAACAATTAATGCTATAGCGCTAAGTCTGTATTTTAGTCTAATTGTTCGACCATTAATTGCAGTGATTGCTTACCGCGAAATTCATTAATATCGAGACGATAAGCAAGCTTTACTTGCTTTGTTTTATGATCTGGCCAACGCTTTATATCAACACTAAAAGCAATAGCATCGAAAATTTGCTGATCTTTCTCAACGACCAATTTTAAATGTTTTTCACCAACAATACGCTGTTGAACAAGCGTGAAAGTATCATCAAATAAAGGCTCTGGAAAATTTTGTCCCCACGGCCCCGCCGCACGTAAAAGCTCTGCAAAACCAAGCGTCATATCTTGTGTTAATAAACTACCATCTGAAGCTAATACACCTGTTAGCGCTTCAACACTCAGCCATTGTTGGGCATATTGTTCAAACAGTGCTGAAAACTCTTGAAATTTATCAGCATGAATCGATAGCCCTGCCGCCATGGCATGACCGCCAAATTTAAGAATAATATCTGGGTGTTGGCTATCAATATGCTCAAGTAAATCTCGAATATGCAAACCAGGAATCGAACGCGCAGAGCCTTTAATTTCATTGCTAGTACTATCATAACTGCTGCTATCAAGACTATTGGAATCTTCATCGTTGGCTCTAGCAAATACAATACTTGGTCGGTGATACTTCTCTTTTAACCGTCCTGCAACAATGCCAATAACCCCTTGGTGCCAATCAGCATGAAATAAGCTAATACCGTGCGGTAAATTTTCTTCGCTAAATTGCAAACTTTTAAGCACTTGTTCAGCTTCAACTTGCATGCCTTGCTCTATTTCTCGACGCGCCTTATTTAAATCATCTAAATCAGCGGCCATTACTCTTGCTGTCGAAAGATCTTTTGCTAATAAGCAATTAATGCCGAAGGCCATGTCATCTAATCGCCCTGCCGCATTAATTCTTGGTCCTAGTGCAAAACCAAAGTCACTAGCAACTAGCTTTTGCTGATTTTTACCTGCAATTTCAATCAACGCTTGTATACCTGGACGTGTTGCACCAGCTCTAATTCTTTTTAAACCTTGCTCCACTAAAATACGATTATTGGCATCAAGCGAAACAACATCTGCGACTGTGCCTAAGGCAACAAGGTCAAGTAATTGAGCAATGTTTGGCTCACTGATATTTTGATGTTCAAACCAAGCTTGTTCACGTAAATACTTTCTCAGTGCCAACATGAAATAAAATGCGACACCGACGCCCGCCAAAGATTTACTGGCAAAGTTACACCCTACTTGGTTAGGATTTACAATAGCATCGGCTGCTGGCACGGCATTTCCAGGTAAATGATGATCAGTTACCACAACCTCTAAACCTAATGCTTTCGCTCGGTTAACACCGGCAATACAGCTAATACCATTATCCACGGTGACCAAAACTTGTGCCCCTTGCGAAGCAGCTATTTCAACAATTTCAGGGGTTAGACCATAGCCATACTTAAAACGATTAGGCACTAAAAAATGGTGATTATTAGAGCCAAGCATTTTTAATGCTTCCATCATCAGTGCAGTACTGGTTGCGCCATCAGCATCAAAATCACCGATAACTGTAATGTTTTTTTGTTCTTTCAAGGCAATATGCAACAGTGCACATGCTTCGGGTAAACCTTTCAAACTATCAACCGCACATAAATGCGAGGCAGTAAGTTCCAACTGCGTTTCATTAGTGACACCTCTACGTGCATAGATTTGTCGGATAATCGGATGCAAAGTTTTAGGCAAATGGTCATCACTTACTTGTTCTCGACGAATGATCTCTTTAAGCATTGAATTGGGTCTTTTTAATTGAGCGAATAATGAAAGCTGTAGATACAAAAATGGCAAGTATAATACTTGCCATTTTATCAGGTAAATCTTTTAAATATTAACCACCTTGTAAGGCTGTTTCTAATAAGCTAAACAATTTACTTGGGTCTTGATAACCAGGCACCATCATACCATTTGCTAGTATAATTGCCGGTGTGCCACTCACGCCAACTTGACGACCAAAATCAAACTCTTCTTCAATTGGCTTGTCACAAATACGAGCCGCGACATTTGAGCCACTTTTCGCTTTTGTTAATGCTTGCTGAGGATCTTCATGACACCAAATTGAACGCAAGTCTTTAAAGCCTTGAGAATATTGACCACTTCGGTCTTTCACGCCTGAACGAGGGTACGCTAAATAACGAACAGTAATACCTCTATCGTTATAGTCTTCAATTTGGTCATGCATTTTACGACAGTAGCCACAAGTAATATCAGTAAAAACAGTGACCACGTGCTTTTCATTTTTTGCAGGAAAAACAATCATCGAATCAGAGAATTTTGCCATGCCATCAACGCGAACCTGCGCTAAACTTTCTTCGGTTAAATTGCTAACATTATCACCTAAACCATACATTTTACCGTGTAATAAAAAATTACCATCTGCACTGGCATAAAATAATCCTTGGTCGGTGATCACTTCAACAACACCTGCCATAGGCGATGCTTTAATACTGTCAATTTTAAAACCTAACATGTTGCTTAGTTTCGTTTTAACAAGATTAAGTTCTGTTGACTGAACACTTGGTAACATTACACTGTTATTAGCTGGTGTAGCTGGATCAGCTAAAGCAACATTAGAATAACTAAAAACACTCAATAGTGCGGCAAATAAATACTTCTTAGACATAGAGATTTCCATAAATTAGCTAGCGGGTAATAAGGTTTAAATTGTCATTAATTACAAGTGACCGCTTATAGGAGGCTAAAATTACAGTGAAAGTGGGCTAATTGCAATAACAGCCAACAGCTTCTAAAGCCTTTTGTTGCCTCTTATCATCATTTGTACTGGCATTGATAGCGGCTTATTTGCTAAAATCGCGGCAAATAAGTTCCCGTCTCCTTTTATTTAGGTTAAACAACTCTCGGTAATCATTATCAATGAATATTGCACTATTTTATGGCTCAACCACTTGCTATACCGAAATGGCAGCAGAAAAAATTCAAACTGAACTCGGTGCAGAACAAGTAACCTTATTCAATATTAAAGACACTGCGCTAACTGAAATGGCAGATCACGATATTCTTATTTTAGGTATATCGACTTGGGATTATGGTGAAATTCAAGAAGACTGGGAAGGACATTGGCCTGAAATCGCCGATATTGATCTGAGTGGAAAAATAATTGCCCTTTACGGCATGGGTGACCAAATTGGTTACACCGAATGGTTTCAAGACGCTTTGGGCATGTTACATGAGCAAGTTATCGCGCAAGGTGGCTATGTTATTGGCTATTGGCCTAACCAAGGTTATGAATTTTCCGCATCAAAAGCCTTAACTGAAGATCAAAAACACTTTGTTGGTTTAGCGCTGGATGAAGACAATCAATACGATGCAAGTGATGAACGTATTACAACTTGGTGCCAACAAATTAAAACAGAAATTGATGAGATCTTAGCTGATTAAGCCAAGTTAAGATTAAATATCATAAAAAACGCACAATTTTGGCAAGATCTTTAGGATAAATCCGATTTTGCCATTATAATCCGCAGCTATAAACCTTTGAAGAAAATTATTACATGTTTAATCAGTTTGACCTAGACTCCGCGTTATTGGGCGGTATTGAAAGTGCCGGTTTTAAAAAGCCTACATCGATTCAAGAATTAGTATTGCCTGTCGCTATGACGGGTAAAGACTTACTTGCATCAGCCCCAACAGGAACGGGAAAAACAGCAGCGTTCATTTTACCCGCGGCTCAACATTTATTAGATTACCCGCGCAATAAGCCGGGTTTTCCTCGGGTACTAATTTTATCGCCAACACGCGAACTCGCATTACAAACGCATGAGCAATGCGAAAAATTGACTTCATTAACAAAAATTAAATCAGGTGTTATTACTGGTGGCGTTAACTACGGTAGTCATAAAGAAATTCTAACCACTAATACTGATATTTTAGTGGCAACACCTGGTCGTTTAATGGAATACATTGAAAGCGAGCAGTTTGATTGTCGTGAAATAGAAGTCTTAATTTTAGATGAAGCTGACCGTATGCTTGATATGGGCTTTATAGAAATTATTAACCGCATCATTGCAGAAGCTCGCTGGCGCAAACAAACAATGTTGTTTTCAGCAACATTAGAAGGTTCAGCCGTAGTGAGATTCTCTCGCGAAATACTAAACGAACCGGTATTTTTAGAATCGAATCCATCCCGAAAAGAAAAAGCAAAAATTCATCAGTGGCTACATATCGCCGATAATAAAGACCATAAAGTTGCCTTGCTAGTTAACTTATTAAAGCAAGAAGAACTTTCACGAGTAGTAGTATTTGCTAATAAACGTGAAACCGTACAATACTTATCAGGTAAATTATACGCAGAAGAAGTCCCTTGTGTATGGCTTGAAGGAAAGATGCCACAAGATAAGCGCAGTACTTCTGTTGAACGCCTACGCAATGGCACAGTAAAAGTATTAGTAGCAACCGATGTTGCCGCGCGTGGTTTAGATATAGACGACATTACCCACGTAATTAACTTCGACTTACCGCGTACTGCTGATATTTATTTACATCGTATTGGTCGTACAGGCCGTGCTGGTAATAAAGGTACGGCAATCTCATTAGTTGAAGCACATGACATGGCGGTTATTGGTAAAGTAGAACGTTATATTGATGAACGTTTGCCGCGTCGCATTATTGAAGAACTTAGACCAAAGAACAAAGAAGCGCGTGTTGCGATTAAAAAAGCGAAAGTTAAGAAAACTGTCGCTCAGAAAAAAGCAAAAGCGAAGAAACAAGCTAAGCGCAATAAAAAATAAACTCTTCTATTAACGTATTTTTTTACTGTTGATAATAAAAAACCTAAACCTCAGTTAACAACTAAATGGTTTAGGTTTTTTCGTTTTAACAGCTTAAAAATACAGGCTTTCTAGTGATTAATTATGTCATTATTTAGAAGCTGTAACTTGCACCAATAAATGCGCTAGTGACTTTATCATCACCAATTAATGGACTATCCGTAATCGCATCATCAAGCTTGGTGTATTGCGCTGAGGCTATCAAAGTCCAGCTCTTATCTAGTTGATAAAAAGCAGATAAACCAGCGCTATAGTTAGTTACCGAGCCAACAGTGTAAGCTGTTCTGCCAACGCTATTATCAACTTGCTCTGCAGAAACACCATAAATGTGATTTGCATAATCACTACTTTGAAAGTGCACGGTTGCATTTGCTTGCACCATGAAGTCTTTACCAATATTAAAGATTGGCACTTCAATTCCTAAATCAGCTGTTAAGCCTTTTGAATGTCCTGAAATATCTTGCTCTACACTCAAATTAACAAAATTCCAATAACCATCGACTTTGAACGTAACATCACCTTCAGGTGAGTCATAACCAGTAAATACTGGATCAGATGATTTATCTGAACCCATAAATTTATCATCGTCATAACCGTCGTTTCGGTAATTGACTCCGACGCTTAAACCAAAATCGTCTTCACTTAATAAATTATAGGTAACAATGCCATCTTTACCGATTAACCAATTACCATATGTTGCCGAAAGCAGCGGTGCAATACCTTGTTTAGCATCTGTACCTTTCCATGCTTCATTTGCGCTATAAGCACCAAGCCCAGTGGTAAACTGCCACTCTTCCGCTTGAACAAGTTGTGGTACACATACCAAACTAATTAATGAACTAGCGAATAGTATTTTCTTTATTTTAGTTGAACTTAGCATTGTAAATATCTCCTGTAATTGATGGAAAGATTGTAACCCGTTGATATTTATATAACCGTTGCATTAGTGTTCTCTAATGTTTAAAAAATGTAATAAACTGTCGAAATTGTTTATCAAGCAGAAGTGATAGTTTGCTTAGGTTGCAACGCGTTTCTCAACAATGTTTCGCAATAATATTTCGCAAATATAAATGATGTAAATTAGCAAATAAAATACTTCAGGAGCCTTAGAGCTTGCATTAAAAATTGAACAATTACTCTAATACTTATCAGTTAGATAACTGATGAATACAGGTAATTACATTAAAAAACGTTTTATTGAACTTTTAGCTAAATTTCCATAGCACGCCCCTAATAATTCGTTTACAGTAAACGCTGAATGAATATTTGTTTCAAAATGTAATCACAGAAGTAGATAAATGATACCCAAGACGTCAAACGATAATAAATCGGTCCAAGCGCAAGCAAACCTTTGGATAACACGACTTGATAAAGGATTGTCTAGCGTTGAAAAACAACAATTAATAGCATGGATCAATCAAGATAAAGCTCATTATTCGGCACTGCAGAGAATGTCTTCCTTATGGGGAGATATTAGTACTCAGCATGAGCTAAATGGTTTATTTTGTGCCAAGCCAGACAAAAAGCCAGCGAGTGACTACCTAATGAAAGGTTGCTTAGCAGCTAGTATCTTTTTTGTTGCAATATTAACAACAAACTTAGCAAATGATATTAATCAGCTTTGGCAAGACCCTAAAAATGCCTCTTCTCAACATTTAGCCTATCAAACATTTAGTACCCAATTCGGTCAACAAAAAGAAATCACCTTAACTGACGGTAGTTCTATAAAACTAAATACCAATACCGTTATTGAAGTTGCTTATAGCGCCTTACAACGAAAAATCACTTTGATCCGTGGTGAGGCAAAGTTTGATGTTGCAAAAGATCACAATCGACCATTTACCGTTATTTCAGGGCAAAACTCCTTTACAGCGCTAGGCACTATTTACAATGTTCAACGTGATAACAATCATGATATGGAGCTACTGGTAAAAGAAGGTAGAGTTTTAGTAAGCAAGGCTAATACCTCAAGAACCGTTTTACTCGATGCCATCAAAAGCTCTCAATCAACGCTAACTAATCAAAAAGCGATGAACATCGTTACTGCTGGCGAAAAGTTAGCAATTACTAAGCAAAGCTTGAATGCTAAACAAACACTGTCAAATAGCGCTATTGAAAAAGAACTCGCTTGGCAACAAGGTATGCTGATTTTTAATGGTGAACCACTATCGCAAGTGTTGTCTGAAGTGCAACGTTATAACTCGGTTAGCTTTACGCCAATTGCAGATGATATCGCAGACCTTAAAATATCAGGGTATTTTAAAAGTAACGATATTAATGGTTTACTTCAGTCATTAAATTATAACTTTGCCATTGATTACCAAAAAGTAAGTAATAATACTTTTTCTCTTAATCGAGCATAATTTCACTGCAGAGAAATGAACTGCCTAATGGCTTTAATAGGCCTAAGTGTTCAAAATTTACGTTAGTATAAAATAATAAAAGCTTCGGAATTTAAGCATTGATAGCATCTATTCTTTATTTCGCTTTAATAAGTACTTTGAAAAGTATTCGTCAAAGCCGTAAAACGTTGTTAACCCATACAGCATTGATTTTTTTACTCTTTTCTTCTATGGGTAAAGCTGCAGATCTTATCTATTTCGATATTAAACAACAAAATGCTAATCAAGCCTTAATTTTATTTGGTAAACAAAGCCAACAAACCATATTATTTTCATTTGAATTAACCAAAAACATTCAAACCAATCAGGTCAAAGGTTATTACACCGTTGACTTTGCTATTCATAAGTTATTACGAAAGTCAGGACTAAAAGTTGTTAAAAATCAAGAAAATGTCATCGCTATTTCTGCAGTTAAAAAAGTAAATGTACAACCAACAACTGAAATTCCTCCTCCGTTCGACAACGCTAATGATACACCTGAAACAAGCAGTATTGAGAAGATAGCCATTGTCGGTAGCCGCACTGCGCGACGTTCAATTACTGATTTACCGGTTCCTGTCGATATTCTGCCATTCAAGCGATTGAAGCAATCAGGACACACCAATGTTGGCAACATGCTACAAGCGATAGCGCCTTCATTTAACTTTTCTAAATCAGCTATTAGTGATGGCAGTGATGTATTACAACCAGCAACATTAAGAGGCCTAGGTCCCGACCAAACACTCGTATTAGTTAATGGTAAACGTCGCCATCAAGCAAGTTTAATTCATATTAATAACTCTGTAGGACGTGGTACAGCGGGTACCGATTTAAATGCCATACCGGCATCAGCGATTAAACGTATTGAAATTTTACGTGATGGAGCGGCAGCACAATATGGCTCTGATGCGATTGCAGGGGTTATCAATATCGTCCTTAAAGATGACACTTCAACCGATTATGTTGAAGCATCATACGGAAAGCACGCAAAAAGTGATGGTTCAAGCCAACAAATAGAATTCTCTAAAAACATATCATTATTTGAACAAGGTTATGCCAATCTATCCGGCAGTGTCGCAGACCATCAGGCAACAAACCGCACAGGTCAAGACGGCTCATGTATTTATGAAGGCTGCATACAACGTACCACCAATGAATATGTAACCTCTAATTCAAGTGAAATAAACGCTGAACGTAAAAACTTTGAAATTGGTAACCCAGAATATTTACAACAAGCCTGGGTTATTAATGCTGGCTATGGCACCGACATTGGAGAGCTATACGGTTTTGCTACTTACTCGACACGAGACAACACTTCTGCAGCTTTTTTTCGCTCTGCAAAAGACCAACAAACCAACCCATTACTACAAGATAGTCTTCCAACATTGCTCGATGGCTATTTACCAAAAATATCATCAAATATAACCGACTATTCACTCAATTTTGGCTATAAATTTGAATTGGACAGCGGTATATCAATTGACACTTCCTATACCTATGGAAAAAACAAAATAAGTTACAAAACCAAAAATGCTATTAATGCTTCTTATGTAAACTTACTACGTTTTCAAGAAAATAATTCAGCTCAACAAGTTCGAGAAAACATTCCGCAAAATGCCCACGCCTACGATCTGGCATTATCACTACAAACATTAAATGTCGATATCAGAAAAGATCTTGATTGGGCAACACTCGCTCTTGGTTTTGAATTAAGGCAAGACCACTATCAAGTCACTGCGGGAGAAAAGTATAGTTACTTTGATTACGACACCTTAGCTAGTCATTCATTATTTCCAAATGATGCAATCGGTGGTATTCAAGGATTCCCTGGTATATCACCAAGCTCAACAGTAGACGAGAAACGAAATGTGCGTTCAGTATACTTTGAAATGGAACAGCTACTTTTTTCTAACTTATCCGTAAACACAGCGGCAAGATTTGATGACTATGATGGTTTTGGCTCTTCAAGCAATGTAAAAGTTGCTGCTCATTGGCAAAGTAATGACTGGCTTACTTACCGCGGCGCAATTAGCACAGGTTTTCGTGCCCCATCAATGCAACAACTCTACTTTAACAACACCAGTACACAGTTTTTAGTTAACGAGGACAATGAACTTGTTGGCCAAAAAGTTGCAACTTTTCGAAATGACAGTCACTTAGCCAACGCCATTGGCGTTCCTGAGTTAGAAGAAGAAACATCAAAGAATTTAAGTCTAGGTGCAATCGCCAGTTTCGATAACAACCTAACGCTAACAGTAGATTATTATCATATCGAAATAGACGACCGTATCGTACTCAGCAGTGGCTTGTGTCTTGGCTTAAATCACACTTTAGATCAGTTACTAGTCGCTGAAAATGTTGATAAAGCGCAGGTGTTTTTAAACGGTGTCGACAGTAAAACCCAGGGGATTGATATTATTGCTACATGGCAAACCATGCTAGCAGAGGGACAACTCGATTTAACTTTCGCGGCCAATTTCACTAAAACTAAAGTGCAGCGTTTATTTACACCAACCAACAGTACCTTAAATAGCTTAGCGGTTACTGACATTTTCTCTGAACATGACATAGCTATCATTGAAGACTGGCAACCTGAAAGCCGAATAAACGCTAATATCAATTATCAACTTGAGCGTTGGCACTTTAATCTCGCGTTAAACCATTTTGGAAAATATAGTGTTGTCGACGGTGACAAACAGACTTATGGCGCAAAGTTATTAACTGACATTCGTATCGAGTATCAACTAACTCCTAACATTGAATTGTATGCTGGTAGTAATAATCTATTTAATGTTTACCCTGATAAAAATACCATTGGTAACTCGCGAGCAGGAAAAATAACCGACGATGCAGGCAATACCATTGTTGATAGTGATGGTGTATTTAAATATTCTCGCCGCTCAGCACCATTTGGATACAATGGCGCTTATTTCTATACCGGATTGGCCGTTAACTTTTAACTCTTAAAGCGTAACCATTAACTCAATTCAAAGCTTCTGCGCGCCAAAATTTTGTTCCTTTAATCGTCGCCTGCAATGCTAAGCCACTTTCTGTAAAGGTATAAACGGTGACATCACCATAGTAGGCTTCTCCTTCAATCGAACCACCTTTGTCACCTGCTTTTGCCAACGCATCAGCATTTCCGCCAAACGTCCAGCCACTATTAATAAAGTTATTCATCGCATCTCGACTATGGAAAACCATAACAATTCTATAGTCCTTTACGCCAAGACCTAAACCAACTCCTCCTTCAGCCATATTCATGTAGGTATGCTTTTGATTTTTCATATCCTTTACAACACCATAGCCAGTACCTGCAGCAACAAAAATCAAGTTGATATTTGCGTTTGAAAATACCGCATAACCTGGCGCCGCATTCAATTGCTGACGAGTATCGGGTTTAGTAGCAAAAAGCTGCGTTAATACCTCGTCTTTCATTTGTAAAATTTCTTGCTGCTTCTCAGCAGTACTACCACCACCCATTGTTGCACATGCAGATAATGCTAAAGAAAGTAGTAATAATTTAATCGCGTTAAATTTCGTTATTCCATACATGGTGATTACAAGCCTTTAATAACTTCGATTAACCAAAGCTTAGCAGAGGAAGTGTATATGTAGATAAGTAATCACCAAGAGGCACGAAATATGGTTAGAGCTAAAGGAATAGTATAGGTGTGTGATATCCGCTTGGCTGATAACTGATGTATTAGCCAAGCGAATGTAATTCAAGTTTATGCTTCTTTGCGGGTGAATACCCAATCGTTAGCTTTACTCAACTCTGTTGAGTATTGATAACCGGCAACATCAAAGCCTTTTAATTGCTCAACATCAGTAATTTGATTCTCGATAATATAACGCGCCATTAAACCTCGCGCCTTTTTAGCAAAAAAGCTGATCATTTTATATTGGCCATTTTTCCAATCTTTAAATGCTGGCGTTATCACCTCAGCTTTTAATGACTTTTTCTTTACTGACTTAAAGTATTCATTAGACGCTAAATTAATCAGCACTTTATCACCCTGCGCTTCTATAGCGGCGTTCAAATGCTCGGTAATAATATCGCCCCAGAATTGATACAAATTACTGCCACGATCATTGTCGAGTTTTTTGCCCATTTCTAAACGGTATGCCTGCATTAAATCTAATGGCTTTAATAGCCCATATAACCCTGACAAAATACGCATATGCTGCTGTGCAAAAGCAAAGTCTTTTTCACTAAAGCTTTTAGCATCTAAACCAGTATAAACATCACCATTAAAGGCTAAAATTGCCTGCCTGGCATTTTCTTGAGTAAAAGGAGTTGCCCACTCACCAAAGCGCGCAGCGTTAAGCCCTGCTAGCTTATCGCTAATGCCCATTAACGAACTAATATCAGCAGGTGTAAGTTTTTTACATTGCTTAATAAGCAACTGGCTATGCTCAAGCAATTCAGGCTGTGAAAACTGCTCAGTAGCAAGTGGCGAATCATAATCTAGGTTTTTGGCGGGAGAAACAACAAGCAACATTAATTTTTTCAACTCATAGCTAAGGTGGTTTTAGTCACTATATCATAGCAAAATGCCAGATAAAAAATACTAGCGGTAACATACCCTACATAATCATTTGATATATTAGTTTTACAACGCTTTTTGTCTAAGATATTTCATAAACATGCTTGCTAATTTATGAAAATTTGATACAAATACAACTGAATAAGACAGATACCTAGCAATTTCACCTATTTTGCTTGAAAAACGTTGTAATATTTCACCAAAACTTACTTAATTATTCATTTGATTGCATTATCAAATTCAAGGGACATGTTATGACCGATCAACTTTCTCAATTAAAAGCAATGACAACCGTTGTTGCTGATACAGGCGATATTGAAGCGATAGCCAAATTTCAGCCACAAGACGCAACAACAAACCCATCGTTGCTTTTAAAGGCTGCTTCTTTACCAAATTATCAACATTTACTTGCCGCATCGGTAGAGTGGGCAAAATCACAGTCAAATAATGCAGAGCAACAAGTAATTGATGCTGCCGACAAGCTTTCAGTACTTATTGGTTTGGAAATATTAAAAATAGTTCCGGGTAGAATTTCTACTGAAGTTGATGCACGTTTATCTTTCGATACGCAAGCATCAATTGCCAAAGGCAAGAAGCTAATCGCTATGTACAATGAAGCAGGGATCAGTAACGAACGCATCTTGATAAAAGTAGCTTCTACATGGGAAGGTATTAAAGCCGCAGAGCAACTAGAGCAAGACGGCATCAACTGTAATTTAACGCTGTTATTTAACTTTGCCCAAGCACAAGCTTGTGCAGAAGCAAACATATACTTAATTTCACCGTTTGTTGGCCGTATTCTTGATTGGCATAAAAAAGACAGTGGCAAAAGCGAATATTCAGCCAATGAAGATCCAGGCGTGATCTCAGTCAGCAGTATTTATAACTACTACAAAGCAAAAGGCTACAAAACTGTCGTGATGGGCGCAAGCTTCCGTAATATTGGCGAAATACTTGAATTAGCGGGTTGTGATCGCTTAACAATAAGCCCTAATTTAATGGATGAACTTGCTAATTCTAATGACACCATTAGTCGGAAATTATTTGATGAACAACCTGCAATTGCAGCCGAAGCACAACTAACAGAAGCACAATTTAGATGGCAAATGAATCAAGATGCTATGGCGACTGAAAAGCTAGCAGAAGGTATTCGTAACTTCGCTATTGACCAAGCTAAACTTGAGCAACAATTACTAGCGTTACTTTAGACTATGACTAATTTTCATTTGTAATACTGATGGAATAAACCAATTTTGTAACAAAAATGCAAAATAATGTTTCTATTTTTTAACGAACTGTGATATTTAAACAGTGCAGTTGTAGAAAAAAGGAGCATACCATGGCAAAATTTCAACAAGTATTGGACTCTTTGGGCACACAACCTAAATCAAGTTCAAGTAATAATAAAAAAAGAAAATGGCGTGAAATTGAACAACTGAAAGAAAAATTTCAACTAGAAAAAGATCTCAAAGCATTTGATGATTCTTTAGAATATATGTTGGAAGAGTTTTAACTAGCTTAGCGCTAAGCTAAATAACTAAAGTTAAGTTAAACAACTAAAACCCGGAATTTACCGGGTTTTTTATTGGAAAAATATCGTGAAAAATAAAATAGTCGGCTTAGGTACTCTACAAGCAAAAATTTATTTCTATATTAAAAACCGTCCACCTTCGCCTCACTATCAAAGCTTAGCTAACATGGAAACAATAACTCAAGGTGAAATTAGCCGCATTGGCCATGAAACAGGTAATCATTGGCGAAAAGTATTTAATGTCTATGCCAAGCTGATGTTTGAACTAAACCCAGAGGGTTTTAGCAGCTGGCAAGTATTAAGGGATGAACAGTTATTGCAAAAAAGTGAACATTGTCTGCTATTTTCTCCACCCCAAATTGCTACTAATGAAAAACTTGCTGAGGTTGGTGAAGATAGCAAAATACATATAGTGCTGGGTAAGGGCTACGCGGAGCAACTCAAACTAGCAGAAAATTGCACGTGGTTAAGCCACGATTTTGCGATTAATTTTCAGCAAAAACTCATCATATGCCCGTATTTTGATTATCGGCAATTATCGAACATAAAAATAACTCAGCTTTGTCGGCTAATTCAGCAATTAAGCACTCAGAACACTAAATTTACTGAGCTCGAAGTTGATGCCAATACTGAGTCGTTAAATGTTCAGGGTATACTCTAATCGGCTCTAATTTGGGTTTCCCTAAATAAAAGCCTTGAGCATGTATCATGCCGAGCTTTTGCAACAACTCGAACTCTTGCTGGCATTCAATACCTTCAACAACAATTTCTGCATCTGCGGCAGTGGCTAAATCAAAAATGGCTTGCAAGAACTTTTGCTTAAAACGATCACGGTGACAGTTTTCAACAAAGTAACGATCGACTTTAACAATATTAGGTAATAGCTGACTCCAAAGCTTTAAGCCTGAGTAGCCAGCTCCTAAATCATCAATAGCGACGTTAAAGCCAAATTGGCGATACTTGTCTAAAGCATGACGTAAGGTATCATTATTTGGAAATGGGTACTTCTCACTAAGCTCAATCACTATTTGCTGACAATTAAGCCCAGCCTGTTCAACAAACTTTATGGTTTCACCTTGAGGGTGATTTTTATTAAGCAATACCAAAGGACTAATATTAAGAAATAATTTTCCCGATAAATTAAGTTCAGCAAAGCGTTTTATCGCACTATCTCGGCAAAGTATTTCAAGCTCTGACAACAATCCCGCTTGAGTCGCTTGCTGAAAAAGTACATCCGGGGATTGTAATGGGCTACCTTCAGGACCACGAGTTAATGCTTCGTAGCCGGTAATGCTTTGCTGCTGGATATTAAATATCGGTTGAAACACCGTAATAATTGCTTTGGCTTGAATAATCGCTTTTATATTCTCTATCACACAACTCTCCTAATTAAAAAAGATTCTAGGCAAGTTATGTGACAGCTTTATGACAAAGGAGGATAATAAGCTGAAGTTTATTAACCAGTAATAATGGAAAATAAAATATAACCACATGAAAAGAAAAGCCTTAACAATCTTGAGATTATTAAGGCTTTATCATCAATTACAGCTACATGGTAAAATTTGACTATGTTAGCAATTATGACTCACTAGGCTCTTCTTCGACAACAGTACCACTTTGCTCAACAACAATACGGTCAACGCGCTGTAAGCCGCGTGGCAGTTTGTTTCCGCGACGTCCACGTTCACCGCGGTAATGTTCTATATCGCTGGCTTTAAGGGTTAGCTTTCGTTTTCCTGCATGTAACGTAACCGCACTTTCAGGTGGCAGCACTTCAAGTAAAGTAACAAATTCTTCCCTCGTTTTTGCGCGTGCAGAAGGAATATTAATAATTTTATTACCTTTACCTTTGCTTAGCACCGGTAAGTCTTTAATTGGGAAGACTAACATGCGCCCTTCAGAGGTAATTGAAAGAACAAGTTCGCCATCAAAATCACTAATAACTCGTGGCGTCATTACTTTTGCCGCTACCGACAGACTTAACAGTGCCTTACCATTTTTATTTCGGCTGACCATATCGGCAAAACTACCAACAAAACCATAACCAGCGTCACTGCTCAATAAGTATTGCTGCTCATCTTCAGCCATCAATACTTTTTCAAAGTTTTCACCACTGGCTAAATTAAAACGCCCTGTTAATGGCTCTCCTTGGCTGCGAGCCGTAGGCAAACTATGTGCATCGGTGGCATATGCCCTACCCGACGAGTCAATAAATACCACAGGGCGATTACTGCGCCCTCTAGCAGCACATAAATACTCATCACCTGACTTATAACTTAATGCGGTTGCATCAATATCATGACCTTTAGCACAGCGTGCCCAACCTTTTTCAGACACAACAACAGTTACCGCTTCACTTGGCATTAAGTCTTTCTCAGATAATGCCTTAGCTTCAGTTCGCTCAATGATAACTGAGCGGCGATCATCGCCGTATTTTTCCGCCGCTTCGAGGATCTCTTTTTTCATTAAGGTATTCATACGAGCTTTAGAGCTGAGTATTTTTTCAAGGTATTCACGTTCAATATTTAACTCGTCTTGCTCAGCTCGAATTTTAATTTCTTCAAGTTTGGCTAATTGACGAAGTTTAATTTCTAATATTGATTCTGCTTGGCGCTCTGATAAATCAAAGCGTGAGATCAGTTCCGCTTTCGGATTATCAAAATTTCGAATGATTTCAATCACTTCATCAATATTTAAGTAAGCAATTAATAAACCATCTAACAAATGTAAACGTGCCAATACTTTATCAAGTCGATACTGTAAACGACGGCGAACCGTTTCACGTCGATACTCTAACCACTCACTGAGTATGGTTCTAATATCTTTCACGGCTGGCTTATTGTTTAAGCCAATCATGTTTAAATTAACACGGAAATTTTTCTCTAAATCAGTCGTGGCAAACAAGTGCTGCATCAACTGCTCAATATCAACACGATTAGAACGTGGAACAACAACTAAACGAATCGGATTTTCATGATCAGATTCATCACGTAAATCAACCACCATTGGCAGTTTTTTCGCCTGCATTTGATTAGCAATTTGTTCAAGAATTTTACCACCAGAGGCTTGGTGTGGTAATGACGTAATAACGATTTCACCATGCAATATTTCATAAACAGCACGCATTTTAATGCTGCCTTTACCGGTTTGGTAAATTTTTTCGATATCAGCTTTAGGGGTAATTATTTCTGCATCAGTTGGGTAATCAGGACCTTTAACAATTTCTAAAATATCGCCTAGTTCTGCTTTAGGCTGCTCAATAAGGTGTACACACGCTGCCGCAACTTCTCTAACATTATGTGGAGGAATATCGGTTGCCATACCAACCGCTATGCCTGTAATACCATTAAGTAAAATATGCGGTAAGCGTGCAGGTAAGGTTTTCGGCTCTTTCATGGTGCCATCAAAATTCGGCGTCCAATCAACAGTGCCTTGTCCTAATTCAGCTAATAATACTTCGCTAAAGCGGGATAAACGCGCTTCGGTGTAACGCATGGCAGCAAATGACTTAGGATCATCCGGAGCCCCCCAGTTTCCTTGACCATCAACCAGTGGATAACGGTATGAAAAAGGTTGCGCCATTAACACCATGGCTTCATAACAAGCAGAGTCACCATGAGGATGGAATTTACCCAACACATCACCAACGGTACGTGCAGATTTTTTATATTTAGCTAATGCCGACAAACCTAGTTCTGACATGGCATAAACAATTCGACGTTGCACTGGCTTTAAGCCATCACCAATATGCGGTAAGGCTCGATCCATAATGACATACATCGAGTAATTTAAATAAGCTTCTTCGGTAAACTGCTTTAAAGGGCGTTGTTCAATACCGTCTAAACTAAAGTCGATCGCATCTGACATGAAGTATTTTCCTAAAAAGGTCGATTAACGGTTAGATATTAATCGAATTTTTTGTTGTTATGATTCTATCGCTAGCTTAGCTGATTATCGGTGTGGAAAAAATACTTTCATACGATAATATTGCGGCAATTAGGAGATAATGATTATTCAGTGCTACTTGGCTGGTAATTGCAGACACAATTTCGACCATTTGTTTTGGCTTGATACATGGCAACATCAGCAATATGTAATAAATGGTCAAAATTCTTATTACCATCGTTAATACTTGCTAAGCCGATACTCACGGTAATAGGTAAACCTTGTAATTCAACAGCGTTGCTCTGTTGAATTTTTTCTCGTATTCGTTCAGCAATTGCTCGTGCTTGTCCGACATTTGCATCAGGTAATATAGCAGCAAACTCTTCACCACCAATACGTGCAAGAATATCTCGCGAACGCATGGTTTCACTTGCAAGCTCAGCAACATAGCAAATAGCCTTATCACCAACATCGTGGCCTAAATTATCGTTAACCTGTTTAAAGTTATCGATATCTATCACTAACACACACAGCTCGCTTTGCTCTTTTAGTGCACGTTCCATATAGCTATAGCCATTGGCAAAAAATGCTCTACGATTAGCCAAGTTTGTTAGGCTATCTGTTTTAGCCAATATTTTTAGTGCTCGACGAATTTTAAACTGACGTAACAGGAGAAAAAAGAACAGCAGCCCGGCAATTAACGTTACGGCAACATTGAAGTTTTGCTTATTTCGTTGCGATTCAACACGTGCCAACGCTAAACGTTTTAATTCACTATTTTGTTCCAGTAATTCATTTTCTTCATGCTTCTTTGCCATTTGATACTTTTCATTTAAACGCTTCATGCGTAATGAGTTTTGTAATTTTAAATGGCCAGAGTGCTTTTTAATGTATTTTTTCTTACTATCATATGCTTTTTGATATGCCCCCTGTCGATGATAAATATCGGCGAGCACTAAATATGCACTAGCAAATTCAGGCGAGTTTAATTGCTTTTCACTGAGGTAAGGCTCTAACTTTATGGCTTTATTAAGCCAGTTAACCACTTTATGCTCTTGCCCTTCCACATTAGCTATATTGGCGCGAATAACATGTAATAAATAGTATTCCGCTTGATTAAGCTCTAACCCGATTTGCTGCAACTCCTGTAACTTTGTTCGTGCTGCAGCAATGTCATATTCACTAAGAGTTTTTAACGAAAGAATTTTTTGATCTATAGAAAACGTAGCCGTGACATCTTTTTGTTTCGTTAACGAGGTATTAAAGTCGTTAAAAACTTGCTCTTGGCCTGCAATATCATTTGCAAAGGCATTATTCAGCAATGCCTTTGCGATAAAGCAAACAATGAACATCTTGATGATAAATTTCATACTCATACTAAATCACCTTATTCCGGCCAGCATTTTTGGCTTGTAAAAGGTGCTCGTCTGCTGCTTTTAATAAGGCTTTAAAGTCATTATAGTTTTCCTGTTTATAGGTCGATACACCAACACTTACCGTTAGCTCACTTATTTCAGCGGCTCGCCATGTTGCTGTTTCGATACGCTCTCTAACACGTTGTGCAACTTCAAAGGCCTCGTCGTACTCAGTATTTGGTAGTAAGGCAACAAACTCTTCACCACCAAGACGACCAAAAGCATCTCTTGATCGCATTTCTGCTTGTCCGTACTCTGCAACTTCTCGCAATGCACCGTCGCCAGCTTGATGGCCAAATTGGTCATTGATTTTTTTGAAAAAATCAATATCAATCATACAAATGCTAAAAGCTTGCTGACTAGTTTTCGCCTCTTCAAAACTTTGCTCAGCAATTTGCAATATCCGACGACGATTTAAAATCCCTGTTAAACTGTCGGTTCTTGTTGCCGTAATTAGTTTTTTCTGCCCTTTAATAATACGGTGTAAAAACCAAGCTAATACTAAAATGCAAATGGCAAATGAAGCCGCGAGCATTTTACGGTTATTCGCTTCTTGCGTTAGTTGTTGTAGCTGAAAATCTTGAAGACTTTGCTTTTTCTGAAGAATATCTTTTTGTCGCTCGGCCGTTTCACTGTCATATTGTAATCTCAATTCATCAATTTCTGAGGTATCACGTGACTCTTTATATGTTATATATTTAGTAAAATACCGTTCTTGAATACGTCTAGCTTCATTATATTGGCCAAGGGTGTAATACAATTTGGCTTTTAACGACAATATATTAAGTTCACTGGTATCGTAAATGCTGCTAGCCTTTAATTCGAACAACGCTTGAGCTTGTTCAACATTTAATAAAGCTTCTTCATAACGAGCCATTTTCTCTAAGATATATGCCTTATCAATAAGATACTGTAATTTTACAAAATGGTGCTCTACTTCTTTGGCATACTCGCCAGCAAGTAAAATATAACGGTAAGCATTCTCAGTATCAGCGTCTTCTTGGTTGAGTAATGCCCACGCTAAATCACGATAAACGCCTGAAATAAATTGATTACTGGTTTTTGGCTGAATTTCACTTTCTAACACTCGATAAACCGCTATTGCTTGTTCAAAGCGCTTTTCATTGGCATGATTAATCGCAACATTATGCAAGCTATTTAGCGCATAATTATGCTTGCCTGCATTTTTAAAGTGTTGATATGACTGCTGAAAAAATTGATTTGCGTGATTTTCTTCACCTAAGTGCCCATACAAAATGCCTAGTTCGCTGGTAATATCCCCAAGCAGCGCGTCATCTTCAAGAATATTAGCTAATTTCAATGCTTGATTAAGCGCAATTAAAGACTGTTTAAAATCTTTACGCAAATAGTATATCGCCCCAATATTTATAAACCCTCGAGCAATAAACTCTTGGTTATCCATTGAACGAGCAACATCTAAACCATTTTGATAAAGCTCTAATGCACTAGTTAAGTCACCAAGGCTTTCCATTGCAAAACCTTTAGTAAAAGCAAGTTCAGCAATAAAAATGCTCGGACTATTCATCTTTTTAGCGAGTTTTAAGCCGATTTCTGCTGATTCTTTACTTAAACTATAAAGTGATTGGTCGGAGTACGCTTCAGATTGAATGCGATAATAATTAACCTGACTGGTGATAGGCTGAGAACTTACATCACCTTGGTAGGAGTTCAGTAAAAACAATGCCGCTTTAGGATCACTATCAATAAGCAACTCAGCCTTTTGTATAAAGGAGTCAAAGTCACTTTTAGTCACTGATTGCAAAGCATTTGATTTACAAGATATTAACAATAAAAGAAAGAAAATTTGGCTATAATTTTGAACGGTTAATTTAAGTAACTCTTTTGACAAATGCCGCGCTCCAGCAACTATAGCGATTTACAGTATAAAACGAATTTAACTAAATATTAAACTGTTATTTTTAATCGAATTATCAGTGAATTCACAGCACAAGATATTCTGCAAAAAATTACTTTTCTTCAACGTGCCAGTAACTCGCTTCAATATTGTTACCTTCTAAATCTTTTATAAAGCAACCGTAGTAAGGTTCGCCATAATCAGGCCTTGCGCCCGGAGCACCATTACATTGGCCACCTAAAGATAACGCCATTTGATAAAATTCATCAACTTGCTGCCGACTTAACGCGACAAAACCAAAGTGAATACCGTTACCGCTATTTGCCGGCGCTTGATTAAAAGGTCGTTGTAGCCAAAATTCAGGGTAACCTTTGCCATAAGCGGCAGCATGCTCGTATTCACTTACTAGCTCTATCGCCAATATTTTTAATATTGGCGTATAAAAAGCTTTTGCCTTTACCAAGTTATTGATGCCAATTGAGGCATGGCAAATACTACGCAACTCACGATGTTCAATCATAATATTCCTATTGTAAAAATAAAAAAGGTATAGCAAATAAGTCTATACCTTCTTAAATCAACGTTACTTTTATTAACTGACTATTTAATGTCAATAATCAGTAAATAAAGCGGCTTGAACTACTATTCGAGTTCAACCAAGTCACCTTTTGATTGTAGCCAAACCTTACGGTCGCCACTGCGCTTCTTCGATAAAAGCATGTCCATTAATTCCATAGTTTCCGAGTGTTCATCGACAGTTAACTGCACTAAACGACGGGTATTAGGATCCATAGTGGTTTCACGCAATTGTAATGGGTTCATTTCACCCAAGCCTTTAAAGCGCTGAACATTGACTTTACCGCGTTTTTTCTCCGCTTCAATACGATCTAGAATGCCGTCTTTTTCTTCTTCATCTAAAGCATAGAAAACTTCTTTACCGACATCAATACGATATAAAGGCGGCATAGCAACATATACATGACCCGCTTGCACTAAAGGTAAAAAGTGCTGAGTAAACAGTGCACACAGTAATGTGGCAATATGAAGACCATCAGAGTCGGCATCAGCAAGAATACATATTTTACCGTAACGTAAACCCGATAAATCTTCGGTGTCAGGGTCAATACCTAATGCCACTGAAATATCATGTACTTCTTGTGAAGCAAGTATTTGCCCCGATTCAACTTCCCAGGTATTTAGTATTTTACCTCGCAGCGGCATAATCGCCTGTATTTCACGATCCCGTGCTTGTTTAGCACTACCGCCTGCCGAGTCACCCTCAACCAAAAATAACTCAGTACGAGCAATATCTTGGCTGCCACAATCGGTTAACTTCCCAGGTAAAGCAGGCCCCTGCGTCACTTTTTTACGAATGATTTTCTTACTCGCACGTAATCGACGTTGGGCATTCGAAATACAGAACTCCGCTAAGGCTTCTGCAATTTCTGTATGTTCATTTAACCAAAGGCTAAATGCATCCTTAACAACACCGGTAACAAATGCCGCACACTGGCGAGACGATAACCGCTCTTTTGTTTGCCCAGCAAATTGCGGGTCTTCCATTTTAACTGACAAGATATAAGAACATTTATCCCATATATCATCAGGAGTTAACTTAACGCCACGAGGCACTAAATTCCTAAATTCGCAGAATTCACGCATAGACTCAAGCAAGCCTTGGCGCATACCATTGACATGGGTACCACCTTGAATTGTTGGGATCAAGTTTACGTAACTTTCACCAACTGACTCGCCGCCCTCAGGTAACCAAGTAACGGCCCAATCCGCCGCTTCATGCTGTGAAGTAAAGCTACCTACAAAAGGTTCTTCGGGTAAGCTTTCAAAGCTTTTAACTGACTCTTTTAAATAATCGACTAAACCGTCTTCATAACACCATTGATGTTTCGCATCATCATTTTTGTCATGAAACTTAATGGTTAAGCCAGGGCACAAAACCGCTTTTGCTTTAAGTAAATGTACTAAACGACGAGCAGAAAAATTAGCAGAATCAAAATAGCTCGCATCCGGCCAAAATTTCACTCTAGTACCGGTATTTCTGCGACCAACAACGCCAGTTTCTCTTAGCTCTTCAACTTTATGACCATTTTCAAAAGCCATTTCATAGACTTTACTGTCACGTCGAACCGCAACATCGACACGTGTTGACAAGGCGTTAACAACGGAAATACCTACGCCGTGTAAACCACCAGAAAATTGATAGTTTTTATTAGAAAACTTACCACCAGCATGCAATTTACAAAATATCAGCTCAACACCAGAAACCCCTTCTTCAGGGTGAATATCAATTGGCATTCCTCGACCATCATCAATAACTTCTAGTGACTGGTCTTTATCAAGAATAACGGTGATATTTTGTGCATGCCCAGCAAGCGCTTCATCGACAGAGTTATCAATGACTTCTTGACCTAAATGGTTAGGACGATTGGTATCTGTATACATACCCGGACGATGACGTACCGGATCTAAGCCACTGAGAACTTCAATGGAGTCGGAGTTATATTGTTCGCTCATTTAATTGTTCTAATCATTATTAATCTATTTCGATTCTAAATTAAAAAATACTGCAATTTCAGGAAGCATAGTTTCATAGTCGATAAAACTATGATCGCCTCCTTTCTGCACTACCAACTGGCAATGCTGGTATTTTTCAACGGCTTGTTGGTAATCTAACACTTCATCGCCAGTTTGTACCATGACCAAGTAATTATTTTTAGAAATATTTTCTTGTTCAAGTAACTGTAAATCGACAATGTGTTGCTCCTTTACCTGATAACGCTCCTGTGTATAAGGATTTGTTTGTTCTCCGATAATGTCACTGAGTAATTCATATGGCTTTACTGCAGGATTAATAAGCACCGCCTGTGCTTTATATTTTTCAGCTAAATAAGTTGAAAAGTATCCGCCTAATGACGAGCCCATGATTAGCCAGGTACTGTTTCCATTACTATCAATTATTGCTTCTAATTGCGCAATGGCAGCATTAGGTGAAGACAATAACTGCGGAAAATGAACCTTCACATTTGAATGGTGCTTTGCAAAATATGCTTTAGTCAGTTTTGCTTTCATCGACTGCGGTGATGAATTAAAGCCATGAATATATAATAAGTTTACCATGAGTAGCATGTCCTTCGCGGCAGTTAAATAAAAGTAACGTCAGTAAATAATTGCTTATCTGCTTTTAAAATGAATTGACGAAAACCAGGGCCTTGACTATTTTTAGCAACAGTTGCGCTGGTGACATCAAACTGAATAGACGTTGCAGGGCAACTATATAAATTCACCATTCTTTTTGTCAATGCCATCGGTAAACTCAGCGCTTGATGAATATGACCACAGCCAACGGCAGCAATAGAAGGAAAAGCATCAATAAAGTCACGAAATTGCTGCTGATTATTCAAACCATGCTGGTCAATAAAAAAACCAACATCAACGGGGTGGTGATGCATTAACAATAACTGTGACTTTTTAGCATTGATAGCATTAGCAACTTGACTAAATTGTTGTTGAGTTACTTCACCCGCAGGCGTGTCGCTTTTGCTCTCTATTAGCAATATTTGCCAATGCTTTGTTTCAATAACTTTTTCTGAGCAAAAAGGTGTTGATGCTAAATAATGATTTAATAACTTTGGCTCATCATGATTTCCTGCTAAATAGTAAACTGGCGTTATTATTTCGCATGCGTTAAACGCTTGTACAAAAAGTTGATAAGAAGCATCGGTATGATCTTGCGTTAAATCACCAGTGAATACGATGATATCAACATGCGGCAATTGCTTTATATTTTGCAATACCTTAATTAAATTTTGATAAACGTTGGTGTCGTGGTGTAGCCCTGACGTATCAGCAAATAAGTGGCTATCACTTATTTGTACGACGATAAATTCTTTTGACATAAAATTATTTGTTTTTAACTTTACTAACGTGAACTTGTCCAAGCTGCAAACATAGTTGTAGCCATTCTTTTAAGAAAAAATTTATTTGCTGCTTTTCATCAGGTAAATGCATTTTGTCATTGGGATAATCGTATCTTGGTTTAATCTGATTCACATCTTGATTACTAATAACTTCTGCCATACGAGCATCATGATATAGGCGTACAACCATTTTAGGTCGAAATAATGACGCTAAATTATAACCATTAATATTGGCTTCTTGGTTGATAGTCAGCAAGGTTGTATAACGTGTGACTTCATTAATCACCACGCGGTAACTTAAAAAATCAGAAATAAAAAAACAACGCTCTTCACCAACTTGCTCTTTATCAGCAAGAATACGTAACAACAACATATAATTAATATCGCATAGCGACATTAATGTGGGTAAATGGGGGCGGTATTTTTTAATGGCAACTGACATTTTATGCTAACTTTTACTTCAATTTATCAAAATTAAGTTGCAACCATTGTAACGCAATAATGGTAGCAGCATTGGTGATTTTTCCACTTTCTAATAAAGCTAGTGCTTGTTTTCGTGCAACAACGTGCACCAGTATATCTTCACCTTCTTCTTCTAAACCATAAACACCTGAAAGGTTGCTACTATCAACACTCGCACAATAAAGATGAATACATTCGCTCATGCCACCAGAGCTCGACAGGTAGTTCATAACTTTCGTGACGTTATTAGGTAATATTACCAAGTTAGCTTCTTCTTTTGCTTCTCGTATTGCCACTTCAATAGGTTGTTCATTAGCGCCAAACATGCCCGCAATTAATTCCAATTGCCACGGACCATGTTCACTGCGAAGTGCTCCAGGGCGAAATTGTTCAATAAGCACAATAGAATCTGTTGCTGGGTCGTAAGGTAATATGGCAACCGCATCGCCTCGCTCAAATACCTCTCGGGTCAATACCTCACTGAAACCACCACGGTAAAGTTTATGACGAAATTTGTATTCATCAAGTGCGAAAAAACCCTGGTACTTTCTTGTTTTTTCAACGACCTCGACATCATCAATGTTAAAGCGTAGCAGCGACGCTTTTGTTTGCTTCATATGCAAGCCCTTAGTGACTTTGAGAAAAATTGACTATGATTTGCTAAGTACACTAGCACTTAACATTTTGTTACACTAGAATACTTCGGTAAACACTTATTTTATTTAGCTAATTCCTTATTCACGATAAGATAGTTACAATTAGAAAAATACAAGTAATATCAAATAAATTTATTAGCCAGTTTGGTATAAGTTCAATAATAAAGGGATCGCTCCAACATGAGAAAAACAATAACCGCACTATTCATTGGCCTTGCCTGTGCTGCAAGTAGCTCTTTAGCTAATGCCGAAGATTTATTATCAGTATATCAGCAAGCACAAGCGAATGATCCGGTTGTTCTTGGGGCTCATGCGCAATATTTAGCAACCGAAGAAGGTATTGAACAAGCGCGTGCAGTTTTACTACCACAAATTAGCGGCTCTGCATCATACACTGATGGCGAAAGCGAGAGTTTTCAGAACAATAAAATTGTAACGATTGAATCTGAAAATTTTACTTACGGCGCAACATTAAGCATGGAATTGTATCGTCATTCAACATGGTTACGGTTAGACAATGCCAAAAAGTTGGCTCATCAAAGTGACATTTCTTATCAAGTTGCCAAACAAGATTTAATTGTACGAGTAACTGAAGCTTACTTTAACGTACTAAGCGCTAAAGATGATTTAGAATTTTCAATTGCTGAAAAAGCTGCTATTGAACGTCAGCTTGAGCAAACCAAACAGCGATTCTCTGTTGGTTTAACAGCCATTACTGATGTACATGAAGCACAAGCGCAATATGATAACGCAGTAACTGATGAGATAAGAGCAGAAAATAACGTATTTAATTCTGAAGAAGCCTTACGAGTTATAACCAATATTTATCCTCGTGATTTAAGTATATTGAATACTGAGCGTTTTGGCACTTCTCGCCCTTCTCCTGATAGCGCTAATGAATGGCAACAAACGGCAGAAGCGAAAAATTTAGATTTAATTGCTGAAAAAATCAACGTTGATATAGCGAAAGAAAATATTAATATTGCAAGATCAGGTCATTATCCATCACTTGATTTGAATGGTCGTTTTAATTCTTCTGATGATAATAATTCACCTGCACTTGATAGCCAATCAATTGGTATTACATTAACAGTGCCAATTTATTCTGGTGGTGCAATTTCAAGTAGTGTACGCCAAGCGCAAAGTAACTATGTTGTTGCTAGCCAAAACTTAGAGCAATCACATCGTAATGTTGTACGTAATACTCGTAACGCCTACAACACAGTAATTGCTGCCGTTTCTGCTATCAAGTCATTAGAACAAGCAGTAGTCAGTGCTGAAAGTGCATTAAAAGCAACAGAAGCTGGTTTTGAAGTAGGTACTCGTACTATTGTAGATGTATTGAACAGTACTCGTAACCTTTATAACGCAAAAAGAAACTTATCTTCAACGCGTTATACTTATATTCAAAACGTATTAGCGCTAAAACGAGCTGGCGGTACCATTACAGACCAAGACTTAAAAGACATCAACAAAGGTTTGATGGCAGCAAAATAAGTTTGGCAGTGTTACATTCATGACATTTAAGAATATTGTGAATGTAATATAAAACACAAAAAAAGCAGCATTTATGCTGCTTTTTTATTACCTAAATAAAACTAATCTTCTTGCCTTATGGCATTGATTATTTTTGTAGTTGAAATACCATCTTCAAAATTAAGTACTTTCACATCACCACCTGCGGCAATAACTTCAGCCCCACCGGCAATGTCTTCAACTTTATAATCACCGCCTTTAACTAAGGTGTTTGGCAAAATATTAGCGATTAAACGTTGTGGCGTGTCTTCACTAAATGGCACAACCCAATCAACAGCGCCTAAACCCGCTAATACCGCCATTCTGCGATCTACAGGGTTTACTGGTCTACCAACACCTTTTAATCTTGTCACTGATGCATCATTATTTACCGCAACAATAAGTCGGCTACCCAACGTTTTAGCGGTGTTTAAATATGAAACATGTCCCGCATGCAAAATATCAAAACAACCATTAGTCATAATTATATTTTCGCCACGCGCTTGCGCCAATTCAACAGCAATTTTTAACTGCTCTTCCGATAACACACCAAAACCACTTTCTTGACCTGACGTTAGCTCTGCACTTAATTCTGCTTCACTTACTGTCGAAGTGCCTAGCTTACCTACGACAATACCAGCAGCAATATTGGCTAATGCACTAGCTTGTGTAAAGTCGGCGTTTGCAGCAATGGCTAAAGCAAGCGTCGCAATAACCGTATCTCCAGCCCCCGTTACATCATAAACTTCTCGAGCTTGTGTAGGTAAATGGAATTCTTCATGACCATGTCGTAGTAAAGTCATACCTTGCTCACTGCGAGTGACTAACATTGCGGTTAAATCTAGCTCTTTTAATAACGCTTGGCCTTTACTAACAATTTCAGCTTCAGTTTTACAATGTCCAACAACCGCTTCAAACTCAGACAAATTAGGCGTAATTAACGTTGCACCTCGATAGCGAGAAAAGTCAGTTCCTTTAGGATCAACTAATACCGGCACATTGTGCTCGTTAGCTGCTTTTATTAAGGCTTGAACATCAGAAAGCGTACCTTTGTCATAATCTGACAAAAGTAATAAGTCGTGGTTTGCTACTAAGGCTTTGGTTTGCTCAATTAATGGTTGTTTATCAATTTCAGCAAATGACTCTTCAAAATCTAAACGCAGTAACTGTTGGTTACGGCTTAGTACGCGCAGTTTAGTGATGGTCGGGTGAGCTGAAGATTGTAAAAACTGGCAATCAATATTCATCGCTGATAAGTGAGTTTTTAACGTGCTTGATGCTTCGTCTTCTCCCGTAATGCCAGCTAAAGTCACGTTACCATTTAATGAGGCAATATTTAATGCTACGTTTGCTGCACCGCCGGGACGGTCTTCATCTTGCTGAATTTTAACAACAGGTACCGGCGCTTCCGGAGAAATACGCTGTGTAGGCCCATACCAATAGCGATCTAGCATGATATCGCCAACAACTAAAACACGCGCTTTATCAAAAGCGGGAATATCTACTTTCATCCTGTACCCTATAACAGATATAATAAGCAATATTGTAACACAAGCAATTCAATGAGTTGAAATCATCCCGTGAGTAAAAATAAAGTTTTACAACCAAATTTTAAAATATCATACCTATTACCTAAGTATTGGCTGACTTGGCTTGGAGTGTTTATTCTCTACAGTATTTCTTGGTTACCTTATCGGTTTCAGCTTTTTCTTGGCAAAATGATCGGACGTTTATTATTTAAGCTAGGCTCCAGTCGCAAAAAGGTTGCCCTAAGGAACATTGAGTTATGCTTCCCTGATATGACTGATGAAGATCGTCAAATAATGCTAAAGCGTAATTTCGAGAATACCGGTATTGCACTGCTTGAAACAGGTATGGGCTGGTGGTGGCCAAATTGGCGGGTAAAACGTAAAACCAAAGTTATTGGTTTAGAGCATATTGAAAAAGCTCAACAAGAAGGTAAAGGCATATTATTGCTAGCCATGCATTATTTAAGTGCTGAAATCAGCTGCCGTGGCATTGGTTATAGCCACCCTATGGTAGTGTTTTATCGCCCGCACAATAACCAGCTAATGGAATACTTTCAATTTCGCGGTCGTGGCCGCTCTAATAAATACATGCTCGGCAAACGTGATGTAAAAGGCTTAATTCGTGCTTTGCATGATGGCGAAGCCTGTGTTTATTTACCCGATCAAGATTATGGTCGCAATCGTAGCGTATTTGTACCTTTCTTTGCTGTGCCAGATGCTGCCTCAACAACGGGCACACTCATTTTCGCGCGCCAAAAAAATACTCAAACACATATGTTAATACCAACCCGTAATGACGATGGCAGTGGCTATACATTGGAGATTAAACCTATGTTAGAGAACTTTCCCATTGGTGACGATACTGCAGATGTATTGAGAGTAAACCAAGAGTTAGAGAAAGCAATAATGGTAAAGCCAGAGCAGTATATGTGGTTACACCGTCGTTTTAAAACCCGTCCAAATGAAGACGACCCATCATTGTATAAATAAGCATTGTTCGATATGGTGTAGTCAAAGATGTAACATAAATATAAATGACTTATGAATTTTTGGCTACGAAACATTATTTTAGGGGCGATTCTTGTCGCCTTAGCAACAGCGTTATTGCAAAACCAAGAGTTACTATTTTCCCTTAGTCAGGAAGCAGCAGACGAAATTTCTGAAGTAGCAAATGTCGATTCACAGCAATCACTACCTGCTGTTGTCGAGCAAAAAGAAAAGTCAGTTGTTCGCCCTACCAAAAGCAAAAATGCTGCTGCCGATGGGCTTTCTCGTTTTTATGCAAATTTACATGGCGATGACGAGAAAGGCCCTAAAATTAGAAACAATATTGTTTACCTACCTGACCCCAAAGGTGATTTGGAAAAAATATTAGAAGCTCGCCGTCTCATTACGCGACCACTACGAAAAAATTGGACCGGTAAAACAGACAGTCACCCTTTTAGATTAGGTGAAACTTTGTTTCAAAAGCTATCGCAATACTCCCAAGAAAATGGCTTAGAAGTAATTTGGTGGCTTAACCGAGACTTTCTTGTCAAAGATGCTTTTCGCGTTAATAAAAACATTCTTACTACCGCATACCAAGTCGGTAACGCCATTGCAGGCCATTTCGAAAATGGCCTAAGTATTTATTTTTGTAATAAGCAACGGGCAATTGTTTTAATTGAATATAGCATTCCCTATCTATCAAACGAATGTATATTACTACCTACATCGGGTCGCTAACGTCAGCACATTATTCTTATTGTAGAATTTTTTCAATAATAGGCAGTACATCTTGATGCTCTTTTTCAAAACATGCTGTCTTGATCATTTGGTCGCTATTTTGCAAAGTAGCATGGTGACCAAAATCACGTAGTTTGCAATAGTTATCAACTAGACAGTTTTGCTCTTGTTCACTAATCACGGCTATTGATGCTAATTCTGAAAGCAAACTAATATTATCTGAATGGTCACCCAGGTTTGGATACTGGTGACTAAAAGCCAACACCAAATATTGCACTAAGAATTCAATATCAACCAAACCACCACGTCCTTGCTTAATATCCACTAGAAGTTCGGTTGATTTATCTAGATGCTTACGCATTTTATCACGCATTTTTAATACATCTTCAAGTAGTGCAGCGCTATCACGCTCAGTTGATAACACTTGTCGTTTTATTTCCGCAAAACGTTGTTTCAATGAGTCACTGCCGAAAATAACCCGCGTACGCACTAGTGCCTGATGCTCCCACGTCCAAGCGTCTTGATTTTGATAATGCGCAAAGGTATCAATGTGCACCATTAATAAGCCTGCATTACCAGATGGTCTTAAACGCATGTCTAATTCATATAAAATGCCATTTGCCATACGGGTATTAAATAAATGCATCATACGCTGGGCTAGCTTAAGGTAAAATTGCCCAGTAGAAATTTGCTTTTCTCCTGTGGTCAATTCCGCCAAATCAGCATCATGCACAAAAACTAAATCTAAATCAGAGCTATAACCTAATTCAATGCCACCGACTTTACCGTAACCAATAATGGCAAAGCCTTTATCCATTGAATTAACTTTACTTACCGGCACACCAAAGCGCTGACTTAATTGCTGCCATGCTAAATTAGCCACTTCTTCTACCATGGCTTCTGCTAATGCCGTTAGGTGAGCACTTACTTGAGTTATTGGCAAAATACCTGAAATGTCAGCTGCAGCAATTCGTAATTGTTTAATTTGCTTAAATTGGCGTAAGGTGATCATTTGCGCTTCTTGATCTTCCTCGGGCACTCTAAGCATAAGTTCACGAAGTTCTGCCACGTATGAGCTTAACTGTGGTGCTTGATGAAAGAGCTTAGGGTCAATTAATTCATCCAATAGTATTGGAAATTTTGCAATATGTTCCGCCACCCAACTACTGTTGTGACACAAATGAATTAAATGCTTTAACGCCCCTTCATTTTCAAACAATAATTCTAAATAAGCAGTTCGAGTTGCAACCGTTGTTAACACCGTGAGCACTCGCGTTAAAGATTGTTCGGTAAGTTTTAAGTTTGCGATATGCCAAATAAGGCTTGGGATCAATTTATCAAGTACTTGTCGTCCTCGATTTCCCATGCTGCGCTTACTCATTTCACTGCGGAAATCTTTCAACGCTCGCCACAAGTTTTCATTATCCCAACAAGCGCTTTCATCACTTATATTTAACAACTGTGGAGATTGCGCTATCCAAGCAATTGACTCTTCATCACTCCATTGGCTATCCCATAATGTTGTCCAGTATTGATCAATGGCCTGACGATTAGGGCTCTCTTCACCAATGAGTTCACCAAATTGATGATGCACGCCCTGCATATGAACAACTAATTGTTCGAGGAAGCTAGGCCAATCAGTACAGTTTTCGTCATTAAGAATATTGACTAAGCGTTGCTGATCTAATTCTGTATCAGGCAAAGTTTGCGTTTGCTGATCATTCAATGCCTGAATAATATTTTCTACACGACGTAAAAAACGATAACTGTCAGTTAGCACCTGCGCACTTTGCTGATTTACTTCGCCGTGCTTAACCAGTAAAGGCAGCACTGTTAATAAGTTTCGATGTTGCAATTCAGCAACACGACCACCACGGATCATTTGAAAAACTTGCACGATAAACTCTACTTCGCGAATACCGCCAGCACCAAGCTTAATATTATTGTTAAGTTGCTTACGTCTAACCTCTTGGGCAATCATCGCTTTCATACGTCGTAAACTATCGATAACACTAAAATCGATATAACGACGATACACAAACGGGCGAAGCATTTGGGTTAGTTGCCCGTGATATTTCCCTTGACCAATCAAGCGTGCTTTTAGCATTGCGTAACGTTCCCAGTCACGCCCTTGATCTTGATAATAGTTTTCCATGGCATTAAATGACAACACCAAAGGGCCGCTTTCGCCAAAAGGTCTAAGGCGCATATCAACGCGATAAACAAAGCCATCAGCCGTTTTTTGGTGCAATGCGGTAATAAGTTTTTGTCCAAGACGAGTAAAAAACACTTGGTTATCAATACTGCGCCTAACACCTTGGGTTTCACCTGATTCCGGAAAAACAAAAATAAGGTCAATATCGGAAGAGAAGTTTAATTCTTGCCCTCCTAGCTTCCCCATGCCATAAACTAACAAGCTTTGCTCTTCGCCTTCAGCATTAACCGGTACTCCCCACTTCTCTTTGCAGAACTGAGTTAACCAATGATTAGCGCAAAGAATTAAACTATCAGCTAACGCAGATAACCTTTTTAACGATTCATCTAGACTAATATTTAGTAAAAAATCACCGACGGCAATATGTACCATTTGAACTAAACGAAATTGCCGCAATACCTTATGCAACTGTTCTTCTGATGTGCAAGTATTTAACGAAACAATCAACATTTCACTGTAATTGGGTGTATTACTCGAAAGTAACTGCTCACTTTTAAACAGTTCAACAACTAGCTCTGGTGCTTGTAGCGCACTACGAAGAATAAAGTCGCTTAAGGCTAATGCTTGCTTAAATAGTGCTAACTGTTCACTTGATAAACAATCGCTTACTGCCGGATATTGCTGATGAAATTGCTGCCAACTTTTTTCTTGTTGAAGCTCAATTAACGGATAATGTGTAGAAGAATATGAATTTGACACCTTGCCCTCGATAAAACTAGGTTTATAAACTAACAGCAGCTATTTACTAGCTAGAAAATTAATTTCACTAATGTGGTTAAAACAATAGACATAATATGTCATAAGTGATATTAATAAATGATAACCATAGCATTTTTGAGGACACTATGGCAGAAATGCAGCCACTAAAAACGATTATACTCTTGTTTGTTTTACTACTTTCCGCTTGTGGAGACCCGGTAAAAGAACAAATTATTCAACAAACACCGATAACTGAACAACGTATTGAATTACTTGCTCAAGCATTAAATGATGGTCAAGTGCGCAATGCAAATTTGATCAGCCAATATGCACAAAGGTTAATCGCTGACAAACCTAGCTACAAGCCGTTAATCGATGAGTTTGTAAAAGATACCGGTACGCAAGGGCCAATGTATCTTGCCTTAGTTGACCGTCTCAATACGGTAAAAAATCAACCACAAATGTTTGAAAACTCTCAAGCACTTTATGACGAACTTTTAAACCTATACCAAGCAGCCGACCCTGTTTTATATTCTGACGCGTTAAGTGATCCACTCAACGTTTTAGCCGATATGTCAGACGGTACACTACCACGCGTTAACGCCTTATCAAAATCACAAAGCCTTGCCGCAAATAAAGCGCAAGACTTTGGCACCGGTGAACAACTTATTGGTAACCCATCATATGGCAGCTGGACTACTGGCTCGAATGGCATGTCATTTTGGGCATGGTATGGCATGTATTCAATGATGGGCGATTTGTTTGGTTCTCGTCGTACTTATTATAATGACTGGGGCCGAAGCCGAAATTACAGTTATTACAATGATTATGGCCGTAAACGCTATAGCTCTCCTAGCCAATTGAAAAAGCAAAATACTTTAGATACTCGGACGAAGAAGTCTTTTCAAAGTCGCGGTCAAAAGTACACTAGCGCCTATGGAAAAAATAGAACCGGTGCTTCAAGTATCTCCAGTCAGAGCAAAAGCGCACAAACCAGCGCTAACCGCTTTGCCAGTAAATCAACAAATAAAAGTGCTTATTCGAAATCAAGTAAAAGCGCGAAAAATGCTAGCTTTAGAAATAGCAAAAGTACAACATCACGCAGCTTTCGACGTGGAAAGTAGGGATTATTATGAATACATTTATTGAAATAACTGGCTTGAACTTAGAACTTTTAATTTTCTTAGCTATTGATATCACTATTGCAATTATATTGCTGGGCGCTATGCGCTTTATCAGTGGTTTATCCGCCAAAGTAAACTCTACCGACGAATTAGCCAAAGAAGACAATTTTGCCTTTGGTATCAGTGTCGCTGGTAGTGTTGCTGCATTAGGCATTGTACTAACTGGCGCGATTAGCGGCGAAAATGCTGATAGTTATTTAGGCGAAATTATTGGTATGGGTAGTTACGGCATATTCGGCTTGATACTCATTAAAGTTGGCCGAGTTTTTCATGACCGTTTTGCCTTAAATCAAATAGATAAAAATGCACAAATAAAAGCCCGTAATATCACCGTTGGTATCGTTGATGCTGCAGGTGCTATCGCAACGGCCATAGTTATCCGTGCCGTGTTGTTATGGGTATATGGCTTAGATATTAATACCTTTGTTGCCATTACCGCTGGTTTTATTGTTTCACAAGCAATGTTGGTATTGGTAACGCGAATTAAAGAACGTCAATATGCCGCTAACAATCAAAATGACTGTATGCAAAATGCCTTTGCCGAAGGGCAAATTGCCTTAGCCATTCGCTATGCAGGACAAGTTATCAGCACCGCATTAGCCGTTACTGCAGCGAGCCACTTTTTAACCTACAGCCCTGAAACACTGATGATAAACCTAGTGGGTTGGTTAGTATTTGGCATCGTTATGACATTACTTGTCGCTTTGCTAACATCCATTGCTAAACGCCTAGTATTGATGGGAATTAACTTAGTTGAAGAAGTCGATCAACAACATAATATTGGTGTAGCCTGTGTCGAAATGGCTATCAGTATTTCAATCGCCTTAATTTTAACTGCCTTAATGTCGTAATCTCAGCTTAGCTCTCTGTGAAGCTAAGCTGTCAAACATTCAAGCTCATGCTATTGTGCTTGAATGTTTGTCAATCAATTCAAAATTAAACCTAGTGACCATTCAAATTAACTCTACATTTATCAACTCCAGGAATAACCACAATGAGCGATAGAAGTCGTCTTTGGGATGATGTTCTCCTTATTTTGACCATGGCGGTATTAGCCGGCTGCGGGCTCATTTACGAATACTTATTATCTCACTATGCGGGTCGTGTCCTTGGCATTATGGAAAGTACCATTTACGCCATGATTGGCTTAATGATTGTTGCTATGGGTTTAGGCGCTTTTGCCGCTCGTAAAATACAATGTGCTTTTAACGGTTTTGTTTGGCTAGAACTTGCTATCGCGTTTCTTGGTAGTAGCTCAATACTCATTATTGGCGGCTTAATCGCCCTGACCCAAACATTTCCTGAAATATTAGGTCAAATGTTTAATTTGCCTCCTGATGCTTATCCACGTGGCGGTTTATTTAAACAGCTTAGCTTTATCGCTTTTAACAGCCCTTATTTTTTCGGCCTTATTCTTGGCTTTTTTATTGGTATGGAAATTCCATTAATTGCTAGAATACGTGAAGAAATTCATCAAAAGCATCTAAAAAACAATTTGGGTACTATTTATGGTGCTGACTACATTGGTGCTGGTATGGGCGCCGCGATATGGGTGGTATTTTTACTCTCTATTGATATCAGCAAAGCCAGCGCATTAACTGCAGCGCTAAACCTATTAGCGGGTTGTGTTTTTATTGTTTATTACTGGCAAAAGCTTAATTGGCGTAAAACGCTAATTTCCGCACATATTATTTTGCTGGTATTTATTGTGGCGATTTATCAGTTTGGTAATTCTTGGTTAAGCCAGATGAGCAACCTACTCTATTTAGATAAAGTCGTTTATAGCGATAAAACACGTTACCAGCAAATGACTTTTACCGAGCGGAATATGGGGGCTATGCAAGGTGAAATAATTAACTTTTATCTTAATGGCCGTTTACAGTTTTCATCATCAGATGAGTTTATTTATCACAGTTACCTTGTAAGCCCGGTTTTAGCAGGCTCTGCACGCCAGGATAATATTTTAATTATCGGCGGCGGCGATGGCCTTGCGTTAAGAGATGTACTGCAATGGCAACCGAAAAAAGTCACTTTAGTTGACCTTGACGGCGAGCTGCTTGAAATATTTAAACAGCCAGAGGAAAAATTACCAAAGCATCTTGCTAATAGCATCAGTGAATTAAATATGGCGAGTTTGCAGGATGAACGTGTTGAGATTATTTCAGCGGATGCTTTTATTTCTATCGATAAACTCTTACAAAGCAATAATAGCTTTGACGCCATTATTGTTGATTTACCCGATCCAAGTCATCCCGACCTTAATAAGCTATATTCGGTGAATTTTTACGCGAGATTAAAACAATTACTTGCCGGTGATGGCCTAATTGGTATTCAATCAGCCAGCCCTTATCACGCGAAAAATGCTTTTATTGCCATTGGTAAAGCAGTGCAAGCAGCAGGTTTTTCCTCAGTACAACAGTATCACGACAATGTGCCTAGCTTTGGTGAATGGGGTTGGACAATTGCCAGTAAAATGGGTGCAGCACCATTAACGCGTTTAAAACAATTACCTGAATTACCCGTAGCACACCATTGGCTAACCTTACCAATGGTGATTAATGCCTTTGATTTTTCACGTGACTTTTATAAAGATAAAGCAACGGTGCCGGTTAACTATTTAGGCAGTCATGCTATTTATCAGTTACATCAAAAAGCATGGCAAGATCAACAAGGTTTGAATAATGCCCATTTACAATAAAGTTAAGTGAGCTATGATGAAAAAAATGAAAATAAGTTCTTGACATATTATGTCTTGATGCTAAATTAACCCTACGCGACATATTATGTCGTCAAGTAAAAAACATTTAAAACGTTTTTTACGCTACTTATTTAAACATGAGGAAAAACATGAATATTCATAAGATAGCTGACTACTTGAATACATTGGCAGATGAATCACATACCGGGATGGTTTTTGATTGCCAACCAATTTCAGGTGAAGTTGATGTTTTACAAATTACGGTATTAGGCCGTGAAGAGTTACCCATTTTTGTTTCGGTAACTGATGACCAAATTTTGTGTATCACCTACCTTTGGGGGGAAAATGAAGTCAAGTCAGACAAGTTACACGAAATGCATGTCAGTATGTTAGAGATGAACATTCCGATGCCATTATCGTCTTTTTCAAAAATTGGTGATAAATATGTCATTTTTGGAGCGCTCGCTATTAGCTCTACTTTTGATGACATAGAACACGAGCTAGCCGTATTAAATAATAATGCGCTAGAAATTATTGACGATATGAGTGATTACTTAGTTTAAGCAACCACTGTAGGAGTATTATATGAGTATTTTTAAAAAGATTATGACCGCAATCCGTGGTAGCGCTACAGAAGTTGGTGAAGCCATTGTAGATTCAAATGCCACCCGTATTTTTGAACAAGAAATTCGTGATGCAGAAAATCACCTAACTAAAGCCAAGCGTGACCTTACTGGCGTTATGGCGCAACAAATGTCTTCAAACCGCGAAGTTGACCGTGTTAAACGTGAAATTACCGAACATGAAGGTTATGCAGTACAAGCCTTAGAAAAAGGTGATGAAACATTAGCGTTAGCGGTGGCTGAAAAGATTTCAGCATTAGAAAATGAGCTAGCGACACAGCAACAAGCATTAGATAGCTTCCAAGGTAATGCTGAGCGTTTAAAAGAGTTAGTGAAAAAGAGCGAGCGTCAAGTAAACGAGTACAAACGTCAATTATCTATGGTAAAAACCACAGAAAGTGTACAAAAAGCCACTTCTGCTATCACTGATAACTTTTCGTCAAGTAACTCTAAGCTATTAAATGCTAAAGATTCTTTAGAGCGAATTAAAGCTAAGCAACAAAAATTTGATGATCAAATGAAAGCTGCAGAAGTTTTAGAGTCTGAAAATTCAGATAGCTCATTGGAAGCGAAGTTAAAAGAAGCTGGTATTGGTGCTACTGACAACAACGCAAATTCAGTATTAGAGCGTTTAAAAGCTAAACAAAAATAGCGTAAAATCTGAAAATACCGCTTTCATCTTTGATGTTAAGCGGTTTTTTAGCTTCAGTTAAGTCATATTTTAGGAGAGTTTTGTGAGTTTTTTAAAACGAATGTTTAGCAAGCCGGTACAAGAACGAAAACTCAGTAATGTTAAAGATCTTACCGTTAGCGACATTATTGTTATGTCAGACAGTTTTGGACTTCCTGAAGCCCTTAGAGCACAAGAATTTCAGGTAAGTGCAGTAAATAGTTATGAATTTGAGCATAACACGCAAACAGAATGGGTTTTGCAAGGAAATAACGATATACAGTTTTTTCTAACCTTGGACGAAGATGATAAAACCTACTTAAAGTTTTCACTTAAAATATTACATCAAGATGTTGAGAGCCTTTTCGATCTTGAGCAGTTTTCAACAATCTTTGACGATCCCGGGCAAGCACAACTAGAACGTCAAACAGACAACACAACAACATCAGGTTGGAGTGATGACCTATACCGCCAAAGTGTTTTCGCCCAAGTTGGTTTTTTTCATCGTAAAGATCACCGTAAAGACACCTTGTCGCAGTACGAAGGCAAAGACAGTGGCGAGCAATTTGAGCTGTATGCACTGTATAATGAAAACCAGGATAAAGGCATTGATATTGAAGTATGGCAAGATGGTGATACTGAAGTGTTTTTAACCTTGTTTAAACCAACAACAGATATTGTCGATATGTATCCAGGAAGTTAATTGTGGCACGTAAGTTACCCGAGAAGTGGCAATCATCAGTCAAAGCAGTTAAAGCCGTACAGGTTGCGTTTGATATGGATGAAAAAATTCAGCTATCGATAAGAAAACAGGCTCTTGAGGCCGGTATTAGTCCTTCTGAACAGATCAGAGACATTCTTGGCTTGCCAACTAATAAGCGTCCCAAAAGGCCTAGATTAACCGTTAGCCTATCGCCTGATGACTATGAATTATTAGCTCAAAAATATGACTTATCTGCCGAGCAACAACTTGAAATTAAGAAAAAATTAATGGATGATTTAGTTCATTATGTCGGTGAATCATCTAACGACTAATTAATAATCTGCATTAAATTATAAAAATATAAAGAAAGAGACAATCATGATTGTTGTACAGAAAACCATGGAAAAAAGTAATTTATACCAAGTCGATGAATACGGTGTGAAAAATTACAATTACGGCTTTATTGCTTTTGTTTCATTAACATTATTTGTATTTTTGAATTTAACTTTGGGCTATGTAACCTACACTGCTGAAATAGCATTTGAAACGTCGCCTATTCAAAGCTATACCGATGCTATTTGGTTAATGATCATGTCTTCAACCACCATAGGCTTCGGTGATGTTTACCCGATCACTCTTGTTGGTAGAATATCGGTTTTTATTATGTTTATTCTCGGTGTTGGTATTTTAGGTGGTATGGGTGCTGTTTTCGCTAATAAAATATTTGGCTTTGCTGATACTAATATTAAAAATCGAGAATTGAGAAAGCAAAATGCGCATATTATTGAGCAAAATGCCAAAATCACTGACAAGCTAAACAAACTAGAGCAGCAAATAGAAAACTTGGTTAAACGCACTGATTAAGTTTTCATCGCCACTTTTAAAGATACAACTTCATTTCATGGGCATTAGGTTTTACCCGAACTAGCTAATGCCCAAGCTTCAAAATATATAATCTAAAGCTTCAGTCTACTTAATAATAAAAATAGAAAGTAAAAACTTTCATTCTATTCAAGCCAATATCCCTATTAAAGCTATAAATTGAACCAATTTCACTCATCACCTGTTGTAAATCTATTACTGGAAAATTAGCTTTTAGCAGTCGGCTATTTATGTGTCATACTAAAAGTAGAATAAAAACAACTTAAAACAGGGAAAACATTATGCGATTAAAAACTATCACATTAGCGGCATTAATTATCGCCGTATCGGGTTGTACAAACACCGCAGCATTAGAAGAGAGCATTACTAGCTTAAATCAAAAAGTTGACAATTTAACGAATCAAGTAAACAGTTTGTCATCACAAACAAATGCAATGTCTTCAGAAGTCACAGAGCTTGGTGCAGCTCAAGACACAACAAATAAAGCGGTTGCAGATACTAACATGGCTGTAGATAAAGCCAATGAGCGTATTGATAACATGGTAGCAAGCTTTAAAAAATAGCAAACTATTATAAACAACCCAAAGCAATTCATCTATAAAGCGCTAATGTCATTACTTAGTGCTTTTTTATTTTAAGAATAATTAATTTACCACCAACTCAGCAACCAACCCTTTAGGTTGTTTTATCTGCTCCGCTAATATTTTTTTATTTTCAGGTAAGTTTCCAACAAAACGTTTAACCGTACTAGAAATAAGCGACTCAGTTGCTGAATCTTCTGGCGTTAATGGACTATGAACTTCAATCAGTTTTTTGTTCGGCTCGTATGACAATTTAATATTTTGCTCAACAATACGAATGGGCGTACCAACATCAATATTCTGATAAAGCCATTTAATATCATCATCATATAAGCGAATACAACCAGAGCTTGCTCTCATGCCTATACCAAAACGCTGATTAGAACCATGTAACAAGAAAACGCTGGTGCCTAACCGTAACGCATATTTACCAAATGGATTGTTGGGGCCAGCGGCAACTTCGTCAGCTAGTTTTCGACCATGCTGAGAAAAATATCGCGCTTTCATTTCTTCAGTCGGACGCCAAACCGGATCTTCTCTTTTTTCACTTATATAGCTAACCGTTTTTGGCGTTGCTAAACCTTGACGGCCAATCCCGACAGGAAACACATGCACACTATTTTCATTAGGCGGAAAATAATACAAGCGCAATTCTGGCAAATTAACAATTATCCCTTCTCGTTTACCAAACGGTAATAACATTTCATTTGGAATAACTAACTGCGCGCCCTCTGGCGGCAAAAAAGGGTCAACACCTGGATTAGCAGCCATGAGCGCAAGAAAGCCAACATCATACTTTTCAGCAAGCATTTGAAAATAATCACCTTTGACTATTTGATGATATTGTAATTCACCTATTAATCTTGAGTTTTCAGCCGGCAGTGAAAATTCTTTTGCATAACTAAAGTTTACTAAACCTAAGGCAATAAATAACTTTAAGGCAGTTAACACAATAGCTTGTACTTTATGAGATACAACGTTCAGACCTTCTCTAACAATAAACACTATCGTTGTTAACCTTGTTATTTTTAATCAATGAATGCACCATACTAAAACAAGGCAAACGAACCGCATAAAAGCAGTCCATTTTCCCATCATTTAAGCGAAATTATTGTGTTGATTTATAGTGAGTCAAGCCAATAAGGTGGCATTGCAATGGCCATCGCTTTGGTATTGTCGAGTGCGGTAAGTAAACCGTCGACTTTACTACTTTGCCATTTTACTAGTTTTTTAGGTGGCTCAGATAATTTTTCTAATTGTTGCTGAATTATCCATAACGATTGCAGCTCGCTAATGCCTTGCTGTAAATCTAGCCATGGATGGCGAAATTTATCGCGTAACTCTTCATCAAATAGCCCCGACAGCCATGTTCCCGTTAATAGGCTACGATAAAGCAATTTACTTTGTGAAATGTATTGCTCACAATTAAAACTTATCGAGCTTTTCATTTCGTGGCTTATTTCACCTAAACTAAATTGAATTTTATTTTGGGCAAACTGTTTAAGCTCGCTACGTGCTGCATCACTGCCTTCAGTCCCTGAATTCGTTCTAGCTAAGTACATTTTTAATATTGCTAGCTGAAGTAGGTTAAAGCGACTGGAATGTAAAAACTCAGTGATATCTTCAGAGTTTGGAAAACGGCGTTTTTCGATTTTAAGCTGTTCAATCAATTGTTTACTAAAATCTAATTTTTTACGATAATTACCTGTTTTATTTGTTAATTCTTGCAAGTTAATTGCATTATCAACCCAAGCTAATAAATGTATAAAGTGGCTCAGTTCATCTCGTAAAGCCAGCTCTGAGTCTGACAAATCAGCTTCAAAAAGCCAAAAGCCGTGTCGAAGCACAGCCAAACTCGCCTTAATTTTTGTAAGTTCAATTAGAGATTGGCTAGATAAATAGCCTGCTGTGTTATTTTGAAGATCGGTTAACCCTCGATTTAACCCAAGTGTAAACGCATTGGCAATCGAATCTGTTGTAGAATCACAAATATAAAGCGCTGACTTTGAAGAATACTGCTTAGGTTTATTATGGTACAAGGCATAACCGCGCGCGGCTTTACTTTCAATACCTGGGCGCATTGGAAGCGCTTCAAATAGAACTTTTGCTAAGGTAAACAACGCCTCTGAGTTGCCGTTAACTAACTCTAGTTCGAGTTCAAAAATTTGTTCACTTTGAGCACCGCTGGTTATATTTCCTTGATCAAAAGCAACTTCAATTTTATTATTATTTTGATCCGTAACAAGCCAAGTACTGCGTTTGAAATCGGTGTTAAATAATACAATCAAATCATTTTGAATAGCAGGTACTGACTGTTCAACATGCCAAATTTCATCTGGAAATAGTGATAATATAGGAAAGTTACTTTCAATATCTATATTGTATTCTGGTCGACTATGTAAACCACCAACAACCTGCCCTGCGGTTTTAATTGTTTGTTCACAATGCTCGTTATTTCGACGAACTCTTAACCCCATGTCAAATTGACGAAGGTTAAGCTCAGGTGTATCGAAGTAGCTATTCTCTAGTTGCTTTTCTTGATAAGTAAATTGAATATCTTTTTGCTTAAATATTTGGCTTATTTGTTCTGCATTAGTTGCCGTTAACAATAAATATTTAAGTTCTATTTCGGTGGTCATATAATTCCAATACTATTTATAAACAAAGCCTATGCACCATATTTTAAACGCAAATACGGCAGATCAAGCTAAATACTGATTGCAATATTACATGATAAATATTTTATATCAAAAATCTCATTATACTAAGCAATCATCACTTGCTATCATTACGGCAAAGCCCTACTATCTTTTCCATTCACCTTTTAAATGGCGCTATTGGTTACTTAATGATGAACTTAAAAAAAATTCTCCTTACTTTAGTATGCTCGATTTCCGTATTATCTGTAGCTCAGGCCGCTGAAAATAATGCAAGTGATGGTTATATATCTGAAAGTTTATTTGTCTATATGCACTCAGGTGCAGGCAAAAACTACCGTATTTTAGGTACCATTAATTCAGGCGAAAAAGTACAGCTTACCGGTGAAAGTAATAATGAATATAGTCAAGTTGTTACCGAAGCTAATAAAACGGGTTGGATTGAAAGCAAGCATGTTTCAGCCAAACCAGGTATGCGATATGTGATTGCTGATTTAAATGAAAAATTAGCGAGCTTACAAGCTCAAGGTAACGATACAGCCGGCCAGTTAGAAAACTCTCGAGGTCAAATTGAATCACTCAAAACTGAACGTAGTGATCTACAAAACAGTATTGCAGCACTCAATATGGAACTTGCACAAACGAAATCTCAACTTAAGAACCAAGATACTGACATAAAAAAACAATGGTTTTTTAATGGCGCAATAGTGTTAGGCGTAGGCTTGTTATTTGGCTTGATTTTACCGCGACTATTTTCTAAACGAAAAAGTAAAATGGAAAACTGGGGTTAGGCATCATTTTCATTAAAGCTCATTTGAGAGCTTTATAGTATTTAAAACAATTTAAGATTAATGGAAGAATTTTTTTGAAAACCTCATTTTATACATGTTTACTAATAATTTGTTTAACCTCTCTTACTACAAAAGCTAATGGAGTTTCACCATACCTGCCATTAAAAACAGATCCATTATTTGAATTAGAATTAGAAAAGCTTTCTACTGTTGCTAAGTTACCAATTTTAACCAAGCCTTATCATGCGGCTACGATTTATAAATACATGACGAAGGTTAAAACCAGCCACCCAGCTTTGTATCAACGATTAAATGCCTACATTAAGCGTTATAAGAAAGCGTCAGCAATTACACATTTTTCAGCTCAATATAATCACTCCTTTAAAGATGATGCATTGGTTGCCAATCAACGGGGGCTAAATATAGATGATTCATTTAAATTTACCACCAGTAGTTTTTGGCAGGCAAACGAACATCTAATTTTTAATGGTGGTGGCACATTTTATGATGGAGAAATGGTACCAAACAATAGTTATGTTTCTTTTGGCTGGGACGTGTTTCAAGTAGATATTGGTTACAGAGAACATTGGTTATCACCGACTCAAGAGGGCGCCCTTTTGATGTCCACACAAGCAAAACCTGCTCTGAATGTAACGATTAGTAACCCAGAGTTGTTAACTGACTGGAATGTTAAATACGAATTCTCTTTAGGTCAGTTAGAAAAACAAGGTGGTATTCAATTTGATACCGATAAAGCCCCTGTATCAGGAAAACCTAACTTACTTTCAATGCACTTAAGTTTACAACCTTTTGATTGGTGGACTCTTGGCTTTAATAGAACATTTATGTTTGGTGGAGAGGGAAACACTTCACTTAAGGATGTCTGGAACGCTATTATTGATCCTGTCAGCAATGATAATTGCGGTGGCGAATCTGATTTAATCGATTGCACACAAGAGTTTGGCAACCAACAAGCTGCAATAAGTAATAAATTCAATATATCACCTTTCGGCTTTCCACTAAGTCTCTCTTGGGAATATGCAGGTGAGGATACAAGAGAGTATAGCAACTACCAATTTGGTAATATTGCCCAGAACTTTGGTCTATTTATCCCATATTTAACAGAATCACTGGCGCTAAATGTTGAATACAGTAAATTTCACACCGCTTGGTATGTTCATCACATATATGACGAAGGCTATTCAAATGACAAAATAAAAATGGGACATTGGTGGGGTAATATGAAAGCAGCCAATGACGGTGCTGGAGGTAATGCGACTAGCATGAGAATTGATTGGCAAACCACAATGATTGATCAAGTTACAATGCTGTACAGAACGGCAACCATAGACTCATCATCAATTGCCGACTACAAACGTTCACATGAAATAGAATTAAAATTCAAAAAAATGGTAAAAAATGCATTTGTAGACCTGACGATAAATGCTGGAGAAGGTACGCTAGGAGATAAGTTTTTAAGTACAAGTGTGTCCTATACTTGGTAACAACTTAATCATGAAAGACTGTAACTTGCTCAATAACTCTATTTTTCAATAGTTGGAGAAATTCTAATGCGTGTGTTTTTCGATATTCAACATTTATATTACGTACCTCAATACTTACCTGTTAAAGAGGAGTTAGAAAATAGAGGAGTAGAGTGTACATTTGTACTTTATACTCAACAACTTTTAAATAATGTTTTGAAAGAGTATGTTGAAAAGCATCAGCTAAAAAATATTTGGGTCCAAGATAAAAGTATGGCTCAATTAGTCTACAAAGAACAAAAACCTGACTGGATAATATATGGAAATGCATGTGAAGACTTAAGTGAAGTACACGTTCACTCTAAAACAGCGTTAATGCAGCACGGAATTGGCCCTAAATCATGCTATTACGACGTTTCTAACTCTCCAATTATGCATCGATTTGTTGAAGGTCAACATCGACTCAAACGATTGCAAAAACTTTTTCCGAATAAAAGCTTTATTGATACAGGGTATGCGAAGCTTGATCCTATTCTAAATGGAACATGTGACGATATAGATCTAAATAAAATAAACTTAGATCCAAATAAACAAACAATTTTATATGCACCAACCTTTTACCCTAGTTCAATAGAATGTTTACCTAAAAATTTCCCTGCATTATTTGATAAATATAACATTATTATTAAGCCACATTTTTTTTCGTTAATTAAAAAATCATATCAATCACAACAAAGGCTATTAGTACATTGGGCCAAATACGAGAACACTTATGTTAGTAATGTAAATGAAGTTTCAATTTTACCCTATATGAAAATTGCATCGCTTATGATCAGCGATGCTTCATCTACACTATTTGAGTTTACTGCATTAAATAAACCAGCAATATGGTGTGACTTTTACAAATTGCGTTGGTCTTACCGCGGTATATTTAGCTTTAGATTTAAACGTAGGTTAGATGATGATCTAAAGTATTTTGGAAAAGTAGCAGCAAGAACTACAAATATCAAAGAACTAGTAGAACAAACTAGCCTACATATCGCGACTCCAAATATAAAAGAAATGGAACGTAAAGAAATGACTGAGTTTTTAACAGGCAAAGTAGATGGTAAAAGTAGTGAACGCATCGCAAACTTTATTATCAACGGAGATCATTAATGAGAGTAATTACATTTGGCACATTTGATGTATTTCATGTAGGTCATGTAAACATTTTAGAACGTGCAAAATTGCACGGTTCACACCTTATAGTGGGTGTTTCATCCGATGAGTTAAATATGAGGAAAAAGCAACGACTGCCAATTTATTCAGAAGATGATAGAAAGCACATAATTCGTTCATTAGAATGTGTTGACGAAGTATTTCTTGAAGAATCATTAGAGTTAAAGCCCGAATATATCAAGTATTATAATGCTGACATTTTGGTTATGGGAGATGATTGGCAAGGTAAATTCGATCACCTCAAAGAGATTTGTCAGGTGATTTATTTACCAAGAACGCCATCAGTGTCAACAACTGAAATCATTGAAGTTGTAAAGACAAAGAGATAAAAGGCTTCTAATTCCTTTTGAGGGTGAAAAATAAATGCCGCAAAAATCTACGTTAAATGTTATAAAAATTTTATTTGTGCCTGTTTCTGCAGCAAAAGGCTCTGGGGAATATCAACGCTGTTTATTAATTGCTAACGAATTAAAGTTAATATTAGAAGACAAAATAGATATAAGGTTTGTCATTAGTTGTGATGCTACATACGCTGACAGTGTACCTTTTATGACTTATAAACTAGCAGCATCAGCTACTAAGATGCCAAGGGAATTACACGCTATAATAGCAGAATTATCCCCAAACATGACTGTTTTTGATTGTTCTGGACGAGTAAAAAGCTATCGTTTTGCGAAAAAGAATAGTAGTAAAGTTGCGCTTATAGTAAGTCGCCCGAAAAAACGAAAAAGAGCATTTTCATGGCGTGTTGCTCCGTTTATTGATTTAATAGTTAGCGCATCACATTTGCCCAAACTATGTGAGCTTTCATTGAGCGAAAAAATCACCATGTATATGCTTAGAAGTTTACATGTAGAACTCGTAAACGCTCTATTTCAAGCACCGAGAAAGCTAGCATCAAATGTGACCAACATTCTCCCTAAAAAGTATTGCTTTTTATTTTTAACCGGAGGTCAGTATATTTTTGATAACGTCAATGTGCCCAAATTAACCTCTGAAATAGCCCATACTATTGCTAATAAATGCGAAATGCCTTGCGTCATAATAAATTCTAATATTAAGGAACCACATACTAGCAACAATATAATTTCACTTCCTCCACAGAGCAATGCAGACTTTATAAGCTTATTATCTAGTGCTGAAATTTGCGTAGTTGGTACAGGGGATGTTGCCGCCCAAGCCTTAGCCCTTAATAAGCCCTCGATAATGGTTGCAACATCAAAAACCGGACGTCAATATCTAGCAGACTATATTGAGCTAAATGTTACATTGGGTGCAACCTTATCTCCAGAGGATATTGCTAATAATGTTATTGAGTTAAATAGTAGTAAAGCGAAAGAAAGTCAGAAAGAGAACCAAAATAAATATGGTTTTTCAAATGGTACAAAGCAAACAGTTGACGCCATTTTAAATCTAGTGAACGATCAAAAACTTTAAGATTTATATTGACAATCTCTTCCTAATTGGGTTAAAAATAACTAATTATTTACGTATAAAAAGAAAGTTACACACTAAAAAATGAAGCAATTTACCAACATTATCCGAATTAACCTCCTTCTCGTATTCTCCATGCGTGGCTAGGTTTTTATTGCTTTGAAATAAATAGATAATAAATAAAACACTAAACCCGCGCTAATAACCGCGGGTTTTTTATGCCCGTATTCTAGCGTTAATACTTTAGCAATCAGGACAAAACATGGGCATACATGACAAGAACAAGGTTATTATTTTTGACACCACCTTACGAGATGGTGAGCAAGCATTAAACGCAAGCTTATCTGTGCATGAGAAGTTACAAATTGCACACGCCATAGAACGCTTAGGTGTAGACATAATGGAGGTTGGTTTTCCTGTTTCTTCGCCGGGTGACTTCCAATCAGTGCAAGAGATTGCTCGAACCGTTAAAAACTCCCGAGTTTGTGCCCTAGCGCGTGCTGTAGAGGCTGATATTAAAGCCTGTGCCGAGGCATTAAAACCTGCCGACCAATTCCGTATTCATACATTTATTTCAACGTCTGATGTTCATGTGCAACAAAAATTGAAAAAAGACTTTGCTGATGTCCAAGCAATGGCTATTCATGCCGTTAAATATGCCCGTCAATTTACTGATGATGTTGAGTTTTCCTGTGAAGATGCAGGTAGAACACCTATCGACAACTTATGTCGTATGGTAGAAGAAGCGATTAAAGCTGGCGCTACGACAGTTAACATTCCTGATACTGTCGGTTACACCTTGCCGAATGAATTTGGCGGCATCATCACTAATCTATTTAACCGTGTTCCTAATATTGATCAGGCTGTCATTTCTGTCCATTGCCATAACGACTTAGGCTTAGCCGTTGCTAACTCAATGTCAGCAGTGCAAGCCGGTGCCAGACAAATTGAATGTACGATAAATGGTATTGGCGAACGTGCAGGCAATTGTTCGCTTGAAGAAGTGGCAATGATCATGAAAACCCGCCAAGAATTATTAGGTGTACATACGCAAGTCAATCATCATGAAATTGCTCGCACCTCAAAATTAGTCAGCCAACTTTGCAATATGCCAGTACAGCTAAATAAGGCCATTGTCGGCGGCAACGCTTTTAGTCACTCATCAGGCATTCATCAAGACGGCATGTTAAAAGCCAGTAACACCTACGAGATTATGACGCCTGAAAGTGTCGGCATTAGTAAAACTAAATTGAATTTAACCTCACGCAGTGGCCGTCACGTTATTAAACATCGCATGGAAAGCTTAGGCTACCAAGAATCTGATTATGAACTTGAGAAGCTTTATAGCGACTTTTTATCGTTGGCGGATAAAAAAGGTCAAGTATTTGATGACGATTTAGAAGCCTTATTGTTCAATATTCAACAGCAAGACCAACAAGATTTTTACCATTTGCAAACTTTAAATGTACAGAGTGGCGGCAGTGAGTTTTCCACATCAAGTATCAAATTTGCCAAAGGTGAAGAACATCAAATAGTTTCAGCAACTGGTAACGGTCCTGTCGACGCACTTTATCGCGCAATCAAAAAAGCGGTAGATATAAATTTTGAAGTCAGTGATTACAAAATATCTAACAAAGGTGAAGGTGAAGATGGTTTAGGTAAGGCTGATATTGTCGTGTCTTGGCAAGGTAGAAACTTTCATGGCTATGGCTTAGACACCGATGTCATTAAAGCCTCAGGTAATGCGCTAGTTAATGCACTGAACGGCATTCATCGCGCAATTACCATTGCCGAGCTAAAAACTGAATTAGTCACTGAGCGCGAAGGAAAAATCGGAAATAGCCAAGCTTAACGTTATAGAACGTCCAGAACACATAAATAAATTTAATTACAATTTAATGAGTAGGTTAACTTAAATGTCGAAAGTAGCAATATTAGCCGGTGACGGTATCGGGCCAGAAGTTATGGCACAAGCAGAGAAAGTGTTAGCAACAGTAGCGGATAAATTTGATTTTGAAATTACCACCAGTCGCTATGATGTTGGTGGTTGTGCCATAGATAACCACGGCCAAGCTTTACCAGAAAGTACCATTCAAGGCTGTGAGCAAGCAGATGCAATTTTATTCGGCTCTGTCGGTGGCCCTAAATGGAGCGATTTACCACCAACTGAGCAACCAGAACGTGCGTCTTTATTAGGTTTACGTGGACATTTTGGTTTATTTTGCAATATGCGCCCAGCACAATTACAAAGCGCGATGTCACACCTTTCACCTTTGCGTGCGGATATTTCTCAAGCCGGTTTCGATATTCTAGTCATCCGAGAACTAACTGGTGGTATCTATTTTGGGGAGCCTAAAGGACGCCAAAATCAAGGGCAAGAAGATGAAGCCGCTTTTGATACCATGATCTATTCTCGTAACGAAATAAGCCGTATTGCCCATTTGGCTTTTCAAGCGGCTCAAAAGCGTCGTAACAAGGTTATTTCTATCGATAAGGCCAATGTATTAGCCTCATCTCAATTATGGCGTGAAGTGGTTAATGAAGTAGCAAAAGATTATCCTAACGTGGAACTTGAGCACATGTATGTCGATAATGCAGCCATGCAACTAGTACGCGACCCAGCGCAATTTGACGTTATGCTTTGTTCAAATTTATTTGGTGATATTTTATCTGACATATGCGCCATGATCACTGGCTCAATGGGCTTATTACCATCAGCAAGCCTAAATGAAGCTGGCTTTGGTATGTACGAACCCGCTGGTGGCACGGCACCAGATATTGCAGGCAAAGGTATTGCTAATCCTATCGCACAAATTCTTTCTGCGGCGTTAATGTTACGCCATAGCCTAAATCAAGCAGACGCTGCTACCGCCATTGAAAATGCTGTTGAGGCAACATTAAATGCTGGCAACTTTACCGGTGACTTATTAAGTGAAGAGCAACGTCATACAGCTAAATCAACTAACGAAATGGGCGATATTATCTGTCAGTATATTCGTGACCAGCTTATTCATAACAATCATACAACACAGGGAACAAACTAATCATGGCTACTACCTTATATGAAAAATTATGGCAGCGTCATGTCATTGAAGAGAAAGCTGATGAAACACCGTTAATATTTGTCGATCGTCATTTGATCCACGAAGTTACATCACCTCAAGCCTTTGCAAACTTAAAGTTTCACAACCGTGTATTACGTCATCCTGAACGCACAATCGCGACTATGGATCATAATATCTCAACTCGCTCTATTGAAATAAACGCCGCCGGAGAAGGTGCAGCAAATCAGCTACGCACCTTAGAAAAAAACTGTAAAGAATTTGGTATCGAATTATTTGGCATGGGTCACAAAAATCAAGGCATCGTCCACGTGATGGGGCCAGAGCTAGGCTTAACGTTACCTGGCACCGTTATTGTTTGTGGTGATTCGCACACTGCCACTCACGGCGCCTTTGGTGCTTTAGCTTTTGGCATTGGCACTTCTGAAGTTGAGCATGTGTTTGCAACACAAACCTTGCGTCAAACCAAAGCTAAAACCATGAAAATTGAAGTTAAGGGCCAAGTAGCGGCGGGGATTAGCGCTAAAGACATTATTTTAGCGATTATTGGCAAAACCGGTAGCGCTGGAGCAACGGGTTATGTTGTTGAATATTGTGGTGAAGCAATTGAACGCTTAACCATGGAAGAACGCATGACCATCTGTAACATGAGTATTGAATTTGGCGCTAAAGCCGGTTTAATAGCACCCGATGAAACCACATTTGAATATTTAAAAGGGAAAGAATATTCACCAAAAGGAGAGATTTGGCAGCAAGCGGTAAATGATTGGCAGCAACTTAAATCTGACAGCAATGCCACATTTGATAGCTACTTAACACTTGATGCAAAAGAGATAAAAACTCAAGTTACTTGGGGCACCACACCTGGTCAAGTGACCCAAGTTGATAACGTAGTACCTTCACCAGAAGATTTTTCAGATCCTGTAGAGCGTGAATCTTGCGTTGCCGCATTAAAATATATGGGCTTAACGGCTGGCACTAAAATCACTGATATTGCTATCAATAAAGTATTTATCGGCTCATGTACCAATTCACGCATCGAAGATTTACGGGCTGCGGCAAGTATTGCCAAAGGTAAGCAAGTTTCACCTAATGTTGATGCCATTGTTGTACCTGGCTCATACCGTGTTAAGGAACAAGCAGAAGCTGAAGGTTTAGCACAAACCTTTATCGACGCAGGTTTTGAATGGCGCTTACCAGGTTGCTCGATGTGCTTAGGCATGAATGATGACGTACTAACTGAAGGCGATCGTTGTGCTTCCACCAGTAATCGAAACTTTGAAGGGCGTCAAGGGCGAGGCAGTCGAACTCACTTAGTCAGCCCCGAATTAGCAGCGGCTTCAGCCATTGCCGGACATTTTGTCGACTTAACTAAAATTAACCAAGCTAATCAAGGAGCGTAACATGGAAAAATTTACCCAACATACCGGATTAGTTGCACCCTTGGACGCAGCAAATGTTGATACCGACCAGATCATTCCAAAACAATTTCTACAAAAAACCACCAGAATCGGCTTTGGGCAACATTTATTTCATGACTGGCGTTATTTAGATGCTACTGGTGAGAAAAGTAACCCTGAATTCATTTTGAATAGCCCGCAATATCAAGGGGCAAGTATTTTACTTACACGTGAGAACTTTGGTTGTGGTTCAAGTCGAGAGCACGCGCCTTGGGCACTACAAGAATATGGTTTTAAAGTTATTATCGCCTCAAGCTTTGCTGATATTTTTTATGCTAACTGTATTAACATCGGCATTGTGCCAATCGTATTATCTGAAGAAGTAATAGAAACATTATTTCAGAGTACAAATGATAGCTCACAACAATTCACCGTTGATTTAGCAGCATGTACCGTTAATACCGAACGTTCTCAATATCAATTTAACCTTGCACCGTTTCATAAGTACTGCTTAGAAAATGGTGTTGATAGTGTTGGTTGGACACTAGATAAACTAGCGAAAATTGAAAGTTACGAAGCGCAAATGCCCGCTTGGCAATAATACTACCTATTATAGGCTCAGGACACTTAGCTAGGGTGGCTAGGTGTGTTGAGCTAGGTAAAAACGCGTAAAAATGAGTTTGTCACGCAAAATAACAAGTCACTTAATCCTGTATTTCCAAGGTAGCAATATCAACATCAACATCGTCGAAAAAAAACTCATCTGGTGATTATTGGCTAAATTGTATTTAAAATCCGCTAATTAAACGTTAGCCACTGTTATTATTTCTATACCCACTGTTATTTTTTCTGTATTTAAACGCTATAATAACTTTATAAAAATAAAATTATTATAGGCTTTGGCATGGCAGAAAAACTCACAAAAATCACATTACCACAATTAAAGTTAGGTATGTACGTTGTGAGCATTGTCAATCCGAAGAAAAATATCAATATTAAATCAGAAGGCTATATCTCTAGTCAGAGTACCATTGAAAAACTAAAAAAATCTGGTATTAAACATTTAACTATTGATACTTCGAAAACCAAAACAAACGCTAATTCAACGACTCCTCTAGTCCCCGCGATAAAAGCACAGAAAACAGCTCAACTACAAGCCAAAAAAGTCTCGTTCAGCGCCGAAATGAACAAGGCCAAAGTACTATATGATGATGCAAAAATAATACAAAAAAAATTATTGCATGACATATCTAAAGACAAGCAATTAGATATGGAAAGCATTAATAATACCACTAACGCCATAGTAGAATCGGTATTTAGAAATGAAGATGCCCTTGCCTGCTTATCTCGCTTGCGCGTTAAAGATGAATACCTTATTGAACATTCATTAAATGTCGCCATTTTAATGAGTATTTTTGCTAAACATTTGAAAATTGAAAAGAGCATTATTGAACAACTTGCACTCGGTGCCTTTTTGCATGATATCGGGAAAATAAAAGTGCCGAATAGCATTTTGCATAAGCCAGGTAAGTTTACCGATGACGAATACCAGCAAATGAAAAAACACGTTGAATATGGCGTTGAAATCATTAGCCAAGAAACCGATATATCAGCAATATCTCTTGCGGTGGTGAAATTGCATCATGAACGAGTTGATGGTAACGGCTACCCAAATAAAGTCCCTGCAGAAGAGCTTAGCCCCTACGCAAGAATGATTGCTATTGTTGATAGTTATGATGCAATGACCGCCAATAGAGTTTATAAAAAAGGCATGGCGCCGATTAAAGCCTTTAAAATTTTACGATCAGAAGACAACACCGGTTACGATAAAGAACTAGTCGAGCAGTTTATTCAATGCTTAGGAATATATCCCGTTGGTACGCTAGTCAAGCTTGCGAGTGGAAAGTTAGGTCTTATTAGCGCATTAAATAATAACAAACCGCTAAATCCATTTGTGAAAGTTTTCTACAACGCTCGCTTAAACCAAGCAATTCCCATTGAAGAAGTTGATTTAAGTGTTAGTAAATATCAAGATCAAATTGAATCTTGTGTACGCCCAGAAGATTTTAATTTAAATTTGCTCGGCTTTTTCAAAATGGCTTTTATTAATCAATAAAACGCCTAGTTATATCAGCTCATCATTCGCTAATTAATCTCAAATTATTTCAAGCTATATCACTATAGAGCGGAGTAAAAATTCCCAGTTCATCTCATATTTCACTTTGACGTCACTTAACGCTAGATAAAAATAGCACCTTAGAGGCTCAAATACTTACTTGGCAATAATTAGTTTGTCATGTACTATCTGGCGCCAAAGCTGATGGTGCATACGTTAGCAATACGCGCTTAAGTTTCCAGGAGCAAGATATGCTGACTAAGAAAATTAGAACAGAACAAACGATTAACATTAGTCAATTACAGCTCGGCATGTATGTCAAAGCCATCTTTAAAAGTAATGGCGAAAAAATCAATAGTGAAGGCTATATTTTAGCCCCTAAAAGTATTGATAATTTACACAGTGCTGGCGTAAATACGTTGATTATTGTGCCAGAAAAAACTAAAAAAGTAGAAAAGGTTGATAAAGTATTTAATGATATCGTTGTCACACTGCCTAAGAGCGAAGGTAATACTGCTGAATATAAAAATTCCAACATTACCTTAGAGCAAGAATTAAGCACAGCCAGTAAATTGTATCAAGCAACTAAAAACATACAAGAAAGAATTATTGCTAGCATTAAACAAAAAGAACAATTAAAAGTTGCCGAAATAATACCGACAACTGATGCCATTGTAACGTCCATTTTTCGTAATCAAGATGCCTTATCCTGCTTATCGCGCATCAATGACAAAGGTAGTTATTTAATGGGACATTCTACCAATGTCGCTATTCTAATGACTATTTTCGCTAAGCACTTAGCCATAGCAAAACCCATCATTGAACAATTAGCGTTGGGCGCTTTTTTACATGACATTGGCAAGATTTTACTACCAACAGAATTACTCACGACAACAAAGTTAATCGCCGATTCAGAGCAAAAGCTACTTAATAGCCATGTAAAGCTAGGGATGAAAGTATTAGAAGCAACGCCGAGTATCTCTCACATTGCAGTAAAAATAGTTAATGAGCATCATGAACGTCTTGACGGCTCAGGCTTTCCATTAGGCTTAAAAGCAAAGCAGCTAGATTTACATAGTCGTATGATTTCAATTGTTGACCGTTACGATGCTATGGTCTCTGGACGACCAAATAAGAAACCTATGTTTCCAATCAATGCTTTTAAAGCATTAGTCAATGAAGCCCCTGATAAATTGGATGAAGAACTCATCGAAAAATTTATTCAATGTATTGGCATTTATCCGGTAGGAACACTAGTCAAACTTAATAGCGGTAAAATCGGGCTCATCAGTAAAATCAATAATAAAAAGCCGCTACATCCTCACGTTAAAATTTTCTATAATGCCCGCCTAAGCCAAGCGGTTGCCATTGAAGAAATTGATTTAAGTCGTTCCAAGTATAAAGAGCAAATTGATTGTTGTATTCGGCCTGATGATTTCAACCTTGATTTACTAGCGTTTTTTAAAATGGCTTTTGGTGAATAAACAAACTAATTCCAGCTAATTTTCACGATAAAAATTAGCTGAGCCCATGTTGTTTAATTCCATGAAGATAGTGCCAGCATGGTAAATTTTTCACCTCGAAAACTCAGCACAACTTCCTGAGGCCTTATTTCACTTAGCAATAGTTCTCGAGCAATATAATCACCTTCATAGCGATCTCGACCATTAACTCGTACCCAACCTTGGCCATCACTGGCGTAAATATGCATTTCAAACTGTAATGATGCGACGCCATCTTGCACCCAAGTCGGCATTTGTGCCAATGAAACTAAGCTGGTATCAGAACCTCCGTCAACTAGCGCTACGGGTTCATCAACTTGTTTCGTTTCTGCTATTGCTGATTGGAAGCTGGCAAGTAATTCGTCAGAAACACCATCCGTTGCTTCGACAACATAATCTTTATTTTTGGCAACTTCTTTTACTGGCTCAGCGATAACAGCATTATCGGCGTTGCTGACGACAAGATTACTAACGGTAGGATTACTGGCGTCCTGTAGCTCACTTTCAAACGGTGGATAAGTATCATTATTTTTATCAATATCGGTAGTTTTTTCACTAATTAACTTTCCGGCTCCATCGTCATTACTTGCTGTTACTTGATTGCGCTCATCAACCGCCTGATTAACCAATGCACGCTGTTCATCAAGTTCAGCCTGCAACATTTTTATCTTATTGGTTGTATCGATGACTTGTGCTTTATTAGTTAAACCATCAGGCAAAGAGGCAGTCTCTAAAGTTTGCTTTGTGCCCCACCATACACCTGCAGAAGAAACTAAAATCAATAACGCTACTAAACTACTATATTTAAACCAACGGCCCTGCCACCAAGACCGTACCTGATATTCGTCACCAAGGGCATCATACGCTGCTTGCAGAACTATTTTTCGATTCACTACCGCATTATTACTGTTATAAGCATTCATTAATGCTCGCTCTGCCAGCAAATTCATTAAGCGCGGAATCCCCTTACAGGTTTTATGAATAGCGTTAACCGCACTTTTATCAAATATACGACGGAAGCATTTTGCGACTGACAGTCGGTGCTTAAGATACTGATCAACTTCTTGCTTATTTAGCGGCAACAAATGATATCGAGCGGTAATTCTCTGCGCTAATTGTCGTAAATCTCGGCGTTGCAAAAGTTGTTGTAACTCAGGTTGACCAATCAAAATCACTTGTAATAGTTTTTTAGTATTAGTTTCCAGGTTAGTCAGTAAACGTAACTGCTCTAATACTTCTGGCTGCAAATGTTGAGCTTCGTCGATAATCAATAGCGTATTAATGTTTTCACTATGATTTTTAAGTAACTTTTGCTGAATTTTGTCAGTGAGTGTTTTTAAGGTTGCACCTGTTTTTCGGTAACGAATTTTTAACTCATCGCATAGCGTGGCGAGTAATTCTTGACTAGAAAGAGTTGGATTAAGAATAAAAGCCGCTTGCGTATTCTCGGGTAAGTTTTCCATTAATCGGCGACTAATGGTGGTTTTTCCTGTGCCAACTTCACCAGTTAACAGTACAAAGCCTCCGGTATCACCCAAGCCATAAGTTAAATGGTTAAGCGCTTCACGGTGACGATCACTCATAAATAAATAATCAGGGTTTGGGGCAATTGAAAATGGTTTTTCTTCTAAACCAAAATAACTTGTGTACATAGAAAATCTTAACTGATGAATCGACCCTGTGAAATTAACCTGAACCCAATCATATGTCAAAAATCGAGCGTTAATTATGATAAACTTTATTGAGTAATTTATTGGATATTATTTAATTTCAGAGGTTTATCGCTCTTAATGCAAAATATAACACAGCAACTAAACTTTTTTTTAGTCGGCGGTGCCGTTCGCGACGCTCTGCTAAATAGAAACGTCGTAGATAAAGACTATGTAGTAGTAGGCTCAAGCGTTGATGAGATGTTAAGCCTTGGCTTTATTCAAGTGGGTAAGGACTTCCCTGTATTTTTACACCCAAAAACTAAGCAAGAATATGCATTGGCGCGTACTGAGAAAAAGTCAGGACAAGGTTACACCGGCTTTAACTGCAATGCCGCTGAAGATGTTACTCTAGAAGAAGATTTACTGCGTAGAGATCTCACCGTTAACGCTATGGCGATGGATGACACAGGTAAAATAGTTGACCCTTACAATGGCCAAAACGATTTAAATAATCGTGTACTCCGTCATGTCTCTGAGGCATTTATTGAAGATCCTTTGAGAGTTTTACGTGTTGCTCGTTTCGCCGCTCGTTACCACGAGTATGGCTTTACAATAGCGCCAGAAACACTGACATTGATGACGCAGTTAAGTGAAAGTGGAGAGTTACTGAGCCTTTCTGGTGAAAGAGTTTGGCAAGAAATGGAACGAAGCTTAGCAGATACGAATCCACAAATATTTTTCCAAGTACTGTACCAATGCCAAGCGCTTAAATCACTTTGGCCTGATCTACACAATTTATGGGGTATTCCAAACCCAGAAAGATGGCATCCAGAAATATGTTCTGGCATACATACCATGATGGTACTAAAACAAGCCGTGCTGTTATCAGAAAAAACCAGTGTTAGATTTGCCAGTGTTTGTCATGATTTAGGAAAGTCATTAACAGAAGACAGTACATTACCATCACACCCTGGTCATGAAACCGCGGGCTTACCGTTAATCGAAGAGTTATGCGCTCGTTTAAGAGTGCCAACAGCACACAAAAGCTTAGCACTAAAAGTTTGCCAGTTTCATTTACATGTACATAAAGCATTTGAATTAAAGCCTAGTACCATTCTAAAGCTATTTAATCAGTTGGATGTTTGGCGAAAGCCTGATGAGTTTGCTGACTTTCTCTTGTGTTGCCAGGCTGACTTTACTGGACGTTTAGGCTTTGAAAACCGTGAGTATTTACAAAAAGAGTTCTTATACTTGGCTTTTGAGTTACTAAAGAAAGTAACTGCAAAACCTTTTGTCGAAAAAGGCTTAAAGGGTCTTGCTATTAAAGAGGCAATAGAGAGGCAACGACTCATTGACTTAACTACTTTCAAGCAAGACTTTATAGCGCTAAACACTACAATTTGAAAAAACTTGAAAGTTACCTTCTACATTAGGTTAACTTCATATAACTCAGTTGAAAAACAATAAAAAAGCCATATCAAATGATATGGCTTTTTAGATTTATGTGACTAGATTAAAACTTATACGCTGCTTTTACGTAGTAATAACCACCGTTGTAATCAAATGGGCCACTTTCATAGTAAACACCACTAACTACACCGTACGCGCCGCCATCTTTTTGTAGCTCTTGAGCTTCAGTATCAAAAATGTTATTTGCACCGGCTGATAGTGTCCAGCTATCGTTTAAGAAATAGCTAACTTGGGCATCAATAGTGTAAGAAGAGCCAACAGTTTCAGACCAACCATACGAGCTATCAACATCAGGTTCATCGGCATGCGTAGCAAACCACTCACCAAAATAGTTAGCGCGTACAAACATACTAACATTTTCCCAACTCTGAGCTACAGTGAACGTTGCACGATGCTCAGGAATTCCTTCTTCTAAACGACGTACTTTAAAATCAGAAGTTGCGAAAGTTAATTCTCCATTTGCATCTAATACTGGCATTCCGGTTTTAGGATCAATAGTTGGCTTACGATTTTCTACTTCAGTTTTATTGTAATTGTACGCCAGGCTTAAGTTTGTATCGCCGCCAAGTAAATCCATTGAATAGTTAGCTACAACGTCAACACCTTGAGTTTTAGTATCAAAGTTATTAGCAAAGTAAGTAATAGAGCCACCAAGTAATAGCTCAGGACTAGGATACTCTCCTTGTAAAGCAAGTACATCTTCACTATCTATAAAAAACTTGTCCGTTTGTGCTACACGATCAGTAACTTCAATATTATAGATATCAACTGTCATAAAGAAGTCACCATTTTGATAAACAGCACCAACTGCAAAACTTGTTGACTCTTCAGGTTGTAATTCCACACCACCTTTTTGCGCAGACACAACATGCGTTGGAGGAAAAGTTGCAGATTGTATCAACTCACCATTGACTAGCGATGTTTGCGTATTCACCACATTTGCTTGGCCAACGGTAGGTGCACGGAAACCTGTACTATGAGAAGCTCGGAAAGACAACTCATCAGTCACTTGATATTGTGCAGTTAACTTATAATTAGTAGTATCACCAAATGATGAGAAGTCTTCATAACGTAACGCGGCTCCTAATAGGAAATCTTCTGTCAGTTGAGCTTCAACATCTACATAAGCTGCGATACTTTGGCGTTTGTTAATTCCTTGAGATTCTGGTGAGAAGCCAGCAAAGCCATGAGAGCCAACACTAAACCCTTGAGTTGCTAAAGGACCTTGTTGCCATGAAGCCTGTTCACCAGCAATAATTTCGAAACTTTCTTGACGCCACTCTAAACCAGAAGCTACGTTAACAGGTTCCTCAAGACCCATATCAACACTTTGAGTTAAATCAAAATTAAATGATTTTTCTAACTGAATATAAGAGCCCGCTTCAAATGAAAGACCGGCTTGATCAGCATTCAATGCCCCCATAGATGGATTTACTGTATTGGCTAAAGTATAAGTGGACTTGTTACGGCCTACTGAACCACTAATATCAAAGAAAGCTTCATCTAAAAAACCACCTTTAATTTCGCCACGAGTACCCATGGTTAATGACGTATCATTAATATCACCAGTAAACTGTGGTGTATAACCACCTGGAAGTAACTCATTAAACGCAAAACAGTTATCATTATTAGCAACATCATCAATATAGTTTTGCTGAGTTCTAACATCACCTGCAGTAATTGCAATATTTGGACACGCAGCAGCATTACCATCCATAGCACCTACTAACAAATTTCCGTCTGGGTCGGTAAATACACCACCGCGATTTTGCGGGTTACGATAATAGTAACCACCTGTCGCAGTGCGGTCAGAGTAGTTACCAAACATGTAAAACTCTTTATCATTACCTAAATCAAGCCCAACATTACCGAATAGGGTAATATCATCATCAATTTCAGGATTTCCCCAAGTTTGAGCAGGAGAATTAACTTCAGTATTATCAGCATCAATCAAAGCTTGAGCATCTGGACGTTGAACTGAACGGCTGGTAGCGTCTGCTGTTTTATATTGAAAAGAAAGGTTAACAAATCCATCTTTTGTGAAAGGTAGGCCGATATTTCCATCAACAATTGTTGAATCACCGTCACCTTCGTAGTAAGAGCCCTGTTTGACTGAGATTGAACCACCATCAGAATCATCTTTAAGTACAAAGTTCATTACACCTGCAATGGCATCAGAACCATATTGTGCCGCAGCACCATCACGTAAAACCTCTACTTGCTTTAATGCAACGCTTGGAATGACTGAGATATCAGGACCTTGCGCACCATCGTTAACTCCACCACCTTGGAAGGCAATTACAGAAGCACGATGACGACGTTTACCGTTTAAAAGAATTAATGTTGAATCTGAAGATAAACCACGTAAGTTTACCGGACGAATAAACGAAGCCGCATCTGAAATAGGTTGCTGGCGAACGTTAAATGATGGAACAGCCGCTTGCAGCATATCTAGCATATCACTTGAAGCATTTTTACCTAGCTCATCACCGCCAACAATATCAATCGGTACTGGTGATTCAGCTACAGAGCGCGGAGCAGAACGAGAACCTACGACAGCAATTCGTTCAACATCCTCTGCTTTTACCGTTTCTTCAAACCCAGCAGCAAAGCTAGGAGCTGTTCCTAGTGCTAAGCCCACGGCAAGGGCTAACGTACCAGTGCGAAATTTAGTAGACATGTTATTTCCTTCCTAATATTTGAATATACTTTTTATAGTTATCTATTTTTATAATTTTATTTTTACCATTCGTGCATTACTCCACACATTTTCATTATTAATATTAGCGTAGGTAAACCAAATGGCTTGATTATTTATAAAACAGCTAGAAATGCTTTACAAGTAGTGTTTTAGTCTAAGAATTAACATCTAGTGAATAAAAAGAAATGAGAAACAAAGATATACGAAGGCTAGGATAATTCCCATTCACATATGTAACCAACTTGTAACCTGCAGCCCATATGCGCTGTAGGAAAGGATTCAAACAACCAACATGCGAAATATTTCGTATTTAAATAAATAGCGAATGCATATTTAATCGACAAAAAAATATATAAAAAAAATGAACTTTTCTGTGAGCGTATATTTACACATACAAAAAGCATGGTTAAATCTACAGCAAAAACGTTAACACTTTGTTAATAGAGGTGTAGAGCGATTTTAATGATTAATAAATTTGAGCAAAAATAATTTGTGTTTTAGCTATTTCACAAACAGTCGATCTAATAAAGGCCAAAATATAGTTCAGTACATTTTCCTTGAATGATGTTACTAGCGTTAAATACTCCAATAATCCTTGGTTTGGTTTTCTTTCTTTTTAAGTCGTTATTTAACTTTGACTGGTATGGACAGAGCTTGCTGAATGCTGACTACTATCTCAACATTATTGAGGGAAATAATAATTCTGTTTTAAATAGCGTAATGCCACTAAAAAACTAATACATAACATGAGAACACCGACTATTAGTTTTCATTTAATCTAGGCTACAGGTTTGGAGCGACAACATCACCAAGTTCACTGGTTAACACCTATTTTGACTTCTACCGACACCATTAATAATGGTAGTTCGATACGGCCCTACCCCAATTACTAGTCGAAGAAGTAATTCAATAGCTCACTAGCCGTACTGATATTGTTTTTTATTCATGACTTTTAGACGTGTTTCTAACGGCTCAAGTACAAAGCTTCTTACTATTCGCACTTTCAACACTTAACAAAAATTTCGCCACATAAAGCACATAAAGCACATAAAAAAATAGCTCTATCAGAAAATAGAGCTATTTCGTATTATCATTTATTTAGTCAACTACTCAATTGAACGGTGCAGTTATTAAACAGTTTCCCGCTAGCAACACCAACATTTAAGCTATCGACTTAAAATGGTAAATGAAAATTAAAACTTGTATTCAATACCAGCAGCCAAGTAGTCTTGGTCTTCGCCACTGTCCATATCAAAGCTAGTGTAGAAAGTATAAACTTTAGTGCTTTTAGCTAATGAATAATCAGCACCTAAAGTAATACCTGACTTATCATCGCCGCCATCAAAGTTAGCTGCTTGATATTGACCTTTAAATGTCACTTTATCCATTTTATATTTCGCAGAAACCATGTAGCCGTCCATTTCAGCGCTACCGTCTATTTTCTCTTGTGTTTGTACCATTGCACCTAACACAACACCGCCAACTTTACCTTGTACTGTGGCACGAGTAATATCGTAACCTTTAACTTCAGAATCAACGGCTACAGAAGCAAATACTTTTGATTTTTTCAGTTTTTTATCACCATAAAATACCGCAACAGAAACACCGTCCTCAGCATCTACTGAGTCTTCAGCAATATAGGTAACGCCGACTCTGAAATCATTAAATTTTGGTGATTTATAAGAAATCGTATCTGCCATGCGATTTTCACCTTTCCAAAGGCTCTTAATATCGCCATTTAAATCACTAAACAAATCAACCTTGCCTTGTGATTGTTTTAGCATAGTGTCATTTTTTCCTAATAAAACTTCACCAAAACTGCCCGCTAAACCAACATACTGGTTACGGTCAGTGATGCTATCACCCTTTTCGCTGTCGCCATCTAAATCTACTTGAAATTCAGCTTTGTAGATAACAGTTAGACCGTCACCTAAATCATGAGTGCCTTTAAGGCCAATACGAGAAGCGTTGCTTTTCACTTCTGTAAATGATCCCTCGCCTTCATCTGAAGATTGTAATGAAAGGTTAGCTTTACCATAAATGTCAACATCTGCTGCAAATGCCGACATTGATAGGGAAGACAATAAAGCAACAGCGATTTTGTTGTACGTATGTTTCATGTTGATACCTTTAAAAGATTAAGTAGGTCTAGAAAGTAATTGCGGCTATTCTGCCAAACCATTATGACAATTTTGTGACATAAGGCGCATTATTTTAAATAAAAATGATAGGATTACGAAACTTTATTGCTATTTTTATAGTGACTCTGTGACAAATTAATTACATTATTTAGATAGAATGTGACATAACACTTAAAAGTCATCGCACATTCATCAAACATTAAATAGTTGTTAAGACTGAATGTTAATAATGTTGAAATTTTTTGTTTGATCAGCCATAAAAAACTAATATTAAAAATACGAAATAAAAGAAATATTTATGAAAACTACTAGTCTGTCACGAAAACTACTCGCACGAGTATTATCATTTTATTTTGTTTTGACCTTTCTCGTTACTTGCGTGCAAATAGGCGCTGAGTACATTAATACTAAAAGTCACATTACCAGCGAACTATTAACTCTCGAAAAAACCTTTAGTGGCAGCTTAACGCGTGCAGTTTGGGAGCTAAATACACAACAAGCTATTGATATTGCCGATGGCTTAGTTGCTATTCCAATGATAAAAGGCATTACAATTACCGATGAGAATAACCAAGTAATCACACAATTGGGCTTAATACCTGATGAAGAAACCCTAAATATTGAATCATTGAATGATGATTCAACCGAAAATGAGTATTTTAACGTAACCTCCACAAGTAATGGCTTGTTTGGTCATTCATTCCCATTAATTTTTGAGTTTTCAGGACGTACCACAAAAGTAGGCTCAGTCACCTTATTATCAAGTAACGAAGTTATTTTTAATCGAATACAGGTCGGTATTTACTTTCTAATAGGTAACGCCATGGTGAAAACAGCCGCGCTAGTTTTCTTGTTTTCAATTGCCTTTTCGCAATTACTTACAAATCCGCTTAATGAATTAACTGAGCAAATTAATCAATTTGATATTGACGACCCAGAAGCATCGAAATTACATGTTATTAATTATGAAAAAAATGAGTTAAATATATTGCAAGACGCCTACAATAATTTGATCGATGAATTAGTGCTATATAAGGAACAGCTGGCACAGGCGCAAAGTAAAATTATTTCCACAAACAGCCAGCTCGATGAACAAAACTTAATGCTTGAACAAGAAGTAGCAAGAAAAACCTCATCGCTAAGTACCACTATGTTAAAAATGGAAATGCAACAACGCGAACTGCTGGAACAGCAAAGTAAATTACAAGCAGAAAATAACCGCAGAAGCATTACTGAAAAAACCCTTATCGAAACAAACCACGATTTGAAAAGCTCAATATTAGAATTAAATAAAGCACAGGAAAGACTACTTGACGCCGAAAAAATGGCCATACTTGGTAATATGTCAGCAGAGGTAACTCATGAAATTAATACGCCTATTGGTGTTAGTATCACCTCAACCAGCTATTTATCTGATTTACTTATCGCACTCAAAACTGATATTGATAGCAACAAACTAAGCAAACGCGTACTCAATGACTTTACGCAAAACTCTGAACAAGGAATTAACTTACTTCTCAACAACTTGGGTAGAGCTTCAGAACTTGTTACAAGCTACAAACAAGTTGCTGTTGACCAAATTAGTGATAAAATTCGTTTAGTAAATATTGGTAAGTACCTTGATGAAATCATTCATTCATTACACCCTAAATTAAAGAAGACCAACCATAGTATTAAAGTTGATTGCCCTGAAAACTCAGAAGTTTACTGTCATGCGGGCGCGCTTTCACAAATATTTACTAATCTAATTATTAATTCAATAATTCATGGCTTTAGAGATATTAACCGCGGCGTAATCACCATAGCTGTTAGACTATCCGGTGATGATCAAGTGCATATCACTTATCAAGATAATGGTCATGGCTTAACTGAAGAACAACTTAGTCATTTATTTGATGCATTTTATACCACTACCGCAAGCCAAGGTGGCACAGGCTTAGGTGCTCATATTGTACACGACTTAGTGCAAGACACCTTAAATGGTAAAATTCAAGCAAGCTCTCGCCCTGATAAAGGCCTACGGTACGATATTGAATTTAGTAGCATGCAATAACAGCAGCTGCATTACTATTGCCAACGAGCATAAATATTGGCGTGCGCAAGGTGAATAATTACGGTAACATAACGCTCGTTTTTCAATTATTAGCCCACAGTGTTAGGGCCTAGGATTATCTTAATGTGGTTTAAAAACCTTTACTTTTTTGCCTTTACTCGCCCGTTTGAAGTTTCAGAAGCTGATTTAGAAAAACAATTATCTGAGCATTTATTTACCCCTTGTGCCTCTACCGAGCAATCACACTTTGGTTGGGTTAACGCATTAGGGAAGCATGGCGATACAGTTGTTCATGGTGTTAACGGCAACTTTTTATTATGTGCACGCAAAGAAGAGAAAATACTTCCTGCGCCAGTAATCAAAGATATGCTTGAGCAAAAAATTGCGCAATTAGAAGCAGAACAATCACGCGGCGCGACTAAAAAAGAAAAAGAACAATTTAAAGAAGATATTATTTTTGAGTTGTTGCCACGAGCATTTTCTCGTTATAGCGACACGCAAGCTTATATAAATGCTAACCATAACATTATTGTTATTAATACTAGTAGCCGCGGTAAAGCTGAAGACTTTTTAGCCTTACTACGTAAATCACTAGGTACCTTGCCAGTGACTACACCTTCACCTGAAAAAGCACCAGATGAAGTCATGACCGATTGGTTAATCGAAAGCAATTTAGGTGCTAACTTCCAACTTGGTATGGAAGCTGAATTTAATGCCTTGGGTGACGATGGCGCCGTTGTTCGTGTTAAAAACCAAGATCTTACTAGTGAAGAAATCAAAGCTCACCTTGATGCTGACAAGTATGTAGTTAAGGTTGCACTTGAATGGGATGAGTCGTTATCATTTATTCTTTGTGATGATTTAGCCGTTAAACGTTTGAAGTTTTATGATGTTATTCAAGAGCAAAACGATGATATTGATAGCGATGATATTGTTGCTAAACTCGATGCAGACTTCGCCTTGATGGCCGGTGAGCTTAACCGCTTCATTGATCATTTATTGGCTGAATTCTCACTAAAAGCTGTTGATTATTTAGAAGAATAATATCACCTAATAAAAACTAAAAAAGGCGCCTTAGCGCCTTTTTCTATTTAGAAAACTCAATTCTGATATTAGCTAAACATTGCTCTAGCTTCAGTTAATAGGCTTTCAAATTCTTCAGACGCCATATAATCTACATCAGGGAGAATTCCTTTAGTTACATAGCTTTTTAGTAATATATCTCGAGTAGAGTCACTTTTAAATATTTCATGATACACAGCGCCTGCACGAACAAAATCAAGATAATGTACTTCTTTTGGCAAAACTGACAAGTCATTCCACGCCATTATGATTTCTGTAAATTCTTCAGGAAAATCCCAAGCTTTAGTCACTTCAGCACCAATTTCATTGGCAAACTTAATAATTGCTTGCTGAATAAATGCTGGATTAGCAAAAACTTCGGGGTGGCTTTCTGCTTCAGTCAAAATAGGTAATACACCTATATTATGAATTAATGCCGCTAATGTAATGGTATCAAGCGTGAATTGTGTATGTTTATTCCTTTTTAAATATATAGTCATTAGCGAAATAGCAACAGCGGCAATATCAACCGTTTTATTCCAAGATTTTTGCATGTATTCTGAAACAGTAACATTTTTAGATGCAAACATTTGCTCAATTGCCATCGCAGTCGCTATGCTCTTTATCTGCGTTAAGCCAATACGAGTAACTGCTTGAGATACTGTTTCCACTTTTATTGTCCGACCAAAAACAACGCTATTTGCTACTTTTAGCATCCCTAGTGACAATGCTGGATCTTGAGCAATAATATCACTCATCATACCAAGGTTAATTTCTGGATCATCAGCTGCTTTTCTTACCTTTAACGCTATTTCTGGTAAGGTCGGTAATACTAAAGTATCTTGCTTAATTTTTTCGACAAGTATTGTGTAAAGTGCATTCTCAGCGCTCATAAATCATCCTTTATTATTAGTGTTGTCCCATGAATAAATTTAGCACAATCAATTTAAATTACAGCTATCAAATGAGTTTTTTTCATAATATTATTAGCCCGTAGCTTGAGGCTGAGAAATAAATGGATTAAAGAAGGAACATCACTTCACCTCTGCTTGATCAAGATCAAGTTACACTGGCTCAACTAAATTATAATACGCGACCGATTTTATTAAGTTGAACTCTTATTATGTTAAAGCCTGAATTGTTATCCCCTGCGGGAAGTTTAAAAAATATGCGCTATGCCTTTGCTTATGGTGCTGACGCCGTATATGCAGGCCAACCACGATATTCATTGAGAGTTCGAAATAATGAATTCAGTTTAGAAAACATAAAAATTGGTATCGATGAAGCACATGCACTAGGAAAAAAGTTTTACCTAGTAAATAATATCGCACCGCATAATAGTAAGTTACAAACCTTTCTTCGTGATATAAAACCGGTTATTGAAATGGGACCTGATGCATTGATCATGTCAGACCCTGGTTTAATCATGATGGTACGTGAAAACTTCCCTGACATGCCAATTCACCTTTCGGTACAAGCCAATGCGGTTAATTGGTCAACAGTTAAATTTTGGTATCAGCAAGGTGTCGAGCGCGTTATTCTTTCACGCGAATTATCGTTAGATGAAATTGAAGAAATTCGCTTTCAATGCCCGGAAATGGAATTAGAAGTTTTCGTTCACGGCGCATTGTGTATGGCCTACTCAGGGCGTTGTTTACTGTCTGGCTATATTAATAAGCGAGATCCAAACCAAGGTACGTGCACTAACTCTTGCCGTTGGAAATACGACAGCCACCCTGCTAAAGAAACTGAAACAGGCGATATTATCGCCACGCAACCTGCTGAAATTTACGTACCTGAACAAAAACCTTTTGAAGATGTTGTTTTGCTTCAAGAACAAGGTCGTCCAGGTCAATATATGCCTGCCTTCGAAGATGAACACGGCACGTATATTATGAATTCTAAAGATTTACGCGCCGTTGAACACGTAGAACGTTTAGTGAAAATGGGTGTGCACTCATTAAAAATAGAAGGACGCACAAAGTCTTTCTACTATTGTGCTCGTACTGCCCAAATATATAATCAAGCTATGTTAGATGCCGTTAACGACAAGCCATTCAACGACAGACTAAATACTGATTTAGAGCATTTAGCACATCGTGGCTACACTGAAGGGTTCTTACAACGCCACCGTCATGGGGATACGCAAAACTATGACTACGGTTATTCAAAAAGCGATACTCAACAATTTGTTGGTGAGGTCATAGGGCGCAGTGAAGAAACGGGCTTAATTGAAATTGATGTTAAAAATAAATTTCTCATTGGTGATGAATTAGAATTAATGACACCTGCTGGCAATAAAAGTTTTACGCTAACAAAAATGCAAAACTTAAAAGGTGAACCAGTCGATGATGCTAAAGGCTCTGGTCATAAAGTTGCAATTGAGATAGATACTGATGTTGATTTATCATTTGGAATTATCATGCGTTACCTTACTGAAGGTGGCACAACACGTCACCCTTTTGCACAGAATCAAGATAAATAGTTAAGCATGTTACTCATTTAAAAGTAGCTCTACCGTTTGGCAAATGGGCTACTCTACAGCTAACAAACCCAAGTGAATTATTAATGAGTCAGCATTAGCTGACTATTATTAACTGAATAAAAAAGGGTAATAACATATTTATGTTATTACCCTTTTTACTATGTGATTCGGAATAATAGCTAGTCGCTTTTAAAATACATATTAACCATCGCTTTAGTTTAAAAACAGTCACTTTTCACTTTCATCAAAGTAGTTACCGAGTGAATTTCAGCGCAATAATTTGGCTCTTGTATATATCAAATCAACTTCTACTTGTTTTAAGCTTACTTAGTACTTTTTCCAACTCAATAATATCAGCGTTAATGATCATAGCACTTTGCTCTGAAGCTTCTGATAAAACGAGTACTTCTTTAGTCGCATCACCTACAACAACCATGTTTTTATTTAACTCTTCTGAAACCTGGCTTTGCTCTTCTGCTGCGGCTGCAATTTGGATAATGTGCTGCGTAACTTCGCTAATTTGACTTACCGTTTCTTTCATTTTTATAAAAGCAGCATTTGACTTATCTGCCGCGGTTTGGGCTTTTTCAGTTCCTTGCTCTATAAGGTTTACCGTGGTGGTAACTTCGGCTTGTAAAGAGGAAATAACTTGCGATATTTCATCAACAGAGTCAGCAGTTTTTGATGCTAAAGCTCTTACTTCATCTGCTACAACACTAAAACCTCTGCCATGATCACCAGCTCTTGCCGCTTCAATAGCGGCGTTAAGCGCCAGTAAATTTGTTTGGTCTGCAATGGCACTTATAACATCTAGAATTTTTCTTATATCTTCACTTCGAATTGACACTGCTTTAACGGCGTCAGTTGCCGTAGCCATTTCATTAGATAAACTGGTAATTTCATTCGTTACTAAGGAAACATCGGACTCTGTGCCTTTAATAGAGCTACTTGCAGCATCAGCATTAGTTGCGGCATTAGACGCAGTATTCGCCACCTCTGATGCTGTTGCTGACATTTCAGTAATTGCCGTAACAATGCTATTAACTTCCATTTCTTGCAAAGATATTTGAGCATGTGTTTGTTCAGCATTACTTTTACTTTCTTCACTTTGTTCAAGTACAGCCAAACCTGATTTTTTCGCTTGCTCTAATAACTCTCTTACTTTTTCTCTAAATTGATTAAACGCAATACTAAGGCTAATAAGTTCAGCATGTGAATGTACTTGAAGCTCTTGGGTTAAATCTCCACCTTGGCCTGCAAGCTCTGCCATTTTATCTGCTACTGCTTTTACTGGCTTAATGATACTACGAGTAAATATGTTAACTAATATCAGTGCCAAAATAGTAGATACAAGTGCTAGAACCAAGAAACTCGTTATAATTTGACTAATGATTTCAGAAATCCCATTTGAAATTTCACTAACAGGCAACATTGCTGTATTTATATCGATTCCAACAATAAGGTGCCACTCATCACCGGAAACATTTATTTTGATAGGACGAACAAAGTACAACAAGTTATCAATTATAATTGATTTGTTTTGCCCTGAAATATTGAGTAACTCGGCACTATTTTTAAGGGCTTCTTTTATTGGACGTGCTAAAGTTTTTTCATGCTCAGTTGCCGCAGCCAAAAAGCCATCCTGACTAACAATTAGCACACTTGCCTTACCGCCATAAAGAGAGGATTTTAATTGCTGTGCCTTCTCTTGTAACATAGGTAAATTAAGATCTGAGCCAACAACACCTTTAAATTCTCCATTTGCAACAACAGGCACAACTAAACTGGTCATCAACTCTGTATAACCCGGTCTAATTTCATATTTATAAGGGTTACTAATACAAGGCTTTAAACTCTCTTTAGAACATAAATACCACTGCGCTGCTCGGTTACCAAATTCATCTAAAGTTTCATCATATTTTTCTAATGAATTGTCAATTAGCTGTTGCGATATTTTATTATCTTGCTCACGTACAAAATAAACCTCAAAACTACCAGCACCGGCAACCGAATGAGTATACCCCGTGGTAAAAGCAGCATCATTTTCATCAAACTTATTTGCATCAAACTGTGCATACATAGAAGAAATATTGCTGTACGACAACGTATTTCTAACCATAGCTTCAACTTGCCCACGGCTATAAGGTTCAGGCAGTTTTCCTTCAATACTAGCGGAAATCTGATTAGCTAATTTATAAGAGTAAACATAATTTTCATTAAAAATATTGGCGATATCAAAAGCTATTGCGCTTGATTTAGCTGCCACCGTTTGTTCAATTTGGGCTCTAACCTCGCTACTCACTTCTGCAACGATGTCAGTTTCAGCATCATTTAAAAATATTGAACTCACTAAAATGAAGCTTAAAGACATCAATATCAATAGGCCTCCAACAACTAGCAGTAGTTTCAAAGATAAGCTTTTCTTTTGTAATAACATCCACAGCCCCAACTATATTTCTTATTAGCACATTAAAATCAAGTAGATAACTAACCATAGCTATATAAACTCATTTACGCCATGTGAAATCAAATATGATTTTTATTTTCTAATAAAAATCATAAAGTTACTCACCTTTAGCAAAGTGTATTGTATCTAAGTAAGAGCATACGAAGTGTAATTAATTGTATTTTCAGCTAAATCTAAGTAGATAAAACACTATGTAACTGCAATATCTCCAATTTAAAGAAGAAGTTGCTATAAAACATTTAAGTTACAGTGAATAAGTCAACCAATGTAAAGGGTTACAAATAGAGTGCGTGTTAAGTGGATATATGCGTAATGTGGTTGGCGCGACATTACTTACATGTTAGAAACGCAACGATAAGCAACTTAACCCGCCATCTAGTTTTTGAAATTCTGACATAGCCACTTCACGTGTTTTATACCCAAATTGCTGAATTGCATGCAAAGCTTTGGGAAATCCTTTTGGTACAAGCACAATACCATTTATCCATACAGAATGGCTCAATTTCTGCCAATTCATAGTTTTGAAGTGTAGAGTTAAATGCCTAATATCAAAACAGAAGAGCTCTGGCTTATTTATATTCCATGTTTGGGAACACGACTAAATACGAAGATACTTAAAGCAATACTCTGGAGCAGAAAATAGAAACAAAAAAGGGTAATAACATTTTCATGTTATTACCCTTTTCATAATTATTTAGAGCTAAAACTTAATGGTTTTCAGACACCATATTTATGGTATGTTCTCTTTAGAACAACATGTTTAATTTAATCATAACAATTCGTTAATTTTAACAATCATTTTACGCCCGTTTTTATTCTGCGGATCAAGTTTGACTGATGCTTGATAATTCAATAAAGCAGCCTTAAGGTTTCCACTAATGTAATATGCTTCCGCCAAGCTATCAAAAGCATTGGCATGATCTGGAAACTCTGTTGCAGCAAGCTTAAAAATTTTGATTGCGCTTTGATATTTATTTTGTGCTAACAGTTTATAACCAACTCGAATTAAAGCGCTATTGTTATCAAAGTCATATAAATCTCTCTTTGTTTCTTTTAATTCAAAATAAAACTTTACCCCCTGCCCCACATCATCATAAACGGTCTGACGTATTGCTA